>Ga0307934_1000345_pt1 | contig 35877 bp, 35 predicted proteins | sample OrgLakmetageno90_FD_201838 | JGI IMG/M metagenome (GOLD analysis project Ga0307934, IMG submission 201838) | Saline water microbial communities from Organic Lake, Antarctica - #90 | ecosystem: Environmental > Aquatic > Non-marine Saline and Alkaline > Saline | place: Antarctica: Organic Lake...
CGGTTTTACCAACACCGGTCGGGCCCAGAAACAGGAATGAACCGTTAGGTCGATTCGGATCGGACAATCCGGCACGGCTGCGGCGAATAGCGTTGGCAACGGCGTTAACTGCTTCATCCTGACCAACCACGCGTTGATGCAACGCTTCGTCCATTTTCAGCAATTTATCACGCTCGCCCTCGAGCATTTTGCTGACCGGAATCCCCGTCCATTTGGAAACGACTTCGGCGATTTCTTCCTCAGTTACTTTGTGACGCAGTAATTTAAAATCGTGATTTTCGGTCTCAGAGGTCAGTGTTAATTTTTTCTCCAGCTCTGGTATCACACCATGCTGCAACCTTGCCATATTTTCATAATCTGAATTCCGGGTGGCCACATCCAGATCGCTCTTGGCCTTTTCAAGTTCTTCCCGAATACTGGAATTGCCCTGTGCAATGGCTTTTTCTGACTTCCAGACTTCTTCCAGATCGTTATATTCACGACCCAGTTTTTTCATCTCAGTATCGAGCACAATCAACCGCTTTTTGGATGCCTCATCTGATTCTTTCTCAAGGGCGATGCGCTCGGCCCTTAATTGCTGCAAACGCCGCCACAGACTGTCCATCACTTCCGGTTTAGAATCCATTTCCATCCGAATCAGGCTGGCGGCTTCATCAATCAGATCAATGGCTTTGTCCGGTAAGTTTCGGTCGGTAATATAGCGATGCGATAAATTGGCCGCAGCAACCAGAGCGGGATCCGTGATTTCAACATTGTGGTGGACTTTATAGCGCTCGCTTAAGCCGCGCAAAATGGCAATCGTTGATTCGACGCTCGGCTCACCAACAATGACTTTCTGGAAGCGCCGTTCTAGTGCCGCATCTTTTTCGACGTATTGACGGTATTCATTTAAAGTCGTTGCGCCAATACAATGCAGTTCACCGCGGGCCAAGGCAGGTTTCAACATATTGCCGGCATCCATTGAACCTTCGGCTTTACCAGCACCGACCATGGTATGGATTTCGTCGATAAACAAGATGATCGAGCCTTCCTGTTTCGATAAATCGTTGAGCACCGCTTTTAAACGCTCTTCAAATTCACCGCGAAATTTGGCACCAGCAATCAGTGCCCCCATATCCAAAGACAGTACCCGCTTGTGTTTCATGCCTTCCGGCACTTCACCGTTAATAATACGCTGCGCCAATCCTTCCACAATGGCGGTTTTACCGACACCGGGCTCACCGATTAACACCGGATTATTCTTGGTACGGCGTTGCAAGACCTGAATGGTACGGCGGATTTCATCATCGCGGCCGATCACCGGATCCAGTTTGCCGTTCTCGGCACGTTCGGTCAGATCGATAGTGTATTTTTCCAGTGCCTGGCGTTGTTCTTCAGCATTTTGGTCCGTCACGCGCTCACCACCTCGAATTTTATCAATGGCAGCATTTAAACTGGCTTTGCTGGCACCATGTTTACGCAAAAACTCACCAGTCTGATTTTTATCTTCAACCGCTGCCAGTACAAATAATTCACTGGAAATAAATTGATCACCACGCTGTTGCGAGAGTTTGTCAGTTTGGTTTAGCAGACGGTTTAAATCCTGCGACACATGAATATCGCCGCTACCACCCTCAACCCTGGCCAGACGGTTAAGTTGGCTTTCCAGATCCGTCTGATAGCTGACAACATTAACGCCGCTCTGCGCCAGCAAAGGTCTGACAGTGCCGCCCTGCTGTTTCAGCAGCGACAGCATCAGATGCACCGGCTCAATAAATTGATGATCTTTACCGACCGCCAAACTTTGCGCCGCACCCAGTGCTTCTTGAAATTTACTGGTGAGTTTATCGATTTGCATAAACGAAAAGTCCCTATAAAAACTAAGTTAATTAGCAAAAATGGGGGAAGTCGGGCTGAAATCAAGTGCCCGCTTAAATTTGTTGCAATTATTAGTCTGCGTTTTTTTCTATGCAATCACTGACGAGGTTAATCGTCCGGTCAAATGTATCAGCATTTGCCTGTATCGGTGTGGCGAGGGTTAATGACACCTTGCCAGGTATAAATGGTGCGCTGAGAATTTTGCCCTTCGCAGTTACGCCATCAATGCGAACCGGATAAACCGGTGCACCAGACCAGGCAGCAAGTCGGGCAAAGCCGGCTTTTAGTTTTCGCGGCGGATCGCTATCAAGATGAATTCTGCCATGGGGAAAAATAGCGATAACTTCACCCTGCTGCAGCGCTTTCAGTGCCTGACGAAGGGATTTTTCGGGCCGGCCATCACGATCGACGGGGATGCAACCTGCCGCGCGAAATAACCATTGCATGCCAAAGCGCTGATATTCTTCACGGGCAATCAAAAAGCGTAGAGGCCGGTTACTGGCCGCGATCAGCAGCAACGGATCAACACCTGACATGTGGTTGGCAACAACAATCGCTGCCCCATGCTCGGGCAAATTTATCCGTTGTTGCCCCAAACCATGCAGGCTACGACAAAGAATTCTGGTCCAGCCATCCAGCCAGTTAACATGCGGCCCACCCCAGTTTGTGCCAGCGGCAAATCAGCAGCAATGGCAACAGCCACCAAATCAGCGTCGTCATGCCACCTCAAAAGGCGTGGTATCCCCCATCCCGCTACGAATAATTTCCGGTACATCATCAATAAACTCGACAACGGTCGTCGGCTCGGCGCCGCAGGCCCCGCCATCAATGATCAAATCAACCTGTTTGCCAATCGCATCGGCAATTTCATCCGCTTCGGTCATGGGTAAGTCATCGCCCGGCAAAATCAGCGTCGAACTCATCAGCGGTTCGTTGAGCTCTTCCAATAAAGCCAGGGCAATATTGTGGGTCGGAATACGCAGGCCAATGGTCTTGCGTTTGGCATGCTGTAATCGGCGCGGTACCTCTTTGGTGGCCGGTAAAATAAACGTATAAGGGCCTGGGGTATGCGCTTTGAGCAGACGAAATACCGAATTATTCACTTTGGCGTAAAGCGATAGTTCTGACAAATCCCGACAGACCAGCGTGAAATTGTGCTCATCATCCAGTTGCCTCAACCGGCGAATCCGTTCCATGGCATTTTTGTCACCGAGGTGACAGCCCAATGCGTAGCCTGAATCAGTGGGATAAACCACCAAGCCGCCACGGCGAATAATTTCGCAGGCTTGTTTAATTAATCTTGGCTGCGGATTGTCGGGGTGGATTTGAAAAAACTGACTCATGCTGATTTCCGTCTTTCGGGCTGCGGCCATAAAGACCAGATCGGTGTGACACTGGCCGGTAAAGGGCTGATTTTGCCCAATTCTGTCCAGCTTTGCTCGGGACTGTGAAAATCACTGCCGCAGGAAGCCAATAATTGGTGTTTACTGGCCAACGTTGCCAGATGACGTATTTCGTCGGGGTGCTGCATACCAGAGCAGACTTCGAAACCTACCCCGCCCAGTTCCTTGAATTCAGTAATCAAACGCCGCAGCTTGGTGGCAGTGATTTTATAACGTGCCGGATGGGCAATCACGGCCTGCCCGCCGGCGCAATGAATCCATCCCAAGGCATCTTCCAGTGTTGCCCAGTCACCTGGCACATAGCCGGGTTTATTACGTACCAGAAAGCGTTTAAACACATCGCGGGTATCTTTGGCATGACCGGCAGATACCAGAAATTGCGCAAAATGCATCCGCCCGAGCATGGTTTCTGAGGCATATTGGCTGGCGCCCTCATAGGCACCGTGAATGCCGGCTTTTTCAAGCCGCTTAGCCATTTCAACGGCGCGGCCATGACGATATTCGCGCAGTGCTGTCAGGCCGCTTTGCAGTTGAATATTTTCAATATCAATATTAAGCCCGACAATGTGCAGCGTATTGGCGCCCCAGGTCACGGAAATTTCTACACCGGCAAGCAGCTCAATGGGCAAATCCCGCGCCGCCAACTTTGCTTCAGCAATACCTTCAGTGCCATCATGATCAGTTAGAGAGAGGACATCGACGCCATATTCAACTGCACGGGTAATAAGTTGAGTGGGCGTTAAAGCGCCATCCGAGGCATTAGAGTGACAATGTAAATCGTAGATAAGTGGCTGTTGAGTCATGTCATTGATTTTACGTTAGAATGACGTTTCTCGCAGGTTTTGAAGATTAACAATGAAATTATTTACCGATTTTTTACCGATCATTCTATTTTTTGTCGCCTACAAATTTGCTGGCGGCACTTATGAATTCAATGGTCAAAGTTATGAGGTTGCCGGTATTTATGCCGCTACGGCAGTCATGATGTTGGCAACGCTGTTGCAGGTGGCCTACACCTGGCTTCGTTACCGGCGAACCGAAAAACAGCATTTAATTACACTGGCACTGGTCATGGTGTTGGGTGGCGCGACTTTATGGCTACAAAATCCAGAATTTGTGATGTGGAAACCCACGGCAGTGAACTGGCTGTTTGCAGCCGCCTTCATCGGCGCCAGAGTGTTTACCGATAAAACGTTATTGCAACGTTTTATGGAAAAGCATATTCAGTTACCAACCTTTGTCTGGTTGCGACTTAACACCGCCTGGATATTGTTCTTTATTTTCTCTGGCATTCTGAATATTTACATTGCTTATGGCTATTCAGAGGAAACCTGGGTCAACTTCAAAGTATTTGGCTCATTAGCCATCACCATTGTCTTTATTGCGGGTCAGGCTATTTACCTGTCCAGACACGCTAGTGAAGTGCCAAAAACACCGGAGTGAGTTATGTGGTATGCCATTATCAGTGAAGATAAAGACAATAGTTTAGATCGCCGTATGAGCGCCCGGCCGGCGCATTTAGCGAGATTGCAGGCATTGCAGGATGAAGGTCGTTTATTACTGGCCGGCCCGCATCCGGCAATCGACAGCGTCGATCCGGGCAGTGCCGGTTTTACCGGCAGCCTGGTGGTTGCCGAATTTGATAATCTGGACGCTGCACAGGCTTGGGCCGGCGCTGATCCTTATATAGACGCCGATGTTTATGCCAGAGTCAACGTCAAACCATTTAGAAAAGTATTGCCATGAACACAGAACAGGAACTGAATCAGCGGCTGCAAACCCTTGCGCCGACGAAGCTTGAAATCATTGATGAAAGTCATTTGCATGCGGGTCATGCCGGTAACACTGGGGGTGGCCATTTCAACGTGCTGATTGTCAGCGAACAATTTGCCGGCCTGCTGCCGTTAAAACGCCATCGGCTGGTATTTGATGCGGTAGGTGATCTGATGCAACAACAGATCCACGCGCTGAGTATTGAGGCCAAAACCCCGGCGGAATTTAGCCGTTAGCTAATGGCCGAAACCGATAGCCGGCAGCAAAATCAGGCCTTTCTGCAACAACTGGAACGTCAGCGACTGCAAAAACCCTGTCTGCGGAATATTGATTTACGTGGCAAAGTCGCCGGCGAATGTCAGGCATACCAAATCGGTGCGCGCACTCATTATCTTGATGACCGCAGCTATTTGCTGTTAAAAACCCTGCTGGAACGCAGTAATAATCAATTTACTGTCGCTGTTTATGAAGCCTGGCAAAAAGCCCTGCAGCTATTGATGCAACAGGACGCAGCCCCGGTCAACATTGAACAAAAACCGATCTTGTACCGTGACAGCCAGCACTACCAATGGCTGGATTTCGACAGCCGTATTGAACGCCATGAACCGCGCTTTAATATCACCACGCCGGCAGTTATTGATGCCGACGAACTGCGCTATCACGCCAGTACCACCAACATCAGTGCCAGCGCCATGCGCTTGAATATGCGCCGGGTTCAACACCTGCAAACCGCACAAAATATTTTCATCAGCCTGCCCACTTTGCAACTTGATGCGCCGGCTGATCTGCTAACCGAAATGCCCTTCCGGGTCATCGCGCTGGAACATACTGCGCAGCATAGCGTGGCGATTGTGCAGCGCCAGCGCGAAGATGATTTGGCGTTGAGTCAGTGGTTTGATAATTGGCTGGCTGAACGCCAGCAGTTAAGTCATACCGATCTCGACAGCGAATTGTTTAATCTGGCGCATGAGTATTATTTACGGCTGTTCTGCCAGCATTTTAGCAGTCCTTTATTTTGGTGCAGTGCTGCATTGGATAATGTTCTGTTTGTGCATAGCAGCGCGGCAGCCGACACTGCATTGGCGCCCTGGCAGCAACATCATTTGCTCAATCAATTGCCACTGGCTGCTTTAGCAAGCAGTAACGTTTTGCTGCTTGGCGTCAGTGATAGCGGCCAGTTAGATTATGCTGATAACCGCACTGATAGTGAAAACTTACTCAAGCAACCTCACCTGCAAAACATTTATTTACTGCGTGCCCAACCAATTACTTTTGATAACGAAAAAGTCCAGGCGCAACTGTCACCGCTAACGCAACGCCAGCCGGATATTGCCGGGCATTTGTCTGACACCATTCAGCAATGCCGGCAACTGGTGACTTTGACAGATATCACTACCGTCTTTGTGACAAATACCGCATCAAAAGACACTGTCGAAGCTTCCAGCCAGCCAAATGACACTGAAATTGAAATACCCGAGGCGCAACATTTAACCTTATGCATTAATCGCCAAGCTGAGCGCTATGACATCCATACACCGATTGTGCTGCATCATCAGCAGGCACTGAAACTGACTACCAATGAACTGTCGGATGGCGGTTTATCTGTCAAACTGCCGGCTGATCAGCCGCTATCAACAGGCAGTCGGGTCACCATCGATTTTGTCCGCTGGCAACAACAGAGCAAACTGAAACTGACCGGCATTCCTTATGAAGTTCGCAGTCAACAATACTGGCAAGGCGAAAATTTACTGGGTTTGCGGCGGCTGACGGAAAACTGTCCGACAGCCGTTAATCAGTTTTTTAAGCAGGTGCTCGCCGACAACAAGCCGACATTGGCTGTGCGCAGTGACGATTTGCAACTGAGTTTAACCAGCCGTTTGTTTGCCGGACAATTAAGTCAGCACTTACCGGATATTGCATTGTTTTTTGGGCTGGACGCCGCTAATAACCGGATTTTACAAGCTGTGGCGGCGACGGCGAGTAACAACGCCCGGCAACACGATTCACTGTGGCAATCGTTGGCAACAATGGCTGGCCGACTGAGCCAGCCTTTAAAATTACCGATTAACGATCTGCAGACAAGCGTGCGTTTTGGTATTTACGCTTTTCGCCGTCATACAGATGCTGACTGGCAAATCAGCAGCGATTTGAGTTTTGAGGATGCCGTCAGCAAGCAACTGTTTATCCAGCGGGCGTTAACGGCAGCGGAGCGGCATTTTTTTAATTGTCATTTGCAGCCCATCCAAAGCAACGACGGTGCAGCGGCGGCCGATTTACATCAACAGCTAACGCAGTTACGCCGCCATAACAATCACAAGGTCAAACAAATCCGCGAAACGCTGAATAGCCTGTTTGCCATTGGCCAACTGACTGACGTCACGGACATTATCGCCAGCCAGTATTCCTGAAAGCTTGCTAAGCCGCGACCGTCATGCGGTCAATCAATATCGAACCGCTGCGGGTATTACCGCGCAAATCGACATCACTGCCAATCGCCTGAATCCCCATGAACATATCCGGCAAACGACCGGCAATAGTGAATTCATCAATGGCATGCTGGATCACGCCATTTTCCACCCAAAAACCAGCCGCGCCCTGCGAATAATCACCAGTGACAATATTGCTGCCCATGCCCATGGTTTCGGTGACAATAACGCCGCGATCCATGGTTTTTAGCAAAGCAGCAAAATCCAAATCGCCGGAATCAACAGTCAGGTTATGCACACCGCCGGCATTACCCGTGGTTACCATGTTCAACTTGCGGGCCGAATAACTATCAAGCACATAGCCCTGCAATATGCCGTTCTGGATAATATCGCGGTTTTGTGTGGTCACGCCTTCCGCATCAAAACTGGCACTGCCCATTGCTTTGGCTAAATATGGCTGTTCATGAATATGCATAAACTTGGGAAAAATCTGCTGACCCAAGGCATCTAATAAAAAGCTGGATTGACGATATTGGGAACCCCCACGAATCGCCGCTATCAATTGACCAAATAAACTGCTGGCCATCTCTGCCGCAAAAATAACCGGATACTGGCCGGTTTTAACTTCCTGGGCATTGAGTCGGGACAATGTCCGTTCCGCGGCACGGCGGCCAATAAATTCCGCCGCTTGCAGATCGGCTGCATCGCGCGCCTGGTCATACCAGTAATCGCGCTGCATGCCGTTGTCATCGTTGGCAATTAAGGTGCAGCCAATACTATGGCGGCTGGATTGATTACTGCCGGCAAAACCAAGACTATTGGCATAGACCCGCAGCCCCTGATGGGTCGAGACACTGGCACCTTCGGAGTTGCTGATTTGCGTCGAAAAGTCCCGCCCAGCCTGTTCACAATGCATTGCGAGTTCTATGGCCTTATCAGCGGAAATATCCCAAGGATGAAATAGCGACAAATCCGGAAACTGTGTAGCCAGCATGTTTTTATCAGCCAGACCGGCAAACTCATCAGCCTGGGTAAATTTGGCAATACTGCAAGCCATCGCCACGGTCTCAGCAATCGCCTCAGGCCTTAAGTCCGAGGTACTGGCCGAGGCTTTGCTCTGCCCCAGATAAACGGTGACGGCAAGACCGGTATCGTTATTGTGTTCCAATGTTTCGATTTCTGCCTGACGTACCGAAACCGATAAACCATGGCTGTTAGACACGCCCACTTCAGTGGCGCTGGCACCCAGTTCACGGGCTTTGTCGAGTGCGACTTCAGCTGCATTGAGCAGCGTTGCCTCGTCATATTGACTCATATTATTAAATCCACCTCTTGGAGTTTGCCGGACTCGCGGTCAAAACCACGCATTTCCAACACACCCTTAGTATTCAGAGAAATCAGTAGGTATAAAGCATCCCGAAAATCAACAACATCCTCATCGGTGATTGCCGGCAAAGCCGGCGCGTGGGGATGCGAATGGTAAATAGCAAACAACTGCTGTTGCCGGGCTTTCAGGGATTTTAACGCTGCCAGTTTTTCACTGGCATTCAACGCAAACAATGCGCTGGCATCGGTATCCTGTGTTTCCAGTGGATAACATTCGCAGCTATCCTCGCGGCGGCCAATCAAGCCACAAATTTCCCGCATGGGCGACAATTGCGCCTGATGCAGCAAATCATTGACCAGCGTACGCGGCAAACGCACCGTTTGTTTTAAAGTCATATTATTTTTCCTAGGGCTTCTTTATCTTTCATCTCCGCCTCTGTTGTGAGCTGAAAAAGCGACAATCAAGGCGCGAGGAGAGCCGTTTAGTCATTCTAAACAAATGACGAGCAACACGGAGTGGCGTTTTTTCAGTCACAACCCGCAGGGCTGGGACTATTTTTGCGCCCGCCTGCGTTGTCAATCGCTTATATAGAATAACTACACAGCGCGATTTCCGCCTTGCCGGACACAAAAAATAGCCGCCAGCAGTGGTGGATATGAACGATAAACAAGCCCTAACCATGACAGACCGGACAAGCCGGATCCTGAGGTAGGCGCATTTCACGGATTTGCAGCGTTAACGCATCGACCATCACAACCCGGCCGGCCAGAGATTTTCCGGCATCCGTTATTAATTTGATAGTCTCAATCGCCTGAATACTGCCCATTAAGCCCAGCAGCGGTGATAACACCCCATTTTCAGCACAGCTTTGCGGGGTATCGGCACCTTTATCATCATACAAACAACGATAACACGGCGCATCCGGCTGGCGCGGATCAAATACGCTGACTTGCCCTTCCCAGCGAATGGCCGCAGCCGACACCAGCGGCGTTTTGTTGGCTTTACACAACCGGTTCAATAAAAACCGGCTATCAAAATTATCAGTGCAATCTACGACCACATCAATACCGGCAAGCAGCTTATCTAGCGTTTCGGCATCGGGACGCATCGCCAGACATTCAATTTCGATTTCGTCATTTAATTCGCTTAGCGTATTGGCCGCAGAATCAGTTTTTAACTGGCCAACCGAAGTATTACGATGCACGATTTGCCGTTGCAAATTGGTTAGCTCCACCACATCATCATCGACCAGTAACAACTTACCAATGCCGCTGGCGGCCAAATACAAAGCAACCGGCGATCCCAGTCCGCCCAAGCCGACAATCATCACCCGGCTATCCAGTAATTTTTGCTGACCTTCATATTCAAGATGCGGCAGCAAAATATGCCGACTGTAGCGCAATAGTTGTTGATCATTCATGGGTTAATGTTACCTGATCCCGGCTTTTGACCCACGACAACGCGGTCCTGGCCACCAAAATCCTGATGGCCCGTGATGGCGATAAATCCCGCCACCTTAAATAAATCCTGCACCACTGCTGATTGCTGCCAGCCATGCTCGATCATTAGCCAGCCATCCTTTTTAAGTACCGTCCAGGCCTGCAAAACAATTTGCCGGATATCCTGCAAACCATCTGGGCCAGAGGCCAGCGCTGAGCGCGGCTCAAAACGCAAATCACCTTGGTCTAAATGCGGATCATCATCGGCAATATACGGCGGATTGCTGACCAGCATATCCAGCGTTTCTGGTGCGATCATGGTCGCCCAGTGCCCCCCAACAAATTGCACATTCGATAATTGATAATTTGTGGCATTGGTTTTGGCAACGGTTAATGCCTGCTGCGAAAAATCACTGGCCAGCCAAAAACTATCCGGCCGTTGTTTGGCCAATGCCAAGGCAATCGCGCCGCTGCCGGTACCAAGATCAGCACAGCGGGCCTGCAACGGCATTTTAGTTAGCGCCTGCGCTACCAGGCATTCGGTATCGGGGCGTGGAATCAACGTATCGCCGGTCACCATTAATTCCAGATCCCAAAATCCACGGCGGCCCAATAAATGCGCAACCGGCTGGCCTGCCACTCGGGCATCCAGCAATTGCTGATAATGCTTTTGTTGTTCAGCAGTCAGTATTTGTGCGGTCGCCGTGATTAATTTAACCGGTGCACAATTGAGTACATGGCAAAGTAATATTTCAGCATCCTGGCGAGCATCGCTGTTATTACCAAGCACAACAATCGCTTGCTGAAGCGCTTGCGACAGCGTAATGCCAGCGGTTTCTAACATCTTTATAAAACGCTGATTATCAGTGCGGCCAATGCAATACCTATCGCCGCCCAAGCCAGCGTAATAGTGCGTTTATGGGCCATTTCCAGCTCGGCGCGTTGCGCTTTTAATTGGCTGGTTAAGGCGGCGTTTTGCCGAGCCAGTACTGTTTCCAGCTCGCTGTTTAATACTTTACTCAGCTCGCTTGAAAGTTGCTGCTGGATTTTATCGTCAATAAGTGGATTTAAGTTTTGTTGCAGCAGATCCTGCGCCTGTAATTGTTGCTTATTCAGCCAATCGCCGGCCTGTTCCTGCAAACGATTTTGCCATTGGCCGAGCACATCAAACCCCTGAAACGCCTGTTCCAGCATTGAAGTCGCTTGCTGTTGCAGGCCACTGCTATCGCTGGCAGCACGTTGACGCAAGTCAGCCAGTGCCGACTCAACCGTATGTTGTAGTTCCTGTTTTAAATCCGGCAGCAACGATAACTTCATCGCTTCGATTTTGGCGGCTTGCTGCTGCGCTGCCTGCGTATCTAACTGCTGACTTTGCTGGCTTAATTGCGCTGATAATTCAGCACGTATTTGTGGCAACCATTGTTGTTCGAGTTGCTGCTGTAATTTGGTCAGTAATGCCGTTTCATCAATGGCGGCGGGCCGGTCTTGCGCTTGTTCAGCGATCGCCGGGCTGGCTTTCTCGGGTAACTGGCTGAGAATATGATTGACCGCTTCGGGCGCCGGCGGTTTTGCTAATACCGCAATGGCACCACTATCAATTGCTTTGGATTTATCCAGTTCGCTGTCATTGCCGGTACAAACCACCACTGGAATCACTTGCAAGCGCGGATGCGATTTAATATTTCTGGTTGCCGTAATGCCGTCCATAACCGGCATCATCAAGTCCATAAAGATCACATCAGGCAGCTCGGTTTGTTGTTCAAGCCATTGCAAGGCAACTTCGCCGCCGTCCTGTTCAACTACGGTAAAACCATGGCTGAGTAACAGCTTATTAAGTGTCAGCCGTGCCACACGTGAATCATCAACCACCAGCGCCAGTTTATTTGCCATTGCTTCTTTCCTTCAAACGATTCGATGCGGGTCCAATTGAATGGACTTCACCCGTTTACCCAGCATTACTAAGTCACCACGATAGCGCTGCTGGCCATCACTGGCAAACTCAAAAAAGTAACTGCGCTCCAGCGCCATGCGGCCTTTTAAATTGCGCTTTAAACGTACTTTTCGCCAGGCCACCGTACCGTTAAGAAAGCTGACATTCATTGATTCGCAATACTGTTTTGCCACCCGCGTGGCATGTTCGGAGGCACCCCGGCTATCCCACCAAAACCAGCCAATCACCGCCAGAATCAGCATTACAATGACGCTATCGCTCATCCAATATCACCCCAGTTCGCCTGCACAATCGCCAGCGCTGCCGCTGATGCTGTTTCGGTTCGTAAAATTCTTGGCCCGAATTGTATGGCCGTAAAACCAGTTTGTTTCGCCGTGACAATTTCTGCATCACTCAGCCCGCCCTCAGGGCCAATCAATAAAGTGACCGAAGATTGTTTGCTCAGCTCATTAAAACGCTGAGTTGCCGTTGGATCCAGTACTAGCTTGCAATCACTGTCAGCGTTCGCCAATGCCGTATTTAAATCGACCACTGGTGCCAACGCCGGCAGTATCGCCCGGCCACTTTGTTCACAGGCACTGATTAATACACCCTGCCAGTGCGACCAGCGCTTATCGGCACGATCAGCGCCCAGCTGTACATTACAGCGCTCAGTAATAACCGGCACAATTTTCTGCACGCCCAGTTCGACGGCTTTTTGAATGGCAAAATCCATTCGTTCGCCACGGGAAATGCCCTGCAATAAACAAACCTGCAGCGGTGATTCAGTGAGATTGGCAATTTCACCGGTTAATTTTGCCTGCGCTTCGCGCTTGGCGACTTGCGTCAACTCCGCTGTGTATTCATGCCCGTTACCATCAAATAATTGAATGACTGCGCCAGCTTTTAAACGCAGCACTTGCACGGCATGACGAAACACCGCCTCCGGCAGGACAAAATCATCATCCCATTGATAGGGGCCGGCATAATAAAAACGCAAACGTCGCATGAGATTGGGGCATTTAAGAATGACAATCCAGCAGTTTACAGGCTGCATCACCAGCTTTGAATAAGCAGACGAAAATGACTGCTATAATTTGCCCATGAATATCGACTTACCACAGCTGCAACAACTGGTGACGCAGACAGTCCAGCAAGAGCTGATGCCATTATTTAATGCGGTCAAACGTCGCTATAAAACAGATGGCAGTGTGGTGACCATTGCCGATCAATTATTGCAGCAAAAACTGGGCGATTTGCTGACTGGCTTTTATCCCGGCACCGTTATGCTCGGTGAAGAAATGCCTATCGATCAGCAACAAACATTGATGCAAACGGAAAGTCCGTTATGGGTCTTGGATCCGATAGACGGCACGAGTAATTTTGTTGCTGGCATGCCGTTTTTTTCAGTTTCACTGGCATTGGTGGAACACGGCAAAGTGAGCCATGCACTGGTTTACGACCCGGTATTAGATGAATGCTTTACCGCGATCGCAGGAAAAGGTGCCTGGTGTAATGGCCAGCCCCTTGTCGCTGAAATCAGTGGCTTGGGCCTGTCACAATCATTGGCGCTGATTGATTACAAACGTTTGCCGGCGGCGTTGGCTGCGCGACTCATCAAAGAAAAACCCTACGGCTCACAGCGCAGTCTGGGTTCAATCGCGCTGGAACTTTGCTGGTTGGCAGCAGGCAGAGCGCATCTGTATTTACATGCACAGCAACACTTATGGGATTATGCCGCTGCGCAATTAATTGTCAGCGAAGCTGGCGCATTTGCCTGTACCTTGCAAAATGAACCGGTATTTAACTTTTCTTTAGAACCGCGCTCAACTTGTGCAGCAATTGACGAAAACCTGTTTGCCGCCTGGCGGGATTATCTGCGGGTACCCCGCTGCGATGGCTGATAGTTTGATTCGGCCTGATTGGCCGGCACCGGGAAATGTTAATGCGCTGGTTACCACACGGCTCGGCGGCGTCAGCCCGGCGCCTTATAACAGTCTGAATTTAGGCGATCATGTTGGTGACCTGCCAGAGAATATTGCCGCCAACCGCAGACTATTAATCAATACTGCCGACTTGCCTGATACACCATTATGGTTACGACAGACACATTCCACTAAAGTCATTAATAGCCAACATTGGCAAACTGATATGGAAGCTGATGCAATTATCAGCAGTGAAATCAACCGGGTCTGCGCTGTGATGACCGCTGACTGTCTGCCTGTTTTATTGTGTGATAAACAAGGCCGGCAAGTTGCGGCCATTCATGCCGGCTGGCGCGGTTTATGTGATGGTATTATTGAAAAAACCGTCGCGCAATTTGGCGGCGCGCCGGAAGATTTATTAGTTTGGCTGGGACCGGCGATTGGTCCGGCACAGTTTGAGGTTGGCGCAGAAGTTCGCGATGCTTTTATTGCGCATTCCGCTGACGCGGCAGCGGCTTTTCAGGAGGGCAAACTGGGTCATTATCTTGCTGATATTTACCAGTTAGCACGTCAGCGCCTTAAAGCCAACGGCATCCGGCAAATCTACGGCGGTGACTTTTGCACAGTCAGTCAGCCGGAAGAATTTTTCTCCTACCGGCGTGATGGTGTCACCGGCAGAATGGCATCGCTTATATGGCTAACGTCTTAATAAGGTATGATCTGCCAATTATTTTGCTGATGGGTTTTTATGGATTTACTACTCTGGATCGTCGGTTTTAGCCTTATCGGCGGTCTGCTCAGTGTTGGCATTGCTTCATCGTTTTTACTGCTCTCAGATAAAGCCCGCAGCCATACGGTGCCTTACCTTGTCAGCTTCGCCATTGGCGCTTTGTTGGGCGCCTCTTTCCTCGGGTTGATTCCGCATGCCATTGAGCATGAATTTGCCGTTGAAGCCCATGAACTGGGTCTGACACTGCTGCTCGGTTTATTGCTGTTTTTCCTGCTGGAAAAAATGGTTTTGTGGCGCCATTGTCACAGCCATCATGGTCATGAACATATCCCTGAACTGGGTCATGATCACCATTCTGATGATACCCACCAGCATCAGGAAAAAGCCGCCGGAACCCTTATTATCGTCGGCGATACTATCCATAATTTTGTCGATGGTATTTTGATTGCTGCGGCTTTTTTGACAGATGTGCATTTGGGTGTTGTGACAGCGCTAGCCATTGCCGCGCATGAAATTCCGCAAGAACTCGGCGACTTTGTCATTCTGCTACACAGCGGTTTCAGCCGTCGAAAAGCGTTGTTTTTCAATATGCTTTCCAGTCTTGGCACTGTGATTGGCGCTGTGTTGGCCTATTTTCTGCTGGCCGGTATGGAGCATATTCTGCCTTACATTCTGGTGGTTGCCGCATCCAGCTTCATTTATGTGGCGGTAGCGGATTTGATCCCAGGGCTGCATTCCCGGGTCAAACCCGGTGAAACGCTGCAACAAATTTTGCTGATCGCCGCCGGTGTAATTTTCATTTATCTGGCGCACAGCACACTGCACTGATGACTGAACGTTTGGCAATTTTAATAATCGGCCCGTCATGGGTTGGCGATATGGTGATGGCGCAATCATTGTTTATGGCGCTGAAACAGCAACATCCTGACTGCGCCATTGATGTGCTGGCACCGGCCTGGACACGTCCGTTACTGGAACGCATGCCGGAGGTTCGGGCGGCGATTGATATGCCCGTCACGCACGGCATGTTTGCCTGGAAAACGCGCCGTCAACTGGGTTTGTCGCTGCGCGGTCAATATGATCAGGCAATCGTCTTGCCTAACTCATGGAAATCGGCGCTGATCCCATGGTTTGCAAAAATTCCTAAACGCACCGGTTGGCTCGGTGAAATGCGTTATGGTCTGCTAAATGACTCGCGTAAACTGGATAAACAGACATTGCCGTTGATGGTGGAGCGATTTGTATCGTTGGCATTACCGGCAAATCAATTCAAACAAAAACCAGATTGGCAGGCACCGGCAATGATAGCGGGTGAAATCAGTAATGATATAAACCCTTCAAGATCTGCCGATCAGCAGCGGTTGGTCATCTGTCCCGGCGCTGAGTTTGGTCCGGCCAAACAATGGCCGGTCAGCCACTATGCAGAACTGTCAGAACATTTTTTGCAGCTAGGCTGGCAAGTGCTGATTCTGGGCTCCAAGGCCGATAAAAAAGTCGCCGGTGAAATTGTCGGTGCTGTCGGCAAAGAACTGCGTGCGCAATTATTCAATCTCGCTGGCAAGACCAAATTGGCGGAAGCCATCGATTTACTGGCAACGGCCGATCAAGTGGTTAGTAATGATTCCGGATTGATGCATATTGCCTCCGCGCTTGATAAGCCACTGGTCGCTATTTACGGCCCAACGTCACCAGCCTTCACTCCACCGCTGGCAGATATGGCAAAAATCGTACAAATTCCGGTTGATTGTGGTCCTTGTTTTAAACGGATCTGCCCTGAAGGTCATCACAAATGCATGCAGAATTTAACGCCGGCATTAGTCATTAGCCAAAGTAATCAAAAGCCCTCATGACTAAAAAGCTTGTCACCATTCTGGTTCCCAATTACAAAACACTGCTGATAACGCAGATTTGCCTGCGTTTGCTACGTAAACACACCGATCCGGCGATTGCAGATGTCATTGTGATTGATAATGACTCACAAGACACATCGACCGACTATTTACGTAGCCTGAAATGGATAAAATTGATTGAACGACCGTCTGAGCCCGGAGAAACCGGCGTGCACGCGCATTCAAGAGCGTTGGATTTAGCACTCGCTGAGGTGAAAACACCTTATGTACTGTCAATTCATACGGATACGTTTATCAAACGTAGTGACTGGCTTACCTTTCTGCTCAGCCAGTTTGATAACGAGCAGGTTGCCGGTGTCGGCTCCTGGAAGCTGGAATCAAAATCCTCATTAAGACGTTTCGGTATATATTTTGAGCAAGGCTGTAAGTATGTACTGAATCGTTTGTTTGGCTATCAGGGTTATCGGGGAGAGCGATTGGATAAATCGGCACAATATTTACGCAGCCACTGTGCTATTTATCGCACCGATATCATTCGCGAACTGGCGACAGATTTTTCTGATGGTGATGATACTGCTGGTAAAACCATGCATCGCAAGATGGTCAAGTCAGGATATCAAATGAAGTTTTTGTCTTCGGCAAATCTTGGTCATTACATCGATCATTTAAATCATGCCACCTCAATTTTAAATCCTGAATTGCGCCGGGACGGCAAAAACAGCGGCCGTAGTCATCGAAAAATTAAAGCAAAAATGCGTGGTATTGATGCAGTCAGCATTCTGGCACAAATGGATTTGGATAAATAAAGATGTCTTCAGTAATTAATAAATCACTTTCAGTCCTTCAACTCAGAATACTGCTGGCGATTTTAAGTCTGCTGTTATCAGCCTACGCATTACTGAGTGACGACATTATTAACAGCGATGGCATTTTGTATATACAAATGGCTGAAGCCTTCATCCAAGGTGGCTTGGCCGCAATGGCCAATTTATATGACTGGCCATTTTTTGCCTTGCTGGTCGGCCTTATCAGTCAGCTAACAGGATTGCATCCTGAGACCAGTGCCGGAATATTGAATACTTTGTTATTCGTGATATTTACTGATGCACTGCTATTGATAGCAAAACAGCTTGTGCCTAATTTACGCCAGTTAACAATTGCTATGTTACTGATTTTATTGTTTTACAGCATCAACGACTATCGTGACTTTATTATCCGAGATATCGGCTATTGGGCATTCATTAGTCTGGCGCTCTTGCATTTTTTGCAATTTCTCAAAGAGAGTCGTTGGCACCAGGCGATTTTATGGCAAGTTTTTGGTTTGGTTGCGCTGCTATTCAGGATCGAAGCCACCGTTATTCTGTTAGCAATGCCGCTATTTCTATTATTCAGCGATCAAAAACAACCATTATTGAAAGCCTTATTACAGCTCTACAGCCTGCTATTAATCGCAGGATTAATGGCTTTCATCGTGATAATTGCCGGACTTGGTTGGACGGAAGCATTCGGTAAATTAGGCAATATTTTTAATTATCTGGATTTTGCCGGATTTCAAAGCCGGTTTGAGCATCATTCACAGTTTATTGCCGATAATATTTTGCATCCTGTTGCAGATGATGATGCTGGCCGGGTATTGTTTTTTGGCCTCATTGGTATGCTGGCGATGGAGCTAATCATTGGCTTGTCAGCAGCTTATATTTTGATATTGCTGCTCAGTTGGAAAACACCTGTGTCATGGTTTAACTCTCAGGAAAGCAAAGCAATTGGCTGGTTTTTACTAATTAATATCGTCATCTTGATGGTCTTTTGCCTGCATCTTTATTTTATTACGTCTCGTTATTGTGTCATGGCATTTGTGGCGATTTTTATGTTGGTTTTACCGAGATTAACGGCATTTATTGATTTTATTTGGGTAGAACGTAAACGGGTTTTACAGGTTTTGGTAGCTTTATTATTGATTTATAGTCTTGGTGATGCGGTTTCCCAGTCAAACTCAAAAACCTATATCCCAGAATCGGCAAAATGGTCAGCTGAGCAATTGCCTACGGGTAAAAAACTAATCACCAGCAGCCATTTTATGGCCTATTACATTAACAAATATGCTGAGGGCAATTTGACTGTCACATTACGACCAGCGCTGGATGATTTCACGCAGTTTGATTATCTGCTGACAGTAGAAAAGCGCCAGAACAAGACTTTACAAAAACAACTGGCTGAGTTGCCACTTGAAATTGTTTTCAGTAGTGAAAATAAACGCGGTGATAAGGCCACCGTTTACCGGATTTTACTACCGGCCGACAGCAGAAACTGAGTCTGCCGCCAGCAGCTTGTTATACTTACCAATTATCTTTGAATTAAAAGCACTTTATGATTGTTTTAGGATTATCCGGCGCCGTAGGCCACGATGCCTCAGCGGCACTTTATATCGATGGCAAACTGATCGCCGCTGCTGAAGAAGAGCGTTTCCTGCGTGATAAGCACGCTAAGGGAAAAATGGCCTATGAGGCAACCAAGTTCTGTTTAAAACAGGCCGGTATCCGCCCTGATCAGATCGATATGGTGGCGTTCCCTTATGCTGAAATTCCCCTGAGTTCACCCGCTCGCTGGCACTACGCAAAACGTCACTGGTATGCGCCGGATCGGGCTTTACTGGCGCTTTTTAATGGCAACCGCCGCTACTGGCGTAACCACAAGATGGTGATGCAACTGCTCGATGATTTGGGTATTGGATCAAAGCGCGTCAAATTTGTACCGGTCGAACATCATCTCGCCCATGCCAGTAGCGCCTACCATCTGAGTGGCTTTAAAGAAAAAACGGCCATTATTGGTATCGACGGCAAAGGCGAATATGCCACCACTTTTTTTGGCTACGGCGAAAATGGCCAAATTCACAAAATCAAAGAATTCTACGATCCCGATTCGCTGGGCGGCATGTATGGCGCACTGACCGAATATCTGGGTTTTGAAATGCTCGACGGTGAATTCAAAGTGATGGGCATGGCACCTTATGGCGATCCAAAACGCTTTGATTTTTCAAAACTTATCCGCTGTGAAAACGGTGAGTTCGAGGTTAATACCAAGCTCGTCAATACCGTTGGTCTGCGTCGATTTAAAAAAGACGGCAAAGGTTATTTTTTCAGTCCGGCATTGCTCGACTGGCTGGGCCCAATGCGTGCGGGTGATGATAAAGACGAACCGTATATCGACTACGCTGCCAGCATTCAGGATTTACTGGAAAAATGTGCGCTGCACCTGATTGATTTTTACCTTGGCGATATCATCCGTGAAACCGGCAAAATTGCTTATGCCGGTGGTGTGGCGCTAAACGTCAAACTCAATCAACGGATCATTGCCCTGCCCGGCGTTAAAGAACTTTTTGTACAGCCCGCCGCCGGTGATGCCGGTACCGCCATAGGTGCGGCCAGCTATGCCTCACAAATGGCTGGCGTCCTGGTTGAGTCCATGCACCATGCGTATTTGGGTCCTTCGTTTAGTACTGAAGAATGCATCGACGCCTGCGAAAATTACCCACAAACCGTTAACTGGCAAAAGCTGGATAATGTCACCGCTGAAACCGCTAAATTGCTTAATGACGGCAATCCGGTTGCCTGGTTTCAGGGTCGTATGGAATTTGGTCCAAGAGCGTTGGGTAATCGCAGCATTCTTGGTTCACCCAGCCATTCAGGCGTTGCGGATCGCATCAATGCGCAAATTAAATATCGTGAGCGCTGGCGCCCATTCTGCCCCAGCATACTCGATACCGTGGCACCGGAAATTCTGCAAACTGACCATCCCAGTCCGTATATGACATTCACTTTTGATGTCGCGGAAAGCTGGAAATCGCGCATTCCGGAAGTGGTTCACGAAGATGGCACCGCGCGGGCACAAATTGTTACCCATGATACCAATCCACGTTATTACGAATTGATTAGCGAACTGGAAAAACTAAATGGTAACGGTGTTGTGCTGAATACTTCACTTAACCGTCGTGGCGAGCCAATGGTGTGCAGCCCATTTGATGCGTTGAATATGTTTTTTGGCTCAGATCTCGAATATCTGGTCATGGAAAATATTCTGGTTACCAAATTGGCTATATGAACTTTCTGATTCATTGGTTTCAGCGTAACCGTATTCGTCGACTGGGCATCAAAGTAAATTCGTTGAAAGGTATTCGGCCAGAAACACAGTTAGAGCTGGAAACGCCCTGTCGACTCGCCGATATTATTATTGACACGCCACACCCGCTTTCAATCGGCGCTTACAGCTATATTCGTAGCCATACAGAAGTGCTGAACATCGCCCGCATTGGACGCTTTTGTTCTATTGGCAGAGATGTTTTACTGGGTCTTGACCCCCGCAATCACCCCATTGACTGGGCGTCATCGTGTCCGCAATTTTGTCATGACTATCAAAGTCCAACAGCCCCCTTATCCATTGGCCATGATGTATGGATAGGTCATCGGGCCATAATAATGGCGGGTATTACTATCGGTGATGGAGCAATCATTGGCGTCAATGCGGTGGTGACTAAAGATGTGCCGGCTTACGCCATTGTTGCGGGTAATCCGGCAAAATTTATTCGCTACCGCTTTACGGACAAAATTGTTGAGGCGCTGATAGACAGTCAGTGGTGGAATAAGGATAAAGCGCTGCTATCCAAGCTTGATTTCCAGCATCCAACAGAGTTTCTTGCAAACGTTGTAGCGCAAAATCATTCAGCAAGTTACCCGGTCATTAAACTCATTGGCGGTCGCGTTTGCTGAAATCAGATTATTTAGTCAGAGCTCGCAGTGAACTGCGAAGAGATCTGACTAACGGACCGATATGCCGATCCACAGACAATCTATAAAGCAGCTTGCGTCTTGGCTGGGTAAATAACTTATTTCGTAGTAGTTGAATACCCTTCTTTTTGCGTTGGGGGTCGGCTTTGTTATCAGGCTCAACATCGACCAATTCATCCAGCCATTGTTTGTCCTTTTCGTATCCGAGTTTAATCAAAGTTTTATCAAGATCACCATACAGAGCGATTTGTGCTTTAAGAAACGACTTTTGTTTTCGCCAGTTACCGACGCTAGAGGGGGTTATTGGACGTGCGCCACCTAATGCGGCAGTAGATTTCGCAGAAGGTTTAGCAATTAAATGGTATTCACTGAATAAATGTGTGTTTTTCAAAAAAGGCATACGTTCGAGCAGATAAGCTTGTGTTGCATCAGGTGAAGTGACTAAATCTTCATAACGCACGGTGATAAAGCGCGGTTCATCTAATAGTTTTTCTGCAAGCACATGATTGGCTTTCCAGTCTCCCAATGTGCCCCATATTTTTTTATCGGCACGGTTATTCTGGTGGCTACGACTGGCAATTGCATCTCGGGGATCGCGCAACATATAAATTACAAATAAATCCGGATTGACCTTTAAGGGGTAACGAATCCGAGCAATATCATTGGGGTTTTTAGTGCACAGTATGCGATATGGTTGGGTATATTCACGAAAAATACTGCATTCATGCTCGGTAAACCCATCAATGTTGAAGCAATTAATTAATAGCTCCGTCATTAAAGTCGTACCGCTACGGGGTAAACATCCCACAATATGAATATGCTTCGGCATGGTATTCGTCAGAGCTCCAATTGTTTTTACCAGTTTTGTCTAAAGCGCAGCCTATCCTGCTGATGTCTTGCAATAAACTGTCGCATATTAACTATTTGCCGCATCGCATCCAAATCTATTAACTGCACACAATCATTTTTATCAATTAATAAATTACTGGCTTTTAAGTCGCCGTGCTGCAAATGATAATTTGCCAGCAAACTAAAAATACGCTCTATCTGCAAAGCAACGTCACCCTCAGGAGGCAAGTCAGTGAAGCGCTTTGATAATTCCTCAGCGGCTGTCCATTGCGTCACTAAATACGCTTGTTTACGGAAGAACCCTGAGCGTTTTTCGACAAAGCCCATCACTTTCGGCGTCGGCAGGCCGATGAGTTCCAGCAAGCGGCCATAGCGCCAGGCATTGGCTGCCCGGCTCGGCCGCCAGCAACGTTTCAGAAAATGCCCGAAAGATTTGATATTAAAGCGTTTAATCACAATCGGCTGATCATTCAGCATGACTTTGGCCACCGTGGCGCTGTTACCGTCCTTCAATAGCTCACCACCAGCAATCAGCTGATCTAATTGGTAGATAAAATCACTGCTCTCCGCCACTATAAACTCGCGTCGGAATGCCGACTCGCGTTGGAAGTTATGCTGGTAAGCGGTCATTGTGCATTGACGAAAGCATTTTTTCAGATATGCCCGCTGGCGTTTTCCCCAGGCTTTTACCAGCACTTTTTCGAGATCGGCGACTAACTTGTCCGTCAGAGGCCATTGGCGCAGGGCGCAGTAATCGGCAAAATATTGTTTCAATTGCTGCTGACCGGCATCGGTAAACTGCACAATCAATAGCGCCAGATTTTTCAGGCTAGGTGAAACGGACAAAGATTTACCTGACAGACGCTGCACTGATGCGTAATCAACCAGATAAAGCTTCTCAGCTGATAACAACAGATTATCGACATGCAAATCATCATGAATCAAACCGGCCTGATGCAATTTAGCCATCAGCTTAATCAATTGCTGACATAGCCCGACGTCCTGCAAATCAGCTTCATCAAAAGCATGCGCATCGGGCAGCCAGTCATAGGCAATTGCCAGTAGCCCCTCTGCTGTTTCTGAAACCAAAGCAATGGCCGGCAATATCAATCCAGCATCAGCTGCCAATTGATGTCCTTCCTGCTCTTTTTGCAGCAATCGCCGACCTTGGCCGGAATCCGTGATTAGTTTCAGTAATACTGGCCGACTTTGAAAACTAGCTTTACCAACCAGCCGTTTGCCGGGCAGAAAACGCAAGACGGTTTGTAGTTCAAGCAGTCTATCTGCTGACTGAATGGTCAGCGGCAAAGTCGGCAACTGATTAAGCTTAAGTGACTCAGCCATAATGTTTGTGCCATTTAGCGAGTAAATCATTACTGCGCTTTAAAACCGCATCCCAGAGGCTTTTATCGCGCTGCAATGTGTCATGTAAGGACCCGCCGGTATAAGCGCGGATAAAACGTAGTACGTCCCGCTGACTAAACTGAACGGCATGCGCCGAAAAATGCAAAGACGCCAAATCTTTTACCCGCCAGCGACGCGGCACTGTGTGGCGGATCTGCGCACGGTGTAAATCAATCAAAAACAGTCTTGTGCTATCGCTAATGATATTGTGTGCGGCAAATTTTTCATCGAGCAAAAAATGACATAAATAATAATCGCGATGATTAATACCGGCCACGTGCATTTTACGGCTGATGTTGGCCAGTTTTTCAATTAACAGCCATTTGGTTTGCAGGCTGGGCGGCTTTTGTTGCCACTGCTCACCGACATATTCCAGACTCATGCTCTGCGTTAAATCTTCGGTAATAACAAACGATTCTCGCGTTGCCGGGTTACGGCCCCGTTCGCCATAACCGGCCAATGTCATGGTATCGATACCAGCTTTTTCTAATGCCTGAACGGCCTGCCATTCGTTGCGGGCGCTAATGACCGGCAAACGGCCCTGCAGCAGGTTTTTGATAATTTCACGCCAGCCGATACCAGCATGATATTTGAGAAAATAAGACTTGCCGGCAAACTGAAAACGCAATGTCCGACGACCTTCTTTATCGCGAAACACCTCACCGTCCAGTTCGCGAACAACGGCAAAAATATCTTTACTGCCGTGCAGTGCCTGCAAATCTTCACGTAAATAAATGGTTTCAGCCATGATTGAGCCAGTTTTCAATTTGATCAGCACAAAACCCAGCTCGCGGCCGATCACTGATTTTGGCACTGCCCTGTCCGCGTGGTAACGCTCCGTCAGTTTTGGCTGCACTGCGCAGTTGATCGACCAGTGCTCGCGGCCAGTCATGTTTCGGTAAAATACTGGACGCCGGATCATCTGCTGCCAGAAACCGATAACCGCAAATATCAGAAATCACCACGGGTAAATGGGCCGCCAGTGCCTCGGCAATAACCATTCCTGCCGCTTCTTTACGCGCCGGATGTATCAATAAATCGGCAGCAAAATAAAATAATGCCGTCGATGTCTGGCCGCCCCAGAATTTATAATGCAGACCACTCAGCTTTTGCAGTGCTGGTTCATAATCGGCCTGCCTGCCATTGCCGACAACCCACAGCGCCAGCTTGTCGCGCTGTTCGCGTTTGAGCATTTTTAAGGCTGTAATCACCCGATCCAGTCCTTTGGTATGAAAATCAGCAGCAACAAATAATAAAACCTTCCGCCCTTTTTCCGGCTGTTGCTGCCCACGCCAGTTACGACCAGCATTGAATTTTGCCTGGTCAAAATGAAATTCGGCTTCGACCGTGACGGGCAATAAGCTTTGCTGCGCAGCTGGCAGCGGGAAATGCTGCAAATATTGCGCTTGCTGGGTTTCGGTCAGAAAAAACACCTTGAGATCGGTGTTGGCAAACATCTGTTTTTCAATACCGGCATAGGTGCGATAACGCGGCAGCAGTTTTTTCAGACCACGATAGCGATTAGCGACAAAACTCGGATCAGCGGCAAAATAGATATCCAGGCCGGCCATTTTGGTAAAGCCAATAATGGCATCAAAGGTTTTGTTGGCCTGAAACGCCAGCAAGGTATCGGACAGCGCCCGCAACCGGGCATGATTAGTACGAAATTGTTTCTTATCAACAATCACTTTTTGCCAGCCGTCCGGAAAATCGCCATGCCAGGCAGCCGTCACCACTGTTATCTGATGACCGCGCCGCGCCATTTCCGAGGCCACGGCAAAAAAATCGCGCTGCGCCCCACCGAACGGAAAATATTCGGTAATGGCAAAAGCAAGCTGCATAGACTGTTCCCGACTCCTGCGCACAAACCTGACAAGGTCGCGGCGCTGCACTAGAATAGAGGCAAAGCGCGTTCGCGCGCCGCCCGTTTAACGCGGGTCAGTTTATCACCGATTTCAGGCAGACGAGGTAAGCCGTGTCATTTGAAGCCACTTTAAAACGTCACCAGCAAATGGTCGACAGCTTGTTCAGCATGACCCCGCAACTCGACGCACTGCTGGCGAAAGTGCGCGATTGTGTGCTGTCTGGTCATAAAATCCTGTTTTTCGGCAATGGTGGCAGTGCTGCCGATGCCCAGCATCTGGCCGCTGAATTTGTGATTCGATATAAAGATGATCGACAGCCTCTAGGCGCCATTGCGCTGACCACTGACACCTCCATTCTGACCGCACACAGCAACGATTACAGCTTTGATACCGTATTTGACCGACAGGTCCTGGCGCTCGGCAAATCCGGTGATATTGCCATTGGTTTATCGACATCCGGTAATAGCAAAAATGTCATTAACGCCATCAATGCTGCCAAATCTATAGGCATTTACAGTGTGGCGTTTACCGGTGACAGCGGCGGACAATTATTGGCTATCGCTGATGAATGTTTGCGGATTCAGAGCACCGAAACGGCGCGGGTTCAGGAAGGCCATATGATTATCGGCCACTGGCTGTGTGAGGCGCTGGACGCCCAATTGCGTTCATGAGCCGGCAGGTCATCGACACCGATGTGCTGATCCTTGGCGCTGGTATCGCTGGTTTATGGTTGCATAACCGGCTAAATCAGCTCGGTTATCACGCCCTGCTGCTGGAAAAAAACCATATCGGCAATGCCCAGACTTTAGCCGCGCAGGGCATTATTCACGGCGGCAGTAAGTACGCACTTAACGGCATTCTCTCTAACGCCGCACAAACTATCAGCGCCATGCCGACACGCTGGAAAGCCAGTATAGATGGCAGCGGTGAAATTGATTTATCCAAGGCGCGGATTTTTACCGATCATCAATTGCTGTGGTCAACCAAAAGCCTGTCGTCAAAGATGCTGTCGTTTTTTGCCAGCAAAGCATTAAAAAGTCGGATGCAGGCGATCCCCAAAGCTGCGCGCAGCGGGTTGTTTGCTGATCCCGGATTTAAAGGTTCGCTTTATGCACTGGATGAACCGGTGGTGGATGTACCAAGTTTGCTGGCCTGTTTTCAACAGCAATTTGGGCAGCGGATTTTAAATAGCGACAATCAAACGCTGGAATTTGTCCGAGATAATGGCCTGATAACGGCGCTGAATATTGGCGATAACGTGCAAATTCGCGCTCAGCAGTTTGTCTTCACTTCCGGGCAAGGCACGGTGGATCTGTTAAATCAGCTGGGGTTGCGCTCGCCCAAAATGCAATTACGGCCACTACAAATGCTGTTTTGCAAATCCGCTGATCCGGCCCAACCGCTGCCGCAAATCTACGCGCACAGTCTCGGCAGCGGCAGCAAACCGATTGCCACCATCACCAGCCATCCGGATGCACAGGGTAATATTGTCTGGTATCTGGGCGGCAACATTGCCGAAGAAGGCGTTGGTAAAACATCGCAGCAGTTGATTGATGAGGCCAAAGCGCTGCTCAAACAAATTCTGCCGTGGTTTTCACCGCCGGAATTGCACTGGACAACCTTTAACGTCAATCGCGCCGAACCCCAACAAAAAGGCTTTTCACGGCCCGACAGCGCCTTTGTTGAATCACATGCAAACGTCCATATCACCTGGCCTACTAAACTGGCGCTGGCACCGGATTTAAGCGATCAGGTCATCAGTGCTTTGCAACAGCAAAACCTGCAAAAACACGATTACCCCGAGGTCATCGCCCTGCCGCAGGCGCAGATCGCAGAACCGCTCTGGGATAAGGTTTTTCGGCAATGAGCCGACTGCCAAAAACAACCATCGCCAACACCGGTTTAAATGTCTCGGTGCTGGGTCTTGGGACCGTTAAACTCGGCCGTGATAAAGGCGTTAAATATCCGCAAAGCTTTACTATCCCCGATGATGAAACCGCGCTGGCATTACTTAATCAAGCCTGGGATTTGGGTATCAACCTGATTGATACCGCGCCCGCCTACGGCAACAGCGAACAGCGCCTCGGCGAACTGTTGCCGCAACTGCCCCATGACTTTGTCATTTGCAGTAAAGCCGGTGAATTATTTGATAACCAGACCGGCGAATCATCTTTTGATTTTTCGCCCGACGGTTTAAAGCGCAGCGTCGAAACCAGCCTGAAACGCCTAAAACGCGATCAAATCGATATCGTGCTGATTCATTCTGACGGCAATGATGTGTCGGTCATTGAACAACACAGGGCGCTGGAAACGCTGAATAAACTTAAATCTGATGGATTAATCAAGGCTACCGGTATGTCCACCAAAACCGTCGAAGGCGGCCTGCTGGCTTTGGATCAATCCGATATCGTCATGGTCACGCATAACCTTGATTATCAGGGTGAACAGACGGTTTTAGATGCGGCGGCCAAACAAAGCAAAGCGATATTTATCAAAAAAGCCTTTGCCAGCGGTCATCTGCCGGAAGGCGCTGATGCCATCTCCGAAAGCTTTAAACTGATTTTTGCCAATCCGGCGGTGGCCAGCGTGGTGATTGGTACCATTAACCCAAAACATCTGGCGGATAATGTGGCTAGAGCGGTTAAGGTTTTAAATTATTAACCACAGAGGCACAGAAGGCACGGAGATAGATAATCAGCAGATTACGCAGATGGACGCAGATTAAAAGAATCACGTTGGCTGACCTCTTGATCGCCAGCTCGGTTAATCAACTTTCAATACTCCTCGCCCTCTGTGACTCTGTGGTTAATCTTTATGATCAATCTAATGCGGTAAACCAGCCAAAAACGTACGTATTGACGAACGTACTACAAAGCGTACAATTTTCATATATTTTGGGAGTTAGCTTATGGCAGACATTACCGCTACTGAAGCGCGCAGTAATTTGTATCGCTTGATAGACGAGACAGCAGCATCGCATCAGCCAATCATTATCAATGGCAAACGCAATAAAGCTGTATTGATCGCTGAGGAAGACTGGGCAGCGATTCAGGAAACCTTGTTTTTGTTATCAGTGCCCGGCATGCGTGAGTCTATTCGTGAGGGTATGGCGACATCGGTTGATGACTGTGACAGGGATCTGGACTGGTGACATGGCAACTGGTCTTCACCAAGCAGGCGCAAAAAGATGCTAAGAAGCTTGCCGCTTCAGGGCTAAAATCCAAAGCTCAGGAATTACTATCTTTACTGGAACAAGATCCGTTTGCCAAACCACCGCCATTTGAAAAACTGGTCGGCGATTTATCCGGTGCCTATTCACGGCGCATCAATATTCAACACCGGCTGGTTTATCAGGTTTTGGAAAGTGAAAAGACCGTTAAGGTATTACGGCTTTGGAGCCATTACGAATAATGTGTTTAGCTGGTTGGGATTTCTCCGCTGCGGTCGAAATGACAACCAGAATATGCTGTCGAGAAATTTTGGTTTAATCTGCGGCCATCTGCGGACAAACACAATAGACTACCGCGGCGATAAAGCCGCCTCGCAGTGACGACTTTTTTAAACTTCTATTTTCTCTGTGCCCTCTGTGCCTCTGTGGTTAATTTTTCTGATTAATCTTATTCACTATCGCCGTCGTTGAGCAGTTCTCAGTTAAGCCCATCACTTTAACCTCACCGCCATAGCCTTCCACAATCTCCCAGCCAACCACGCCTTTTTTATCGTAATCGCCGCCTTTCACAAGGATATCCGGCTGAATTTCACGCAGTAAATCTTCCGGCGTATCACCTTCAAAGCACGTTACCCAATCCACATCGGCCAGCCCCGCCAGCACGATTTTACGGCGCTCTTCGGTGTTGATAGGCCGGCCCGGGCCTTTGAGTTTAGTGACCGATTCGTCCGTGTTAATCGCCACCACCAGCCGATCGCCCAGACTGCGCGCTTCATGCAGATAGCTTACATGGCCGGCATGCAGGATATCGAAACAGCCGTTGGTAAAAACGATTTTTTCACCGCGTTTTTTGGCCTGATCGACAGCGATTTTTAATTGTTCTGCCGTAACGGCACCGGCAAAAGAATGATCGCTTTGATGGGTGCCCTGATGACGTTCAAATTCGGCCTGTAATTCCGGGCTGCTAACCGTTGCGGTGCCGAGTTTGCTGACGACAATACTGGCGGCAACATTGGCTAACGTGACCGCTTGTTCCAGCGTTTCACCGGCAGCCAGCGCTGCGGCTAAAGCGGCGATGACGGTATCACCGGCGCCCGTGACATCAGCGACTTCTTTGGCAATGGCCGGTAAATGCAATTCGCTCTGGTCAGCGCGAATCAGTGACATACCGTGTTCGCTGCGGGTGATCAGCAACGCGCCGATATTTAAATCATTAATCAACTGCCGGGCTTTTTGTAGTAAATCGGCTTCGGATGTCACCGCACCAACCACTGCTTCAAACTCGGTCATATTGGGCGTCACCACATCTGCGCCGTGATATTTGCTGAAATCCTGACCTTTCGGATCCACCAGCACTTTGAGACCAGCCGCTTTGGCCGCCTGAATCAATGGCTGCGGGTCGCTTAGGGTACCTTTGTTGTAGTCCGATAACACCAGCACTTTGCTCTGTGCCAATAACGGTTTTAGGGTTGCCGTCAGGTTCTGGCCATCGGCGGCGGTAAATGGCGTTTCAAAATCCATGCGCAGCAATTGCTGATGGGCGCTGATAATGCGTGATTTGATAATGGTCGGTTTATCACTGGTCTGAAAATGGCAGCCAATACCGACCGAATGTAGACGCTGCGCCAAAACATCAGCGGCTTCATCGACACCGGTAATGCCCGATAACTGGCAACTGCCGCCCAGCGATGCAATATTCATCGCCACATTGGCGGCGCCACCCGGAATGTCTTCCAGCCGCTCGATGTTAACCACCGGCACCGGTGCTTCGGGGGAAATCCGTTTGGTTTTGCCGAAATAAAAACGATCCAGCATCAGATCGCCGACGACGATGACCGGGGCCTGGAAAAATTCGGGAAAGGGCTGTTTCATTGGCTGTTTGCCTGTATCCGTTTTATTTATGACGTGCAATTTGGCTGACCAAGTAGTTTTGTTCGCCAAAAGTTCAACTGGATTCCCGTCCCCGCCTACGCGAGGAGAGACCCTATTACTTAGGAATGACATGGTTATTGTATATGCTGTTGTATCAATTCCAGTTATTTTGGCCTTAATGTCGTCATTCCGGAAATCGCTTTTTGATTATCCGGAATCCAGATCCAGCAGATGCAGACTTTCTGATTCCCGCACAAACGAAAGTCGCGCTGTTAATAATCATTTTGCGGCCAACAGCGCTTCCAGACCCTGCCAGACCATTTCCGACCCCATTTCCTGCATACATACCGGCCGGCCGCTATCAGACTCTTTGAGCGGGCAACTGCGTTTGTAACAGGGTGAACAGGATTTGTCGCTAACCAGATGCTGCTGGTTTTTGCCGTAGGTGCCAATAAGTGCGGTATCAGTCGAGCCGTAAATGGTTAAAGCCGGCGTGCCGGCAACGGCGGCGAGATGAGCAAGACCGGTATCACTGCAAACCGCACCAGTCGCCCGGTGCATTAACGCGGCCATATTATTCAGGGACATTCTCGGCAACGCATGGGCGGCGTCATCAACCAGCGCAATTTGCTGAGCGCGCTGATATTCGGTGTCATTGCCGCTGGGCAGCAATACCGAAAAGCCGGCTTCACGCGCCAGTAAAACCAGACGCTGCCAGTGTTTCACCGGCCACATTTTGCTCAGCCAGCTGGCATTTTGTACAAAAAGCAGATACTTGTCCGGCAAGGCAAAAGCCAGCTCAGGTAATGCATAACGACGAAAATCGACAGCATAGTCGGCTTTGGTATTGGGCAGCGGGTATTGCAGTGCCGCCGCTAAAATCTGCCGCATCCGGTCCACGGCATGTTGCTGTGGATTCACATTAATCGGCAGCTTATAGGCGAGATGTGCTGGTTTTTCACGGCAGGAATGTTTATCCAGACCGGCCACCAGGCCGCGTCTTAATAAGCTGACCAACGCGCTTTTCAGATTATTCTGCATATCGACGACAACATCGTAATCGCCGGCATTCAGTTCCTGATAAAAGGTGCGTAATTCACCGCCGGTCAGCGTTTGCCACGTGGATTTCTTCCAGCGGCGGTGCGAGGTGGTGATGACATTTTTAACGGCCGGATGCCACTTGGGCACTTCAGCAAAAGCTTCATCCACCACCCAGTCAAATTCAACCTCAGGGAACGCCTTCACCGCATCGGTCAACGCTGGTAAGGCATGCATCAAATCGCCCATCGAGGTGAGCTTGATGATTAAAACCCGCATCAGTGCGCGGCTAATCCGTCAGTTGGTAGTGCGTTGTTTTGATGCTGACGCAAAATTTTCAAAAAGGCATCTGGGTTTTTGATCTGGGTAATTTCGCCTTCGCGGGGAAATAACTGATCCTGCAAGCGAGATAACCAGAAACGCAAAGCCGCAGCCCGCAGCACCAGATTCCAGTTATCTTTTTCTGCCAACGTCAGCGGCCGGCGTTTTAAATAGGCATTCATCAAAATCTGATATCGCCCCATCTCCAGCAAACCGCTGTCATCAACACACCAGTCATTAACAGCCACCGCTAAATCGTAAAGCAGGTATTCATCACAGGCGTAGTAAAAATCAATAATGCCAGACAGTTCATCGCCAACAAATAACGCATTGTCACGAAATAAATCGGAATGGGTAACACCCCAGGGCAGGTTCAAATCAGCATACGACTTTTGAAACGCCAGTTCTGTTTTTAACAACTCGGCATGTTTGGCATCAAGATGCGGCATTAATGCTTTGGCGATTTGTTTGCGCCAATGTGGGCCGCGGGTACTGGGCCGGCGCGAGGCAAATTTCTGACCGGCCAGATGCATTTGCGCCAGCATATCGCCAATCGCTGCACATTGCCCCTGAGTGGCAACTTGTTCGACTGTTTTGCCCGGCAGTCGCAACACCAAAGCCGCTGGTTTACCGGCCAGCGTTTTCAGGTAACGTCCCTCTCGATCAGCGGCCGGATGCGCAGAAGGAATATCCTGCTGATAAAAAAATGTCATCACATCGAGAAAATACGCCAGTTCGCTGAAATCATGCTGCTCAAACAAAGTCAGCACAAACTCACCCTCACTGGTGGTGACGAAATAATTAGTGTTTTCAATGCCGGCGCTGATGCCCTGGTAATCGCGGAGATCACCCAGCTCATAATCGCCGAGGAACGCAATCAGCTCATCGCGCCCGACTTCGGTATAAACAGACATGTAAACTCAGTTTAGTAGTGGCTTACCACTCAAGCAGGATCCAGTTGGGGACTGCCGGATTATCCAGCTCGTTGCGTGTTGTTTCCAGTGAACCGTCACCATCAGTATCCATCAGATAATATGACGGGCCGGCGATTGGCGTCACTTTAATCATATACAGCTGGCCATTGACGCGATATTCCTCAATGGTGCGGTCATCTTCCTGAATGATATTGATATCAGGCTCGATGCTGTCACCGCTTTCCATCCGGTCCGGTAATGTTGGCGGCTGCTCAATCAGTTCTTCATTGGCCCAGACAGCTGCTGTGATTAATACGCCCAATGCGCCTACAATAGCGATTTTGTTCAACATAGCTGTTTGCTCCGAATGTTTTTTGCTAAAGATAGCATTTCCATTGGGATGATTAAAGCAATCTATGTGCCCGCATATCAGGCTTTGTAACCTATGACGCAATCTGCACCACTGATCCTCGTTGATGGATCATCTTATTTATATCGCGCCTACCATGCGATGCCGCCGCTGACCAACAGTGATGGCGAAGCCACCGGCACAGTTTATGGCGTGATTAACATGCTGCGAAAACTGATCCGGGATTACCAGCCTGAGCATATGGCGGTGGTATTTGATGCCAAAGGCAAAACTTTCCGCAATGATCTCTATGCGGAATACAAAGCCACCCGGCCGCCAATGCCCGATGATTTGCGTGAACAAATCGCGCCCATCCACGAAATCGTCAAAGCCATGGGACTGCCACTATTAGTCATTGATGATGTTGAAGCTGACGATGTTATTGGCACCTTGGCAAGACAAGCCACCGAGCGCGGTATCGAAACCGTTATTTCTACCGGCGATAAGGATATGGCGCAACTGGTCAGCGCGCATGTGACGCTGATTAACACGATGAATAACAGCAAAAGTGACATTGCTGCCGTTAACGAAAAATTTGGCCTGAAACCCGAGCAAATCATCGACTATCTGGCGCTGATGGGCGACAAAGTCGATAATATTCCCGGCGTTGACAGTGTCGGCCCAAAAACAGCGACAAAATTGCTCAATGAATATGGCAGCCTCAAAGGCGTTATGGAAAACGCCGATAAGGTTAAAGGCAAGCTCGGCGAAAAACTGCGCGCTGCGCTGGATGCCTTGCCATTGTCATATGAACTGGCCACGATCAAACTCGACGTCGCGCTCGATTTCACCCCCGAAACACTGGATATCGGTAAACCAAACACGCAAAAGCTGCGCGAATTATTCAAACGCTATGAATTCAGAAGCTGGCTGCAAGAAGTTGATGCCACGGGTGATATAGCTGATGCCCCGGAAACTGGCAGCGTCGAACCAGCCGGCAAAACCGATTACCAGACGATTACCACCGAAACACAACTCGACAACTGGCTTGTAAAGCTGAAAAAAGCCGAATTGTTTGCCTTTGATACCGAAACCACCAGCCTCAATTATTTGAATGCGCGGATTGTCGGGGTGTCTTTTGCCGTCAACGTTGGCGAAGCCGCTTATTTGCCGTTGGCCCATGATTATCCAGGCGCACCGGATCAGCTGGCTTTTGACGCAACGCTGGCAAAACTCAAGCCGCTTCTGGAGGATCCAATAGCGCTGAAAGTCGGTCAAAACCTGAAATACGATCGCCATGTTTTACTCAATCACGGCATTGATTTACAGGGCATTGCCCATGACACCATGCTTGAGTCCTATGTGCTCGACAGCACTGCAACCCGCCATGATATGGATTCATTGGCTGAAAAATACCTCGGCAAATCCACCATTCATTTTGAAGATGTTGCCGGCAAAGGCAAAAAACAGCTGACCTTTAACCAAGTCGGTCTTGATGAGGCGGCGCCCTATGCCTGTGAAGATGCAGATATTACGCTGCAACTGCATCAGCAACTGTGGCCAAAAATTCAGGCAATTCCGACGCTGGAAACGGTTTACCGCGAGTTGGAAATGCCACTGCTGCCCGTGCTCAACACGTTGGAACGCAACGGCGTGCATATCGATATTTTTATGCTGCAACAACAAAGTGATGCACTGGCGCATGATATCGACCGGCTGGAAAAAGAAGCCTATGAGATTGCCGGGCAGAAATTTAACCTGGGCTCGCCCAAGCAGCTACAGGAAATCCTCTATGACAAGCAGGAATTGCCAGTACTGAAAAAAACCCCGAAAGGTCAGCCATCAACCGCTGAAAATGTCTTACAGGATTTAGCCGATCAGGGGTATCCGCTGCCGCAGGTGATTATGCAATATCGCAGCCTGAGCAAGCTGAAATCGACTTATACCGACAAACTACCGCAACAGGTTAATCAGCAGACTGGGCGTGTGCATACATCGTATCACCAAGCGGTGACGGCCACTGGTCGCCTATCGTCTTCCGATCCGAATTTGCAGAATATTCCGATCCGCACCGAAACCGGCCGGAAAATTCGAGAAGCGTTTGTCCCGGAAAAAGGTTTTAAACTGCTGGCCGCTGACTACTCACAAATCGAGCTGCGGATCATGGCGCATTTATCCGGCGATGCCAGCCTGCTCAAAGCGTTTGCCAACGGCGAAGATATTCACCGTCATACCGCCGCCGAAATTTTTGGCGTCGAAGCAGACAAGGTCACCAGTGATCAGCGGCGCAGCGCTAAAGCGATTAATTTCGGACTGATTTACGGCATGTCGGCACATGGTTTATCGGTGCAACTGGGCATCGAACGCCATCAGGCTGCCAAATATATGGACACCTATTTTGAGCGATACCCGGGCGTACGCGATTATATGAACAACACCCGCGAACAGGCCAAACAGGATGGTTATGTTGAAACCATTTTTGGCCGGCGTTTATACCTGCCAGAAATTAACTCAAGTAATGGCCTGCGCCGCCAATACGCCGAACGTACCGCCATCAATGCGCCCATGCAAGGCAGCGCCGCCGACATTATCAAACGCGCCATGATCAATATTCACCGATGGCTGAGCGAAGCCGACACCGGTATCAGCATGATC
>Ga0307934_1000347_pt1 | contig 35759 bp, 13 predicted proteins | sample OrgLakmetageno90_FD_201838 | JGI IMG/M metagenome (GOLD analysis project Ga0307934, IMG submission 201838) | Saline water microbial communities from Organic Lake, Antarctica - #90 | ecosystem: Environmental > Aquatic > Non-marine Saline and Alkaline > Saline | place: Antarctica: Organic Lake...
CTTTAATTGCAGAAAGCACCAAAGCGATTATTGAGAGTTTAAACAATTATAGCATACAAGATATTGCCTATAATTTCAGCAGTTTTGAAACACTGGTTGCTAAAAACCATTATAGTTTTGCAATAGTGGACATTAACTTAGAGGAGCAAAAAAGTGGTTTTGATGTTGCACAAATTCTGAATGCAAAAAATATCCCGTTTCTTTTCTTAACCTCTTATTCCGATCAAGAAACAATTGCCGCTGCCGCCAGCTATAGTCCTGCCGGTTATATCGTTAAACCAATTCAGAAAGAAAGTCTGTTTGCAAGTTTAGAATTGTTACGTATTAAATGCCTTGAAAACGACCAGTTTATTATTAATAATGGTAAGCAAGAAGTTACACTAAAAGCCTCTCATATTTATTTTATTAAGTCTTCCGGCAATTATTGTGAAGCACATACAATTGGAGGTACCCAGTTATTAAGAAGTACCTTGGCTCAATGGACAAATGCTTGCACCGACCTTGTTCAAGTACACAAATCGTATGTGGTTAACACCAACATGATTTTCAAAAAAACAAGCAGAGAAATTACGTTCAGAAACGGAATTTCTATCCCCTTCTCTCCCGTTTTTCGCGATAATTTAGCGTAGCATAAGGATGATTTAACCTATCCATTTGCCATTTCATCACAAAAAAGGCCGTTTCATCACAAATGTTAAAAAATGAAAAATCCTTTTAGTAAAATTGTCGTACGCTCAAAAAAATATTAAAAATTAAATTATGAAAAAGTTTGGATTGTTTACTGTTTTTGCCATTTGCTTAATAACCAATGCTTTTGCACAACCTGAAGATTATAAAGGTAGCTATATTAAAAAGCCAATAATTGATTCAAAAATAGGTGAAATTACAGTAAAACTTGTTGTTTGGGGTGAAGGTGGAAGTAATGATGATTATTTAAAAAAGCTTACTGTTACCTTAAGTCACGGAACTCATTCTTCGTTATTATTAGATAAAAACTTTATTGTTCATCATTTCCAAAGAAATGGGAATGGCACAACTAAAAGTGGGAATTTGGCAGATAATAATTATTCAGATGGAGCTTCTAATTATTATCTTAAAAGTACACATAGTAAAAATCTTACACAAGCTGATTATGACTCTTATAATATAGATAATGACTATACTGGAGCTAACGGACGAGAGTATTTTGTAGTTGCAGAATTTAAGTTTCAAAACCCAAATGCTGATGCATTTGGAGATGATATGAGAATAGATGTAGACGTTGATTGGGCAATAGATAAAGGAAGTGACCCAATAGACCAACATTCAGATTATTGGCAAGCATCTTTAAGTTACACAAAAATAGGGAGTCCTAATTTAGTTACAGTAAATGGAAATTTTTGCGATAGAATAAAGTTAGACTGGAATCCTTCTTCTTTAGCTCAAACTTTAAATATAAACGATGCTGGGGCAAAATACAAAATTATTCGAAATGGAACTACAATTGAATCAGCATGGAGTGGAGGAACAACCTATAATGATGATGACGTGGTACCAAATTCATCTTACAATTATGAAATACAGCAATTAATAGAATATAAATCTAGTAGAAGGTCTGCTAGTCAAAAGCTTGGGGCAGGTGATGTTTCTAATAGTAAAAGTGCTAGTTTATTTAAAAACACCTCTCCAGTTTCCAACATAGCCTATACCACAGATAATTGCAACGGTGCCATTGAATTAGATTGGTCAACACAAGGTAGTCCAGACAATTTTGTAATTGAAAGATTTATAGCTGACTCTTGTGATAGAACTATTAATAAAACCTCTAGTTATGGAAGGGATTTCTCTGTTATTTATGATGATTTAGATGATTTGGAAATTTATTTTAATAATAATATTCTACCTCAGTTACTACCTGAAACTAATGCTAGAAAAAATATTGAAGTTACTTATATTCATAATGAAGTAAATTGTGGGTTTTTAGGTCTATTTTGTGATGACGAATACAGGATTTTGGGCATTAAATATGATGCAATAATAAAAGAACTTTGTTACAAATTTGATAAAGCTGAAACTTCAAATAGCAGTCCTTTTACAGATAACACTTCACAAAAAGGGCCCTCTTATATTTATAAAGTTAAAAGTCAAAAGAATTGCCCTACAGACGGAAATGGTCAACAATATTCCGAATCAATTTTTGAAGAAGGAGATACCATTCAAGCAAATGAAGCGCCAACAGGAGTAATTTTTGATACTGTACAACTTGTTTCCAACCGAACTGCAATAGAAATTAAATGGCAAGATACCTCCAAGTTTACCGATGAAATTAAAATTTTTAGAACAGGTTCGGGAGCTACCGAGGAATTACTCCCAACTATTGGAGCAACTTCTTTTATAGACAATAGCGCAACCGCTTGTGTGCTTTACACTTATAATGTAAAGGCATTTAACGAATGTTCCACAACTGGTATTTCTGCAGATACTACATTTGAATCATACTTGCCTTCTTCTTTAGCCAGTTCTTTTGATGCCACGGGTAACAACGGCGTTCAATCTTCCGACGGAGAATTTGGCGACCGAGTAGAAATAAAGTGGAAGCCCCTAAACCGCCAAGCAGAAAACTGGTACATAAACAGAATAAACCCTGCCATACCTGATACTACTCTAATAGCAGTTGTAGATGGTAAAAACCGTTTTTATACTGATAGAACAGCAGATGCCAACACCATTTATCAATATGAAATATATGGTGACGCAGATTGTGCCAACAACATTATACTTTCCGATACTACCATAGATAATGGTTTTCGCCTAGGTTTTGGAACAGTAAATGGGCAAATAACCTACCAAGGAGGAACAGCTGTAGAAGGAGCAAAAGTTGTAGCTAATGCAGCTAGTGGATTAAGTGGTATGTCAGGTTTGTTTAATGGGACAGACTCATATATAGATGCTGCAAACCTAACTGATTTCCAAAATGACAGCATGACATTTATGGCATGGATTAAACCAACTGATTTATCTTCTTCTCAAGTAATAGCTAGTAAAGAGCATAAATATACCAACCCAAATCAATATTTTTCAGGGTGGAATATTTTTTTAAGTGGTAGTAATTTAGGACTTCGATATGGTGGTAACGTAATATTTCAAAATCCTTCAAATCCTGCTTCCATTACTACTAATTCTTGGGTAGCAGTTGGTTTTTCTATTACTACCGATTCAGCATTTTTATATATCAATGGCAATGTAGTTGGAAAAGTAGCTAGAATAATAAACCCTACAATCCCTGTTAATGACTTAACAGCATCATTACATATTGGAAGTGGTTTTGTTACAAATACACAACTATTTAGTGGAAATATTGATGAAGTAAAATATTACAATAAACCCTTAACTCAAAAAGAATTTAAAAAATCAACTAATGTATTTGTGAATCCATCGCAAGCCAACCTAAAGGGGTATTGGCGATTTGACGAAGGCTTTGGAGATATAGTCTACGATTATTCCAAAACATTGCAAACAGCCAACCGCAACCATGCTCAAATGGTGAATGTAACTTTTGACAATGATAAACCATCATCAAGTTTATTAACTGCAGGAGCTTATACTGATAGCACAGGCAGTTATTTTATACCCTTTATTCCATATTTAGGAGTTGGCGATAACTTTACAATTACCCCTTCATATGGCACGCATAGTTTTACTCCTGTAAATACGGCGCTTTTTATAGGGGGTACATCTCCTAATTTTACGGGGAAAGATTTTCAAGATAATTCTTCATTCGAATTCAATGGTACAGTAAAATATGCTACCAGTACAACCGATCCTTCCATTGGTATTACTAGCGCAACTACTTGCACCGTTTCTGATGTTTTCGTTAAAATAGATGGAGAAATTGTTATTCAAAACGGAGAACCTGTTAAAACAAACGATCAAGGTGAATTTAAAATTAGAGTTCCAATTGGAGAGCATGTTGTTTCTATAGAAAAACAAAGCCATAAGTTTTTGGTTGGAAAATTCCCCCCAAATGGTGGAGCACATAATTTTCAAGCTCCTGCTTCTTATACTTTTTACGATAGTACACAACTAACGGTAATTGGTAGAGTAGCAGGTGGTTTAATACAGAAAGAATTACCAGGTGGATTAAATAAAGGGAAAAACAATATTGGTATTGCAAATTTAAATTACACATCAACTCAAGGGCTAGGATGTCATGCAAAAAATGTGTCAACCGATACCTTAACAGGTGAATATTTAGTTAAACTTTATCCTTTAAATTATGAGATTTCAGAATTTAGTCCTAAAAATAACCCTGCCATTAAATTTTTAAATGGTTCAAAACGAACAGTTGATTTATCTATCATTCCTCCTGTTCAATATGAAGTAGATTCAGTAATAACACAGCTAGCTGCTGGAAATATAACAAGTGTTGATTCAGCTATGTACCATAAAATTGAAGACTTTATTTATTTTAATACTCCAAGTATCTCTATGGTAAGTAAAGATTTAACAGAATTTACAGGTGATGAAAAAATTGGGGATACTATGGTTGTTGCTGATTTAGGTTTACCTTATCCAATATTTACTAATCATAAAAAATACGAAGCAAAAATAGTAGCTGGCGAAGTATATACCAACACAGACAATAGCACCAAAACAGTATATGATTCTATTCCAGTTCAAAATGCAACAATTGTTATTAAGAATGATTTAGCAAGAAAAACCGATACAACTATAGAAATTAAACCTTCAGATTCATTTACAGGTATTCTTTCTTATAACTTTATTGGAGGTAAAGCAAATCCAACACTTGGCAACGTTAAAGAATTTGAATTTTCAAGTACTATTGAAATTAATATGATTACTCCTCAGTCTTCGGTTGCTTGGAAACCAGATTTAACGGTTAGTCCTGCTGGTAATTTTAGGGGTATAATGCAAGGTTCAAGAGCTTTGGGAAGTAATTTTATTACTGAAGGACCTCAGGTTGTAACTATGATTTTAAGAGACCCTCCAGGAAGCAATAGTTTCTCAACTTGGCAACAAAACACAACAACAACAACAACAACAACAATTGGATTGACTGAAAATGATATTAGTGGACTTGATGCCAAAGTTATGGTAGGCACACAATTTAGTGCAGGCTTAGGTGTTTCAGTTGAAACTGATGTTAATGCTGACATATCAACGAACGTTAGAAAAGAAGTAAGTGTAGGTGAAGAGGGGCAATTGATAACTACAACTTCTAATACGGTTGATATTTCAACCGGAGCGACTGATGAATTTGTTGGTTCAGATGCTGATTTATTTTTTGGTCATTCTGAAAACTTAGATATTGGAAAGGCAGAGAATGTTAAAATAGTACTTGCTAGTGAATGCCCTAGTATGGCAGAACTTAATTTTACTTGCGGAACTGATACCTTTTATTTAAATGGCAATAAAACAGATCCTACAAAAGCATTTCAAATAGCAAAGCAAACTACACTAGCAGTTGCTCCTAAGTCTTATGGTACAGAGTTTTTCTTTACGCAACGTGGTATCGAAAGTATTTTAATTCCGGAGCTAATCGCTACAAGAAATGCAGAGTTGCTTAAAAGCACTCTATATACAAGAATTATTACTGATAATACCAACGATTTATATGGATCAAGTAATGATGACCCTAGACATGGAGCAAATGCCTCTACTCTTGATGAGAAAACATTTGATTATAAGGATTCGACAGGCAGTAGTTATATTTTTAAGGGATTCAAAAAAGATGCAAATAATATAATTACAGGGCAAGATAAAGTTTGGTGGTATAACCAGCAAATTAGGTTATGGAAAGAAACGTTGGCTGAAAATGAAAAAGCAAAGGTTCAGGCCTCCAATTTAACTCGTAACATTTCTTATCAATCTGGAGGCTCAATTAGCTATTCTACAAGCAATTCTTCAGAAACAGCAAGAACACAAACATTTTCTACTTTTATAGATAATGGCTTAGCGTCAACTATTGGTGCCGAGTCAGGCGGAATTGGAGCAGAAGTTTCAGCGGTTTTGAGTTTTTCTACAACAAGAGATTCTGTGGTGTCTAAAGGTTCTGGAAATTCAACTTCGTTTTCATACACCATTAATGATTTGGATGATGACGATCAGTTTACCGTAGATGTTTTTAAATCCAAAGATGGTTACGGTTCTATTTTTAAAACCAGAGCTGGTCAAACCTCTTGCCCATATCAAGGTGAGGAAAAAACGAAATATTACCAACCAGGTACAGTTATTAATATTAAAACGGAGCAATTAGAACAACCTGCAATTGATGCTACAACCAAAATACTTACAAATATTCCTTCTGATGGGGAAGCCGTTTTTACTTTAGCGCTAAAAAATTTAGGTAAAGAAGATGCCATTTATGATTTAAGAGTGATACAAAATACAAATCCTAATGGAGCAATTTTAAAAATAGATGGAACATCTCCTGACCGTGCTATTCCAATTCCTGCAGGAGCAACCGTAAATAAAATATTAACAGTTAAGAGAGGATCTACAACTATAAAATATGAGAATATTGGAATTTCTTTACAATCTCAATGTCAGTATGCTAGCGGTACAGCTGGTTATAAAGACATCGACAGTACCATTTATATTTCTGCAAGTTTTGTCCCTTCCTGTACCGACCTAGAAGTTTCGGAACCGGGAGACTTATTCGTTCTAAACAATTTAGCCGAAAAAGAAAACACTATCCCAATAGAAATATCAAATTTTGATGTAAATTACTTTGGGATGAAGAGTATTAACTTGGAATACAAAGCAATAAACAATTCTGCTTGGTCTTCTGTACCATTGACTTGGTTAAAAACACCGCAGTCAACAAATATAAATGAGTCAGCTATACCTACCGAATCAAATACAATTTACTTTGATTTTACTAAACCGAAAACTGAATTGCCAGATGGTCAATACCAATTTAGAGCGTTTTCAACTTGTGAGGTTTCAGGAAGTCCTGACGCTAAAAAATACTCTAATCCTATCAATGGTGTAATTGATAGAACAAATCCTTCGCCTTTTGGCACACCAACTCCTGCCGATGGGACATTAGATCCGAATGACGATATATCGATTGAATTTAATGAAGCTATTCAAGCAAGTAGTTTATCCAAATCAAATATGTCATTAACAGGTGTCGTAAATGGTCAACCTATTCGACATGATAAGTCCATTGCATTTAATGGAACTTCTGAGTATTTAGAAATTCCAAATGGTTTTAATTTTAGTGAAGGAGACTTTACTATAGAATTTTGGTACAAACCTTCGAGTCTAAGTGTTCAACCAATTATATCGCAAGGCTCTAGTACAGAAAATCAATTTTATATTGGCTTTAATACTAATGGAAAAATGGTTGTTCAACTTGGAACTGCTACAAATACGGTTATTTCAAATAGTATTACATTAGAAAATGCAGATTTAAATAAGTGGTTTCACTTTTCGATCGCCTATGATCGTAATAATTCAAACCTGGAGTTATTTAAAAGGTCTGATGCATCCAATCAAGTTGATATATTCAGCAAGAACTCTACATTTACCTCTGGTGGAAAAACCTTTATTGGGAAAAACTCTGTAGATGCTTCATCTAATTATTTAAACGGGTCATTGCATAATGTTAGAATATGGAACAAAGCTTTTGGTGACGCTATTTTATCAGGTAGAAGTTCTTTATTATTAAATGGTAGAGAATTAGGGCTGATTGGTTATTGGCCAATGAATGAGGGGTATGGAGATGTAGTAAATGATATAGCGAGAGGCAGAAGTTTAGTTATGACTGGCCAATGGGAGATGAACCCTCAAAGTTATAACTTAGAATTACCAACAAGTACTTCCAAAACTTATTTAGTAGCAGACACTGCTGGTACACTCTCAATTACGGAAGAGATGGACATGACAGTAGAATTCTGGTTTAAAACAGATGGAGGCTCAACACCTCAATCATTTCTTTCTAATGGCTCGGGAATGCAGATTGCAACCGATGTGAATAGAAATGGTTGGAACTTTGAAATGGCAACCGACAAAAAAATAATGGTTTACAACAACGACAATGTGTTAACCTTGGTAGATAATGATTTCGCTGATAACGAATGGCATCATTTTGCTTTTGTTTTAAACAGAAGAGCGAATGCTACAGCTTATATTGATGGTGTGCAGCAAAGACATCATTCTTCTTCCATATTCAAGGGATTTGGGGCTGATAAATTAGCAATCGGTGCAAGGTACTCTTTAAATGGCACAACCCCTACGTTTGATAATACATACGCAGGAAGGTTAGATGAAATTAGAATTTGGAATTCTGCAAGATTGGTGAAGAATATAGAGTTAAACAGACATCATGCCCTTAAAGGCACGGAGATTGGTTTGTTGGCGTATTATCCTTTTGAATCGTACTCTAGTTTTAGTTTAACAAATATTCCAAACGGCGACAATCAATCTAGTTTAGGAAATACACTTGTATTGTCAAATAATGGAGTTATTGATACTACTCAATACATTAATAATATCTCAACACCTTTAGTATCATTACCTCCTGCAGTTTCGAATATTCAATATAACTTTAATTTAAATAATGATAAAATTGTAATTACACCAACAGAAGATCCATCAATCTTAGAGAATGTTACCATGTATGTTTCCGTAAAGAATGTTCAGGATTTGAGAGGAAATATCATGGTTTCTCCAAAATCTTGGATTGCATATGTTAATAAAAACCAAACAGTGTGGCAGAATTTAGCTACAAGTAAATTGAAAGAATTAAATGATACCATGACTTTTACAAATAATATTGTGAATAGTGGAGGGGAGATTAAACAGTTTACATTAGAAAATTTACCAGAGTGGTTGAGCGCATCACAGACTTCAGGAACAGTTACTCCACTAAGTTCTCAAACAATCACTTTTACAGTAGACCCGAATGTAGCTATTGGTGATTATGCTGAAGATGTTCATTTACGCACAGACCATGGTTTCGACGAGAAGTTTCAAGTGAACTTAAAGGTTCGTAAAACGACACCTACATTCACTATTAATCCGGCTAACTTCCAAAACAGTATGTCTTTTATCGCTCAAATTAGCATAAATGATAGAATAGCAACAAACAACGAAGACTTGTTGATTGCCTTTGATGCGAACAACCAAGTGAGAGGGGTTGCCCAGTTGCAATACGAAGAATTGCTAGACCGCTTTATGGTGTATTTGGATGTGTATGGCAACACAAATGGAACTAAAATAAACTTCAAGGTTTGGAATTCAAGAAATGGGGAGTTACACTCAGACGTTAAGTTGGTTGGCAGAACACCAGATAATTCAGTTGCTTTTGCGGCCAATGGTTTAATTGGAACTCCTTCTGCTCCTCAAAGGTTTAACGCCATTGATTACATCGAAAAAGACATCCCGCTGAAGAAAGGCTGGAATTGGGTTTCTTTTCCTTTACTAAGTGAGAATCAAGGTAATTTCAATGATTTCTTTAAAACGTATAACTCTAAAAACATAAGAGAAATAAAAACAATTGCTCAAAAAGGAGTTGCTTCTAAAAATGGAAACACATGGAGAACTGGAAATCAATATCTTAATAAAATTGAAAACACCATGTCCTACCTCGTTAAAATTGACGATGTTGACACCTTGCGTTACTTCGGTTTTGCATTAGGTGCAGATACGGTTCCCGTTTCAGTTGCAAGCGGATGGAACAGAATCGGGTTCGTTTCCTTGAGCAACATGCCGTTGGCAAGAGCCATGTCGAACTACAATGCCGAACATGGAGATTTATTAAAGAGTCAGAGTTTCTTTGCCTACTACGATTCTACCCTTGGCTGGGTTGGTAGTTTAACTACCATGAAACCTACTGAAGGATATTTGTTAAATACAACGGTTGCTAGTACGTTTACCTATCCGCTATCTAGAATTAGTAGATTAAAAGCTTCAGAAGAAGAAGGGGTTGATGTAGAAGAAATACTAGCAACGGAGTATAACTTCGATGCAGGTGCATTTGAAAACACAACTAGTGCCATCGTAACTCTTGAATGTGAAAACGTGCTATCCAACCAAGATTTGATGGTAGCAGCTTATCACGGAAAAGACATTCGTGGTTTGGCTAAAATCAATTCCATAAACGAAGAGAATCGTTTTTACCTTACCGTTCACGGAAATGAAAATGAAACGTTTAACTACGTATTGATGGATCCAAACACCAACGAGCAAGTAAACCTAGAAGGTTCTCTACTGTTTGCTAAAAATGCGCTCAGTGGAACTCCGAATGATCCGGTAGTAATTCAATTCAAAACGGTAGAAGATTGTGAGAAGTTTGAGACCAAGCAAGTGATTCAAGAATCACTTTTAAGTCCTAACCCGTTTAGTGAGCGTTTAACGCTAACGCTTCCTACGGATTTTATTGAAAATGCAGTAATTGACTTTATTGATGCTAGCGGCCGAACCATTGCCACGTTCAACTCAAATGGACGAGCAACCATTGCGCTAGAAAATGAAGTAAACAATTTAGCAGCACTTTCATCCGGAACTTATTTTATTAGAATTTCTAATAACGATGAAGTAAAATTCGAAAAAGCAATCAAACTATAACTGAAAGAAGCATACAATGAAAAATTTAAAAACTAGTATTTTAATTCTTGTTGCCTTTCTTTCGTTGGAAGGGTTTGCGCAAGCACCCAATTGGTCCGTTAATTTTAGAGCATTTCAGTACAGCATGTCTGTTACTGCTGTGTTAGAAATTAACTGTACCGAATTAGATTCATCTGCTAACCAAATAGGGGCATTTGTTGGCGATACGTTGCGAGGAACTGCCAACACAGTCGAGGATAGCGGCCGTTATTACTCTCTGTTTTTGGTGTACAGTAATGTTGCCTCTGGGGAGGTTGTAACATTCAGGTACTATGATGTTAATTCAGATAGTATTTATGCAGCATTAGACACCTTGACGTTTCAAGATAATGCTTCTATTGGCGACTTTACCACTCCACTGGTTGTTGCAAATAACGATGCCCCAGATAGTATTCTTATTTCCAACACAATGGTAATAGAAAACGATCCACTTGGAACAGTAGTGGCAAATCTTTCTACGAGAGATTTTGGAGCCAATCAAACGCATACCTACACTCTTGCCGCAGGTAGTGGTGATGCCGACAATACTAACTTTTCTATTGTAGGAAACCAACTTCGAATTCTAACACCTTTAGACTACGAAGCAAAGAGCAGCTTGTCGATAAGAATAAGAACGGACGATAACAGCGGCTGTACCTATGAGCAAGCATTTGCACTTAGCGTTCAAAATGTGAACGAAGCGCCTATTGATTTACTATTATCGGCCAATGCCATTGATGAAAATGTGGTGGGAACAAGGTTTATTGGCAAACTAAGCGCCGTCGATCCTGATTTGAATGAAACGTTCACGTTTGGATTGGTTGCCAGTGCCCCTGCTTTGTATGATAATGCTGATTTCACTCTTGTAGGAGATTCTTTATATGCTACTTCCACCTTTAACTATGAAGTAAAAGATACGTTGAAAGTGTTGGCCGAGGTATTTGATTTGCTCAACAACAGGTTAGAAAAAGAGCTCGTTATTTTGGTGAACGACCGAAATGACTTTCCTACAGCATTAACCTTAGATTCAAATGCTGTTTTTGAAAACGAACCTCTTAATACCTTAATTGGTACTTTCTCTACTATTGACGAAGACGTAAGTCAAACTCCATTCTATTCTTTCGCAGGAATAACTGGAAATAATAACGCTCTTTTTTCCATCATTGGCAATCAACTCTTCACCAGCGCTGTTTTTGATTTTGAAACTCGAACGCAATACTTAGTGTACGTTATCACGAATGACCAAAATGGAGGCTCTTTTACCAACTCATTTGTAATTACGGTGAATGATGCAAATGACGCTCCAACAAACCTATTGGTATCCAATTTAAGTGTGAATGAAGGTTTACCAATCGGCTCGTACATTGGCAGCATACAAACGATTGATGCGGATACTGGTCAAACGTTCAGTTACTCCCTAACCTCGGGAACGGGCTCTGTGGATAACGCCAATTTCTCTGTCGCAAATGATTCGCTGTTTACAGCAGTTGTGCTTGACAGTGCCATTCAGCAACAACACAGCATTCGCCTAAAAACAACCGATAATCAATTGGGAGAATTTAGCAAGGCCTTTTCTGTTTTTGTGAAAAAGGTTAATAAGCTTCCAACGGCCATTAGTATTTCCACCGATACGGTGAATGAAAATGCTGCTTTAAATTCTGCAGTTGCCTCTTTCTCTACTACAGATTTAGATCCAGGGGATGTTCACTCCTACTCGTTTGTTAGTGGAGCTGGAGATGCAGACAACGGGAATTTTTTACTTTCCAACAACAACTTAATTGCGAACAGCAGTTTTAACTATAACGCAAAAAATGAATACAACATTCGGGTAGAAAGCAATGACGGATTTGGTGGAACATTCCAAGAAACATTTAAGCTCTTCATTAGAGATAACAACGACAATCCTTCGGATTTACTATTATCTGCTACTGAGATTTTTGAGAACCAACCCAACTTAACGGCTATTGGTAATCTTAGCACCATAGATAGAGACAGCAACGATACCCACACTTACGAGATGGCCTTTGGAAACAACGACAATCAATTTTTTGAGGTAAATGGTAACGTGCTACGTGCTAAAACCACTTTCAACTTTGAAGCGGCGAATTCATTTAGCATTGACTTAAGGACTATTGACGCAGACGGCCTATTCTTTACCAAGCGTGTTATCATTTCTGTTTTAGATACCAATGATACTCCTACAGCTATTGCTATCCTAAATGGAGACATAGATGAAAAGACGATGGTTAATTCGGTTTTTACCACATTTAGCACCACAGACGAAGACGTGAATGAGACCTTTACCTATGCGTTAGTTTCCGGACCAGGAAACATAGACAACGCATCTTTCCTAATATCAGGAAGTGATTTGGTGGTGGACAGCATTATCTCCTTTAAAAATAAACCTACTTTATTTATTCGGGTTCGGTCCACAGATTCTGGTGGTGCTTTTAAAGAATCCGCCTTATCCATTAGGGTTAATGACTTACCGGACGCTCCAACGGATCTTAATTTATCCTCTACTAGTTTCGATGAAAACCTAACAACAGGAACGCGTATTTCCAGTATCCTATCCACAGATGAAGATCAGAATGAATCCTATACCTATGCGCTAGTAAACGGCCAAGGAGATGGCGACAATAACAAGTTTACCCTAACAGGAGATCAAATTTATACCAATGCAGCATTCGACTTCGAAGCAAAAGACTCCTACTCCGTTCGATTAAGAACTAGCGATAAAGATGGTTTAACTTTTGAAAAAGCGGTTTCTTTAAGTGTATTAAATGTGAATGAAGCTCCGACAGGAAACCTACTTCAACTCAGCATTCAAGAAACAACAGCAGTTGGAAGCGTTATTGGTCAGGTGGTTTTTACAGATGTAGATGCCAACGATGAATTAACCTACGAGTTAGTTAATAATGCAGACTTGTTCAGTATTGACAACGTAACGGGAGAGGTGAAGGTGCTAAACAACATAAACTTTGAAAGTAATAAAACAATAGAAGTAACGGCCAAAGCAACGGACATGGGAGGATTAAGCGCTGAAAGCTCTGTTATAATTGAAGTCATCAATATTGTTAACAGTCAATTGCCTGCCGCAAAAATATTCTCTCCCAACTTTGATGGGATGAACGATACGTGGCAAGTTGCCAACGTGGAATCCTACAGCAACTACAAACTCATCATTTTCGCAGCATCTGGGGAGGTGGTTTACGAAGTAAATGCGGATTATAGAAACGATTGGGATGGAACCTACAAGGGAACTAGTTTGCCGGAAGGGGTTTACTATTATTTCTTCCAAAACAACGAAGAGTCCAACAAATTATTTAAAGGTTCCATTACCCTAAAGCGATAATGCTTCGACTGCATTAAGCGAGTCAAAAAACACCAACTCAAAAAAGATGAAAAAATTAACTTTATTATTTCTGATCGTAGCTAGCATTAGTGCTACTGCGCAAGACTTATCTCAGGGGTATTACAGCTACAGAATGAGCTTGTACAACTTAAACCCTGCTTTTGCAGGAGATGATAGCAGCCTAGTTGCAAATCTCATTACTAGAAGCTATTTAAGCGGATATGACGGTAACCCTAGAAATAACCTTTTAGGAGTTCACGGTTCCTTAACACCAAAAATAGGTATTGGTGCTAAACTTATGTCTGATAGTAAGGGAGAGTTTACCGTATCGCGTTACGATGTTATGGGAAGTTACAAAGTTCAATTCAGCGAAGACGTTAACCTACGGTTTGGAGTTTCTGCAGGAGTTATTCGAAGAACCTTAAATTCAGGAAATGTTGGCACATTGGATATTACCAACCAAAATGATCCTGTTTTAGCAGGGGGATATTTAGATGAAACGAGCTTCGTTTTAGGAGCTGGTGTTTTAATCCATGCGAAGAACATCAAGATTGGTTTTAGTGCACCCAACCTAGTAGAAACCTTGGAACAACCGGAATTAAATCCAAGTTCTACCGATTTCTATGTTGGTACTTTTTCCTACCGACATGACCTACAGTTCAAAAAGCTATTTATTACTCCGTCAGCTATCTATCAAAACATTCCAACTTTAGAAAACCAAATTGACTTATACCTTAAAATAGATAGAAATCAGAAATTTTGGGTCTTAGCAGGCTATCAAACTACCAACATGATGACCTTCGGCGGTGGCGTTAGTCTTGGACCAATTGAAATTGGATACATTCACGGATTACCTACAGGGCAACTAAACGGAATATCTTCTAGCTTGAATGAAATTATGCTGCAACTGAAGTTTGCGAATGCTGCCAATAAAAAATAAATATCTACCACAAGGTGTTTAACCACAAAAAGAGGGAAAGTCTATTTTGATTTTCCCTTTTTCTATTTCGGTTTGAAAGCTAAATTATTCCTTCATGTATCAGAGATGTAGCCTATTTTTCTTGGCACAATTCCACCAAAACACCTCCGGTAGACTTAGGGTGCAAAAAGGCGATTCTCTTGTTGTCTGCGCCATCTTTAGGGCTTTGGTGTATCAATTGAAAGCCCTCTGCTCGTAATCGTTCCAATTCCGCTTCTATGTCGGTGACATCGTAGGCTATGTGGTGAATTCCTTCACCCCTTTTTTCAATAAATTTAGCAATAGCGCTATCTGAATTAGTTGCCTCTAATAGTTCAATTTTACTCTCTCCAATCTGAAAAAACATCGTCGATACTCCTTCACTTTCTACTACTTCCGTTTTATAGGAGGGTTTACCTAGTAAGGCCTCATACATCTTTGCTGACGCTGAAATACTCTTAACTGCAATTCCTAAGTGTTCTATCTTGTTGAGCATAATTTTTAGGCATAAAAAAATCCCGATAAATCGGGATTTTAAATTTTTTATCTAAGTCTTATTTAAATTGAACTTTTTCTGTAACGTTATCAAAACTAATATAATACTCTCCTTTTTCTAACGTATTTATATCCGCAGTGCGACCGAATCCTCTTTTTACAATTGTACCAAACCTATCGTAAATTTCATACATTGTCTCTCCGCCCTTAAACTCGACTGATCCTTTAAACTTATCGTCGTCAAGAGTAATTGCAGGTGAAGAGGAAGTGTATTTCGCTGTTCTAGTATACCGTGGCTTTCCCGTATAATCTACTTGTTTTGCTCTAAACTGATTTTCTCCGCTATGAGGTGTAATTTTAAAGTCATAATTATGAACACCGGGAGTCCCGTTTCCGCTAACTTCTCCAACTTTTACCCATTTGTTCCATCTAAATTGTTCCACTATGTAGTCTAATTTGCCATTCTCGTTATCCACTGTCCAACCAAAAACTCCATCGTCATTAACAGTTGCTTTTGAATTGTTGAACGTACTTTTTGGTTTTAGAACTTCAGAATTTAGCACTTCCGGAGCACAGTCGTCTTTGTGTTTAATGTTTACAATAACCTTATCTCCAATTTTTAAGCCTTGGTTAGCAAAATCAATTTCGAAAGCTGATTGGTTTACTTCGTCCGGAGATAATTTGCCGTTAATGGTCACTTCAAACACACAGAAACCAACTCCTGCACCACCAAAAGGATTTTTGACGAAAATATTCTTCCCCATATAATTGCCTTCTAAAACAATCACACCTGCATTCGCTACACTACAAACACTTAATAAAAAGATGAGCGCAAAGAGTTTTATTTGTTTCATTATTTTCATTTTACCTTGTGATACCGATAATCAATCGCCTAAATTAATCCGTTAAAGTCAACAAACATAGATTTTCCCGATTAAATAGCTTACTAAATTAATAATTTTATATGATACTCTAAATATCGTGCCTAATTACTTGTCGGCAGCAGCGAGCTTATTTTTCAATTCTTCAATTCGTTTTTCTTTTTCTGGTTGTCTTCTTTTCTGTGAAGACGACGTAAAGTACTTGTGCCCACTCAGAAATCCAATATTCATTTCCACCCACTGCATTGGATTATCCTCTAGTTTACCAAATTCTACCAGTTCTTGCCGTAACGTTTCTGCAATTGGATAAAAATCCTGACGACCAAGATAATCCAAGTCAGAATCACACATGATTTGTTCCAAGTGATTTTTTGGATTTTGGGGCATTTTCGTCGCTCCAATTAAGTCAATAACTTGTTTGATTTGTTCCTCCGTGTAGCCAAAATTGGGCAACATCTCCTCTGCCAAGTTTGCTCCAATAGGTTCGTTACTCTCATACGAATGAATAAAACCTGCATCGTGATAAAGGGCCGCTGTTTTCAATAAATATAGCTCCTCTCCTTTCACTCCTTCCCAGATGGCCAAGCGTTCCACTGCTTCACAAACGTCTTTGGTGTGGTGAATTCCATGGTAATGAAGTCCTTGTGGCAAGTCTCCAGCTAAACGCTTAACGATATATTTTTCAGCATTCTTATAATTTATATTACTGTATAACTTCAAGTTAACATAATGCCAAAATGCATCGTTCGGAGTTATGCCGTCTTCGTTTTCAGACAACTCCGCCTTTACACTATGAACAAAGTACATGTCAATTTCCCCTTTATTCTTTGCCTTTACTTTACCTCTATATTCGGTAACAAAAAACTCAGAAATTGCCTCGTACGTTGTTTCTGATATGTTGACCATTCCCACTTGCCCGCTAGACTCCATGTGAGCGGCCACGTTAACGGTGTCTCCCCAAATGTCGTAAGCAAATCTTTTAATACCAACAACGCCTGCAATCAAAGCTCCTGAGTGCAAGCCAATTCGCAAATTCCAACCTTTAAGACCTTGTTCCTCTTTCTGCGCTTTAATTTCTTTCATTGCCCTTTGAATCTCGAGAGCGGCAAGAGTAGTATCTATGGCATTACTTTTATTCCGGATTGGCACACCGCCTGCAGCCATGTACGCATCTCCAATAGTTTTTATTTTTTCTACGTTGTACTTATTCACGATTTCATCAAACCGTATAAAATAGCTGTCTAATTCTGCTACCAAATCCTCTGGTTTGTACTGTTCCGCCCATTTCGTGAAACCTTCAAAATCTGTGAACATGACAGTTGACGAACGGTACTTTCGAGCTTTTGCTTTTCCCTTATTTTTAAGTTCATCAGCCATTTCTCGAGGTAAGATATTGAGCAGTAACTTTTCTGTTTTCGCCTTCTCCTGCTCCAGCATTCTCTTCTGCTTTTCAACCTGCTCTTTTTGCTTAATAATTTCAATGGTTCGCTGTTTTACTTGCGACTCCAAGAGGTCTTTCTGCTTTTGAATCCTGATTATTCTGCTCCGATACAAAAGATACAGTCCAATAATGACAACTGCCAGCAATGCAAGGTCGACCCACAGGGCATTAGAAATAAACGCAATACTTATCATTTTTGCTATTCGATTTTTATCAATTTCACTACAGTCCGCCGGTTTAAGGCATGGTCTGCATTATCACATTTTTTCGTAGCACAATCCACTACAGGGTCTAATTCTCCATGATAGTTACCTATCAAATCTTCAGGCCTCAAGCCCTGAGATGTCAAATATTCAATAACGCTTTCTGTTCTTTGTTTGGATAATGACCGGTTGTATTCATTGGGGCCCCGCTTATCTGTGTACGAATGAACCTCAACTTTAAAAGGTTGTCCTCTGATTAAATCAGAAAAACTTTTTAACTTCTGCTTGGATACCGTGTTTAGTAATACCGTATCAAATCTATAGAAAACTGTAAATTCATCTAATTCTATTTTTTCCTTATCAAAATATATTATTTGATGATGATCCGCCTCTTCTTCTAATAAAATAACGTGTTCATCAGAACCTAGCTTCCTGTACTTAAATCTCCCATTTATATTTTTAATTGTTTTGTCTAATACATTGGCATTTTCGTCCAACGTAATCAATTGAAAATCGGCTTCGTTGTGCTCAATCTTAAAGTAATAGTTCTCGTCAGGGTTTAGTTTTTTAAAGTTAAACCTTCCTTCCTCATCCGTAAACGCGGTGCCTACTACATCTCCAGCTTCGTTGTAGATATACACCTCCATTCCAGCATTAAAATCGCCCGGAAGCTTCTGGAATACCTGTCCAAACATTTCTTTGGTTCGAGTGGTTTCAATTAGCTGCGCATCAACCATTTGAAGAGGTTCAAATGTTGCCACCTGGTAGGTCAATCTTTTGTATGAAAAGTTCCCTTTCTCATTTATGACTGCTTGCTCAATGACTAAATTATCTGCATCTAACAACGCTAAATTCATGTCCTTCGATTCACTCAGCTTAAAACTATAATTCCTCTCTGGGTTTAGCTTTTCAAAATTAAAATACCCTTTTGAATCGGTATACATGGAATCTACAACTGATCCACTTTCGTCTAAAAGAAATACCTTCATACTATCAGAAAAGTCACCCTTTAACCTTTTAAAAATTTGCCCTTTTAACGCAATAAATTCCGGAACCGTAGACTCTTCTGTTTTTCTGAACTGGTAATACTCCTCATATGGTAATGCGTTGAAACTATACTTAGCGTCTATCAAACGTTTAATCAAGTACAACGGGCTCCCTTCCTGATCAATCACGTATAACTTTGTATTTAAGCTAGTTTCGTCATCAAGATCCAAAGCTCTAAAATAATAACTCTCGTCGATTTTTAATTTATTGAACTGGAACTCTCCAAATTCGTTGGTAATAACCGTAGCAACGATATTGTCCTTTTTATCATAAATGTTTAACCGAGTGTATGATAATGGTTTGCCATAAGCCTCTAAACGAGCGACAATGCCCGTGTACCCTGCGTTGATGTTTGCTACTTGCTCCTCACTAAGAATATACCTACCATCTTTTGAGCTCTGTATCTTGTAATATCTGTTGGTTTCGTTAAATAGGGCTACATTCAGTTCCGGGTCATTACCTTTCATTACGACAAAATAATCTCTGCCATCATCTAGACCCAACTTTTGAAATTGAAACTTACCGGTAGGGTCAGTAAAAATAGAATCAATTATGGTACCCTCTTTATCTGTAAGGTAAACCAACTGCGCTTCTCTAAAGTCACCTGGTAGTTTGTTGTAAACTTGTCCTTTAAAATTAAGCACATCTACTAATCGCGAATCCAGCATGTTTTGCAAAGCCAACGATTTAATCTCATCAGGTTTTAACGCCTTAAAAGTAAATGTTCCATTTTTTAGACGATTTAATAGTTTGATTTTAGCACCAGCATCACTGGTAAGGTATAGCCTTCCATTCTCAATCAAATCTGTGTCGTTGCTTTCTAACTTAAATATAATATCCTCATTATAGGGCAGGTTTTTAAATCTAAATCGCCCTTCAGCATCTGTTAACTCATAGGCTATAATTGAATCGTTCGCCCCCAACATCAGTACTTTCGTTCCTTCAACCGGAAGCGATTTGTACTCTAAAATGCCACTTAAGCCTATAGTTAATACATTGTCAGAATATATAAACTCATAAATATCATCTTTGCCCATGCCACCTTCCCGATTGGAAGTATAGTAACCGCTAGTATCGTTCACAAAATAGATTCCAAAGTCATCTCGGTTCGAGTTAATTGGACTCTTTAAGTTCTTTGGTGCTAGCCATTTTTCGTTGTGTTCCGAAACGTACAAATCGTATCCTCCGTAACCCACAAATCCATTCGAAGAATAATATAGTTTGTTGTTTTTATAGTATGGGAAGGATTCGTTTTTTGAGGTGTTCACTGTCGGCCCTAGATTTTCCGGCTCTTCCCAAACCCCTTCTTTCCTTTCTACTCGGTAAAGATCCATTCCTCCTTGCCCACCGGGTTTGTCCGACATAAAAAACAATTCATTTTCATCTTTCCCATACGCTGGATGACCGGTATGATAAGCATCACTGTTAAATGGGAGTTCTTTAAATTTTTTCCACTTTCCATCGATAAACTCTCCTTCGAACAACTTCATTCTGTTAACGAAATCTTTCCCTCTCATCTCATTGCCAATACGCATAATAATGCTTTTATCTTGAGTGGAGTTAATCGTTAGTGGCCCATCGTGGTAGTCAGTGTTCATTCTACCGTTCAGCAACGTAAATTTGCCATCTTCTGTATTTACCTCGGAAGTGTCAAGCTCATAGATAGACATGTATGCAGAACCGTCCCAAGAAAATGCTTCTGGAGAGTTAAAATTTTTATCGCGATTAGAGGTAATGTAATATTTATTTTGAAAGATTAAAAGGCCGTATTCAGAATCTACTGTGTTCAACCCTTGGCCTTGTTCAACAACAAAGTTTTTCGGTTCGTTATTCCATATCTTAACTTCATCCATCGATTGAAGTAAGAGGTTGGCCAATACCCTATTGTTTGATTTTACAGAAAACTTTTCGAACTGCTCTTTAGCGGCAGACAATTTTCCATTGGCTCTTAAGGTTTGACCAAAGTTTAAATGATCTTCTGCCGTTACATTTACCGAGTTAACCGTGAGGGTATAAAAGACTTCGGCTTCTTGGTATTTGTTTATCTTCCGATATGAATCGGCTATGTACTTTACCGGCTCGTAAGCATTTGCATCTTCATCGTATAGTTTCTTAAATTGTTCTATTGCTTGAACATACTCTTGGCTTTCAAAACTATTCTTTGCGCGCTCTATTCTTCTATCCTTTACCTGAGCAAAAGAGCTCGAACATAAGGCGTATATAATCAAAAGAATAGTGGCTTTTTTCAACAAGGTTTGGCGTCTTTATTTTGTATTCGAATCTATTAAAAATAACGAGGAGAAATAATACCTGACTTAAAAAGTTTTAAGTCATACCCAATAAAGATCTCATGTGATCCTCCATTTTGACGATTTAAGGTAGTAAATGCAAAATCTAAGGAGTACCCAACACGAAGTGCCTTCGTTACGTTATACTCCATGATCGCAACGGCTCCATAGCCTCTTCTGTATGAAGCTCCAAGCCACAGTTTTTGCTTTAGTAAAAAGCTAGCGTTCAAGTCTATAAAAGCAGGCTGATTGGCAGTTGTCTTCACCAAAACAGAAGGCTTAAAGGTGAGCTGCCTGTTTATCACGAATGCCCTACCTGCAGTTAAAACGACCTGCATCCGTTGCCTAGAATAAAAATCAAGATTCACATTATCTGCTTGGATTCCAATTTGACCTTCGTTTAGGTGGGTAAGCTCTATTCCAATGTAATTTTTCCGATCAGAGTAGTACATCCCAAAATCAAAAGATGGCGCGAGAAATGTCTCCTTTCCTCTCTCAATACTTCCAAAGTTAGTCCCATCTCTATACTCTATCTCATCCCAATCGAATACATAATTATACAAACTTGCTCTTATTCCAAAGCCTAACTTTCCTCTGCCCAATCTTATTTTATATGCGTAAACCCCAGAAATCACAGTGGTGTTTTTAGGGCCAATTCGATCGTTTAATATTTGAAGTCCCAGGCCCATTTTCTTATTTCCGGTGGGCGAATGAATTGCAAAAGATTCCGTTGAAGGCGCACCTTCGAAGCCAACCCATTGTGATCGGTGAATTGCCACGGCGCTTAACGTACCTCTAGAACCTGCGTAGGCTGGGTTTATGCCTAGGGGATTGAAGAAGTACTGGTTGAATTGGGGGTCTTGCTGCGCGCAGACTTGAAAGCCCAAAGTGGAAAGTAGAAAGAAAGTAAATAAATACTTAATTGTAATACCTTTCAAAAAATTCGGTCTAGTATTATTCATCCTTATACGTTGTAGTCTTTTCATCTAATAAAAAACATTCATTTTACTTTTAACTTTGGCCTTTCATCTAAAGTTTATCTTGTTAGCTCCACCCATCCTTTTTCTACATCGCTACCGGATTCGAAGATATAGAAATAAGTATCAGATGGCAAATCGTTTCCACTAAGGTTTTCTCCTTCCCAAACTACCGTTGAATTGTCATAATTTTTACCTTCCCAAACTTTGTTCCCCAGTCGGTTATAAAAAGTTATCTCATTCGTTGGAAAAAGCTCAATGTTGTCGATGATCCATGTATCGTTTCGGCCATCTGCGTTAGGAGTAATACCGCTATAAAACTTCAATAAACAAGGTAAATCATTGGTTGGCTTTACTTCAAATTCAAACAATTCGTTGCACCCATTATCAGAAACCACCTGAACGGTATAGGTCCCTGGAGACAAACTTGTCGCTCGATTACCAGAACTCCCATTGCTCCAAGTTACGCTGTAGGGTGACTCACAACCAGAAAAATTCGAGATTTCTGCAAAACCATCATTTCGCTCATTACAAAGCGGGCTTGTAATGTTAATATCAAAGGTGATGTTTCCACCTTCAAACGTTTGCTGAAAGCCTTGTGTTAAAACAACTGCAGATCCTGTACCTTCCAAGGTTTGTATAATCGCCTCGCCAACGGTAGAGGTAATGATCAAGGTTTCGGTTGTATCTGCATCACTCGTTGTTCCAATTACGTTTTGATCCACGTTTGTTTGTGCATACGAGCTAAAATTGAAAAACAATAAACTACAGGTAAAAAATATAAAGTAAAAAGCAGCACATCGAATTCGTTCTGCATATAACCGCGAAAAACTTAGTACAATGATGCTTGCTATTTTTTTATTGTTTTCCATTTTAAATATCATTTTCCTGCCAACTTATTTTGCCCTTCTTTGAGCTTGGTTTTACTTATGAACGCTTGTTTTGCTTTCATTTATTTTTTTAATCCATCCGTTTTTCTAAAATTTCTAACCTCTTTCTCAGTTTTTCGTTTTCAGACCTCTGCAATTTGGCATCTGATGGTCTCGATTGTAATTGATATATTTGAATTTGTAACTTTTTCAATTCCTCCTTTTGAAGGATAATCTGCTTCTCTTGACTTTTGTTAATGGCATGTAATTCTTTAATTCCTTGAGTTAAAACCGGAGTTAATTTGCTGTAGTCAACCGTCATTGCAGCACTATCTAAACTAATTGTAGAGTCGCCACTTACCGCTTGCGGATAAACTGCTTGTAATTCTTGCGCAATAAAACCAATTTCTTTTTTGTCGGGCATTGATTTTCTTTGGTAAACTCTTGGTTGAATTTTGGAAATCAAATCAAGACCAGAATCAAAATTTTGAATATCCTGTTTTAACCTTCTGTCAGAAGTGGTATTATAGTTAATTCCTCCGGTTCCATCCCCTGTAACAGTGCCAATAATGAATCCAAAACCATTTTTAAATTGCAAGTAGTGGTTATTTACGGATGGTGTTCCGTCTCCTAAACTTACTGATATTCCGAGTGCAGAATTCCCGGTATTTGCATTTTCTACACTCATCATTAAACCCGGAACGTCATCATTCAATTGTAATTGAACGGCAGGGTTAGTTGTTCCTATTCCAACATTTCCATCTCCAGTAATTCTCATCACTTCAGTAAAAGTACTTGGACCAGCTCCACTTTGGAAAATATGATCTCTATCTGTATCGTCACTCGTATAAAAAATATTCCCATTAAATCCAAAAATAGTTGACTCTTTAGATACGTCAGAATCTGAGAAACGAATACCTGGGCTAATGTCGGAAATATGTAGAGGTGTCGCTGGAGAAGCGGTTCCAATACCTACATTCCCACTAAAGTAGTTGAAATCTTCCCCATCTGAGTAAATTCCATAATGATTTCCAGTTCCTGTGGCCTGTGTATAATCTATATAAACTCCATAAGAAGTACCGGTACCATCGGTGTTCATTCTATATCTGCTACCAAAATTATCAGAAGCTGACCCAACGTTTGCACTTAAATCAACAAATTGACCATATTTTTTTCCTGAGCCCAATCCATTAATTGTTGTATAAATTCCGTACGAATCACTTGTTCCTTGATTTACGATGTTATTATCAACCCCTGCAACTTGCGATGCTGTTCCTGTTGGCGCGCTAATGCTATTAAACATTCCAGTTTTACGCCCAGTTCCTACATTAGAAAAGTCATTATAAACTCCATAGGTTGCTTCATTACTAGCAGCAACCATTTTGTTGTAGGTGCCATAAGTGGCATTTGTTTGAGCAGCATTTGAAGTAACAACATTATAAACTCCAAATTTTTGACCTGTACCAGCCGCAGAAATATCTGTTGTTATACCCCAAGTTTGGTTTGGCCCTGTGTAATTGTTGTCTATTGATAGTGAAATTGGATATGCAGTTGATGCTGGTGATTCAAATTCAGCCAAATAAGTTGCCGGAATTGCTGAAGTTCCCACTGCAAATTGATTGGTGGTGTTGTTTACTACATTTCCCGTTAAAGTCCACTCACTAGAAGAGGCTGGTGTTTGCCATGTTACGTTCCCGCTGCCGTTTGTTTGCAGCACTTGACCAATTGTTCCATCTGCTATTGGTAAGCTAAATGCATTTCCTACACTTAAGGTTCCAAATACTTTCAGAGAATCATTTGCAAAATCGCCATAAATAAGTGGTGTTGCAGAGTTGGAGTTTTCGATGTAAAGTTTGTTGGAGCCGGTTTCGTTAAGTCCTGATTGATAACCTAAAAATACATTAGCTGAACCTGTATTATTTCTTCCTGCTCCATATCCAACCCCAACTGAATTCGAATTCCCTAAAGAAAGAGCAAAGGCTCCAATCGCTACATTACCTCCACCTGTGCCGCCTTCTAATGCAACATAGCCTACTGAGGTATTATCTGTGCCTGTTCGCATCGAACGGGCACGATCGCCCAAGGCTACGTTCCTATCATTAAAATGAATTCCTATCCTGTCCTGACTAAATTGATAAAAGGGTTGAGTATTCAGCCAAATATCAAAGCCGCCATTTTTTATAACTGCATAAGAGGAAGCATTGGCCACTATTCGATCTAGGGTATCAGTGGTTGTGTTTGCCCAACTTACATTTCCACTGCCGTTAGTTTGTAATACTTGGCCGTTAGTTCCGTCGGCTGCTGGTAAGCTAAATGCATTTCCTACACTTAACGTTCCAAAAACCTTTACTGAATCATTTGCAAAATCTCCGTAAATTAGTGGTGTTGCTGAATTTGAGTTTTCAATGTACAATTTGTTGGAAGTTGTTTCGTTGAAGCCAGATTGGAAACCTAAAAACACATTGCCACTGCCTATTAGATTTTGATTCCCCGCTTCTTGTCCTACAATTGTGTTAAATGAACCTGAAGTGTTAAATCTTAAAACATCTCTTCCTATGGCAACATTCTTTTGTCCAGAATTTAAACTTAAAACTCGCATTCCAATAGCTACGTTACCATCACCTGGGTTACCTCCATTCATGGCTTGACTTCCAAGAGCAACATTCTCTCTTCCAGATGTATTTGCTTGCATAGCTTGACTACCTATTGCAGTATTATCTCTAGCTCCAAGGTTATTCAACAATGCATTTGCCCCTATCCCTGTATTTCCGGTTCCTGAATAATTTGCAGCATTACCTGCAGATTTTCCCAAGTAGGTGTTATCACCTGTATTGGTAATGTGCAATTTACCAGAATCTAATCTTAAAAATTCAGTTCCTTTAATATCAAAACGAATAATATCATCATCTATATTAGACTCATCCGTCTCAATTTTTGTATCCCCATCTGCATCTTCAATAGACTGAGTGTTATCGTCAGAGGTTTCTAAACGGATCCAATCTGGCGAACCTGGAGTGCCATTGTTGTAATAAAACCCTGTAACGTTATTTGTCTGAATTACTAACAGACCAGTTGCAGGATTAGGAATTGTCGCCCTTTCAAATTCTGTCATTCTTGGAATTAGTAACCCTTGCGTTGTAGATTTTACATCTAGCATAGCGGAGCCATCTGGTGCGGAACCGTCGGCGTTTATGGAAACGTTTTGCGCAACCGAGTGCAAAGTACAAAGTATAAAGAATAAGGTTAGAAAGCCTTTTGAGGTTAAAGTTAAAAGTTTCTTTGAGTAAAAAGCCCAAAGTAAAAAGTTTAAATTAATACCTATTTTATTGAAACTATATTGAATTGCACAACTTTTCATTTGTTCTGATTTTCTTTTACAGATTTAATTAGCCCCGATAACATTCGAGAAATCTCTTCCGTATGTATTTTAATATTATCCAATTCTTCTTTACTCATGTTGGTCCTTTCTGCTAAATACAACATAGACCTAACTTCTCCACAGGAACCTTTTGCTACAAACAAAAAATAAATAAACTCCTTGTTTGATTTCCGTTCAAAGCCTTCAGCAATATTATTTGATATAGATAGTCCGGCTCTAAGGATTTGGTCTCTAAAAAAGAAATCTTTAGAGTTGCCAAATAGCTTTTTTAACTCAACATATACATCTTGAGCTTTCTGCCATACTATTAAATCTTCAAATCTTTTCACTTTATTTTAATCTCTACTTTAAGCCTTTAACTCTCCACTTTATCCTTTTGCACTTTCAACCTTTAACCTTTTCACTTTAAACTTTCTTCTTTCAACTCTCTTCTTTTCACTTTAACCTTGACACTTTAACCTTTAAACCTTTCTCCTACTTCAATATTATTTTTTCCAGTACTTCTAATCTCTCTCTTAGTTTTTCGTTTTCAATTCTCTGCAATTTGGCGTCTGATTGGTTTGCTTGCAGTTGTTCTATTAAAACTTGTTGTTCCTTAACCGCTTGCAATAAAACTGCTGTAAATTTTGAATAGTCTACAGACAAGTACCCTTTTTCATCCTCAAATACCAATTCTGGGTATACCCTTCTTAGTTTTTGAGCAATCATTCCAATAACTCTTCTCGACTGAAACCTACCTTCTGCAGTATTGACTGTATCCCAATGGTGGTAAACTCCGTCTAGGTTTGCCAAATCTTGTAAAACACCAGTTATTGGATTTACATTTATTTTAAACGTACTGTCTGAGGTTACCGTGGTTGCACCACCATCAATGGTAACTGTACCTGTACTGCTAATTTTAAATCTTCTGTTTGTTATATTACCCGATCCATCTACTTGTACTATTTCAAAGTCGTTAGCCTGTGTATAACCAATTTCTGCATCACCCTCTAATAGTAAAGGAACGGTGTGAGTTCCTGTAGTAACCACATGAAGTGGAACTATTGGGTCTAGCGTGCCTATTCCAACTTTCTCATCCTCAATTGTCATAGCAATTCCGGCAACTGTTGCATCAGAGTTTCCATATCCAAAACGCATTTCGCCAGATCCTCCACCATTGGCAGATCCTGTTGTTAAAATATGGTGAAATTTTCCTCCCACCGTGGTATTGCTAAATGCAAGCCAAGTACCTGAGACGTTATCACTCTCTAGCACGGTGGTAACATAATCGGAACTTTCAACAAAAAGCCGTCTTGTTGGATTGTTTGTTCCAATTCCAACATTACCATCATCTAAAATGGTCATTCTTACTTCATTATCTGTAACGAACTGTATTGGTGAAGTTGATGTAGTTGCCAACATAAGCGAATTTGAAATGGTATTTGTACTAAAGGTACCTGCTGTTCCTTCAAAACCTAATAACCCACTTATTAAACCTCCGTCTTGCTCGAAAACAATTCTTGGGTTATCTGCTTCATTGTTGTTATCCGCATCAGCTGCTAATAAAATATTGGCATCTCCTGAAGCTGTACTAAGGTGTAACATTTCTGTAGGGTTGTCTATACCTAGGCCTATTTGTCCTGCAGCATTCATAACAAAAGAGGTGGTTGCAATATTAGTTCCTATCTTAAATGCATCTGAAGATTGGTCGTATCCGGTAACAAACTTCGCCGACCCATTGCTAATGTAGGTCATGTAAGCATCTTGGGTAGCGCTTGCAGCATGCAGCCCTATTATAGCGGCACTGGTGCTGTCGGCTACAACTAAATTTAAGGAAGGGGTTGAAGTTCCAATTCCAACATTTCCATCTCCAGTAATTCTCATCACTTCAGCAAATGTACTGGGACCAGCTCCACTTTGGAAAATATGGTCTCTATCTGTATCGTCACTGGTGTAAAAAATATTCCCATTAAATCCAAAAATAGTTGACTCTCTAGATGCGTCAGAATCTGAGAGGCGAATACCTGGGCTAATGTCGGAAATATGTAGAGGTGTTACGGGAGAAGCTGTTCCAATACCCACATTTCCTCCATTAAATAGCGCAGCATAATTTGTAGTACCACCACTTACATCTACATTTAGACCTGTATTTATGGCACTTGCTCCGGTCCAAGAGCCGGTACTTTGAATGTCTAATCCTATTTTTGTAATAGATGCCGTTGATGATGTGGCAATGTTTCTCAAGTTAATTGCTGTAATACTAGTAGATCTAGCTCCGTATGATGTTGCTTCCATTGCTCTAGCATTTGACTCTGCAAGTATTGCATTTCCACCATGTAGCGCATAACCATATATTCCAGCCGAACCAGCATTCGTTGAAAAAGTTTGTCCTTTTACACCATAATTTTCATTGGATCCGCCTGAAGTATTTAAGGCATTAATTACAATGGCTCCTGTATTGGTTGAGGCGCTTCGCCCATATATGGCATGAGCACCATTAGCAGCATAGCCGTAAACTCCTGCAGAATGGTTACTATTGCTTGAGGCAGTAGAGCCATAGACACCTATCGTAGTTGAAGAAGTAACTGCACCGTGAGAACCAACAATTGCAGTGGAAAGGCTTGTATTAAAAGTGTTTGCTGTGAACAATGTAAAAGTAGTAGGAGCACTCGAGATTCCTATACTTGTCCCGTCATCACGAATAAGTGAATTAGTTAATGTGGTAGCATCAGACCAACGAGCCATATAATCTGCTGTTCCAGTACCACCTAAACCCGCAGATACTGCTTCCCACCTTGCATTTCCTGCTCCATCGGAAGTTAATACTTGCCCGTCAGCTCCTCTTAAACCTGGGAAAGTATAACCAGTGCCATTTTTGGCGGAATCTAAGGTAAGTTTTCCGTTGAACGTTAAAGCATCAGCCGCAAAATCACCGTAGATTAAAGGGGTTGCAGAGTTTGAGTTTTCGATATAAAGTTTATTGGATGTACTCGTTTCTATCGCTGCTGCTTGGTATCCAAGAAAAATATTTGAGGACCCAAAATTCAAAAGCCCTGCTTGATGACCAATGGCTACATTATTATTGCCTGAAGTGTCAGCTGAAAATGCAGCATTCCCTAACAAAATGTTTCGTGAGCCAGTTTCATTTGAATTAAATGCACTCTGTCCAATTGCAACATTGAGGTCTCCAGAAACATTTTGAAACATGGCCTGTTGTCCAACTGCAGTATTTCCACTACCTGTAAAATTTCCAAACATGCTTTTATTTCCTACAGCCACATTTGAACCTGCATTGGTACTTTGCCCCAAAGCAACTGCTCCAATCGCCACGTTTGCATTTCCAACATTATTTCGATTCGCTTGAAAACCAATTCCAACATTCGATTCATAAACATGAGGAGTTGTATTATCTGCAGAACCAGCATCATTTCCTAAATACACATGCTGGTTCGTAAAATGAATTCTACCAGGTGATTGCATTCTAAAAAGCTCTGATCCTCCCAAATCAAAACGAATAATGTCTTCGTTGGCGCTTTCTTCTACTTGAATTTTAGTGTCGCCATCTGCATCAGTTATGCGAGTAGAATCTGAAACACTTGCTGGTACTTGAGCTGCCGAAATGGTTCCGGTTACTTGACCACCGTCGATATTTCCTTGAAAACCGCCTGAGCCTCCGCTTGCAGCTAAACTACTAGAAAAGCAAATGATGTACGTAACTGATGCATTTTTGGGACGAGATTCATTTCCTCCACTAGATTGCCCTGGGTCGTTATTATAAGTTCCTGAAAATGCCCAATATTGTGTGGTTACTGCAGGATCTCCAGAACCAAATGTTCCCCAATTGTTTGGAGCATTAGTGAATTGAGACCTTGAATCAAAATCATCCCAAGCTACATTGTGCGCATGCGATTTATTTTCATCTCCTTGTAAAGTCCCTGCGTTATCTCCGGTATTTCCTCCCGCATTCATTGCTGTTCTACTAGCTGCATCTGGATCATTTCCAACTCCGTCATCTACTCCCCGTAAAAAACGGCCTCTTAAATCTGGTATATTAAAGTTTGCTCCGCTTCCACCCCAACTGTAACTTATTGCTGCAAAAAGATCGGAATATGTTGTTGTGCTTACTAAAGAGCCATCGCAAACCAAAAAGCCCGAAGGTAAGTTGGCTTTATCTCCTGCAAACGGAATTATCGTTCCTGCGGGAATCGCATATTTAATTTCTCCGGCTGTTGAAATGTTAACCCAGTTTGAACCATTATAAAACATATAACCCAAACTGTCGGTATTAAAAACAAACAAACCATCAGCTGGCGAAACCACAGCATTCATTTGGCTAGTATTCATTCTTGGAGGTAAGAAACCCTTAGTTGTATCCGAAACATCTAACATGGCAGATGGGTCGGGGGTGGCCCCGTTGGCGTTTATGGAAACGTTTTGTGCGCTTAAGATTAAAGCTGAAAGACTAAAGATTAAAGTTAAAAGCACAACCGAAGCATGACGGAGGCTTGAAAGTAAAAAGCATAATATGGTTTTTAAATTCATCATTCTTATTTTTTTATTTCCTCTTTAATGGCTTTTAACTCTTCCATTAAAAATTCAATTTGATCTTGTTGTTTTTCATTGTTTTGGTTTTGTTGCTCTATTAAAACTTGTTGTTCTTTAATAGCTTGCAATAAAACCGCTGTAAACTTTGAATAGTCAACGGATAAATAGCCTTCATTATCTTCCAATACCAATTGAGGGTAAACTTTTTGAATGTCTTGAGCAATTACTCCAAGCGCTTGTTTGGATGAATAATTTCTATCTGCAAAATTCAAGGTATCCCAATAGTGATATACACCTGTAATTTGATCTAAGGAAGAAAGTACATTTTTGATCTCCTTAATATCCGTTTTCAACCTGCGATCTGATGCGTACACTGTAGCATTTGCGCGAATACTGCCATTAACATCCAATTTGAAAGATGGAATTCGTCCAATGCCTATATTTCCTCCTGTTTCCAATACAAGTCGATTGCAAGCCACATTACTTTCGCAAAAGTTGAGACTATTCGCATCAGTAAATATGTCCCATTTTGCAGTGCCATCATTTTGGTCAAATCGCATTGCTAAATTATTTGATCTTGCTACAATTCTTAATGGGACATTAGATAATGCCGCACCATTGATTCCTAAATAATTGATTTCTGCGCCGCCATTCACATCTAGTTTTTGAGCGGGATTAGTTGTTCCAATTCCTACATTTCCATTTTCATCAAATCGAACTCGTTCTACCCCGTTAGTAAACAAACTTAAATTACCATCAGAATTAGTTTCAAAACCCGTATCATCATCTGCGGGACCAATAGATAATTCTAAAGCAGGGGTGTTGGGTGTGCCTATTCCCATTTTACCTTCTTTGGTCACTGTCCATGCTAGTCCAGAGCCGTTAGTCAAAAATAAACCTACTGCTCCTGGTTGGAGTAGAGTCGCTCCTGCCGTTCTATCGCTAAACATTGCCCATCCAATCGAATCGTTAGAGACCCAGAACCCCACTTGACCAGAAGTTGAACTCATTCTAGTAAATAGATTCCCTCCTGTTTTATCTCCAATAAACAATTTAAATCCTGTTGTATCGTACCCGATATTAAGCCAACCTTCTTTTCTAAAAGTGAATAACCTTTCATCGTTGGGTTCAATTACAAAATTTTCATTTACATCTAATCCAATGTCAAAAAAATTGCCTGAATTGGTATTTGAATATCTAAATTGAGGAGACAAGGCAGTCCCTCTTAATTCTCCTAATAAAGTAGTACCTGCAATTGGTCCTGCACCTGCTAAATTATCTTGCAGAAAAAATTTCCCTAAATCTAAATCTACTTGAAAGTTACCTGTTGGAGTTGTAGTTCCAACTCCAACATTCCCACCGCCACCTTGAAGTATTAATGGACGTGGAGCCACTCCGAATAAACCACTTTGAATACTCGAAAAGCCAAAAGCAGTATTATAATCCAATTTCAAAAATTGATCTATTTGATCTGCACCGATTCTTAGCCCAACAATCCCGGTATCTATTATATCCAATTGGTTTTCGGGAGTATCGGTTCCAATTCCAACATTACCGATGGTATCAATAAACATAACGGTTGGATTAGAAAAATTACTAACCCCCGAAGAGAACCTAATTGTACTTCCATTAATTTTTAACAATTCAGACTTAAAACCACTTGAAGATGATAAAAGACTTTCATCATTATTGTTTGTTAATATGGCATACGTAATTCCTGTTGGCAATCCTGTTAAACTAGAACTCTCGGCTATTATTGAACCATTTACATGTAATTCCATTCTTGGAATGGTGGTTTTAATCCCTAAACCGGTGCTATTGATAAACATGGAAGTATCCATATCTTGACGTCCATTGGATCCACCAGTAGTAAATATTTGACCTTGCTTACCGTGCAGTTGTAATCGATCAGAATCTATCAAACTATCCCAACCAAATTCCCCGATAAAAGTGTTAAGCCCTTTCGAGTTTTGATTATGGTAATCATCACCGAATACCATTCTTGCTCCTGCCCCTAATGACCCTTTTCCGTATAAGTGAAGTAGACCTTGAGCAGAGTCAATTCCAATACCGACATTACCTGAGTTGTAATACAAATTGGTGTCTTTCTTGCTCCAAAATGAAGAGTCTCCGTCCGTTTTCAATCTGGTCCAATTTGGGGTTGCCTTGCTGCCTCTATTATAATAGAAACCAGAGTCCAAATTGGTCTGGAATATTAACAATCCCTGAGCAGGACTAAGCACAAGATTTCTTTGAGAGAAGGTCATCCTAGGAACCAAAATTCCTCTTGTCGTATCCGAAACATCTAACATGGCAGACGGGTCTGGGGCAGAGCCTTCCGCATTAAAAGAAACATTCTGCGCATTCAAAACCACTGCACTTGCAAAGCACAGAACAATTAGAATAAAATGTTTTAAAGGGAACTTCATAATTATCAGTACTTATCCTATTTATACGTTACACATCTATATGTTGGAACTGCTGAAGCTGGGTCGTCGTTTGCAGTATTGGTTGCTCCTGCATTTCCTACCTTTCTAGCTGTGTTAGAAGTTCCACCATCTACCCATTCCCAATCGTTAGTGGTATTCGTTAAGCCTACTGCTATGCTTACGCCTGAATACCATTCCGACCAAGTTGGTAACTTGTATCCTGCCGTTGCGCAATTCACTGAAGCTACAAACCAAGTAGCGGCTGTTCTTTCTAAACTGTCTATGCACATCTTTGGTCCAGCTTCGGCCATACCTGCCGGGCAAGTTGAGGCAGCAACGTTTTCAAACCTTAAATTCCCCGAACCATCCGTTGTTAGAACCTGACCGTCGGTTCCGTCTGCACCTGGGAAAGTATAGCCAGTATTTGTATTTGCGCTATCTAATGTTAAAAGCCCATTAATTTCAGTGTTGCCAGATTTGTAGATAATTAATGCATCAGATCGTAAGGATGTGCCGGTGCCATTTCCAATACTAAGCAAACGGTCACTAGTATTCCAAGCAGAAGTGGAGTTTGGCGCATAGCTTGTTGGGTAACTACCAAGACCTATTTCGGCATAAGATTGAGCCTCGGATCGATATCCAATTGAAACAGAATTAACAGCTTGTGCATCTGAGAAAGTTCCAATCGCGACGGATGAGGTGTCTGTTGAGGTAGCAAAATATCCAAGTGAAACACTTCTATAGGACTGAGCTCGAGCATTTGACCCTGCCGCAAAACTTCGCTCTCCTTCGGCTGTAGCGGCAAAACCCAATGCGATATCATAGCTATTTTGAGCTACCGTGAAGTAACCAATTGCGGCAGAATTTGAACCTAGTGCATCCGCATTACGACCCGCAGCAAAGGAATAGTTTCCTGATGCTGTAGTATTTTCGCCAAATGCTGCAGAGGCATTTCCAAGGTTACTGAGATCCCAAAAACCTGAGGAAGCCTGCCCAGCCCTAAAAGCCCCTTTTGATTTATCGAAAAACATTCTTTTTGATTCTGAGCCATCGTAGTCAAGTGAAGGAGAGCCAATAACAAAATCACTATTATAGGTTGAAGTGGTATCACGAATTACATTCCCTATTTTCTCAAACACACCAGATTCATTATTTGGCATTTCCCAAGTAGCATTCCCGCTTCCATCAGTAGTTAAAACATAACCATCAACGGCGCCATCTGTTAATTGAATTGAATCGGAAACAATTCCACCACTTACATTAAGTCTCCTAGTTTTCCCAACTGAAAAACCTCCTAACATTACGGTATCATTCACTAGCACTGCTCCTTGATCAAAAATAGCAGCATAGTTGCTTGTAGATGCCCCACTTGCAGAAGCATAAATACCGGTATTAGTTCCTGAGGCACCTGTTACCGTTGAATACAAGCCGTAGGCAACACTTGTTGATGCCGTGTTCGTAAAGTAACCGGTGTAATTATCGCTAGAGGTATGCACATGCAGTCGACCATTTGGTGTTCCTATGCCCATGGCTGTTCTGCCACCAAATGTATTACCCATTAGTTTCATTCTTGTAATACCATCTGTTTTAAATACTATGCTGTCTCCCGTTCTTAAATCAATTCTTTCCGTATTTGCAACGTCTCTTAAAACAGCTAAAGTATCTGCAGAAATCAAATTGCTTACAGCTTCCCATTTAGCATTTCCATTGGCATCTATAGCCGTTAACACTCTGTTTGCTGCTGCTCCGTCCGTTAATCGAATGGCATTGGCCATTATGCCACCGTTTACCGTAAGTGATGAATCGGGAGTTACACCATTTCCAATTCCAATATTACCTTCTTTAGTAGCTATTAAAGATTGAATACCATTTGTTTGAAATAATAATGCCCCGGTTGTTACAATAAATGAAGTATCAGGTGCAGTTAAACCTGGGCTATAAAACTTTAATTCTCCGCCAACTGTCTTCAATTCAAGTGCTGATTGAAAAGAGGCTCCCATTAAAAATAATTCTGCAGACCAATTTTGAGCGCCTTTTTTAATAGTAATTCCTCCATTGTCGATTGCATCAATTAAAAATCGATCTCCATCACCCGGTAAATTAAATCTAGTTTCACCTTGTACATTTAATGCATAAGATGAATTTGTGTTGGTTCCTATTCCTACGTTTCCATCATTATCTATTCTAATACCTTCATTACCTCCATCATTAGAAAGGTACTTACCGTCCAATTCAATGTTTTGAGTTGCTTTGTGGTCTCCAAGATTGTCTCCAGCAGAACTTATAAGCCCTCTTAATACTAATGTTGAATCACCTAGTC
>Ga0307934_1000349_pt1 | contig 35718 bp, 32 predicted proteins | sample OrgLakmetageno90_FD_201838 | JGI IMG/M metagenome (GOLD analysis project Ga0307934, IMG submission 201838) | Saline water microbial communities from Organic Lake, Antarctica - #90 | ecosystem: Environmental > Aquatic > Non-marine Saline and Alkaline > Saline | place: Antarctica: Organic Lake...
AAAGTATCTTTCAATCAACTACTTGGAGATTTTGCTAATGCAAGAGAGGAGGTTGGGTTTTCTAAACAATTGATTTTCAACGACCTTTAACTGGACGCTAGTGATAAAACCACTTTAATTATTACTCTTACCCAAGACCGCATCTTCGTGATAAAGGTCACGATTGCTGGCTTGGAATTCGGCCTTTAACTGCACTTTAAAGGCAACCAAATCGATAATTTGCCAGCTGCTGAGCTGCCAGAGTTCATCAACCTTACCTGCGTGCGCAATCCCCAAGATTAGATGGCTGGCGTCGTCCAGGATTTTATTGGTCTCGTCTTTCGGCTCAAAATAAAAGGTCCGAAAACTACTGCGCTCACTCTCCGATTTATAGATTTTAGGATCAATATAAAAAACACGACCTGACTCTACGTGCTCAAAGCGTAAATCAGGATAGCCCGAGCGTTGTAAATCACCTGAAGCGTTCACCGGAATCGTGCATGTATAGCCCTCGGACCGATTGAGTTCTACAAATAAGATATCTTCTATGTAGCGGCTGATCTCATTAACACGCCCTACTTGGTGGATGGGATGCTCCGGCACTTCCACTTGCGCTAAGCAAGCTTTCAGTGCTGAAGAAACGAGCTGCAGCATCTGAGAATCAATCGCATCGTTTTTTATAACTGGAAGCACTTGGTGCCCGGAGGTGGCTTCAACGACTCGTGCAAAAGGGATGTTATCCAGATTTTCGTCGTTTTCTAAAAGCCAGCTAATTAATGAATCTACATCTGCAGTGACTTCCTCAGCTTGCCCGTGGCTTGTGGGCATGCTAAGCAAGCCGAAAACAATGCCAAAAAATATGCTCCTACAATTCATGTATGAATAAAGGCAGACTGTCTCTATTTAGTCAGCATATAAAGTAGTAGTAGACTGATTCTTTAAATAATTAGTCGAAAATGAATTGCACCCCTTGCAAGTCGTTGGCATTCAATTCACCTTTCGTGCTCAAAACCCACAAATATACAATATGAATATCCACGAGTATCAGGCTAAAGACCTTCTTCAGGATTTCGGCGTCCCAGTCCCTAAAGGGTATCCTGCAAAGTCCGCAGAGGAAGTCGATTCCGCAATCGCACAGCTAGGCAACGAGATGATCGTCGTCAAAGCACAGATCCATGCCGGAGGACGTGGTAAAGGAACCTTTACCGATGGCTACAAAGGTGGAGTTAAAGTGGTCAAAGACCCTGCTGCTGCCAAAGAAGCCGCTACTGCGATGCTTGGCAACACGCTCGTGACCGCACAAACTGGGCCGGAAGGCCGCAAAGTGCAGACGCTCTACTTTACAGAGGCTTGTGACATCGCTCACGAATACTACCTTGCGATCGTGCTTGATCGTGACACTGCGCAATCAGTGATCATCGCTTCGACCGAAGGCGGTATGGATATTGAAGCGGTCGCCGAAAAGACCCCTGAAAAAATTACCCGAGTGCCCGTTTCTCCGAGCACAGGTCTACGCCCCTACCACTGCCGAGAAGTCGCTTTCGCACTCGGTTTTGAAGGCGACCAAATTAAACAGCTTAGCAAAATCCTCAGTGGCGTTTATAAAATGTTCTGGGAGAAAAACGCGATGCTTGTGGAAATTAACCCACTCGTGACCACGCCAGATGGCCAACTTTTAGCACTCGATGCGAAAGTTTCCTTTGATGGTAATGCACTTTTTAAACACGCGGATATCCAAGCACTCCGAGACTTAAACGAAGAAGATCCGAAAGAGATCGAAGCTTCTAAATTCAATCTAGCATACATTGCACTCGACGGAAACATTGCCTGTATGGTCAATGGTGCCGGACTTGCCATGGCGACGATGGACATTATCAAAAGCTACGGTGGCGAACCTGCCAACTTCCTCGACGTCGGTGGAGGTGCTAATGAAGAGCAAGTCACTGCAGCCTTTAAGATCATTCTCTCCGATCCGAATGTTAAAGGTATTCTCGTTAATATCTTCGGCGGTATTATGAAGTGTGATGTGATTGCAAACGGCATCGTGGCCGCGGCTAAGAATGTCGAAATGACGGTTCCTCTCGTTGTCCGCCTTGAAGGCACTAATGTTGAAGCGGGCAAGAAAATCCTCAGTGAAAGTGGCGTTGCCCTGACACCGGCGGATAGCCTGGTGCACGCCGCTGAAATCATCGTCGACCAAGTCAAAAACGGCTAATCCACAGACACGAACACTTAAATATTTAATATAATGAGCATCTTAGTTAATAAAGATACACGTCTCGTCGTCCAAGGGATCACTGGTAAAACGGGCACCTTTCATACGCAACAATGCGTCCAATACGGCACCAATGTTGTCGCTGGTGTGACTCCTGGCAAAGGCGGTCAAATGTGGGAAGGCACTGTGCCCGTCCTCAATACAGTTTCGGAAGCGGTTAAACAATACGGAGCAAATGTTTCCGTGATCTATGTTCCACCTCCATTTGCGGCTGATTCAATTCTCGAAGCAATCGCAGCGGAGATTCCACTTGTGATTTGTATCACTGAAGGCGTTCCGGTTCGTGATATGGCCGAAGTGCGCAAAGCACTCGACGCTACCAACGGCAAGGTTCGCCTTATCGGACCAAACTGCCCCGGCATTATCACACCCGGCGAATGTAAGATCGGCATCATGCCGGGCTACATCCACAAGCCAGGTCGCGTCGGTGTAGTTTCTCGTTCAGGCACGCTGACTTACGAAGCGGTCTATCAGTTAACCACACGTGGTCATGGTCAGAGCACTTGTATCGGCATTGGTGGTGACCCAATCAACGGCACTTCGCAACTCGACGCAGTTCGCATGTTGAACGAAGACCCTGACACCGATGCGATCATCATGATTGGTGAAATTGGTGGAAGTGCTGAAGAAGAAGCCTGCGCATACATCAAAGAGTTTGTTAAAAAGCCAGTAGCTGGATTTATCGCTGGAGCCTCCGCACCGAAAGGCCGCACCATGGGCCACGCCGGAGCGATCGTTTCTGCAAGTGGTGCTGGCACCGCCGAAGCAAAATTCGCGGCAATGGAAGCTGCAGGCGTTTCAATCGCTCGCAACCCTTCCGAAATCGCGGACGCACTGCTTAAGATCTACAAAGGCTAAGTCCTCGATCTTTTCGATAAATTTCAAAAGCCTGTCTTACCGGACAGGCTTTTTTGTGTGACAGTATCTGGAGGGACGCGCTCTGCGTGTCCGCAAAGGCATGAACCTAAATCCGGCAGTCAAAAATGAGAAAAAGGGTCAATCAATTGTCTATGAATGGGTTACGCGCAAGCGAACTCGCGCCAGAGTGGCGACGAAGTTTTTCTCATTTTATGACCACTGAGGGTTGGGAGGTCATGCCGCCAATCCTGCGTTCCAAGCCACTTGCAGTGGTGACCACAGCTAAGAGGCTTGCGCCTTGTCTTGACGGCAAGCCTTCCCAACTGCCGAATTTAGGCATGAGTGGTCCCCTGGAATTCGTATTCTGAATCTATTTGGCTGTAATACCAACGCGTGCCTTTATTTGACAGTATCACAATTCAGTGGATCTGTGTAGGACGGGCTTCCCGAAGGGAGCGCGTGTTTTGAAGCGAGATGGCACCGGCTCTCTGCGAGAAGCCGATCCTACAATACATCTTAAGGAATGATCATTTTGCCTGTTTTATTCACACGTTAGCATAACATGATTTTTTCATAGCGTCGGAGCTTGTCTCATCATCGAAGGCGGCTCAGGCCAACGTTACCGCCAGCCGTTTCGGGCATGAGCAAGTAGGCTGTCTCATAACTGAGTCGATCTCGATCTGTGCCTGCGGAAAGGTGTATTTAAGGGAGGGCGCTTGTCCCCAAGCGCTTCAGTTAGGCTTAAGCGCGACCAAATCTCGGCGAAAAGACGCTGAGGACAGCGTCCCTCCAATGCTTTTTATTAGATTACACGCTTAATAGCTCAGTTTTGAGACAGTTTCCAAGCTGCACGCTTCGAAAATAAACGGAAATGCACACTTTACAGCCCTCTATACCTATATTTTCAACCACTTCTCTACCCGGCAATCAAAGCCACCGATATCTACGAGATGACGGGCTTCTAATTTTAAACTGGGATCGGGGCTGTCCAGTTTTAAGGGATTGATAAATACGAGACGTCCTCCCGGGCGTAGCACCTCGGACGCAACTTGGTAAAGCTCGTTAATCAATCCTTTTAAATCATCTATGCGCACACGCCGCCCAAGCGGAGGGTTCGCAAGTATCAGACTAATACTACCCTCGCTAATACCCGATACCTGCTCGTAATTCCGGAAATCGCCCCGTTGAACGTTGATCATCTCCCTAGAGATGCCTGCCGACTCAAAATTCTGCCGAGCCACTTCGATTGCAGTGGCGTCGATATCCGAGGCAAAGATCATATTTACCGCGCTCAAACGAGCCCGCTCGATCAATTCCAAGCCGGAACCACAAAATGGATCCCAGATCACTTCGTCGTTTTGAATGCCCGCCAACTGTGCCATAGCTGCTGCAAGGGGCGGATGTGTCGATGCCGGAACATCATCCATGCGATAAGTGAATCGTGGGTCGGGTAAAATGCGTGGGCGTAACTCGACTGATTGCCCTACCCTCTCTGGGTAAATCTCAATCGCCCAAGGTGACTGACGTGAATCATTAAGTAGGTCGGGGCAGAGTGCAAAGGCCTCGTTCACGATTGCCTGGAGCTTACGCGGAGGCACCTTCGCACGCATAAATTGTAAACGATAGCGCGGCTGGCCTTCAGTTAGTTTATTGCAAAGTAGTTGAGTTTGCTCGGAGGCAATAATTTTCGCCACTGCTTGAGTATGCTTAGCTTCGTTCTTGGCGACGACTCCGATTACGAAATGAATCGACCCAAACGTGCGAAGCGCATAGATGTCGGCTAGGGTAAACGGCCGCAGTGCAACAATCGCGACACAGGCTGGACTGGTTCGGATGATTTTAAAACGACTCTTTAATTTTGGATGCGCCAATAACTCATCGCGAACAAATGCCTCCATGCCGCGGCGAGTGCGTAGATGGATACGCAGCTTGCGGGTCTCTTTGATCTTCGCATCCATACGGATACTTGCGGGTGCTTCTTGCCGTGCGAGTTGAGCTTTTACCTTTTGTTCAGCTGGATGTAGTGCTTCGTTTTCTTCGTGAAGCGCCGACAGTTTTTCAAGTGTCGCTTCTCCGCCAATCTTACTTAAAGACCGGCCGAGACTTTTGACTTCTCTCTCTCCTTCAGGCTGATCCAATAGATCGAGCATAGCTTTCTCGCTCTCTGCACTGCCGCCAAGTTTAGGCAATGCGTTCATCGCATAACGACGAATCTTCTCTTCTGGATCCTTTAGTAAGTGGGTCAACCACGCACGTGTCAGCTCACGTTGTTCCTGAGTCCCCTCTCTGCGTGCAACTACGCTAATTGCGCGCACTAGGCCGACGCGGGCGAAACGACCTTCGTTTTCCGCGGCATCAAACAGCGGAACTTCCCGCTCCCACAAAGTCTCCCATGATTCCGCGCGTAAACGCTTGTAGACTTCTTTAGCAATATTGACGGAATCCTTCATAGCGAAATTTACCACCGCGGTCGGCACCGCGCAAACAAGGATTGTGCCGTAGGATGCAGCAGACTAGGCTTCAAGAGGCAGTTCCTCTGCATCACGCCAGAGTTGATCCAAGCGATACAGATCGCGCATTTCCTGCGTCTGTATATGGACCATAAAATCAAATCCATCGACGACGACCCAGCCACTACCGATATTGCGATCTTCACCGATCAATTGCACACCGTTCGCTTTGAGCATGGCATCGAGTTCGCCCTTGATTGCTTTCAAGTGTGGATCCGAGGTGCCCGTGGCCAATACGATATAATCAGTGATCGGTGACTTCTTGCTGACATCGAGTAAGCGAACATTCTCAGCCTTTTTATCGAGGATAGCCTGCACAGCAGAGCGGACCTCGACTAGGGTTGGATTGGAAACGGTTGTCTTTGAAGTAGGCATAAATGAGGACAGGTTTATGCCTTATAGAGACCGCGTCGATCAATAAAATCAGCCACGCTCTCTGGTGCGAAGTCTGCGATGGATTCGCCTTTACGAACACGACCACGGATTTCTGTCGAACTCTCCCCCATCATTGGTGCATGAATCAATTGATAGTTCAGCCCGGTTAGGGCTACATCCTCGTCCAGAACACTGCCTGGGCGAAAAAGCACCAGGAAAGTGACGAGTTCGGCCAAGGCTTCTATGGCAAACCAATGCTCCAACAATTCAAACTGATCGCCCCCTATGATCCAAAAGAGTTCCGCGTCCGGATAGCGCTCCTTCATCTTTCGAACAGTGTGTATGGTGTAGCTCACCCCGCCCGCCTCGATTTCGCAAAGATCCAATTCGAATTTTGAATGCCCTTCAATAGCCAGTCGCAACATGGCAATGCGGTCTTCATCGGAACATGAAGGTGATTTAAATTTAAGCGGAGATTGCGCCGAAGGAATAAAGATAACTTTAGTGAGGTCAGCCTGTTCCGAGGCATGTTGCGCAACTGCTATGTGGGCATTATGTATTGGATCAAAGGCACCGCCATAGAATGCGATACGATTTAGTGAAATACTTTCGGCTTTAGTCATTGATTTAAGTTTCTTTTTTACACATCAGCTAATGACGCGCCAATGCCATTTTTAAGAATCAGACTTTATATTTGAAATGACCCAATCAGCACGTCGTAGCCTAGCAGAAACACTCTCCGAGATCTTGGTCGGGACTGAGACGACAGGTCCGACCGTTGGTGAGATCCTCGAACAAATCGGAGAAAAAGGTTTTGGGCTTCTACTCGTTATACTTTCCCTGCCAAGCGCCCTACCCGTGCCTGCTCCGGGTTACAGCACACCGTTCGGCATTATGATCCTGCTGCTGACTGGTCAGATGTTAGTTGGGCGTAAAACGATTTGGCTGCCCAAGCGCTTTCGTCGAATTCGGCTAAAACCCAGTATGGTTCAGACCATGCTGAAAGTTGTTAACAGCTTTCTCCACAAGATAGAGCGCTTCATTAAGCCACGTCAGAAATGGATACGCTCACGAGCCGGACTTTCAGGTCTTGCAGTCGTGATCGCGATTATGGCTTGTTTAATGATTTTGCCGATCCCCTTGACCAATACACTCCCTGCCATGGTCATATTTTTAATCGGTATTGGGCTGTGCGAAGAAGACGGGTTACTCGCAATTATAGCTTTTGCTATCGGTATCCTCGCAGTTTGTGTCTACGTATATATAATCTTCATTTTGATCACTCAAGGCCCCGAAGCGATCGAACATTTAAAAGACTGGATTAAAGCGATGCTAGGTTTGAGCAGTGAATGATACCATTGATTTAGTTTTTCTGGTAAAATGGTAGGGACTACAGGATTTTTTACCAAGTTAAGACAAGCTGTTGGTATAATCTAATGAAAAGCATGGGAGGGACGCTGTCCTCAGCGTCTTTTCGTCGAGATTTGGTCGCGCTTAAGCCTAACTGAAGCTTGCATTCGACCAGCTCATGCCAGGTGGGACAAGCGCCCTCCCTTAAATACACCTTTCCGCAGGCACAGATCGAGATGGACTCAGTTTTGAGACAGCCTCTGCGTGTCGTCCGCAATCTGGCTGCTCAGTCAAGCGAGCGTCCCTACCACCGCAAGCGAATACAGGATTTTTATTACCACGTAAAGACCAGCGCTGGTATAAAATGTATTCCCAATGGGATGGATATTCTCAAGCGAGTGTTCTGAAGGGCGACGCTTCAAGTAAAAGCTATTTCTTTGCTTTTACCAAGTCGTAGAGCTCGGCCAATGTATGGCAGGTGCGGAAGTCGTTCGCTGAAAGTGTCACGCCATATTCAATGTCAATCGTGTCCGTGACTGTCAGAAGCGCGAGTGAGTCCCATGACGGTAACGCTTTAAAACGTGTTTCGGGTTGTAGCTTCTCAGCACCTAAATCTTCAAAGGAGTTTCCAAAGTGCTGTATAAAAGTCTCTAAGTTCATGTATTCACTTAAATGGGGTTCTTCAGTGCCGAGTGCAAGGTTTGCCAAGGCAACTTTGCGCACTTTATCCGAGAAGGAAACTTGCTGACTCCGGATAGTGCTGCGAGGTCACTATTTGTGCTAAGCGCATTGCCATCAAGCTCCTCACCCGCCAGAAGCTTATTCAATAGAATTTCCAAGACCTCCAACTCCGAAAGATACTTTCCGCGCAGAGCGACTGCCATAATTGAAGCAGAGGCTTTACAAATGGCGCAACTAGCTGTCTGGAAGCGCACTTCTTTGAACCTTTCCGTATCAAGCTGGAGAGTTACTATAATTTTATCTCCGCAGATCGGATTGTAGCCTTCTGCCTTGTGGGTTGGTGCATCAAGCAAACCGTAATTGCGTGGCGCCTTATTGTGATCCAATATTATGGACTGATAGAGCTCGTTAAGGTCTTCGGACATGCCTGTTTGAACCTAGAAGAATTTCTTTAATTTACGCACCGCTGTGACCAAACGATCGACATCGTCAAAGTCGTTGTAAAAAGCGAAAGAAGCACGCGCTGTGGCCGGCACGCCAAAACGCTTAAGGAGGGGTTGCGTGCAGTGATGACCCGCCCGAATAGCCACTCCATCTGCATCCAGAAAAGTGCCAATATCGTGCGGATGTATCTCATCGATCAAAAAAGAAATCACAGAAGCTTTGTTTGCAGCCGTGCCTATAATTCTTAAGCCTTCAATTTCAAGAAGCGCATCGGTAGCGGCTTTCAAAAGCGCAGATTCGTGTGCTAACGCACCTATTCTATCCATCGAACTCATATAATCAATAGCTGCTCCGAGTCCAAGCACACCTTCGATGTGCGGTGTGCCTGCTTCGAACTTGCCCGGGATGCCTTTATAAGTGGTGCCCTCAAAATCGACCTTCTCAATCATGTCACCGCCGCTTTGGTAAGGGGGAAGTTTTTCCAGCCAAGTTCGCTTGCCCCAGAGCACGCCTATGCCCGTGGGTCCACAGATCTTATGGCCTGAAAAAACCATAAAATCGCAGTCCAATTCGGAAACAGAAACAGGCATATGAGGGGTCGACTGTGCAGCATCCAATAAAACAGGAACTCCACGTGCATGGGCAGCGTCGATCATTGCTTTGACCGGGTTAATCGTGCCGAGTGCATTTGAAATATGGACAATCGAGAGCAGCTTGGTTCGCTCACTAAGTAGTGATTGAAACGCTTCGAGATCTAACTCTCCTGAGTCGTTGACAGGAATTACTTTTAAAATCGCTCCTGTCTTTTCCGCAGCAATCTGCCAAGGGACAATATTTGCATGATGCTCCATGTGACTGATCAAAATTTCGTCACCCGCTGTCAAAATTGACTCAATGAAACCGTGCGCAATCAGATTAATACCTTCTGTAGCTCCACGGACGAAGATAACTTCGTCCGTATCGTGTGCCCCGATAAAAGATGCGACCTTTCTGCGCGCAATTTCGTATGCGTCGGTCGCTTGCTCGCTAAGGTAGTGAACACCCCGGTGGATATTGGAATTTTCGGCTCGGTAATAGTGTTCGACTGCTTCAATGACTGAGGTCGGTTTCTGCGATGTGGCCGCGTTATCTAAATAAGTCAAAGGCTTACCACGCACCTCGCTGGAGAGTATCGGGAAGTTTGCCCGTATACGGGTAAAATCAAATGTATCTACTGTTATCACAGTCCGTAACATCCCTCATTACGAAAGAATCTCAATTGAAAAGCTCGGTTTAATTTGGCTAGCTATGTTCAGACAAGCGCGCTTCGAAGTCTTGCATATCGCCGGGAATGCGTGATTCAAAGCGAAGTTTTTTCCCATCTTTCGGATGCTTGATTCCGATGGTAGCCGCATGCAGCGCCTGGCGCTTGAAACTGTAAGGTAGCTTAGCGCCCTTTTTCGCAACAGCTTTTCGAGTGCTTTCGTGATAGAGACGATCTCCGATAAGTGCCATGTCATGGGCTGCAGCTTGAATACGGATCTGGTGTTTCAACCCGGTTTCAAGGCGTATCCGGAGCTTGCTGATGTGGTGTTTGGCGAAGACCTTCTCGACCTTGTAGTAAGTGGTAGCTTCGACTGAGTTAGGCGTCCCCTCCGGCACGATGGTTTGATTAAAGCCGGATTCGTCCAGTAGCATGTGGTTTTTCCAAACACCCTCAGGTGCCGTCGATTCGCCATCAGCATAGGCAATATACTCCCGCAAAAAATCATGTTTGCGGAGCTGAGTGATCAAGTTCTGGCGGGTTGTATCGTTGAGCGCGATACAGAGTAACCCACTTGTGTATTGATCCAGTCGATGGACAGGCAACGGTTTAATTGGGTCAGCAGAACCAAAAAAGCTTCGGCGCGTGACTTCGCCGCGCGCGTCATTCAGATAATTAGAAAGTATTTCTATCGCCGAGGTTTTGCCCTGCTGGTCGGTCGGGACGGAGAGTAAACCTGGCTCTTTATCGACAATAGCGAGATCTGAGTCCAAATAGACCAAGACCAATTTTGGATGGATGCGTTTCCGGTGGCCCAAACTGGCAGGCGCGGCATCGGGAGCACCAAGTGTTAAGCGGTCACCAGGATCATCCATACGTAAACCGGCTTTGGTGGTAACGACTCCGTCGAGGCAAAATCGTCCGGATGACACCCAAGTCTTGACGCGTTTGCGCGATGAATCCGGACACATCGCTGCAGCCCAATCTAATAGCGTCTTTTCTGTTTGATCAATCTCCCCACTCATAGACTAAATTCGACTACACAAGGCCGAGTTCGCAAGTTTTTTAAATGGTCTCGTATTTTCAATATATTTCAATAAATCGACAAATAGTGACTTGTTTTATTCACATACCCATTTGCATCCTCAAAAATTGTAGACAGAATCAAATCTATTGTTAATTTTTAGATCCTGAAATAGGGATTATTAGACATGAGAACAGGAAAAGAACTTATTTTAGCGACCAAAGCCTTCGCCAACGACAACACGGCCAAAAGTTGGTGGGTTGTCCTCTCCACGGCTGCCCTTATCGCAGTCACATTTTACGGTGCAGCCGCCGCTCCTTTTTGGGGACTGCGCCTGATTAGTTCCATTATCGCAGGTCTACTTATGGTGAGATTTTTTGTGATTTACCATGATCATCAGCACAACGCCATATTATCAAAATCCAAGTTGGCAAAATATTTAATGGAAGCGTGGGGCATCTTTGCGATCACACCTTCAAGTATTTGGAAGCATTCCCACAATCACCATCACAACCATAATTCGAAACTGCGTAGTGCCCACATCGGTTCATATCCAGTAATGACAAAAGCACGTTACGAAAAAGCATCCAAGAAAGAACGCTTACAGTATCTTGCTATGCGTCACCCGGTAACAATATTATTTGGTTACATAACGATTTTCCTATTCGGTATGTGCATCTATCCTTTTTTCAGTGACCCCAAGGATCACAAGGATTCGGGTATTGCAATCATTATACACTTTCTCGTCTATGCAGCCGTAGGATTTATATTTGGGCTTTCCGGAATGTTTTATCTGATTTTCCTCCCGTTCTTTATTGCCTGTGGTGTAGGTTCCTACCTCTTTTACGCGCAACATAACTTCCCGACAGTCATGTTCAAAGAAAACTCCGGTTGGACTTATGAAGGAGCTGCTTTGGAATCGTCTAGTTTCTGTAAGATGAATCCCATTATGCACTATTTCACAGGCAATATCGGTTATCATCATATACACCATTTAAACTCCAAAATTCCTTTTTATCGTCTCCCTGAAGTATATTCAAAGATGCCTGAACTGCAGCAACCAAAGACCACCTCATTAAATCCAATGGAAGTCTTCCGCTGCTTGAAGCTTAAGATCTGGGACAGTGACCAGCAGAAGCTAGTGCGCCTTTCTTAAGTCGTCTGAGTTGCGTGGCTAGCGCATATTCGATCTCGAGCAAGTCCTATTCGCCTTGATAGCGGAAGATGCCCATAGACACGGGTGGCAGCTGTAACTTTATTGAATAGGGTCGTCCGTCCCATTCTACCGCATCAGCCATCACGCCTCCGCCATTTCCGTAGCCTAGACCGCCATATTCCTTAGCATCCGAATTCAGTATTTCTTTCCAATATCCAGGGAATGGGACACCTACTCTAAATTCGTCTCTCAGCATCGGCGTAAAGTTACCAGCAGCGACTAAAGTATCCTGATCGGTATCGCCCTTTCGAAGGAAAGTGAGAACACTATTATCTGCATCTGAAGGGTTGATCCATTCAAACGACTCAGGGAAATTGTCCCCAGCGGCAAAGCCAGGCACTTCTTTATAAATAATATTGAGATCATTGACCACTTTTTGGATACCTTCGTGGTCGATGTATTGCAGTAAGTGCCAATCCAAGCTAGAGGCGTATTTCCACTCAACCGATTGGCCAAAGTCACAGCCCATGAAAAGTGTCTTCTTACCCGGCCACATCCACATAAGGCTATAAAGCAGACGCAACTGCCGTGCTTTGCTAGAAATGGGTTCACCCGGCATTTTCATTATCATGGATCCTTTACCATGAACCACTTCATCGTGGGAAAATACTTGGGTGAAGTTTTCTGAATACTGGTAGAGCATACCAAATGACAATTTGTAATGCTCGTATTTCCTGTAGATCGGATCCTTTTGGAAATACTCTAAGGTGTCGTGCATCCACCCCATATTCCATTTGATGTCGTATCCAAGACCTCCTTCACTGGTTGGTTTAGTCACCCCTGGAAAAGCGGTCGATTCCTCGGCGATCATCAATGTGCCGGGAAAATATTTATGCACTAAGTCGTTGGTTTGCTTCAGAAAGCTAATGGCTTCAAGATTTTCCCGGCCACCATACTTATTAGGTATCCACTCACCCTCTTCTCTTGAATAATCAAGATAGAGCATAGAAGCAACCGCATCGACGCGAAGGCCATCAATATGATAGTGCTCGCACCATGCGAGCGCACTTGAAATGAGGAATTCACGAACCTCGTTACGGCCATAATTGAAGATTAAGGTGCCCCAGTCTTTGTGAAAGCCTTGGCGTGGATCCGCGTGTTCGTAGAGTGCTGTGCCGTCGAAGTTGGCGAGCGCAAAACTGTCTTTTGGAAAGTGCGCGGGGACCCAGTCCATGATCACTCCAAATCCGTTTTGGTGCAATTGATCGACCAAATACATAAAGTCTTCGGGTGTTCCAAAGCGATGGGTGGGAGCAAAGAAACCAGTCACTTGATAGCCCCATGATCCGGTAAACGGGTGTTCGGATAGTGGCATGAACTCAACGTGCGTGTAGTTCATTTCTTTTAAATAATCGATCAATTCATTAGCCGTTTCCCGATAATTTAGTGGACGATTATTGTCCTCCACGACCGTCTTCCATGAACCCAAATGTAATTCGTAGACAGAAATAGGAGCCTTCGACCAATCGGTATTAGCGCGCTTTTCCTGCCAGGCAGCATCACCCCATTCGTAATTATCCAGTGAGCAAACAATCGATGCATTATACGGAGGCGCGTCAAAACGACGGCCGTAAGGATCTGTTTTTAAATTTGGGTATCCATGTCGGGTAGCCACTTCAAATTTGTAAGTCGCACCATTATCAAGACCTGGGATGAAAAGTTCCCAGATGCCGGAAGCACCCATGCTACGCATGGTATGGTAGCGCCCATCCCAATGATTGAAGTCCCCAACGACAGAGACCCGAAGCGCGCTCGGCGCCCACACCGCAAAGGCTACACCTTTGACGCCATCTATCTCGCGCACATGCGCGCCCATTTTGTTGTGAGCCTGGTGATCATTGCCTTCGTTAAAAAGGTAAAGATCGTCTTCCGACAAGGTCGGTAGCATGCAGTAAGGATCGTAGAACTGTCGAAATTCGCCGTTGTAGCGCTCTATCTTTAACTGATATTTGAAAACCTCTTTCTGGTCAGAGATAAAGACCTCGTAAAAGCCGTCATCACTTAGACGTTCCATTTCGTAAGGTTCCCCTGTTTTCAGATCGATCACTGAGCAAGTCTTAGCATCGTCTAAGAAAGCTCGAACGACGACGCCCGCTTTTTTACCCTTTTTAATCGGGTGCATTCCAAGTAAGGAATGTGGCTCTGAGCTTTGAACTCTGGTAATGGTTTCTAAGTCTGTTGCAGAAATAATCACAAGCCCATTAAAGCAACTTACCTGAAGCATGCAATTTTTAATCAACAAAGTCCTCGTTTTATGTAGCACGCCCAAATGCTTTCTCTGAATGTGATTAAAGACTTGTCCACCTAAAATAGGCTGCACATAGTCCACAATCGTGTTCAAAAACGCCCTGAAACTCACTCCTTTCATTCTTACACAGATTGCGCTCTCGCTCTCTGGTGCCTTACCCGAACTCCCTTCTATTGAGGCATTACAGTTCGATGACGACGAGCAGCGCTTGGTCGCTCGCGGTGATGCTCAACTCGAATTCGAAGGGACGACTCTGAAGGCAGACTCAATCACATACTACAAGGAATACGGACTCGCCGATGCCAGTGGAAATGTTGACATCTCATACGAAGGTTACCGTGTCTTAGCGGATCGCTTTAACTTTGATGCCGCGAACAATGTTTTTTCAGTAGAGAACCTTCGGACTGGTCTATACCCTTACTACGCTACAAGTGAGGATGCAGGTGGTGATGAAACGGGTGTTACACTAACGAATGCTAATATTACGTTGGGTGAACCCAGTATTTTTTCGCCTAATGTCAGTGCAGATACCATCCAATATGTCGCAGGAGAGCGTGCATTTGTCGAAATCGACAACGCTACGCTACGAATCGGTAAAGTGCCTTTTTTCTATCTACCGGGATACCGTCACTATTTAAATAATCCTCCTTATTTTTTTAATGCCAATGCGGGTTACGATGATTTCTTAGGCGCCTATTTTCAAACAACAACTCTGATTCCCATTAGCGGCAATCTACGCTTAGGCGCTAATTTGGATTATTATACAGACCGTGGCCCGCTCGTCGGCCCTGCCGTCCAATATACTTACCAAAGTGAAACCCAGACTATGGTGGGTGCGGCCACTTCAGGCTTTATACATGACAACGGTGATACAGATATCGATATTCTGAATACTCCGATCGATAAAGACCGTGGGTTCGTCGAATGGCGGCACAAACATTCGATTGGTGAACGCACTACCTTCACCGCGAACGGCAATTACTGGACAGATTCCGAGGTCACCCGTGATTTCAGAGAGGACCAATACAGTCAGAACCAACGACCCGATAATTTTGTAGAAGCGGCTTACACGGGTAATAACTATATAGTATCCGTCTTCGGAAGATTCCGTCCGAATGATTTTCAATTAATTCAGGAGCGCTTGCCTGAGCTACGCTACGACTTACTCCCGACTCCGATTTTAAATACAGGTGCTTATCACAAGCTGTCGGCTAGCTACGCCCTCTTGAGGGAAGATTTCGGCCGGGTTGAGCCATTAATTACCGAGGACTCCCTATCTGACCGCTTTGATCTAACTTACCGGGTGCAACGCCCATTTCGTTTAACAGATTGGTTAACCTTTTCACCGCTGGCGGGGGCCCGTCTGACGCATTACGCAAATCAAGAAGCCGATCCACTGAACAGTCCTCCAAATTCTGATAGTTTCACCCGCGAGATCTACGAAGTCGGTTTCGACTTACAAGCAAACTTCTACTCACAATTTGATACAACAAATACGACTTGGAAGATCGACGGGTTACGCCACGTTTTGCGCCCAGTTTTGAAGTATCGGTATTTTTCAGATCCTGACGCGCTCAACGAAATTGCTCAGATTGATCGCGAGGCCTTTGATTTAAATCGTCCAGTGCTCGACCTCAGCGATTTGCGTGGGATCGATTCAATTTCAGAAACACACCTTACACGTCTCGGAATTGAAAATATTTTTCAAACCCGCGCCGATAATTATGGTTCACGCACTTTAGCTGCACTTAATTTCTATCAAGACATATTATTCGAGAAAGGCACACGTTATGATGGTTCTCAAGAGGATACGCTTAATGCATCTTGGGTGGAAATGGCTATCAGTCCTGCGCCGTGGATTAAATTGGATTTGGCCAGCCGCTTTCGCACCGAAAACCTGTCGCTCGAAGAATTGCGCACTCGAACCACGCTAACCAGCGGCGAGATTTGGGAACTCGGCCTTTCAACCGACCTTCTGGATGCACAAGTCAATCAATACCGTATTGACTTTATCTATCGCCTTAATGAGCGCTATGCTTTGTTGACAGACTTGCATATCGACGCGGAGAAAGGTAAGTTTACGAGAACGGGATTCGGTTTACGCACTCGTCTGGGTAGCGCTTGGGAAGTGATTTATGTGCTTACTTTCAATCAAGAAAGCCGACGCGAGAGTGATGTGCAATTTTCGGTCCGTTTGCGGCTAGCTGCTGAATAGGATTGGTCAGGCGATCAGCATGGAAGAAGCATTCATACCTAATAAAGATTTTTCGATCCGGCTGCCCGCTTTTGAAGGGCCGCTTGATCTATTACTCTTTTTGATCCGCCGCAACGAGATTGATGTTTACGATATTCCAATTGAGCGAGTGACCCAACAATACATCGAGGTGCTCGGGTCGATGGAGCAACTCGACCTGGAGGTAGCGGGTGAGTTTTTTGTAATGGCGGCTACCTTAATGTATATCAAAAGCCGGATGCTGCTCCCGAAGAAGGATCAGGGAATCAACGAGGATCTCGAAGATGGTGACATCGACCCACGCTGGGAACTGGTGCAACAGTTGCTCGAATATAAGAAGTTCAAAGAAGCATCTTCAGAAATCGAGCAGCTCATCCTAAATAGCAATGACCTCATCGCTCGAATCGGTCCAAAAGACGCACTCGAAGCGATTGAGCGCCCACTCAAGCCAGTCGACCGAGTCGACTTGTGGAATACGTTCAATCAAGTTTTACGGCGTTTAGCAGAACGAATTCAAGAGGGGGAAATCAACGCGGAGCAGGTAACGGTCTCTGATCGAATGGAATATATTCTCCTTAAACTTCGGCACGATAAAAAGTTCAGTTTTTCCAGTTTATTTGAAAAAACTACGACCGTAACCACAATCGTAGCCACCTTTCTTGCAGTGTTAGAACTTGCACGTTTAGGTAAAATGCAGGTGCGGCAAGACGCTTCTTTTACAGATATCCATTGCCAGAGCACAGAAACTGAAGTATCCTCAAATCCTAATAATTTATATCAATACCACAGTGAAGAATCGTAATCATTCAAAATCCCGGCATATTGTAGGTGTCGGTTTAGATAACAAAGATGGCCATAAAAGGCTGACCCAAGCCAATAGTTTCTCCATAGTGGGCGGTTCGCAAGAGACACACGAAAAAATGACAGAGACCTTGGTAAAAACTTTCGAAACACTTGATCGTAGAGGTAAAACACTTGAAATGGTCGAAAAAAAAGAGCTTTCCGATATTATTGAGGAAAGTAAGCCTAAATAGATACAATTCACTTTATTATTAATTCACCTCAACTTGACAGTGTAAGCATTCGAGCAAAAACTTTTTTACACTAGTTATTAAATTAATTAAAAAATTAACCCTACAAATACATCAATATGTCTGAAAATATAACAGAACTCGACAGCGCGTCTTTTGAAAGCGCTATCTCTGATTCCTCCGTGCCCGTGGTCGTTGATTTCTGGGCCCCTTGGTGTGGCCCATGTAAAGCCATCGCGCCCATCCTCGAAGAACTCGCCACAGAGCTAGGTAATAAGGTAAAGATCTGCAAAGTTAACGTAGACAATAACAGCGAAATCGCCGGTAAATTCGAAATACGTGCGATACCCACTATTCTTGTTTTTAAGGGTGGCTCTGTCAGCGACACAATTGTTGGTCTTACATCCAAGGAAGATCTGAAAGCTAAAATTGTTTAGCGGATCCTCCAAACATTTATTAGGCGCACCCTCATCCGGGTGCGCTTTTTTATTTTACAGAGCGTTCCAGGCAAGCGGTCACTGTAAGTTGAGGGATACCGTCGAAAGATCCATTCGTGAAAAAGACACAGACCTCGGTTAGTTTACTGTATTCAAAATACTGGTTGAGTCGTTTACCCAATGCTTGATTGGTCTTGAAAGCTTCTGAACTGATCCTGTGGTCGTTTAGAAGTTCTTGAGCCAGTCGCTGTGTGTCTAACCGTTGTCCAGAGGCCATCGATTCAGCACGATGCACCGCGCCCAAGTATACAGTGTCCGCCCCGCTCAATGCATCCTTAAAAGCATCATAGAAAAGCCCTGTTCGAGCTGTATTGCTTCTTGGCTCAAAACAGACCGTGAGTCTTCGATCTGGATAGGTCGCCCGTAAGGCCTCGATCGCGCCTTTAACCGCTGTAGGATGATGCGCAAAGTCCTCGATCACTGTGCAGGAATCGGATTCAAATAGAACGTCTTGGCGCCTGCGAATACCTGAAAATTTACTTAAACAGCTTAAGTCAAAATCTGTGACTGAATCTGGCTCACGGGATAGCGCGCTAGCAAGCGCTGCGAGCGCTGCATTTCGCGCGTTAAAAAGACCATGTAAGGGCCACTCAACTTTGCCCCAAAGTTCATTCTTCCAATAGAGGTCAAAGCTGGAGCCGGCTGGAGCATCTGTGAAGTTACGGATTTGCAAATCATTGTTTTCGCCAACTCCTACCGTATGCACGCGGGTCCATGGCACTGGCAACAAACTCTGTATATTGGCGTCATCCCCATTAATCAGTAAATATCCGCCCGAAGGAATGATTCGTGTGAAATGTTGAAAGGTTCTCAGGACGTCTGCCAAGTCGCGAAAAATATCCGCATGATCGAATTCGATATTATTGATCACCGCAATGTGGGGACGATAATGAATAAACTTACTCCGTTTATCAAAAAAAGCAGAGTCATACTCGTCGCCTTCGATTACAAAGCTAGCACCCTTCCCTAGATTTGCACCACTCGGCAAATCGCGCGGGACACCTCCAATTAACCAACCGGGCGAGGCACCGGATTGATCAAGTAAGTAACTCGCAATCGTAGAAGTGGTCGTTTTGCCATGGGTGCCCGTGATGACGATTGGGGAACGCCCTGGCAGCAAACTTTGATTAAATAATTGAGGCAAAGAAATGTATGTGAATTGCGATTGGTTCAACAACCACTCGACCTCTGGATTTCCACGGCTGATGGCGTTCCCGATAACTACCTGATCTGGAGCCAATGCATTAAGCCGTTCGGCATTAAAACCTTCCAAAATTTCAATACCAGCGTCCTGCAATACATTCGACATCGGTGGGTAAATGCCAGTATCCGAGCCAAGCACCTCGTGGCCCTGAGCCTTGATTAATAATGCTGCGTTACCCATCGCCGTCCCACATATGCCCATAAAATAAAAACGCATATCTATCTAATCTCGTGTATAAACCATAGACTCAAGGGAGTAATTTCGAAAAACGCTTTCTTCATAAAAGGCGCTTTACCTAACATCTAGTTTCTGGAACGTTACGAGACCCTATGTCAGACCTAAATTCACTCTCAATCTTAGTCGTCGGCTCCGGTGGTCGCGAACACGCACTGGTCCAAAAATGCTTAAAAAGCCCGCTGGCAAAACGAGTTATCGCGGCGCCTGGAAATGGTGGCATGGCGACTGAAGTTGATTGTTACAGCGTAGCTGTAGAAGCTATCTATGAACTCGTTCAACTGGCTATCGAGCAAAAAATTGGTCTGGTCATAGTGGGACCTGAAGTGCCCCTTTCGCTTGGATTGGTCGATGCGCTGCAAGCAGTTGGGATTCCCGCATATGGCCCAAATAAAGTGGGTGCCCAACTCGAATCGAGTAAGGCTTTTTGTAAGGACTTTTTTGCGCGCCACGAGATCCCGACAGCTGACTACGCCACTTTTACTGAAGTGGCACCAGCGATGGAGTATCTAAGAACGCATCCTGCACCGATAGTCATTAAAGCGAGTGGCTTGGCCGCGGGCAAGGGAGTCATTATGGCCGAAACCCAAGCAGAAGCGGAAGCAGCGGTTACTGACATGCTCGAGGGCGGTGCCTTTGGAAACAGTGGATGTGAAATTGTGATCGAAGAAACACTTTATGGTGAAGAAGTTTCGATTCATGCGATCGTCTCGGGTAGTGACTTTGTTTGTCTACCCGCCAGTCAAGACCACAAGCGGGCTGGCGAAGGTGATACTGGCTTAAATACAGGCGGGATGGGTGCGTATACACCGACGAGTCGGATGACTCCAGAATTACAGGCGCAAATTGAAGCAAAAGTGATCCGCCCTACTTTGGCTGGCTTTAAGGCGGATGGTATTACATTTAATGGCACCCTCTATGCAGGGCTTATGTTGACCGAGCGCGGACCTTTGGTGCTCGAATATAATGTCCGTTTTGGTGATCCTGAAACCCAAGTCCTACTGCCTATGGTCGATCAAGACATTGTCCCTATCTTGTTGGCATCTGCTAAGGGTGAATCACTTCCACCGGAACTAAAAATTAAAATGGGTGCTTCAATCGCCGTTGTGCTCGCTGCTGGCGGATATCCTGGGGACTACCCTAAAGGCGATGCCATAACCCTTCCTGAAACAATACCTGAAGACACTGCAATTGTCCACGCAGGCACTAAACGCAATGCGGAAGGCACTATTGAGACGAACGGCGGACGCGTCTTGGGCGTCAGTAGTTATGCAGTCAACCTGCAAGAAGCCGCCAATCGGGCCTATGATCTGTGCGACCAAATACACTTTTCCGGAAAATATTTACGCAAAGACATCGGATACCGCGAGTTGGATCGATCTTCGTAAACTCAAACCGAGTCCTTGCCTCTTTACAAAAGCATTTATCGAGACACAGTGAAGCTAGGATAATGGAACGAAACTTAATTCTCACAATCTGCACGGGTAATATTTGTCGTAGTCCTATGGCTGAAAGGCTGCTTGGGCACGCTTTAGCTGCAGAGAGTCCGCCCTTGTCAGATCTTATAGTTGTCTCAGCAGGAGTCGCAGCCGGATACGGTGACCCCGCATCTGGTAATTCAGTTGCAGCCCTGCGTAAGGTCAACTTAGACCTAAGTAACCATCAAAGTCAGCCGTTGACTCAGGAATTGATCGATCGTTCTTTTGCGATTTTCGGTATGACACAATCTCATTTAGACATTATGGAGCACTACTTTCCTGATCTGCCAACAAGCGTGCATTTATTCCGGGAATTTATCAAAGACTCCAGCACTCCGGAAATACCCGATCCATACGGACAAGATTTTGATGCCTATTGTGAGTGTTTTGATTCAATCATTGAGGCGATTCCCTCGATAGTGAATTATCTAAAACAAGAATTTAAGTCTTAAATTTTCCCTAACTTTGTCACTACGGCTCTCTTTGGGTGCCTGTCGTCATGTTGGCTAAAATAGAAATGCTCCCCATTTTCCATTAACTCACTGTGCTGCTAATGTGTTGGGTGAGCAATCGAGGTTGGGAAACAAAATTAACCTTGCACCTCTACCAAATGTAATTACTTTGTATGAACATGAAAGCAGCTATTGTAAAAATCGGAAACTCTAGAGGGATACGTATTCCGAAGCCAGTCTTTGAACAGTGCGGATTCACGGACGAAGTCGAACTTGAAGTAGATAACCATCGATTGGTTGTGCGTTCCAGTTCAAGGCCACGAGCAAGCTGGGAAGAATCGTTCAGTTTGATGGCGAAAAAAGGAGAGGATGCGCTTCAATCTGAGTATGAAACCATGCCCAACGACTGGGACGAAACTGAGTGGGAATGGAAGTGAAAAGATTTGACGTTTACCTAGTTTCTCTAGATCTCACGAAAGGGCGTGAGATTAAAAAAACAAGGCCTTGTTTAATTATCTCACCTAATGAGATGAATCGCCACATCTCTACCGTGATTGTTGCGCCCATGACCTCTAAGGGGAATAGCTATCCCACCAGAATTCCTTGTCAGTTTCAGGGAGTTAAAGGTCAGGTAGTCTTGGACCAAATCAGGACAATTGATAAGACCAGAATGTTGAAGAAATTAGGTAGCTTATCCCTGGTAGCCCAAAGCAAGGTTTTAGGTTCTCTCGCAGAAATGTTTGCCCCATAAACCCCATCCAGTAGCTTCTGCTCAACATCGCTACGCGCCGCGCCAAAGCTCCACATTCTGCTAAAAATGAAATCTTTCCCCATGATACTCGCAGTTATGATCTGCGCGTGGGTTCCTGCTAATTCTCAGGCCGTGAAAGAATTGTCTGGGGTTTCCATTTCTCCACATGGTCTTATATGGTTCGTTCAGGTCTTCCCCGATGGTAGCGTAAAAGCAAGCTATGGTTCTTTGCCACAGCATCAGATTCAGATGCTGCTTGGAAGTGTTGATTTCGCAGCTCTCATCGAGCGCATCAACGAGGAAGCGACAGATCGGAAAGTGCCAAGAGGGACTCAGGTTGCGTTAATGTTGCGGGGAGAGTCTTCTCATGCTACAAAGTATCTCCTCCAAGATGACTTTCTGCGAAGGGCTTTCCCGAGTGCTCCATCCGCATGGAAAAGAATTCTACCTAAACTTAATAAGGATGTGAAGCCTGACGGATTTCATATTGAACCCATCTCTAAAGAGATGGCGGCGATATTAAGACAGCATCCTATCTTCCCGAAAACTAATGCAGAACAAGACGGCGCTGTTCTACGTCGCTAACGCGCCGCGCCAGAGCTCTACGTCGGCCGAATCTTACTGACGCACATTACGTCGACTAGAGGAGTCAATTCGCTACTTACAGATTAGACTTTCACCAGTCATAGAAACCGGCTGTTCTAGAGACATCAGCTGTAAGAGTGTAGGTGCGATATCGCCAAGGCAGCCTGTTTGGCGGAGTTTTAAACCAGCCAGACCTTCTCCATAAATAAGGGTTTCAACAGGATTTAGGGTGTGCGAAGTGTGCGGTCCATTGTTATCCGGATTCCATAACTGGTCTGAGTTACCGTGGTCCGCTGTAATCACTGCTGCGCCCTTTACCGTATCTATTGCGTCCAAGAGATCTTGCACACAGCCATCCACAATTTCGCATGCTTTAACACAGGCATCCAGCACACCTGTGTGACCGACCATGTCCGGGTTGGCGAAGTTGACCACGACTAAACCATATTTGCCCGAACGAATGGCGTCCGCAGCGGCATCGCGGATACCATAGGCTGACATTTCAGGCTTCTCGTCGTAGGTTGCACAATCTTTACGACTAGGGATCAATGCACGATCTTCACCCGGAAACGGTTCTTCGCGGTAATCATTAAAAAAGAAAGTGACGTGTGGAAATTTTTCCGTCTCCGCACAGCGAAACTGTTGAATACCTTTATCTGCTAAAATATTCGCTAAGATGTCCTTCATCTTGGCCGGTTTATGGAAAATCACATTTGGGCAAAGACCTTTCTTATACTCAGTCATTGTGGCAAAATAGATTTTTAATTTATCACCTCGCTCAAATTCGGAAAAATCGTCCTCGATAAACGCACGCGTCAGTTCACGGGGACGATCGCCTCTAAAGTTAAAAAAGACGACCGAGTCACTATCTTGGATGCTAGCGAGTGGTTGACCACTTTCATCTAGTATTGCAGTGGGCGGGCAGAACTCATCGCCCTTCGTTCCTTGTGTCTCCGGCGAGTCATATTGCATCTGGATCCCTTCAATTGCAGAAGCTGCCGTCCGCTCAATATTTCGTCCTGTTAAGCAATCATAGGCGCGCTGCACCCGATCCCATCGATTGTCGCGATCCATCGCCCAATAACGGCCTGAAAGCGTTGCAATTTTACCCAAGCCTATCTTGGCCATCTCTGTTTCCGCTTCTTCGATAAAGGTCTTACCGCTGAAAGGTCCGGTGTCGCGCCCGTCGGTGAAGGCATGCACGTATACACGCTCTACGCCGGATTCCTTTGCTAAACGAATCAATCCATACAAATGCTCAAGCATCGCGTGAACACCTGCATCCGAGATGAGGCCCATCAAGTGGAGATTCGATCCGTTTGCTTTAACGTTTTCGAAGGCTGCTTTCAATGCTTCGCTGTCCTTTACTGTGCCGGTTTCGATTCCTTTATTGATACGAACAATTTCTTGGTCAACCACCCGCCCAGCTCCTATATTTTGATGGCCGACTTCGCTATTACCCATGATACCTACAGGGAGCCCGACAGCTAAACCACTAGCAGCTAACTCAGTTCTTGGCCATTGACTGCTCAAGCGATCTGCACAGGGCGTATCTGCCAGTTTCACCGCATTAAAGCTATCGTGCTCGGAATTATGATTAGCGCCCCAACCATCTCGAATAATTAAAGCGACCGTTTTTTGCGATGAAGACATATTAGTGAATTAAGAAGTTAGTTTGTAGAAAATAAGTGACCTGTTTGCGAGAGTGCAGATAAGGTTAATACGGAAGCATACAGAAAGATCAATATCAGGCCTTCTTTACGGGAAACAATCCGACCCGACTTGAATATCCAGAGCAACAAAACGGTCAAAAATAAAACCGCAGGAAATTCAAAATAAAGCAGTGATGGATTGACTGGAATCGGAATAATTGTGGCGACTCCACCACCGATCAGCAGGATATTAAATAAATTGGAACCCACGATGTTCCCTGCGCAAATATCGCTGTGCCCTGCCCTCGCCGCTGAGATCGATGCTGCCAACTCAGGTAAGCTCGTTCCAAGTGCTACAATCGTCAGGCCGATCAACGTATCGCTGACCCCCATACGCGCCGCAATTTCAACACTTGAGCCCACCAGAACATCGGCTCCAACCGCAAGCAATGCACCACCAGCCAAGACGAATACCAAGCCCGCACGCGTAGAACGTTGCCCGCTTGACTTAATTTCTTCAACAAATTCAGCCTCGATAGCAGCGGTCTCTTCGCGTGCGCCGCGGACCACATACATCAAATAGCACACAGTAAGCACTAAAAGCACGATGCCTTCGATCCGACTGTAGCCCCCGCCAAGAGCGAAAAACGTGAAGAGCACGGTCACACCGATCAAAATAGGCACCTCACGGCGAATCAGTCTCAGCTCAACAGACAAGGGCGCGATCATGGCAGTTACCCCCAGAATCAATCCAATATTTGCGATGTTACTGCCTAAAATATTCCCCAAGGCCAAGCCCGGACTATCCTTAGCAGCCACCAGCGAAGTCAAAAGCTCCGGCATGGAGGTCGCAATCGAAACGATCGTCAGACCGACCACAATCGGATTGATCTTCAGATTCACTGATATGGTAGCCGCCCCCGTCGTTAACCAGTCCCCTCCCAAAGCCAAACCTACCAGCCCGATCAACAAAGCGAGTCCCAACAACCCAAAAGGAATGTCAGTATATGGTAAGTTAATTAGCGCGAAAGTCATAGGAAACTCCGAAAAAGACATATCAGCTAAGCGGCGAGAACAAGTAATAAACCATGAATTTTAATAGAAAATTCTGAGTGCTTGACTTGGCATATCAACAATCCACACTGCCGCGCTTTTCAATGGCCCTCAGTCAAAAATCATGGCGAAAGACCTCAAAAATACGCTCAACTTACCAGAAACTGATTTTCCAATGCGTGGAAATTTGGTCGAGCGGGAACCTACCCGCATCAAACACTGGGAAAACCTAGGCCTTTACGAAGCAATCCAGAAAAAGAATGCTGCGGGTCCGAGCTATACTTTGCATGACGGTCCTCCCTTTACGAACGGCGACTTACACCTAGGCCACGGTCTTAATAAAACGCTTAAAGACACCATCACGCGCTATAAATGGATGCGCGGCTTCAATGCCCCATACATTCCTGGGTGGGACAGCCACGGCTTACCGATTGAGCACAAAGTGTCTCGGGAGATCCAAGAATCGGGGCGCACGGATTACACACCGCTCGAAGTGCGCGAAGCATGTGCAGCTTTTGCTAAAAAGTATCACGACATTCAAACAGACCAATTAAAGCGACTCGGTGTGCTCTGTGATTGGGAGAACGAATACTGGACCATACAGCCCGAGTATGAGGCCTGCGAACTGGAGACTTTAGCGAATTTTGTCGAACAAGGGCTGGTCTATCGCAGTAAGAAGCCCGTTTATTGGTCGATCCCCTTTGCCACCGCGCTCGCAGAGGCTGAGATCGAATATAAAGAACACAAAAGCATCTCCGTTTACGTCAAGCTAGCGCTCTCCAGCGAAGCTCAAACCAAATTGGACCTACCCGAAGACTCGGCCATCGTTATCTGGACGACCACTCCATGGACTCTGCCCGCTAACTTAGCTGTGGCCGTTCACCCGAAAATCGAATACTCCGCTATCCAATCCGATAAAGGCACTTTGATTATCGCTAGTGAATTAGTAAATCAAGTCGCTGAACTCTGCGGATTAGAGAATTTCACCTGCTTAAAGACTTTCCTCGGAGACGAGCTTACCGGCCTAGAAGCGCGTCACCCTTTCATTGATCGTCCCAGCCCAATCTTACCCGCAGATTATGTGACGACTGAGAGTGGCACTGGTTGCGTTCACACTGCGCCCGGACATGGCCTGGACGACTACATAACAGGTCTCAGCAATGGCCTCGAAGTGTATTGTCCAGTCGGTGACGACGGACGCTACATCGACGATGGCCGCATCCCTGCCGACCTGATCGGACTTTCCGTCCTCGATACTGAAGGTAATATCAGTGACGCCACAAAAGGGGTCCTCAAGATTATCGCCCAGAACGGCTCACTCATCGCCAAGAAAAAAATCGAGCACGCCTATCCGCATTGCTGGCGGTCCAAGACCCCTGTTATTTTCCGCGCAGTCGATCAATGGTTCATCGCTCTCGACAAAAACGGAGATCGTGTGCGTGCACTGGAAGCACTCAACGAAGTCAGTTTCATTCCTAAATGGGGTGAAAATCGTATCCGGGCAGCCGTCGAAAATCGCCCGGATTGGTGCATCAGCCGACAACGAACATGGGGCATGCCCATCCCTGCATTTTACAATGAAGACGGTGAAGCATTTATCGATGCGGGCGTCATTCGTGAAATCTCTAAAAAAGTGTCTACTGAAGGCTCTGACTTGTGGTTTAAGCAAAACGCTTCCGAGATTCTTTCAGGTATCCCGCTTCCAGATACATGGCCCACTGCGGAGTTGCTCAAGTGCGGAACCGATACACTCGACGTTTGGATCGATTCCGGCTCAAGCCATCGTGCGGTTCTCCAAAAGCGTGAAAATTTATCCTGGCCGGCAGACCTTTACCTCGAAGGTAGCGACCAACACCGCGGATGGTTTCAAAGTTCACTCTGGACGGGTGTCATCGCCGATAAAGCAGCCCCCTACAAAACGGTGTTGACCCATGGATATGTAGTTAAAGAAGACGGCACTAAACTCTCGAAGAGCGACGGCACAGCGCGCCCTCTCCCCGAATGGATCAATAAATACGGCGCCGACATCATTCGTTTATGGATCTGTTCTCAGGACTATCGAAATGATGTGCCTGTTTCGGACAAAATTGTCAGTAATGTAGCCAACAGCTATCGTAACATACGAAACACACTTCGCTTTCAAATCGGGAACCTCGCCGACTTCGACCCCGCACTCCACACTGTTCCTTTCGAAGATTTAAGCGCACTCGATAAGTGGATGCTGACAGAATTAGCGGGCTTACTCAGAAATGTCTCTGCCGCCTTCGAGCTCTTTGAATTTCACCGGGCGTTTAAAGATTACATTGATCCATTTTGCGCGAATACTTTATCGGCGACCTATCATGATATCCTGAAAGATCGTCTCTACACGCGTGGACCGAACGATCCGCTACGCCGCTCTTCACAGACGACGATTAAGATTATCTTCTCCGTGTTCACACGCATGCTGGCTCCTTTAATTCCTTTCACAGCCGACGAAGCATGGAGCTATGCCGAAAAGAATACAGATTTTTGCGATACACCCATCGCTTTGCTAGACTGGCCTGAAATCGATCCAAAATGGGAGTCGCCGGATGTCGCCAGCGATATCCGTGCTCTACGCACGTTCCTCTCTGAGGAACTGAATGACCCACTAGAGTCACTTCGCCAACGAAAGGTAATTGGACAAAGCCTCGACGCTAAAGCGACGATATCGGGCCCAGCAGACAATGCGGACTGGGCGCGATTAAAAAAATACGAAGCCGACTTACCGGAACTCTTTATACTTTCACAAGTCAACCTTACCGAAACCGAAACGGGCACTGAACTCACCATCGATGTCGATCACGCAGATGGCGTCCGCTGCCCTCGCAGTTGGCGTTGGGTCGAGTCACTGATCGATACCGACGAGTGGGGCCCCGTCTCCCCTCGTTGCCAGGAAGCTTTACAACAAATACAACAAACTAGTCACTAACTCAGTTCAAAACTTATCTCATGGCGAAGAAGAAAACCACCAAGTCCGCAGCTAAAAAAAGTGTTACGAAAAAAGCACTCGCTAAAAAGGCTGCTAAAAAAGTAGTCAAAAAATCGGCTGCAAAAAAGGCACCTGCTACGAAGGCTACCAGCAAAAAGAGCGCTCCCAAAAAGCGCGCATCTTCCGCGAAAAAAGCGCCGGGCAGTTCAGCTATTGATACTAAGCAGAAAAAAACTTCACCCGAAGAAAGGCCCTCCGCTCTAATAGAAAAAAAGGCGACTCCGATCGTCTTCTCGCTAGATGACGTTGAAGCCATCGTAGCCTCTAGAAAGAAGGAGTCTAAAGAAACCACTGAGAGTAAAAAGACCGCCGTCAAAAAGGTCGTAGTGGCACCGAAAAAGAAGATAATTGTTGATGACGACAAGCCCGTTGAAAAACGCGTGCATGCAGCAGCTTCCCTAGCGGATATTCTTGGCTTCAATCCTGCGCAAAAGAAAAAGACCACCGTTTTAGAAGAAGATGAAGTGCCAAAGAAGTGGAAGAAGTATTATAAACTTTTAAAACAATTGCGTGGACACGTCCGCGATGAGATCGAATTACACACATCTGATACACTAAAGCACTCCTCCAAAGATGACTCAGGGAGTGGCACAAGTTACGGCAATCATCAGGCAGACGCTGGCACGGACGAATTTGATCGTGACTTTGCTCTGAGCCTTGTTTCCAACGAGCAGGAAGCTCTACACGAAATTGAAGAGGCTATCAACCGTATCAAAGACGGCTCTTATGGCGTCTGCGAAGTTACGGGTAACCCAATTAATAAAGAGCGTCTTGAGGCAGTCCCCTTTGCTCGTTTCTCTGTTGAGGGCCAATCTGAATACGAGAAAAACAAGCGCCGCCGCGTTGACCGTAATGTGGGTCTTTTCGCCGATAATTCCGATGCACCTAAGATCACGTCGGATGACGACGACGAATAATCCAGGCCAACCCGCTAAGGAAGTCGGTAAAGATGGGCCTACCCATAGCTACCGTTTACTGCTAATACTAGCGCTTATAATCTTCGCGCTCGATCAGGTAACAAAAGCTTGGATATTTCATAACTTACCACTGGATTCATACTTTCCACCGGACTCGATTGAAGTGATCGAAGGGTTTTTCTACATCGTCCACATTGGAAATGAAGGAGCCGCTTGGGGCATGTTCTCTGGATACAGTAGTTTGCTGGCAATATTCGCCTTGGTCGCACTGGTTTTTATTTACAAATGTCGCCACAGCTTGGAGTTGCACAGGAAATCGATGCAAGTCGCGTTCGGACTACTCTCGGGGGGGATCGTCGGTAATTTAGTCGACCGATTACTTCATGGTCACGTCATAGACTTTCTCGATTTCCACTTCCCGTTTACGATACCCTACGTAATGCCAACCGGGCGTTATCCATCCTTCAATGTTGCCGACGCTGGCATCGTCGTCGGCGTGATTGTATACATAATTTTGAGCTTCTCGCTTTCAAAAACGGAAACTGACGCTGCAGCTGAAAAATAAATCAAGCACTAAGCCTGTTCAATACGCTCAAGCTCACTGTCGTGCTCGGTCACTAGGTTAAATAATCCGAATAAAAACCCTGCACAGATCGTTTGTGCTCCGAATAATAGGCAGGTGAGCGAACAAATCACTAGACGCAACGTGCCGCCGCCTGCCGGAATATCTCCGTAGCCTAACTGACTCCAGTTATTCAATGCTATAAGTGCAAATACGATGCCTGAGACTAAAGACAATAAACCCGTCAAACTAAATACGATTAGCGTCGAGCGCCCACGTAATTTACCTAATTTAGTCGAGGGTGGATGCAATCCAGTATCGATAGCCAGGAACTTGGCAAAGACCCCCATCAATAACATTTGATAGCCGATGATCATAAAAGTGCTGCTGTAAAGCATCGTATGGAAATCAAGCGTTACAGGCCCTATCTGCAACGGACCGAACAACAACTTTAGTGAAAGTAATCCGCCGAGGACAAATAAGAATAAGCCAGGAATTCCATACAACCAGCGAGGCGCCATTACCAAATAAAAGCGCAAGCTCCTCCAGCCATCTCTAAAGCTTTTTAAATGAGGCGCCCGATTTCGCCCGTCCGGAGAGAGCGTAGTCGGCACCTCTGTCGCCCAGTCTCCGCGCATAGTAAACTTAATCACCATTTCGAGCGCAAACTCCATGCCATCACTATGTAACTTGAGCGAGCGCACTGCTTTGGCTTCAAAGCCTCTTAACCCGCAGTAAAAGTCGCCGAATTTTGGTTCGTTGAATAAAGTCTTACCTAAAAGTGTTAAGAAAGGGTTTCCAAAGTAACGGTGTAGAGGTGGCATCGCACCTTTTTGGATACCCCCCGCAAAACGATTCCCCATGACCAGAAAGTAGCCTTCGCGTAACTTTTCAACAAATGGCGCTAAACCCAGGAAATTATAACTATCATCACAATCACCCATTATGATGTATTTACCTTTAGCCGCGGCAATACCCGCTTTCAGAGCAGCCCCGTATCCTTTTCTATTTTGGTGAACAACACGTGCACCTAACTTTTCGGCTAGTTCTATTGAGCCATCAGTGCTCCCATTATCAGCTATAATGATCTCCGCATGTATACCGATTTCTTCGATACATTTTTGGGCTTTCTCAATACAAACCCCAACCGTAAGCACCTCGTTTAAACAAGGCATAACCACAGTCAGTTCAGGGTGCTCTGGTGAGTAGTTCGATTCAGTCATGTTTGATAAGATTAGACAATAACCTCTTCGTTTGTGCACTTATCATCAGGCTGACAATCATATTTTTAAAAGCCTTCAACTTTCTCGGATGAAACCTCACCCTTCGCCACAGGAGTCTTACTATAATAGATATTTAGTGATCCATAAGCGAAATAGTCGATCTCAGCGTTTTGTATGCGATCGTAGTAGTTGAGATTAAGCCCGACACGTTCTTGGTAATCGACGAATCGCATGAAAAAACTGGTCCATAGTTCATCTAATGAATCCGTTTCGACTTCCTTAAATATCGGATATCGTTTAGCCTCTTCCAACGAATCAATTTCACTACGTCTCCAATCATCATAGGCCGCATCCATAAATAGCTGAGCGGTGGGCGACAACTCTGAGTGCTCCTCCGGAACCGGCATTCCGCGATCAAGGTCGTTATTATACAGCAAACGATTTCTCAACTCCTGTTGTAATGGCCATATTGACTCAGCTTCTAGTGTTACGCCCAATTCGTCCGCGATTTTCTCGAGTTGATCGCTTTTCATAAAACTCGGATAAATACGGGTATCCAAAATTACAATTTCGCCTGGATATTGATCAAAGAAAGACTTTCTAACAGGCACGGTGCTTTGAACGGGGAGACCTAGATAATAAGTAAAGATCAATTGATTACTTGGAGTCGCGTAGAACCGTACATCAGACTCAAATGAATATGTTTTAAGATGCTCGCTCAATTTCGCGAGATGATGCTTTTCCTCATTGAAGCCAAAACCATAAAAGACTGCAGGTCGGTGTATTATTAAAATACTACAAAAAGAGAGGATGACAGAAAGTAGTCCCTGCCAATTTCGGACTGCGACTCTAGCTATATCACCAAAAGTAAGCCCTATGATCATAACGAAGGGAATCAGTAACATTAGCGTCAGACGGTCTGTGAAATAGCTCGCAGCTGGCACCAGCGTATGGAAGCACAAGTAAATGATGCCCATCCAGAAAATCAGAAACAAGTAGTAAAAACGGTGCCCATAGAAGGCGTCGCGGCAATTTTTAGGCACCCACTTCGGGAATAATATCAAAGCGCAAATCACAAGAAATAAGCTGCCGACTAAAATAAGACTCTTTGGGCGCTCTAAACCATAACTTACCCAGTCAGAAAGACTGTTAAATAAGTGGAATACATTAGGCACTTGGGAAGCCGTATCGAAAAATCCTGCCCATAGAGCCCATGGTATGGTCATCGTTCCAGCAATGAGAACAGCCACGCATGATTTCAGGAACCATTGCTCGTGTTTGATAATTACAGGAACTCCAAACAATGCAGCTATAGCAAACGCGACCGAAGACAGTTGGTGTGTATGAAATAAAAGTCCTTCAACAAATCCCAAAGCGATAAAGGACCTCCAATTGCCCCAACGCACGACCCGTAAGTAAACATAAGCGACGGCAGCTACCATCATTAATGTTAACGGGTAGTATCGGGATTGTGTACCAAACCACACTGGCATCCCGCTAAGACCGAACCAAGTTAGCGCAGCTAAGGCAGCAGTTCGCTGTGCGACATGTCGCAGCAAATAAAATAAAATGATACAGGTGAAAAAAGAAAAGATCAGCGCAGGTATCCTGGGGGCCAGGCTGCGAATACGCAGTGAGTCGGCACCATGTCGTGGAGCGACTGCAGGACTCTCACTTGCAAGATCCGGTGCGATCCCGAAGACTGCTTGAGAGAGTGCGATACAATAAAGCGGGAGCCAACCATGGTAAACCACTACATTATGAGCCTTCGAGTAGCTACTATCCCTGAATTCGTATTCCAGGTCCCCCTCTATTTTTTCCGTCAAGGTATTCTCATAAATCGGGATACCCAGATATTCCCCTTTAGGTAGACCCGTCTCTAGAATAGTTAAACCATTGATAGCCGACTCGGCCTCGTCCACCCACAGTGTATCTCCTAAAGCTCCGCTAATGCGTAAAAGCATGGCCAGCAAAAGTATCGTAACTGCGAAGATGAAATTGCGCTTGTTGCCCACGTTGGGGACGGCGAAAGCTTTCAATTTATTAACGATCTCTATTATCATTGCTTAGGGCTTTTCTTTAACAGTGTAGGTCATGAGACTGAGTTTAAAAAACGTTACCTTTAACTGTATTTTTTAAGCGAATAGATGAATAAGTCCTCCACCTTCTTACGTGCCCAAGGTGTTTTTCGAAGAAACTTCAAACTAGACTTAATCGAAGGATTATCGCAAAAGCAATTAATCTGAATGCGCTCACACAATCCTTCCCAACCGTAAAAATCGACCAAACTAGAAACAATTCGTTCAAGCGTATATCCATGTAGCGGGTTATTGGGTTGTTCCATGCTTGCTCCCTTTAATGAACGATATACACATCGAAACGGTTCGATTTCCCGAGTAGAGAATGTGAAGGGGTTTTCCCCGCAAGATACGGCGCAACTCTGGGTCGCTTTACGACTACTCGTTTAGGAGTGCACTGTAATGCTCTCTCCAGTAGCCTGTCCGCGTCGTCGTCTTCACCCACAAGTGCTTGCAAGACCTGCATCTCTTTTTTAACCCTAGCTTGTTTACTTTTCTTCGGAAACATAGGATCGAGATATATTACGTCGGCGGGTTCCCAACTGTCTTTTTCGGACAATTCATCGAGCGTAGGTTCATGCAATAGTTCCATTCTGCTTAAGGTTTCCATTAGTCTCTCATCTTTGTTGGCAGCAAACCTTGTAGCCTGTTTGATTCCATCGGAGAGCAGTGCGCGGACCGCAGGTTGTCGTTCCAGCAGCCTCACCTCGCAACCGAGACTAGCCAAGACGAGTGCATCAGTCCCCAGTCCAGCAGTTGCATCGATTATCCGTAAGAGTTGCCCTTTAGCACCGACCGCTTTGGCGATCATTTGCCCAAAACCGCCACCATTTCTCAGACGATAACTTACCGTTGGCCCGAAAAAGTCCGCTTTTATCTTTACTGCAAGTGTCCGGTCGAACAGTTCCAACCCTTTTTCATGGTAAAGCCACACAAACCTGACGGTCTCGCTGAGCCCCAACAAATCAATAGCTTGATCCAGTTTTTTAGCACTCAGAACATCGCATCCATCCAATAAGGCAGATCGGGACAATAAATTCCCAGCTACCGTTTCGGCCTCTTTACTCAAAGAAGTATGCGAGAAAAAGAGCCCGGAAATCATACGATGAAGAACGACTACTGAGCACTCGGAGACAAGGACACAATTCTTCCAGGGCCGTTCAGGACTACATAAATGGCACCATCTGGTCCCGAGGCTACATCCCTAACCCGCCCTAAACCTTTTAGAATGATTTCAGCTTCCACGACTTCGTTATTGTCGATGACAAGTCGGTGCAATTCCTGAGAGGCCAAGCCTCCGACTAGTAGGTTACCTTTCCACCGTTTAAATAAGTCGCCTTCGTAAAAGTCGATTCCACATACAGCAATTGAAGGCGTCCAATAATGTTTGGGTTGTTCCATACCCTCTGCTGAGGTTCGACCACTGATCGGCTTACCATTATAATTCATGCCATACGTAATCACTGGCCAACCGAAGTTACGTCCCTGCTCGATTAAATTGATTTCGTCGCCTCCACGTGGGCCGTGCTCAGACTCCCAAATTTCTCCCGTTTCCGGATTCAAGTCCAAGCCTTGAGGATTCCGGTGTCCGTAAGACCAAATGGTTGGTAAGGCGTCTGCATTATTGACGAACGGGTTATCTTTTGGAACGCGCCCATCATCGTGTATTCTATGAATTTTGCCATTTGGCTTGGATAAATCCTGCGCCATGCTCATCGCACCGCGGTCACCAATTCCGAAATAAAGATACCCATGATCAAAAACAAATCGCGATCCAAAGTGAACCCCCGCGGCAAGCTGCAAATCTAGAGGAACTTCGTAGAGAACTTCTTCGTCCGACCATACACCTTCGTTAATTCGACCGCGAACTACCGTGGTTAGACCAACGTCTTTCCCGTCTAGCTGACCTGAACTGCTCGCATAGCTGAGATAGATCCATCCATTTTCTGCGTAATCTGGGTGTGCAGCTACTTCCAAAAGTCCACCTTGCCCTTTTAACCACACCTCTGGTGTTCCCGTAACTTCCGAAATCTGATCACCTTGCGAATGAAGCAGCGCTCCATTTTTTTCAGTAATTAAGTAGCTTCCATCCGGTAAGAAAGCCATCGACCAGGGCTCATCCAAATCATCCGTAACAACGTCTACTGAATACTCGTAACCGCCTGCTTTATAGGCGCCTTCAATCGTTTGCTCGACCTCTCGACTGCCAGCTGCCAACTGCCTTTCCTCCGCAATGTATACCTCTAGAGACCTCAATTCTGCATCGTTAAGTAGCTCCTCATAACCCGGCATGCCCATATCCAAGTTTCCCTTCTTCACATACTCGATGAAGGAGATTTCTTTGCCTACGTATTTATAATTCCCCTCAATCAATGAATTGCCCAAGCCGCCACGTAGATCTTGCCCATGGCAACTGGCACAGTGCATTTCATAGAGTTCCTTAGCTGCGCCCGTGCCGATTCTATTCTGCGCGAACAAGGCGGAGGCTGCGCAAAATATAAATAAAGGGATAAGAAATTTAATCATGCCTAAGATGTATACTTTCAGTCTAC
>Ga0307934_1000351_pt1 | contig 35612 bp, 36 predicted proteins | sample OrgLakmetageno90_FD_201838 | JGI IMG/M metagenome (GOLD analysis project Ga0307934, IMG submission 201838) | Saline water microbial communities from Organic Lake, Antarctica - #90 | ecosystem: Environmental > Aquatic > Non-marine Saline and Alkaline > Saline | place: Antarctica: Organic Lake...
ATGTTAGGTATTTAATGTAATTTTAAAAACAACTAATTAACACTTAAAAACAATAAAATGAGCTTACTATCAGAAAATGTAATCCCAGGAAATCACGGAAAAATTTTTGAAACAAATGCTATACAGCATACAGATTTAATTAAGATTAAAGATGCAATTACAAATATTGATGGCATCAAAGATGTTGTTATTGAAGAAGACGTATTCCCAAAGCAATTAACAATTCACACGACTTTTTTAGTTTCTGTAAAGGATATTGAAGATGCTGTAATTGATACAGGATTTCATGCAATTCCTAAATCGTTATTGGATTTTTAAATAGGAGTAAAAAACAGGTTTAAAAGAAGCTATTTCTTTTTCTTGAATGCCATAGAAACCTTTGTATACCATACCCTAGAAAAAATAAAATGTTCATGCGGATAGCGCAATGATCTATCCGCTTTCCATTGCTTACGATTCTCTAAATAACCAATTAGGCATCAGTTGTAAATAAAGACAGGGTTTATTGACTATTGAATGAAATCTCTGCTAGAGTTTGTTTTTAAAAGGCATATCCAAAAAAAAAATAGTTCTTCTAGGGGTAATTCTTTTCTGGGCACTTGTTAAAAAAGAGAACTAGTAGGAAAGCTTATATTTTCCTTCTAAAAATCCTTGCATACAAACACGCAACTTTTTATCTACATAAAGATTATCTTTAGTTTAAAGATGACTGCGAATTTATAATGAAAATAGAAAATTTATTATTTGATTATATATCAAAATATATTGATTTAGATGAAAATGAAAAGAAGGCGATAGCTTCTTTAGATATTTTTCATATTAAAGAAAAAGGACATATTTTATTAAAACAAGGTGAATTATCTAATCAAGGATATTTTGTATTAAAAGGATGTGCTCGTACTTATTATATCATTGAAGGAGAAGAAAAAACAACAGCTTTTCATACAGAAATGGAAGGGATTACCCCTCAATGTGTATTAGATAATAAACCTTCTAAGTATTATATAAGCTGCGTTGAAGATTCTATACTACTTATTTCAAACGCCGAAATGGAAACAGAAATGTTTCAAAAGTTTCCAAAATTTGAATCATTGTGTAGGATTCTTTCAGAAAACCTTGTTGCTAAACAACAAATGGATTTCGATGACTTTAAAATATCCTCCCCTGAAGAGAGATATATTAATTTAGTTAAAAAAAGACCAGACCTTATTCAACGCATTCCCCAACATCAAATAGCAAGTTTTTTGGGAATAAAACCTCAATCTTTAAGCAGGATAAAAGCAAGAATTTTAGAAAAAGAAAAAACAATCCCTGTTTCTTCACTTAAGTGAATGTTTTTCTAGTACCCTATTTTTAGTTTTGCATTGTAATTAACGTTTAAAACTTATAACAATGCATAGAAAAATCCTTGTTTTAATTATCATACTATTTATAAGTATTATAAAAATGAGTGCTCAATACACTCAAGAAGAAATTCAAAAAAAACCTTGTTTTATAGGTAGTTCTGCATTTATGCTTGGAAATTTAGATGCTAACGAGACACCAGATTTTGTTCAACTAAACTTAGGGTATAGAATTAGCACAAAAGATGCTATTTCATTAGAGATAAAAACTTGGAAATATTTCGAACCTTTAGGAATTCCGTATGGGAAATCAAGGGCAGATGTAAATGAAAACTTTCCTGGATACATTAAGGAAAAAGGGTTTGCGGTTGCTTATCAAAGATTCTTATGGAAAGGTTTGTACACTGGCATTCACGTTATGAATGCTTGGCAAGATTTTGTAAATGAAGATAAGGAAAAGATTGATAATGGTTTTCAAATATTTAACACCTATCGTTTAGGCTATCATTTTAAATTATTTAAGGGGAAATTTTTTATAGAACCTTCATTAGCCATAACGCATCGTCCGTACCATACAAAAATGCCTGAAGAATTTAAACAACAGGATGATAAATGGTCTAAATTATTTTTTGGAGAACCAGGTTTACATTTTGGATTTAATTTTTAAAAAATGAAAAACACTACAAACTTGATCTCTAAATTATGGATTTTCTTAACAGTAAATTACATTTTTTGTGATGTTTTTTCTTTGTATCACTCAAAGTTTTTAAACGAACTTTTAAAAGGCAATGTGGATGGAATTGAATTTACAGAACCTTTTCTTTTATATTTTGCCATTATTATGGAAATACCAATGTTGATGATTGTATTATCAATGGTATTGAAAACTAAAATTAATCGAATGGTTAATATAATAGTTGGCGTATTAATGATCGTAATTCAAATAGGAAGCTTAGTAACTGGAACGAATACTTTGCACTACCTGTTTTTTAGTGCTATTGAGATTAGCACATTACTTCTTATTATCTATATGGCTTACATATCACAAAAATAAAGTTAACAATTGCTAGTGCAAATTTTTAAAGGGTGCTATGTCCGGAAATCAGTAGCTAATACATCAAGTCTTTGTAGGTATTCGTTAGAAACGATTATTAGGTCTTTTTTTCCTTCACCTAACATGTAAAAATTGAGATTCCAAAATAAATGTATCTATCTTTGAAAATTAAGAAAATCAATAAGATTGAATGAAATTAACAGCGGAACAACTCTATATAAAACTTGTCGAAGATTATAAATTAATTGGCGAAACAGGAACTATTAAATTTACAGTAAAAGATTTAAGTATATTAATTAAGACAAAAGATACCGTTGGGAATTTACTACAAGAATGGTTAAAAGCTTGGTTTCAAAAGGAAAATGTTGATTTTGAGGAAAACACAAATTCTCAAACTTTTCCTGATTTTCTTTTGGACAAAGACGACCACAAAAAAGGACTTTTAGAGGTAAAGTCCTTTGATTTTGATAGAGGACCTGGATTTGATTTAGCCAACTTCGATTCTTATTGCAATTCACTTTTAGAAAATGCTTACCGAATTGACTCCGATTATCTTATTTTGGCATATCAAATGAATGATGGAATAATCAGTATTAAAGACGTTTGGCTAAAAAAGATTTGGGAATTAGCTTGTCCGAGCGGAACATATCCTTTAAAAGTTCAAGAAAAGAAAAGTGTAATTTACAATATAAGACCAAGTATTTGGTATTCTAAACGTCCTAAATTTAAGCCTTTTAACTGCAAAGAGAAATTTTTAACAGCCTTAAATAATACACGTTATCAGTATCCACAAACAAGGCACACTAATGGTCATTGGTTAAGAAATGTATTGAAAAATTATCAAGAACATACTGGAGTTAAACTAATAGTAGAATAAACTAAATTTCGTTCGAAAATTTCTGCTAATTGTTTTGCAACGTGTTCAACAACTGGAACAGCAACTGTATTTCCTAATAAATCAAAAGCTTCGGATTCTTTAACTGGAATTTCGTACCATTCTGGATAGCCAAATAAACGTAAACCTTCTCTAATAGTTAATCTTCTTAAGCCTCCATTATCTGGAACTGCTAATCGAGAAATATCTGTTGCTACAAGTGTTGGAGCAATATCATTAGGGTCCAAAATTTTATTTATTTCAAAACTCAATTTCCCTGTAACAATATTATATCCTTTTGGTTTCATTTCATCATAAGTACGAAATTTTCGTTCTCCATTTTCTGTAATTTCACGTACCAACTTTTTTGGGTGTTCGAATCTCAAATAACCTTTTTTAACTAAATCATCCAACAAAATTTTAAGATTATCATTCTTATGAAAAGTTGAGATTTGTTTTAACGTTAAAGCCATTCCATCCATCCAGTCAATACCAATTTTTTCAGCCCAATGTTTTTTACGTCTTTCTTTAAAAAGTTTATTTAATAAAATAATTTGCTCATCTGAAACTTCTCCTTTGATTCCAATATCCCAACTATGAATATTATTATCTCCTCCTCTTTTATCTTTAATAGATTTACCATACAAATCTTCCATTTCAAAATGATTGAAAAGTTTTTTAGTAAAGTCAGAATTTATAGTTTCTAATCCATTTTCTAAAATCGTATTTAAAGCATTAAATTCTTTGTTAGAAAAAATAAGATTTGTTTTTTCATCTTTCGTACCAACAATAAATATTCTCTTACGAGATTGTGGTAAACCAAATTCAATAGAATCTAAAACTTTCCAAGAAACCTTATAACCTAATTCATTTTTAAGCTTATCTAAAATAGTTGTTAGTGTTTTTCCTATTTTATCTTCTTTATTTTCTAAATCGTGTTTAACAAGACCTTCAACATTTTCAAGTATAAAACCATATGGTTTTTTCTCTTTTAAAATTCTTTCAATTTCAAAAAACAAAGTTCCTCTTGTGTCTACAAATCCCTCACGTTTTCCACTTGCACTAAATGGCTGACAAGGAAAACCTCCTAACAAAAAATCAAAATCTGGAATATGTTCATTCTCAACATTAAAAATATCTCCAACAAAATAATTGTGACTGAAATTTTTAGATAAAGTTTCAATTGCATAAGGTTTAATTTCAGAAGTCATTACACACTCTGTTTCAAAACCTAAATCTTGGAATGATTGTTCAAAACCTAGTCTTATTCCTCCTAATCCAGCAAATAAATCTATAAACTTAACTTTTGACATATTTTATTTTTTTAGGATATAATTTGACTGTGGTTCAGATGCAATTGATAATTGGTTTTCGTATTCTTCTATTTCGATTTTTTCACAACCAATAACAGTTAAACATTGTAAAAAGAAGGAAGCACTAAAAGTACCTCTACTGATTTTGCTGTCAATACTCGATTTGGTTTCTTCAATTCCTATTTCTTCAAGCATATTAACTAAGTCTGAATTTGAAATTCCTCTACGAACCAATTCTGATTTTAATAAACGTTTGACCTTATCATTCCAATCTGACATAATTATGGATTTATTTTATTGCAAATTTGAATAATTATTTGTAGATATGCAAATAAATAGGCAAAAACAAAAATACGTTGGGGTAATGCTGTGTGTGAATAATAGCGGTTTTGAAGCTTAATTAAAGTTCTATTTTTACTTTTAAAGTGAAGTTATACTCCAGAAATTTAGTGTACTAATTTCTCAACTAACTTCTATTTTAAAAGATTTCAATATCCAAAAAAATCAATCCCACCTAGCCACAACCAAAAACCCTCAAATCAACTATTCAACTTCAGCACAGCCATAAATGCCTGTTGCGGAATCTCTACATTTCCCACCTGTCGCATTCTTTTTTTACCTTTTTTTTGCTTTTCTAGCAGCTTTCTTTTTCTAGAAATATCGCCTCCATAACATTTTGCGGTTACATCTTTTCGCAAAGCTTTTATGGTTTCTCTGGCAATAATTTTTGCACCAATGGCAGCTTGTATAGGAATATCGAACTGCTGCCTAGGAATGAGTTCTTTTAATTTCTCGCACATTTTTTTGCCAATATCATAAGCATTATCTGCATGAATCAATGCCGAAAGCGCATCTACCGACTGTGCATTTAGTAGCACATCGAGCTTTACAAGCTTAGAAATTCTCATGCCTATTGGCTGATAATCAAAAGAAGCATAGCCTTTGGAAACGGTTTTTAACCGATCGTAAAAATCAAACACAACTTCTGCCAGTGGCATGTCAAACGACAATTCCACCCGCTCTGTGGTTAAGTAAACTTGGTTGGTAATCTCTCCTCTTTTTTCAATACACAAGCTCATTACTTGCCCTATAAAGTCGGCTTTGGTAATAATGCTTGCCTTTATATAAGGCTCTTCCACTCGGTTAATCTTAGAGGGATCTAGCAAATCGGAAGGATTGTTGATTAAAATAACCTTGTCTGGCTCTTTGTTGCTATAGGCATGGTAACTTACGTTTGGAACGGTTGTAATCACCGTCATGTCAAACTCTCGCTCCAATCGCTCCTGAATAATTTCCAAATGCAACATTCCTAAAAATCCACAACGAAATCCAAAACCTAAAGCTGCAGAACTTTCTGGCACAAACACCAATGAAGCATCGTTTAGTTGCAACTTCTCCATAGCAGATCGGAGCTCTTCATAATCCTCTGTATCTACAGGGTAAATACCTGCAAAAACCATGGGTTTTACATTTTCAAAACCTGCAATTAATTCATTGGTTGGGTTTTGAGCATTGGTAATGGTGTCTCCAACCTTTACTTCACTTGCTGTTTTAATACCGGTAATAAGGTAGCCTACATCTCCAGCGCTTACTTTTTCTTTAGGAATTTGATTCAGCTTTAGGGTACCTACTTCATCGGCAAAATACTCCTTGTTGGTTGCCATAAACTTGATACGGTCTCCTTTTTTAATTTCACCATTTAAAACCCTAAAGTAAGTTTCTATACCTCGGTAAGGATTATAAACAGAGTCAAAAATCAATGCTTGCAGCGGTTTTTTTACATCTCCTTTTGGCGGAGGAATATTTTCTATAATCGCTTTTAATATTTGCTCCACACCAAAACCAGTTTTTCCGCTGGCATGAATCACCTCTTCTCTCTTACAACCTAGCAGGTCTACAATATCATCCGTTACCACTTCTGGATTTGCACTTGGTAAATCCACTTTGTTCAATACTGGAATGATTTCTAGGTCGTTTTCTAGGGCTAGGTAAAGGTTGGAAATTGTTTGTGCTTGAATGCTTTGAGCAGCATCTACAATCAGCAATGCGCCTTCGCAAGCAGCAATAGAGCGCGAAACTTCGTATGAAAAATCAACATGACCAGGCGTGTCAATCAAATTTAGCACATAGTTTTTACCTTCATACATGTATTCCATTTGAATTGCATGGCTCTTGATGGTAATTCCGCGTTCCCGCTCCAAATCCATGGTATCTAGCAACTGGTTTTCCATATCACGAGAGCTTATTGTACCTGTATGTCCAAGCAATCTGTCTGCCAAAGTACTTTTTCCATGGTCTATGTGGGCAATGATGCAAAAGTTTCGAATATGATTCATTTCTTCTTTGATTTACACAAAGATAGGATTTTGAAAGTTGCTTTGAAGTGCCAAAAATTTAATTCATAATACATTAATAATGAGTTTTTAAGCTTTTTTCAGAAACGCTCTAAGTTCTTTGAATACAAGTTGATAATATTCCATGCCTCTGTCTACAAATTCGCTGTTTTCTTGCTGTACCATGGCTTCGATTTCCGATAGTTTCAACAATTTTAACGCAGCAACTTCTTCTTTTTGAGCAACAAGTTGGTTTAATTTAAAATTAGTTTTGCAAAGGTAGAGGTAGTAAAATCCATTGTCTATCAAACCATTTTCATGAATAACCTCACACTTCTCCTTGGCTGCAAGAAAAAGGTCTTTGGGCGATAAAGTCAAACCTATTTCTTCTTGAATTTCTCTTACTGCCGCATCAATTGGGAGTTCGCCAGCACCGATGTGCCCAGCCACCGATAAGTCCCACTTGTTGGGTGAGATGGCCACCTCTTCACCTCTTAACTGAACAAGAACCTGATCGGACTCATTCACCATCCAAACATGGATGCAGCTGTGCCAAAGTCCTTCTTTATGTGCAATGCTTTTCAAACAAGTTTTTCCTGTTGGATTTCCATGAAAATCGACAATATCAATAAGTTCATCCATATAAATTTTGTTTTTAAAATTATAAATGAAGCCAACATTTTTCGTTGTAGCTATCAAACCCATTTTTTTTAAAAAAAGTGTTGGCTTCTTGATTTTTTGTCCAAACATCGAGTTCTATACAATCTATATTTGATTCTTTGGCAATTGCTACCACTCGTTGCATCAAAATTTTTCCTACACCATTTGATTGGTATTCTTTTTTTACGGAAATGTGATGTATATAAAGCGATTTTCTTTGAAAAGAAAAGATGGTTTCTTGGTAATTTTTTTCTTGATACACTAGGTAGCCAGCAGGTTTTTCGCCCAAATACTTTATCAAAATTGTTAGCACATCTCGTTCCAAACAATCTTTAAAATACAAAGTTGCATCCACGCTTGCAGCAGGTTTAAATATTTTAGGATACAATTTGTGGTGAAGCTCTTGAACCTCTGTATTTAAATCATTTAGCACAGCTAAATCTTGTAGAATTGCTTTTTTTATCATGTAAGTTTGATCAATGTTATTTCAAAAATAAAACTCTTTTTGTAAATTTATCGTTTAGAATAATTTGATCAATGTATCTTTAGAGTACCTTTTTTTAGAAAAATGGACATAGAAATTAAAAATTCCTTACAAGCTTTGCAAAACAATCGTTTGATTTTGTACCCTACAGACACTGTTTGGGGGCTAGGTTGTGATGCCACTTGCGAGAAAAGTGTATCGGAGATTTACAAAGTGAAAAATCGAATCTCAAGCAAAAGTTTGATCATCCTTGTTCAGGATATAGAGATGCTAAAAACGTACATTCCAAAAGTTTCAGATCAATTGATAAAATTTGTAAACGAAGCCGAAAAACCCACCACGGTAATTTATTCAAACCCTATTGGGTTGCCAAAAAATATGATTGCTGAGGATGGTACTGTTGCCATACGAATTCCTAAAAGTGAATTTTGCAAACAACTTCTCCAAGAATTTGGCAAGCCTATTGTTTCTACTTCTGCAAATGTAAGTGGCGAGATTACCCCTCAATGCTTTTCGGAAATATCAGAGAAAATAATTGAAAAAGTAGATTATGTGGTGAATACTGACCGTGACTTGAAAAACGGAAAACCTTCAACCATTGTTAAGTTGTTGGAAGATGGATCTTTAGAAATTATTAGGTCTTAAAAAAATTGGGGTTTAAAAAAAAATGCTGTTAAAATAAAAATACCATGCTAAAAGCTAGCTTTCCAGAAGCAATCAACCACGAAGTGTTTGGTTTTATTACAAAAGTTTCTGAATCTTTAAATGTTGATTGTTATGTAATTGGAGGTTTTGTTCGTGATTTTTTACTTGAAAGAGGAACGCCAAAAGACATTGATATTGTGGTGGTTGGCGATGGTATTGAATTTGCACAAGAACTTGCAAAAACATTGCCAAATTCACCCAAAGTTCAGATTTTTAAGACCTATGGCACTGCCATGTTAAGGTTTCAGGACGTGGAGTTGGAGTTTGTAGGAGCTCGCAAAGAGTCTTATGAGCAACATAGCAGAAATCCAGCAGTTTCTTCAGGCACTCTAGAAGACGATCAGCAAAGAAGAGATTTTACCATGAACACGCTTGCTTTAAGCTTGAAAAAGGAAAACTACGGAAGTTTGCTTGATCCTTTCAACGGAATTATAGACCTGTATAACAAAATAATAAAAACTCCTTTAGATCCAGCTATTACCTATTCCGATGATCCATTACGAATGCTTAGGGCGATTAGGTTTTCTTCACAATTAGATTTTAAAATAGCACCCACATCTTTGGCTGCAATAAAAGAAAATGCTGAAAGAATCGACATCATTACCCGAGAAAGAATCGTGGATGAATTGAATAAAATATTGCTTTCCAAAAAACCTTCTATTGGCTTTAAAGTATTGGAAAAAACAAACCTGTTGCATCGATTTTTACCCGAACTCACTGCTCTAAAAGGTGTGCAAGAAACTGAGGGTCAGCGCCACAAAGAGAATTTTTTCCATTCGCTAGAGGTAGTGGATAATATTGCCGAAAACACAGATAACTTATGGCTTAGATGGTCTGCCTTGCTTCATGATATTGGCAAAGCACCTACCAAAAAATTCGACAAAAAAGTTGGCTGGACATTTCACACACATGAATTTGTGGGTTCGAAAATGGTATATAAATTGTTCAAGCGTTTAAAAATGCCTTTGAATGAGAAGATGAAATTTGTACAGAAAATGGTATTGCTCAGCTCTCGACCAATTGTATTGGCTACCGATGTAACAGATGCTGCGGTTAGAAGATTGATTTTTGATGCGGGCGATGACATCGACAACCTAATGACCTTGTGTGAGGCAGACATTACCACAAAAAATCCTGACAGGTTTAAGAGATATCACAATAACTTTAAACTTGTTCGAGAAAAAATAGAAGAAGTAGAAGAGCGAGATCGCATTAGAAGTTTTCAGCCGCCAATTTCTGGGGAATTGATTATGAAGACTTTCAACCTAAAACCTTGCAGAGAAATTGGCGTATTAAAGAGCGCCATCAAAGAAGCAATTCTTGAAGGCGTAATTGCCAACGACAAAGAAGAAGCCCACGCTTTTATGCTCAAAAAGGCAACAGGTCTAGGATTGAAAGTAGTTGCAGAAGAAAAAGCTTGATAAGATATTTAAATCCGCTCTTCAATCCACTTTACAGCATCTTTTAAGTTTTTCTGAGAAATGGTGTGAACTTCTGGATACTCTTGGTATTGGTGTTTTATTCCAGCTTTACTCAAGAACTCATTGGTAGCCCTGCCTAGATGAATAGGTAACACTAAATCTTCTGTGCCGTGGGAGATGAAAAAATCATGATTTGCTATATCACTTGGATTCAAATCTTTTGGAATGATATGTTCGTCTGAAAAGCCGCTTAAACCAATTACTTTTTGCACTTTTTGAGGATGCGTAAGCGAGGTAGCAATGCTAAGTATACTTCCCTGGCTAAATCCCATCAAAATGGTTTTTTTGGCTGAAATTCCGTACTCCTCCTGAATTTCAGAAATAAATTCACTGATGCTATTAATCGCTTCAAGCGCTTGAGGGAAGTTGTATTTTTTTATGCCCGCTTCATCAAAATGGATGCTGTACCATGCAAAAGCATTGTTTCCCATAGCTATAGGTGCTTCTGCAGAAACCATGAGTAAATTTTGAGGAAGTGCTCGCGACAAAGAAAACAAGTCATCTTTATTGCTACCATAGCCATGCAACATGATTAGCAAGTTGGTCTGCTCATTTATTTCGGCAGGTTTTTTTATCGAATAATTTAAGGTAGTCTGTTGTATCATCAATTTATTTTTTTAGTGATCAGGTTTGTGTAACTCTACAAATTTTAAATTCATTGCAAAGATAAACATCTTTAAAGATGTTTTGTTTTCAGGTGTTAAGCTCAATTATAAAAATGTAACTTTGTTTACATAAATGTTGTGCAAATGCTAGAAAAAATAAAGGAACTCATTCATGAAGTTCAGACATTAAAGGCAAATTCCAAAGACGAAGTAGAGGTTCTTAGGGTAAAATATCTTAGCAAAAAAGGAATATTAAATGATTTGTTTTTAGCTTTTAAAGAGGTTTCTCCTGATCAGAGAAAGGAGTTTGGACAAGCGTTGAATACCTTGAAAAACAATTTGCAAGATAAAATCAATGAACTAAAAGTATCATTTGAGGCATCCGAAGAAAAACAACAAGGCAGCTTTAAAGATTTAACCTTGCCTGGCGAGCCTTTTTCACTTGGTTCAAGACATCCTATTTCTATTGTTATTAATAAAATTGTAGCGGTATTGTCCAAAATAGGATTTACCATGTCTAGCGGGCCAGAAATTGAGGATGATTGGCATAATTTTACGGCACTAAATTTACCTAAACATCACCCTGCTAGAGACATGCAGGATACTTTTTTTATTCAGCAAGATCCCGATATTTTATTGAGAACGCAAACTTCTTCTATTCAAGTTCGCTACATGGAAAACAACACCCCACCTATAAGGATTGTTTCGCCAGGAAGGGTTTTTCGAAAAGAAGATATTTCTGCCAGATCTCACTGTATGTTTCATCAAATAGAAGGACTTTATATTGATACCGATGTTTCATTTGCAGACCTTAAGCAAACGATACAATACTTTACCAAAGAAATTTTTGGAAAATCAAAAATCAGACTTCGCCCTTCCTACTTTCCATTTACCGAACCCAGTGCCGAAGTAGATATTTACTGGGGTCTTGAAACCGAAATAGACCATAAAATTACCAAAGGAACTGGCTGGTTAGAAATTGGAGGATGCGGCATGGTAGATCCTAATGTGCTTAAAAATACGGGGATTGATCCTGAAAAATATACAGGTTTTGCTTTTGGTATGGGAATAGAGCGAATAGCGATGTTGCTTTATCAAATTCATGATATTAGGATGTTTTTTGAAAACGACATACGATTTCTTAAACAATTTAAATCCACGATGTAAAATTCGTTTTTTTAAAAGATTTAAGGCGACACCACTTTTTTAACAAAAAACGTAACCATGACCATTACACAACTAAAATATGTTCTTGCAGTGGCAGAATATAGAAATTTTACGATTGCCTCCGAGCATTGTTTTGTAACGCAGCCTACCTTGAGTATGCAAATACAAAAATTAGAGGATGAGCTTGATATTCTGATTTTTAACAGAAATAAAAAACCAATTGAACTTACAGAAATTGGCGAGAAAATTATTCAGCAAGCAAAGATAGTGATCGACGAAAGTAAACGTATCAATCACATTGTAAATGAACAAAAAGGCCATGTAGGCGGAGATTTTAGATTGGGCATCATACCTACCATCATGCCAACTTTACTTCCCTTATTCTTGAAAACTTTTGTAAGGAAATACCCAAAAATTACGTTAAAAATTGAGGAATTAACCACCGAGCAGATCGTTAAAAAACTCAATGACGGAAATATAGATGCTGCAATTGCAGCAACTCCGCTAAAAAATGATAGCATTAAAGAGCTACCAATTTACAACGAACCTTTTGTAGGATTTGTACCAGATGATCATCCGCTATTCAAAAAGAAGACACTCCATGTTAATGATCTTGAGGGGCAAGATATTCTAGTGCTTGAAGATGGTCATTGCTTTAAGGATAATATTGTAAATCTTTGCCAAACGATGAACTTCGAGAAAAGGAAATTTCAACTGCACAGTGGTAGTTTCGAAACGCTTATTCAACTTTCTAAAGAAGGGTTGGGTATGACGCTTTTGCCTTACCTCAATACTCAGCATATAAATGAGGATGCTAAGAAAAATATTATAGAGTTCTCAGAGCCTGCACCTGCAAGAGAGGTGAGTATTATTTATCATAAATCTCAGCTAAAGAAAAATTTGATTGGAGAGCTTAAAAAAACAATAGATGGTATTATAAGAGGTGTGATTGCATTTGATAACGTGAAGATTGTTAGTCCGTTGAAAAAAGAGCTGGTTTAGTTTTATAGGTAATATTGCTGTTTTTATACATAGATGTAGTTAATGCTGTGCAATAATCTTAAATAAATATCGATTATATTTGCATCATGGCAACAAGGATAGAAAATATTAACTCTGACATTATAAATTGGGCGATTACTCGTGCAGGAAATAATTTGGAGGAATTCTATCATAAAAATCCTAGTGTTGAAGAGTGGATCAAGGGAAATAAAAAACCAACCATAAAACAACTTGAAGATTTCACCCACAAGGTTCATGTGCCTTTTGGATACATGTTTCTTAACAAACCTCCAAAAGAAGATATTCCCATACCATTTTTTAGAACTGGTAAATCAAAGAATGATAAGGTTTCTCTCAATGTTTATCACACAGTTCAACTAATTGGTGAAAGGCAAAACTGGTTGACAAATTACCTAAAAGAAAGTGAATATCCTGATTTAGAATATGTAGGTAAGTACGATGAAGAATCTAACTATTTTGAGATAGTAAAAGACATCCGAGATAGTTTAAAATTACCTTCTAACTGGGCTAGTAAAATGGGAACTTGGGAAGAGGCTTTAGATTACTTGACTTTACAGATTGAGGAAATAGGGATTATTGTAAATTTTAACGGAATTGTTGGAAACAATACCAGAAGGAAAATTCCTGTTGAAGAATGCAGAGGTTTTGTTTTGGTAAATAAAAAAGCACCGATTCTGTTTATTAATTCTGCTGATGCTAAAGCTGCTCAAATGTTCACCCTTATACATGAACTTGCACACATTTGGCTCGGTGAAAGTGCAGGATTTGATAATCAACAAATGCTACCCGCAGATGATCCAGTCGAAAAACTTTGTGACCAAGTAGCTGCGGAATTCTTAGTTCCAGAATTGTTTTTAAAGGAAAAATGGAAAGATTCTAAGGAGTTTAAATACCTAAGTAGAGTTTTTAAAGTAAGTCCAATCGTTATTGCACGAAGATGTATGGATTCGAATTTAATTACTAAAACAGCATTTTTTGACTTCTATAATAATTATATAAAGGCATATCAATTTAAAAAAGATAATCAAAATTCTGGCGGAAATTTTTATGCAACTGCTAAAAAGAGAATCAGCTTAAGGTTTGCAGGTTTTGTGAATAATGCCGTGAATGAAAATAATTTATTATATAGAGATGCATATAAATTAACAAGTCTGAAAGGGAATACTTATGAAAAGTTTATCAATGAATACTTATATCAAGTATGAGCAAATTCATTGTAGACTCAAACTTTTTCATTCAAGCTCATCGAGCAATTTATCCAATTGACGTGGTTAAAAGCTTTTGGTTAAAAGTTAAAAAGCTATCAGATTCTGGAACAATTACAAGTATTGATAAAGTCAAATTAGAAATTTTTGATAATTCTGCCCATGAAGATGAATTAAAGGATTGGTGTGAAAATAATTTATTAGACTCATTTTTTAACAATACTGATTCTGTTTTACAGAACTACATAGCAATCGTTAAGTGGGCATCATCTTCTAATTATACTGACCGAGCTAAGCAAGAATTCTTAGAAACAGATTTAGCAGACCCTTGGTTAGTAGCCTATGCAATGAGTACTGGTGTCTCAATTGTAACTTATGAGAAAAGTGAACCAAACATTAGGAGAAAAATTAAGATACCTGAGGTTTGTAAAGAGTTAAATGAAAGTTTTTAAACCCTACTTAGAACAAGGTGTAAAAACGTATTTTACACTAATCGTTAATTAACAAACACTTATGCTTGCAGAATATGACGATGTTTACTTTATGAAACAGGCCATCAAGCAAGCTAAGATTGCTTTTGATAAAGATGAAGTGCCTGTGGGTGCTGTGGTGGTAAACAATCAGCAAATTATTGCAAAATCCTACAACCAAATAGAAACATTGAATGATGTAACTGCACATGCAGAGATGCTTGCTTTTACAGCTGCTGCCGATTTCTTAGGCGGAAAGTATCTCAATAATTGCACTTTATACGTAACGCTTGAGCCTTGCCAAATGTGTGCAGGTGCTAGCTATTGGACGCAAATTGACAAAATTGTGTTTGGTGCTTTTGATAGCAAACGTGGTTATCAAATTCTGGGGACAAGATTACATCCAAAAACTAAGGTAATAGGAGGGATTCTAGAGGAAGAATGCAGCGAATTATTGACCTCTTTTTTTGAAAGGAAAAGGTGTTGAAATCTTTTGTATAATTTATGCAGAAAGAGTTAATTTGAAGTTTTATGAAACTAAAAGAGCTTATACTAATTGTTTTAAAAACAATTAGTATAAGCTCTTTTAGTTTTTGCTAGTGAAATCTAAGTAAAAATCTTACTCAATCAAACCTACTTTTGCTTTTACTTCAAATGATACTTTTATAGTAAAATTGTCATCATCTAAGGTTTGATTGTCGTCTAAAGCTCCCGATACATTGTACTGAAATGTGTTTAAGTTTGTCAACGTATTTAAAATGTCTATCGTAGAAATATCATTTATTACAAATGGTACGCCTACTTCTAAGTCAATCGGAGTGTTATTGAAGATTGAGGTTTCATTGATTGTAACACTCATAGTTCCATTGATTTCTGTTTCTGAATAATCGTCAAGTAATGTAATGCTTACGCTACTGATTTTTAAATTTTTAAGTTTCTCACTATCTTCAAGTAATCCAGAAAGATCGATTGTATTCCCATTGGCTGAAAAATCAGGTTCATCAGCTAATCCCGTTAAAACGATATCAGATTCAAAATCATCGGTTATTGTGAAATTTAATAAATCACTTTCCTCACAAGAAAATAGGGTGAAGAAAAACATGATAGCGAATGCTTTGGTAATGTTTTTTGAAAAATTCATAAGTAAATATTTTATATGTTTTTTTTATAAAGGTATTTAAAATTTTACACTCAGTAAATCACTTAAGTAAAAAAATCTACAAGTTTGTGAGCCATTTCTTTACATCCACTTCTTCCTTTAGAAAGTTGTTTAGCTCCTTGATTTTTAGTCTTACTTGCTTCATGCTATCTCTATCTCTTACGGTAACAGCTTCATCTTCTTTAGTGTCGTGGTCTACGGTTATGCAAAAAGGAGTTCCGGCGGCATCTTGTCTTCGATACCTTCTGCCAACCGCATCTTTTTCATCATAAGCAATGTTGAAGTCCCATTTCAGCTCCTCCACTATTTTTTTAGCGATTTCAGGAAGTCCATCTTTTTTAATCAGTGGTAAAACGGCTGCTTTGGTAGGCGCTAACAAGTGAGGTAGTTTCAATACAGTTCTTGTAGAGCCATCTTCCAGTGTTTCCTCTTTTAATGAATTCGAGAATACAGCTAAAAACAACCTGTCTAAACCAATAGAGGTTTCTACTACGTAGGGAGTGTAATGCTCATTGAGCTCGCTATCAAAGTATTGCATTTTTTTCCCTGAATGTTTTTCGTGACTAGAAAGATCAAAATCAGTACGGGAATGAATGCCTTCAAGTTCTTTAAAGCCAAATGGGAAGTTAAATTCTATATCTGTAGCAGCATCGGCATAATGCGCTAGTTTTTCGTGGTCGTGAAAACGGTACTCATTCTTTCCTAAACCCAATGAAAGATGCCATTTTAGCCTTTTCTCCTTCCATTTTTGAAACCATTCTTGTTGTGTGCCAGGTTTTATAAAAAACTGCATTTCCATTTGTTCGAACTCTCGCATTCTAAAAATAAACTGACGCGCAACAATTTCATTTCTAAAAGCTTTTCCTGTTTGAGCAATGCCAAAAGGCAGTTTCATTCTTCCTGATTTTTGTACGTTTAAAAAATTCACAAAAATTCCTTGCGCAGTTTCGGGTCTTAAATATAAGTCTGTTGCATTTTCAGCGCTTGCACCTAACTTGGTGCCAAACATTAGGTTGAATTGCTTTACATCTGTCCAATTGCTGGTGCCGCTAACTGGGCATTTTATTTCAAGATCTAATATGAGTTGCTTAAAACCTTTTAAATCATTCTCTTCTTGTACTTTTTTAAATTGATTTGTAATCTCATCAATTTTTTTTTGTCTTGTTAGGGTATTTGCATCGGTGTTTCTAAACTGTTGTTCATCAAATTGACCTCCAAACCTTTTACGTGCTTTAGCAATGTCTTTCTCAATTTTTTGCACAATTTTTTCTCGATATTCCTCTACCAAAACATCTGCTCGGTATCTTTTTTTAGAATCTTTGTTGTCAATCAACGGATCGTTAAAAGCATCGGTGTGTCCAGATGCCTTCCAAGTGGTTGGATGCATAAAAATGGCAGAATCGATGCCAACAATATTATCATTTAATTGCACCATTGCCTTCCACCAATAATTGCGAAGGTTGTTTTTAAGTTCCACGCCGTTTTGCGCATAATCATATACAGCGCCCAATCCGTCGTAAATCTCACTAGACTGAAAAACATAGCCATATTCCTTGGCATGAGCAACTACTTTTTTAAACAAATCATCTTGGTTTTTCATGGATAAAATTTACAAATGGCTTACTACAGATAATAATTATAATAACTTAACTAATTCAACGCAAATATAGATTTTTATGCTTCTTGATTTAGACAATTAACAACGATGAAAAAACACGTCAAAATGTCAGTAATTAATTAGAAAAATATTTTTAGGTACAGAATGTCACTTTTTATCCAATGGCATAATTATTGTAACAATTTAAATTAAATTAATAAAACAAAAATTGTAATTAGATATGAGTAAATTAAACATCAAACCATTGGCAGACCGTGTAATTGTGTCTCCAATAGCTTCAGAAACTACGACTAGTTCAGGAATAATCATTCCAGATTCTGCAAAAGAAAAGCAGCAAAAAGGTACTGTTCTTGCCGTGGGTGACGGTACTAAAGACAATCCAACAACTCTTGAGGTTGGAGATGTAGTACTTTACGGAAAGTATGCAGGTACAGAAATCGTAATTGACAATGATGAATACTTGGTAATGCGAGAGAGTGATATTCTTGCAAAACAAGCGGAAAATGCATCTTGCAGTAGCGATGGTAGCTGCGGATGTGCTAGCTAGTGATTGGTAAAAAGTATTATTTTAAATAAAAAAGTTTAATAAAAAAACGAAAAAATGGCAGTTAATATTATATCAAACGAAGAAGCTCGAAAAGGATTGAGCATTGGAGCAGAAAAGCTTGCGGTAGCAGTAGGTGCAACAATGGGACCTAAAGGTAGAAACGTTGTAATTGGAAAGTCTTTTGGTAGCCCTACAAGTACCAAAGATGGTGTGTCTGTTGCAAAAGCGATTGATTTAGAAGATCCTTTGGAAAACATGGGTGCGCAAATGGTAAAGGAAGTTGCTTCTAAAACCAACGATTTGGCAGGAGATGGTACTACTACCGCAACGGTATTGGCATACTCAATCTTAAAAGAAGGATTGAAAAATGTAGCTGCAGGTGCAAATCCACTAGATTTAAAACGTGGTATCGACAAAGCAGTAAAAGCAGTAGTTGAAGACTTGCGTAAACAATCTCAAGAAGTAGGTGGTAATATCGAAAAAATCAAACAAGTTGCTTCTATCTCTGCAAACAACGATGGATCAATTGGTGAATTGATTGCACAAGCTTTTGAAAAAGTAGGTAAAGAAGGGGTGATTACTGTTGAAGAGGCAAAAGGAACTTCTACTTATGTAGATATTGTAGAGGGTATGCAGTTCGATAGAGGATACTTATCTGCTTACTTCGTAACCAATACCGAAAAGATGATTGTGGATCTTGAAAATCCTTACATCTTATTGTTTGAGAAAAAAATCTCGAATCTTAAAGATTTATTGCCAATTCTAGAGCCAGTAGCACAAAGTGGAAAACCATTATTGATTATTGCTGAAGATGTAGAAGGAGAAGCTTTAACTACGCTAGTAATGAATAAATTACGTGGTTCTCTTAAGATTGCAGCAGTAAAAGCTCCTGGATTTGGAGACAGACGTAAAGAAATGCTAGAAGACATTGCAATTCTTACAGGCGGTACTGTTATTTCTGAAGAAAGAGGATTGACTTTAGAGGGAACTACCCTTGAAATGCTAGGAACAGCAGAAAGATTGACCATTGATAAAGATAATACAACCATCGTAAATGGTGCTGGCGAAGGAGAGGCAATCAAAGCAAGAGTAAGTCAAATAAAGGCTCAAATTGAAAGTACTACTTCAGATTACGATAAAGAAAAGCTACAAGAGCGTCTTGCTAAATTGGCAGGTGGTGTAGCGGTACTTTATGTAGGCGCACCTAGTGAGGTTGAAATGAAAGAGAAAAAAGACAGGGTAGACGATGCATTGCATGCAACTAGGGCTGCTGTTGAAGAAGGTATTGTTGCTGGTGGTGGTGTTGCGCTTGTAAGAGCAAAAAGCTTACTAGCATCGCTAACTGCAGAAAGTTTGGACGAGGCTACAGGTATTAAAATCTTAGCTCGTGCTATTGAAGAGCCACTACGTCAGATTGTTGAAAATGCTGGTCAAGAAGGATCTGTAGTAGTTTCTAAAGTACACGAAGGAAAAGATGACTTTGGATACAATGCAAAAACAGATGAGTATACAAATATGCTTTCTGCAGGTATCATCGATCCTACAAAAGTTACTCGAGTAGCACTTGAAAATGCAGCTTCTGTTTCTGGTGTAATTCTTACCACTTCTTCTGTACTTGTTGACATCAAAGAAGATAGTTCAGCAGGTGGTGGAATGCCCCCAATGGGTGGCGGAATGCCAGGCATGATGTAACAAACATCACATCATTTTTACAAAAAAAACTCTCATAGTTTTAATGATTATTTAAAAGAGGCGAGTGAAATTATTTTCACTCGCCTCTTTTTTTGTACATTATTCGCAAAGAAATAACAAACCATGATTTTAGTTACAGGAGGAACAGGCTTGGTTGGCTCATATCTGCTCTATCAATTGGCTTTAAACAAGAAGCAGGTTAGGGCAACTTATAGGGCTTCAAGCAATTTAGAAAATGTTAGAAAATTATTTAGCAATTTAGGCGCTGCCGATGATTCAACCTTTAATAGCATTGAATGGGTGTTGGGTGATGTTAATGACATTCCTGCTTTACAATCTGCCGTAGCAGGAGTAGCAACTGTTTATCATTGTGCTGCACTGGTTTCTTTCAATCCAAAAGACAGCACTCACATGGAGCAAGTAAATGTAGCAGGAACTCAAAACCTAGTTAATTGCTGTATTGAAGCAGGTGTTCATCAACTATGCCATGTAAGCTCTGTTGCAGTAATGGCTAAATCTGCTACAAAAAAACTGATTCAAGAAGACCAGGTTAGTGACTATAAAAGTCTTTCTCATGCCTATGCAAAAACAAAGCATGCAGCAGAAATGGAAGTTTGGAGAGGTTCTCAAGAAGGTTTGGAGGTAGTGGTGGTAAGGCCAGGCGTGATTTTGGGAGCAGGATTTTGGAAGTCAGGAACAGGAAGACTCTTTGAAAGAATCAACAAAGGATTGCTTTTTTACACAGAAGGGGTTACAGGATACGTTTCTGTGGAAGATGTAACGAATGCCATGATTTTATTGATAGAGACGAATTGCTTTGGAAAAGCATTTACGCTTGTTGCAGAGAATAGATCATTTAAAAGTATCTTTTTTCAAATGGCACATTCTTTAAAGGCGAGTCAACCAAAATATTTAGCTAAAAAATGGATGACCTCTCTTTTTTGGAGGATTGAAATGGTGAAATCATGTGTTACGGGTAAAGAACCAAAACTAACAAAACACACTGCAAAAGCAATTCATGGTTCATCGTGTTTTGCAGCTGAAGAGGTTAAAAAAGCAATCAATTTTCAATTTGAACCCATAGATGCTTGTATCAAACGTGTTTCGGAGCTTTATTTGTTGGAAAATTAAATAGAATAATTTTTCTATTTTTGCAATATAGAAAATAGAAAAAATCAATTTTAAATAAAAGTATTAATTTTTACGATGAATAATAATGACTTTGGGCTACCAACAGTTAATGACGAATTTCAATTACTTGATTTTAATAGTTTTGAATTCACTAGACACCAACAGTTGAGTCAGAAACTTTGTGAATTGAGAAAAGCTTATGATAATGCAGTAGAAGAAAATAATACAGGTGAAAATGAAAAAAAAGATAAGTATTTAGATTCTATGTATTTCGTGTATTTGGAGTTAGTTTCTATGCGTTTATTTTTGCTTGAAAAAGGTGATATTCCTTGCACCCCTGATCAATATAAAATACTTTCTCTTCGTAAGTTAAATAAGGGATTAATCTATGAGGAAAACATGTTCCTTTATAAGACGAATAAAGCTATAGACGAAATCATACAAAACCAATTTTTACGAAAGAAATCTCGACGTCGAACAATCTAGTTTTTTGATTCAAAAAATCAATAACTCACATTTTAAATTTTATATACGAGTTTTCAGTCTTTTTTTACTCAGTCATCAACTCATAATCTTTCCAAAAAGTGGGGTAACTTTTAGAAACCACAGCAGGGTCTTCAATAGCAATAGGAACTAATAGAGACAAGGGTGCAAAAGCCATTGCCATTCTATGATCGTTATAGGTTGCAATGCTGCAATTGGCATTGAGTTTTTTGGCTGGTTTTAAATGCAAAGTGCTATTTGTAATAGCAACTTCACCCCCAAGTTTTTCGATTTCTGTTTTTAGTGCTTGCAACCTATCAGTTTCTTTTATTTTTAGGGTATGAAGTCCTGTAAGATTACATTCAATTCCCAAACCAAAACAAGTTACTGCAATGGTTTGAGCAATGTCTGGTGCATGGGTTAGGTCAAGTTCTTTGAAAAAATCCAACTCTATATCGGTCGTCTTTTTCAAACGAATCGAGTGGTTTTTGAATTCAGTTTCCACGCCTAAATGTTTGTAAATATCAGTACAAATAGCATCTGCTTGCAGGCTATTTTTTTTGAAAGAAGAAAGCTCAATTTCCGCATTTTTACTCAATGCTACAAAGCTAAAGTAGTAAGATGCTGAACTCCAGTCAGACTCTACCACCACTATTCTATCATCCACGCTTTTTTTTGGCAAAACCTTGATGGTTCTTCCCTGCCAGTTACATTCAATACCTAAGCTTTGCAATAAACTCACCGTCATTTTTATATAGGGTGCAGAGGTAATGGCTCCTTCAAAGTGAAGTTCTAAGCCGCTTGGTAATTTTGGTGCTATCAACAGCAGCGCTGTAATGTATTGACTACTGGTGCTCCCATCAATATGCACGGTATTTTTTACAAGACTTTTGCCAGTAATATTTAGAGGAGGGTATCCTTCTTTGTCTGTATATTCTATTTCAGCTCCTAAGCTTCTAAGTGCTTCTATCAGTACTTTTATAGGTCGATTTTTCATTCTTTCTGAACCTGTAAGCGTTATTTGTTTCCCTTGGGTAGTAGCAAAAAAAGCAGTGAGAAAACGCATGGTAGTTCCTGCATGACCGATGTCTATGATGTTGGAAGTGCTTTTAAGGGCATGCGCCATGTACCTGGAATCATCTGAATTGGAACTATTTTGAATCGTTATGTTAGGGTACAATTGTTTTAAAATCAACAACCTATTAGATTCGCTTTTGGAACCAGAAATTTGGATTTTAGCCTTTTTGAGTTGCTTGATTTTTGGGAGTTCAATTTTATTCATAGCAAAGAATTTTATTAAAAAACTAGGTTAATTTATCATTATTTTTATGCCTGTCTTTGTCTCTTTTTGTTTTAAAATCCAGTTTTTTTTCAAAAGCTTTTTCAAGGTCAATACCTGTTTGGTTTGCTAGGCAAAGAACTACAAAAACTACATCTGCAAGCTCTTCTCCCAAGTCTTTTGATTTATCGCTTTCCTTTTCACTTTGTTCGCCATATCGCCTGGCAATAATCCTAGCAACTTCTCCTACCTCTTCGGTGAGTTGTGCCATGTTGGTGAGTTCATTAAAGTAGCGAACACCATGTTTTTTTATCCATTCGTCTACTGTTTTTTGTGCGTTTTTTAAATCCATTTTTTTAATTAATAATCACCAGTAAGTTCTCTTGACCTGTTCGATAGGTTTTTTAATTGCTCCAGCGCCTGAATTTTCTTGATTTTATTGAGGCTTGCATTTAGCTCAAATCCAAGTAATAATATCACTGAATTTACCCAGATGTACAGCATCAATACCAGTAAAGTGCCTATAGAACCGTATAATTCATTGTGTTTGGAGAAGTCTTTTACATAAATTCCGAATAAAAAAGTAGTTAAAACCAGCAACAAAGTTGTGAGAAGGGCACCTTTGGAAAAAAACCGTGCTTGCCTGCCCTCTTTGGTTCCAAAAAAATAAAGGATGGAAGTGCTAATATAAGCCATCATGGTAAAAATGAGCAACTGAGTGATTCTTACTTCCTCAACCGCCTCTTTTTTTACTATGATTTCAGCTGTTTGCCCAAACAATTCATCAAATGGCTTAAGTACATATATTTCCACCAAACCAATGATTGAAATAGTGAATAAGAGTAAAAAAGCAAGTAACAATCCCACTCCAAAAGAATATAAATACATGGAAAATGGGTTGCGAGTTTGTTTGATATGATAAGAATATTCAAAGCCCACAAATACGGCAGTAACACCATTTGCCATCAAAAACATTGCTAAAATAAGGTTTGAAATGAGTAATCCATCTCGTTGATTGTTCAAAATATCATCTACAATACCTTGTAAGAAGCTAGCAGTTTCGGTAGGAGCAAGGCTATTAATCACTGCCCTAAAATCATTTGAATCGATGGGTAAAAAGGGTAGCAAATTGAGTGTAAATAGCAAAAAAGGAAATATTGCCATAAAGAAGTTAAAAGCTATTGCTCCTGCTCTGGAAGTGAGTGCACCTTTTAAAATTCCAGAAATATACATGTCAAAAAAATGATAAAATGACATGCCCTCTAATCCTGGGATCTTATTTTTTTTTAGAAGGACAATAAACCACTTTACCAGCGGTATTTTAAGTAGTAAGTCCTCAATTTTTAGGGTCATTTGTTTGTAATTAAGAATGAAATGAGACGTTTTAGGATGCTGTTTAAATATTGTTGATTACATCATAAGTTTGCTTCGCTATTTCCAATTCTTCGTTGGTTGGAATTACCAATATTTTTACGCTTGATTTAGTTGCTTGCACCTCTTGTATTTCAGTTGTTTTTAGGTTGTTTTTAGTTATATCAATTTCAATACCTAAATAATCCATTTTCTGGCAAATTAATTCTCTAAAGTAAGAAGAATTTTCTCCAATTCCTCCAGTAAAAATGATGGCGTCTAATCCGTTTAATTTTGCAATGAATCCGCCTATATAATGCTTTGCACGAGCAGCCGCAATGTTAAGTGCCGTTATACATTGCTCATTTCCAGCTGCTGCTTTTTGCTCAATATCTCTATAGTCGGGGTAGCCATCCGTAAGTCCCTTCATGCCGCTTTCTTTGTTGAGTTGTTTAAAAACATCCTTCAAATCCATGTTTAAATGATTGACCATATGATGAATAATATGTGGATCTAGGTCGCCACACCGTGTACCCATTACCAGTCCGCTAAGTGGGCTAAACCCCATAGAATGATCGATGCTTTTGCCATGATGTATGGCGGTGATGCTACATCCATTGCCTAGGTGGAGTGAAATGATTTTTTTTGAATGCTCTTTTCCAAGGTAATCAATGGCTTTTTTTGAAACATATTTATGACTGGTGCCATGAAATCCATACTTCCGAATGTGATGTTTTTCTTCAAAAATTCGAGGAATGGCGTAAGTATAAGATTCTTTGGGCATGGTTTGATGAAAAGCGGTATCGAACACCACTGCCTGCATTGCTTTAGAAAACACAGATTCTGCAAAAACAATTCCTTCATAATTGGCAGGATTGTGTTGAGGAGCAAGGGAGAAGAGTTCTTGAATTTTTTCTTTTACCTGCTTGTTAACGGTGGTGGGGTTAGAAAAAAAACTTCCGCCATGAACCACTCGATGCCCTACCGCTTCAATTTCATCTGTATGCTGAATAATCCCTTTTTCTATATCTAATAATTGCTTTACAATGATTTCAAAACCAGTCTTATGGTCTTTGGTATTGATGTCCTTTTCAATAGTTAGTGTAGGCGTTTTGTACTTAAAAAATCCTTTTTCTAGTCCGATTCTATCGATCAGACCACTACATACAACTTTTTGTGTAGGCATTTCAAATACTTGAAATTTTATGGAAGAACTACCAGCATTGATGACTAAAATTTTCATTTTTTAAATTCCTTGCGCTTGAATTGCTGTTATAATTACCGTATTGTAAATATCATCTACATTACACCCTCTACTTAAGTCGTTTACTGGTTTTTTTAATCCTTGCAGGATTGGACCAATCGCCAAGCCCCCTGTTTCTCTTTGAACTGCTTTGTAGGTGTTGTTGCCTGTGTTCAAATCTGGAAAAATAAGCACATTTGCCTGACCAGCAACCTCAGAATTTGGCATTTTTTTCTTTCCTACTTCAGGGTCCACAGCTGCATCATACTGAATAGGTCCTTCCACGTTTAATTCAGGATTTCGCTGCTTTACAATGGCAGTTGCTTCCTTTACCCTTTCCACATCTTCTCCGCTTCCAGAGCTGCCAGAAGAATAGGAGAGCATGGCAATTTTTGGTTCAATACCAAAGGCTTTTGCCGATGCTGCAGATGAGATGGCGATGGCGGCTAACTCTTCTGCATTTGGGTTTGGATTGATGGCACAGTCGCCAAAAATAGAAACACGGTCTTTTAAATACATAAAGAATATGGAGGAAACGATGGAAGCATTTGGCGTAGTTTTTATGAATTGCAAGGCTGGTAGAATTGTATTTTTAGTAGTTTGGGTAGCTCCCGCAACCATTCCATCAACCATGCCTTTATAAACCATCATGGTGCCAAAATAAGAGGGGTCTTCCATCAAATCTCGGGCAATGTTTATGGTAAGTCCTTTGTGTTTGCGAAGTTCGAATAGTTTTTCGGAAAAAGCTGGGAGATGATGAGAGGTAAGTGGATCAATAATTGTGATTTTAGACAGGTCGAGTTCAATTTCTAAAAAAGCAATTCTTTCCTTTATTTCACTTTCTTTACCAAGAATGGTAAGGTCTAAAATGTCGGTAGCGCATAGCTTTGCAGCAGCCATTAATATTCTATCATCATTACCTTCGGGCAACACAATATTTTTTCTAATTTTTTTCGCTCGCTGAATCATGTTGTATTGAAACATTCTAGGAGTAATGTCTTTGCTTTTTACAGAAACGAGTTGTGCTTCCATTTTTTTGAAGTCGAAATTTTTCTCAAAAACTTGAATTGCCTGCTGTATTTTTTGTTCGTTTTCGGCGTAAATATGCGATCTAACAGCTCCTACTTTATTGGCAGTCTCAAAAGTGCCTTCCTCCACCAAAACAATGGGTACTACTTTTTGCAAACCCTCAATCAGTTTTATAATGGAAGGCTCTGGCACTAGTCCGCCAGTTAGAATAATGCCAGCAACACTTGGGTAATTGGAAGATAGGTTTGCTTGGAGCGCTCCTAATATCAGGTCGGCTCTATCGCCAGGCGTTATTACCAAACAATTGTTTTTCAGCTTGGTAATGTAGTTACTCAGTTGCATGGCACCCACAGTGGAATTGGCACATTCGTTGTTCATAAGGTCGTGCCCAATCAGTACTTTTCCATTTATTTGAGCCGCCACTTCTTTAATGCTTGGGTGGTCCAACGATTCAATCAAAGGAATGACACAATTGTAAAGCTTTTCAGGGAAATTCTTCTTTAACAACGATGCTACCAACTCAAGGTTTTTTTCTTGTATTTTATTGGCTACCAAGCCTACTACTTCTACATTTTTCTTTACAAAGCTGTCATAGGCAAGTTTAAGATCACTCACAAATCGATCTTGTGTTTTGTTCACGCCTTTTGATACAATAATTGCGGGTATGCCAAGATTTTTTGCAATCAACCCATTGTAGTTGAGCTCAACTGCAGATCCTTCTCCTGAAAAATCAGTTCCTTCCACCAGTATAAAATCGTATTGTTCTTCTAGCTTCTTGTATTTTTCAATGATTTTATTGAAAATTTTGCCTTTTTCGTTGTTGTTGAGTAGCGCTATAAATTTACTTTTAGTAAAAGCGTAAGCTTCCTCTGGTAGGGTATTTAGCTTGAAGTAATCAAGCACTGTTTTTAGGTGATTGTCTTGCTTGCCTTCTTCTACATTGTCTATAATAGGTCTATAATAACCTACTTTGGCGGTTTTGTACATAACCATGCTCATCAAGCCTAGCACTAATATTGATTTTCCGCTATTATTCTCATTGGTGGCAATGTAAATTGCTTTGCTCATGCTTGTTTGAATTTTAGTAAAGGTAGCAGATCATAGGTAATTTGGTTTCACAATGACTACGATTTTCTACATCGTCTATGCTTTTTATAAAACTTAATACCAACCATTAACAACACTGAAATTCCAAGTATTCCACAAACTCCAAAAATCCATCCAAAAGTATTTTTAAGCACTACTAAAAAAACACATGCAAAAAGAATAAGCGTAGGGATTTCATTCCATAACCTCAATTTATCGGAACTGAAATGAAGGCTGCCTTTTTGAGTTTGCTTGTATAATACATGACAAGAAATATGATAGGCGTATAGCAATAGCACGAAAAATAATTTTAAGTGCATCCAAGGTTCAGACAAATAAATTTGCCCAATAGGCGTCATTAGTAGCCAAGAACCTAGTAAAAGTGTAAGGATTGCAGAGGGCCAAGTAATGATATTCCATAATCTTCGAATCATCAGTTTGTATTGATCTTGCAAGATTCTTTTTTCCTCTGCTGATTTCTCTTCTGCTTCCTTGAAGTAGATGTACAACCTAACCACATAAAATAAGCCTGCAAACCAAGTAACTACAAATATAACATGTAACGATTTTACATATAAATAGTCCATAAACTATTGTTTGCTAAAGTCGTTTATCCAATTAGCCACCACATTCACCCAATTTTCTTGATCGTTGAGACAGGGAATTAGGGTGAATTTTTCTCCACCATATTTCATAAATTCTTCTTTTGCTTCCATGCCTATTTCCTCTAGTGTTTCTAAACAGTCCGACACAAAAGCTGGGGTAACGATCACCAATTTTTTCATTCCTTGTTTGGCAAAAGCTTCAATGGTTTTATCTGTATAAGGTCTTAGCCAAGGATCAAAACCTAATCGAGATTGAAAAGAAGTGCTGAAGATTTCTTCTTTTAAATTGAGCTGTTCAGCTACCTGTCGTGTGGTTTCGTGGCATTGATGACGGTAACAAAATTCATGTGCAGCAGATTTTGTTTTACAGCAGTTGGCATCTATGGTGCAATGCGATTTTGTAACATCTGTTTTTTTTATGTGTCTTTCTGGAATTCCATGGTAGGAAAAAAGTAAGTGATCTAATTGATTGTCTTTTAAATAAGGCTTTATAGAGTCGCACAAAGCATCTACATAATCCTTTTTGTGGTAAAAAGCTGGCATAAAGGTCAGCTTCATGTTTGGATAATATTTTTTCGCCAATTCTTTTGTCAATTCCTCAATGGTTTTGGTGGTAGCCATGGCATGCTGAGGATACAGTGGAATGATGAAAAGATCATCTACTCCTTTTTTCGATAACTTTTCCAATGCGTATTTAATGGAGGGATTTTTATAACGCATGGCGAGTTCAATAGGTAAGCTGCTTTTTTGTTGAACTTTCTCCACCAGTCTTTTAGAAAGCACAATCAGTGGCGACCCTTCGTCAAACCATATTTTTTTATAGGCTTTGGCAGATTTTTTAGGTCGAAGATTCAGAATGATTCCTTTCACAAGCAAAACTCTTAGCCAATACGGAACATCGATCACGTATTTGTCCATCAAAAATTCACCCAAGTATTTTTTTACATCTCCAACATCTGTACTATCAGGTGAGCCTAAATTCACCAACATTGCGCCTTTCATATCAAATTATTTTTATAGCTAATTCAAAGATAGTGAGTTTCCGCATTCACAAAACTTCTTATTTATGTTGATTTTTTTATTTTTAAACAGTTTTGTTGAATTGTTATTAGGCACGGTTAAATTTTTTTATAAAAAAGTTGTGTATTGTTTTTAGTATCATTGATAAATTCATTTTCAAAAGCTATTTTTACACCATGGAATTTTCCTCTAAACTTTTAGAAAAAGCCGTAAACGAAGTTTCTCAACTTCCTGGAATTGGCAAAAGAACAGCCTTAAGGTTGGTATTGCATTTATTGAAGCAACCCAAAGAACAGACCTACAGGCTTTCTTCATCACTCAACAGGCTTACCGAAGAAATCAAAACTTGCAAAAAATGTCATAATATTTCCGATACCGATGTTTGCGAAATTTGTGCAAACCCACATCGAAATGAGGCGTTGGTTTGTGTAGTAGAGGATGTAAGAGATGTAATGGCGATAGAAAACACCATGCAATACAAGGGTTTGTACCATGTGTTGAATGGTAAAATTTCACCCATAGAAGGGGTTGGTCCACAACATTTAAACATTGGTAGTTTGGTAACAAAGGTGAAAGAAGGAGGGGTGGAAGAAGTTATTTTTGCCCTTAGTTCCACCATTGAAGGTGACACCACTATTTTTTACATTCGCAAACAACTAACGCCGTTTTCAGTACTTACCTCCACCATTGCAAGAGGGATAGCTGTGGGCGATGAACTGGAATATGCAGATGAAGTTACGTTAGGAAGAAGTATTGCCAATCGAGTGCTGCTTGAACCTTCTTTATAATGATGCAGGTTTCTATAGTCATTGTAAGTTATAAAGTTCAGTATCTTTTGCAGCAGTGTATTCAGAGCGTTTTGGAGGCTTCTGCAAACATCAAAACTGAAATTATTGTCGTTGATAATAATTCCGATGATGGAAGCTACGAATACTTACAGCGTAAGTTTCAAGAAGTTCAATTCATTGAAAACAAACAAAATCTAGGTTTTTCAAAAGCTAATAACCAAGGAGTTTCTATTGCCAACGGAACGTATGTATTAATTCTAAATCCAGATACGGTTATTGCTGAGGATACTTTGGTGAAGTTGTTGAATTTTGCAGATGAAAAAGTTAATTTAGGCATTGTAGGAGTTAAATTGATTGACGGAACAGGTCGTTTTTTACTCGAAAGCAAGCGTGGAATTCCTACTCCGATGGTTTCTTTTAACAAACTTTTTGGAATTTCAAAAAAACAAAGCAGCAAGTATTACGCAAAGCATTTAGGAGAGGATGAAACAGGTAAGGTGCCTATTTTAGTCGGTGCTTTTATGTTTATGAAAAGAGCTGTTTATGAGGGGGTAAAAGGGTTTGACGAGGATTACTTTATGTACGGCGAAGACATAGATTTGAGTTACAAAGTATGGAAGAGGGGGTATGAAAATTATTATTTTTCAGATACTCAAGTAATTCATTACAAAGGAGAAAGTACTCAAAGAAATGTAAAGTACCTAAATTATTTTTTAGGTGCCATGAAGATTTTTTACAAAAAGCACTTCAAGCTAAATCCATTTTTTTATTTATTAATGGAATTGGGAAGAGGTTCTTGGTATCTTTCAAAATACATAAAAAACAGCTATCAATCTGATCAAAAAGAAATTAAATCATTCAATTCTTTGTTATTGACAAATAATAAGGAATTACCGAAAGCCTTTGAAAAAATAAATTGTAGGGTAGAGACAAATCTTGAGATTTCAACTGCTGAGTTGGCAACAATGATTGAAGATGAAGAAGTTGATGAACTGATTTTTGACAATGATGTTTTAACGAATAAAAAAATAATTCAGCACATGCAACTTCTTCAAAAAAAACCTGTTGTGTTTAAAATAAAACCAAAAAACGCCCATTTTATAATTGGTAGCGTTGGGGAAAGATTTAAATGTGAAGTGCTTTTTTTAAAGGTACATAGCTCAAACGATGGTTCTTCCTTCTAAAACTTACGCATCATTTTTTTCCAAGTCAATTAGAAAACTATAAGACCTGGCAATGTCTTTTAATACGTCAAAACGACCAGAAGCGCCTCCGTGTCCTGAATCCATATCGGTATAAAGTAAAAGTAGGTTGTTGTCTGTTTTAAGCTCTCTTAGTTTTGCCACCCATTTTGCAGGCTCAAAATACTGAACTTGTGAGTCATGTAAGCCTGTAGTTACTAGCATATTTGGGTATTCCTTTGCCTCCACATTATCGTAGGGAGAATATGATTTTATGTAATTGTAGTATTCTAAATCCTCTGGATTTCCCCATTCGTTGTATTCGCCAGTGGTTAGCGGAATGGTTTTATCCAACATGGTGGTAAGCACATCTACAAATGGAACATCTGCAACAATGCCTTTGAATATTTCTGGTTTCATGTTGATGATTCCACCCATGAGTAAACCACCAGCAGATCCTCCAGATGCATACAAATGATTCGAAGAAGTGTAGTTGTTTTTTATCAAATGCTCGGCACAAGCAATAAAATCTGTGAAAGTATTTTTCTTAGAAAGCATACGTCCGTTTTCATACCATTTTCTACCTAAATACTCGCCACCTCTTACGTGTGCAATCACGAATATAAAGCCCCTGTCAAGTAAACTCAGCCTGCTTGAGCTAAATCTTGGATCAACAGTAATACCATACGACCCGTAACCATAAAGTAGCAAAGGTGTTTCGCTATTTATCTTGGTGTCTTTCCGAACCACCACAGACATTGGAATTTCTACGCCATCGGCTGCTTTTGCCCATAGCCTAAAGCTTTTGTAATTATCTTTTTGAAACTTTCCGCCCAGAACCTTTTGCTCTTTTTTGATGGTTTTAGTCCCATCATTCACATTAAAATCGAAAATAGTGGTAGGTGTGGTCATGGAGCTATAGGCAATACGCAACATGGATGTTTCAAAATCAGGGTTGTAACCTACTCCGGCATCGTAAACTTCTTCTTCAAAGGGAAAATAATCATCTTTAGAATCATCCCAATTTTTTATCCTGATTTTGCAAAGTCCATTTTCACGTTCTTCTAGCACCAAAAAATCTTTAAAGATCGAAACGTCTTCTAGTAGTACTTCTTCTCTGTGATCGATAAGCGTTTGCCAATTTTCTTTTGAAGTTTTCGATTCTGAAGTTTTCATCAGTTTGAAATTAAAGGCATTATCTACATTTGTATGAACATAGAAATGATCTTCGTAATGAAAAATTGCGTATTCATGGTTTGGCGCTCGTTCTTGAAAAATAGTGAAGGTGCCTTCTGGGTTGCTGGCGTTAAGGAATCTATACTCGGTAGAAATGGTGCTGAAGGAAGCAATGATGATGTACTTACCTGATTTTGTTCTGTATGCAGCAGTGTTGAAAGTTTCGTCAGTTTCTTCAAATACCTCAACATCTTTGGCAGGGTTTGTGTTCAATACATGACGAAATATTTTAAAGGATCGAAGCGTTTCAGGATCTTTTTTTGTGTAAAAAACAGTTTTATTGTCATTCGCCCAAGCAATACCACCAGTGGTGTTTTCTATTTTTTCTGGGTAAATTTCACCAGTTTCTAAATCTTTGAATTGAAGATCATACAGTCTTCTACTTACACAATCAGTTGAAAAAGCAGCAGTTTTATTATCTGGGCTAACAGAGAAGCTGCCCAAGTCGAAATAATTAAAGCCATCAGCCATTTTATTTACATCAAACAGGGTCTGCTCTATAGCATCTTCAGATTCATGCTTTCTGCAAAAGACAGGATATTGCTGACCTACGTGCATATAGGTTGTATAGATGTAATGGTTTTTTTTGAAAGGTACTGATTGGTCTTCTTCTTTAATTCGAGCTTTCAGTTCCTCAAAAAGTTCTTGTTGAAGTGTGTTTGTATGAGCTGTTTTTGAATGATAGTATTCATTTTCTGCATTCAAGTAGTCAATAACTGCTGGATTTTCTTTTTCATTAAGCCAGAAATAGTTGTCAATTATTTTTTGTCCGTGAATACTAAGTTCTTTTGGTGTTTTTGTAGCTTTTGGCTGGTTTGAATTTGAATTACTCATCAATTGTTATAAAGTTTGTAGCAAAACTAAATTATTTGTTTGGATTGTGACGCCATACTCAAATAACATAATTTCTATCACCATGTTTTGCCTTGATAAAGAAAAACAGTCCTAGATCATAAAATTTAGCGTTTTATTAAAGTGTTTCTGTATCAAAATGAGTAGACAATAAATAACTAAATGCCTGCGGTCCTTCCATAAAAAGGAGGTCTAGAATTGAAAGATTTGGGATGAATTCATTTGCTGACACAAAGTTTTGGGGGTATTCTTCAAAAGAATAATTCATTTTTTTCTTTGAATTTATCAACTCACGAAAATCAAATTCAACTTTTTGATTTTCATAGGATTCAGTAAAATTATATGGTGTGTGATGGTCTAGGCACGACATTACAAACTGATGTGTTTCTAGATTGAGATCTAATAAAAATAGCTGTTTTTTTGAATAAATTTTCAACAAATCATCTTCGAAGAACTCAAAAAATGGCGAGGTATTGTAAGCAGTTTTAATAGTCCTAAAATGCTGCTGTTGCCAGTTTTCTGAATAATCAATCTTTACATTTTTTGTTATTTGTTTACCCTCAGAAGATCTTTTTACAGGCACATTCAGATGTTGTCTTCCTTGCTGAGCATAAATAAAACAACGGTTTCTATAGGTTTGTTTTTGATAATGATCATGAATTTCGAATGAGAATTGTGCACATTTTACAAGCAGTGAATACTGAGCAATGGTGGCAAAATAGCATGGGTGGAATAGCCCTTTTGTTGTTTTTTGTGTCATTTTTTAAAATTCAACTTTTTTGTGATGATTTAGCAATGAAAATTTTCTTAATTTCGTGCCAAAGAAAAAAGCAAAATAATTGCTATTTTTCTGCTTTAAAATTAGATGAATTAATTATGAAATTATCAATTGATAAGAATATACAATCTTTTCAAAAAAAATCTTTTCGTAGCCGCCTTTGGGCGTGATTTTTTTTGTTGCTTAAGACTTTAAAACTTATACGCCCTCTTCAGTTAAAAACGAAGAGGGCTTTTTATTTATAACCAAAATATATTATTATGAAAACGCAATCAAATTATGTAAAAGTTGCCTCTCACGAGGCGAAAAAAGGAAGCTTCAACACTTGTCTTCTTTTGTACTCAGGTGGTCTTGACACTTCTGTAATGCTCAAATGGATTCAAGAAGAATACCAATCTGAGGTAATTACGCTCACCATCGACCTAGGGCAAACCGCCGACAATCTTGCAGAAATCAAACAAAAAGCATTGGATTTAGGTGCAAAAGATGCCATTGTATATGATGCAAAAGATGAATTTGCAGACATTCTACTTGCTGAAGCTATCAAAGCAAATGCTGATTACCAAGGTGGTTATGCACTTAGTACGCCTCTAGGAAGAGTGGCTATTTCTAAAGTAGCCGTAAAAATTGCCAAAGAAAAAAACTGTACGGTTATAGCACATGGTTGCACAGGAAAAGGTAATGATCAGGTACGGTTTGAAGGTTACATTACTACCCTAAATCCAGCAATAAAAGTAATAGCTCCGGTAAGAGAGTGGGGCATGGGAAGACAAGAAGAAATTGAATATGCTAAAAAGCATCAAATTCCAGTTATTCAAAAAGCTGATAAGCCTTATTCATACGACGAAAATATGTGGGGAAATACAGGAGAAGGCGGAGAAATTGAAGACCCTTCATTGGTGCCTCCACTAAAAAATATTTTGCAGTGGTGTAAAACCAAAGAAGAGGCAGCAGATACTGGTGAAATTATAGAGATTGAATTTGAGCAGGGCATCCCTAAAAAAATCAATGGAAAAGCCAAGAAGCTGAGTGAATTAATTTACGACTGCAACAAGATTGGCGCAAAACATGGCGTAGGCGTTTTTCATTTGATTGAAGATAGATTTGTTGGGTTAAAAGTGAGAGGTATTTATGAGAATCCTGGGGCAAGCATACTTATTGAAGCACATAAAAAACTTGAAAAATTGGTTTCAACAAGGGAAGAAAACGAGTTGAAAATGTTTATGGATGGTAAGTGGGCATACCTTACGTATGCTGCCAGATGGTACGATCCTGTAATGTACCATATTCATGCTTTTATCAATAGTATGAACAAGAAAGTAACAGGCACCGTTAAAATCAAATTGTTTAAAGGAAACATAGATGTAGTAGCATTGATATCTCAATATTCCTTATTTGATGAAAGTCTAGCAACTTTTGAAAAGGATGCAACTTTTAATCAAAATGCATCGGCTGGGTTTATTGAGATTTATAACCTTGCTCAAAAAACAGCTTTCAATGTTTATAATTTTGAAGAGGAGCTTTATAAAAATTAAACTCATAAATCCTTTATAATTAATCAACCACCCTACTGCCCAAAAACAAGTAAAAAGATAGTAGGGTGGTTTTTAAAATGGTTGGAGTGTATTAAATTTTGATTATGAAAAATAAATTATGGCAAACCAGCAATGGCGGATTGCATCCTTTGGTAGAAGCATTTACCGTTGGCGATGATTACATCTTCGATCAACAGCTACTTCCGTATGATATTCAGGCAAGTAAGGCACATGCTGAAATGCTTTTTGAAATGAATATCATCAATCAAAAAGAATTTGCACA
>Ga0307934_1000352_pt1 | contig 35603 bp, 32 predicted proteins | sample OrgLakmetageno90_FD_201838 | JGI IMG/M metagenome (GOLD analysis project Ga0307934, IMG submission 201838) | Saline water microbial communities from Organic Lake, Antarctica - #90 | ecosystem: Environmental > Aquatic > Non-marine Saline and Alkaline > Saline | place: Antarctica: Organic Lake...
TGATGACTTCCGCTTGCGCTTCAGTCTGTTCATGTGATGTGGGAGTGAGTTTTTTATTACGTTTCATGGTTGGAATGGCAGTCTTGGTGATTCTTCACCGTCTGCAACTCCTCCCATGTCATCTTTTATCTTATTTTTCAAAACAGTTGGTAAGCTATCTCTGGTTTGGTTCGTTCAGATATTCGCATACGTAATCATTAGCATCGTCATTTATGCTTTATTGTTTCAGCACGAAGCCGCATCCGCATATCTTTTTCTCGGCCTGCCTTTAATCTTGATCGCTAGTCTATGGTTTGGTCCTACGGGTGCGACTAATACCACTCTGATTTTTAGCTTTTTTACGTTTTTTATCTACATTTATTCAGGGAATCTCCCGGGGACCCAGAGCGGTAATGTTGAAGCCATTATACTTTTAGATATTTTCTTGATAGTCCTCGGAATCACCTCGCTCTCGCTCACCGTATTTTATCAAAAAGAAAGATCGGTCGCTCCGACTATACTTTTACTTAGCGGATGGTTTATTAGCGCATGGCTCTACCAATCACTTCACAGCGCAGCGGAGCGAGTCGATGAGATTAGTATTCAGGAATTGATAGCAGATTCCGAAAACTTAATCCTTACTCGATATAGCACTTATATTGATGCATTGCGGGCCAGCGCAGCCTTCTACCGTGATAGTGATGACGTAAACTTAAGCGACTGGGAGAAGTTTGTAAATAAGCTCGATCTAGTGAATCGGTATCCCGGTATAAACGGTCTCGGAGTCGTCAAACCACTGAGAGCTCAACAATTAAAAGATTATTTATCAGAGGTTAGAGCCGATGGCTTGAAAGACTTCACTCTCAAATCAATCAATGAAAGAAACGGCCCTTTCGCTGATCGTCTTGGATATTCGCATTATGTAGTCGATCAAATTGCTCCTTTAGAATTAAATAAGAGTTCGCTCGGGCTCGATCTTTCGACTGAAGAACAGAGTTTCAAAGCAGCTGTAGCAGCCCGGGATAATGGAGAGCCTTCTATATCTGAATCGATCCTTCTTGAAGTTGGGGCGTCAAAAAAGAGGGGCTTCCTCATATTCATGCCCATGTTTAAAGAAGGCGCACCGACTGACACAATAGATAAAAGAAGGGAAGCTTTCACCGGATGGACCTACGCACCATTCATAACCAAGGCATTTTACGAAGGTATCATACGGCCACGGAATCAAAAAATTGACTTTGCCGTATTCGAAAGTGAACAGGTCAAACGGGAAAACTTAATTTACAAAACGAATTCAAGTTGGGAACCGCTTAAAAAATTAGATTATGAAAGCCTCACTCGGGTAACCATGGGGCAACGGACTTACTCTATCGCGTGGAAGCGTGGGGTCGATTTCAGTAGAAGCGAAATCTACTCTGCCTCGATTGCCGCGGCCAGTGTTGCCACCGGAACCTCGTTTCTCGCGGGCATCGTCATTAGCCTACTCACGACCAGCCGCACAGCGAATCGCATCGTGGACACCCGCACTGCTGAACTACGCCGCTTAAATGATGATTTACGCAACGAAGTAGAAGAAAGGAAAAGTGCCGAAAAATCGGCCGATAATGCCAGACGCGTGGCAGAAGCAGCTAGCTTAGCCAAGAGCGAATTCCTCGCGACCATGAGTCACGAAATCAGAACGCCGATGAACAGCGTGCTCGGATTCGCTGAATTGCTCAATGCGACTAAATTGACGGCAGAGCAACGCCTCTGGACCAATTATATTCACGGCTCGGGTCAATCGCTACTCAGTATCATAAACGACATCCTTGATTTTTCTAAAATTGAAGCAGGCAAAATGACGCTTGAGCAAGTCCCTTACTCGGTCGACGAATCAACCGAGGGTGTTATCAATAGTTTTCGTTTAACTGCTAACGAGAAAGGACTGACAATAGACCTGAACAGAGGCAACGACAGTCCAAAGCACGTTATTGGAGATCCTATCCGCTATAAGCAAATTACAACGAACCTTATCGGGAACGCACTCAAGTTTACCGAAAGAGGAACCATCACCGTAAGCACTACTTGGGCAGGCGATGCACAAAATGGAATACTCACCCTCTCGGTAAAGGATACCGGAGTTGGTATAAGCGAGGCCAAGTTGAAGACGCTATTCCAGAAATTTACTCAAGTGGATAGTTCGACCACCCGCAAATTTGGAGGCACTGGCCTCGGGCTAGCCATAAGCAAAAACCTAACTGAACTGATGGGTGGTTCGATTGTAGCGAAAAGTCAGCTTGGATCCGGCACGATCGTGACTGTCAAATTGCCTTTCACCATAGCCACCGAGAGCGAAATGCCAGAACCTAGACAACCGAAAGAACAGGAAGCAGCCGCGGGAAAGAATTACGGAGCCGAAGTGCTCCTTGTTGATGATAACAAGATGAACCAAAAGCTGGGCATGACTATTCTCAAACGACTCGGCTGCAAGGTAGCACTTGCCAATGATGGACTAGAGGCGGTTGAAGCTGTTAAGAAGAAAGTTTTTGCAGTTGTCTTCATGGATTGCCGCATGCCCAATATGGATGGCTTCCAGGCGACGCGTAAAATCCGCGAACTTGAAACTGAAGGGCTCGTTAAATCGGATCGCGCTGGTAAACTATTACCGATAGTGGCGCTGACCGCAAATATTACAGAATTAAATCGCCTGGAATGCATCGAATCAGGGATGAATGATCTATACAAAAAACCCTGCAAGATCAACGATTTCAGCAATGCATTAGAAACTTACTGGGTTAAAAGCTGATCGGAGGCCTCTATTTTATGGCCGCTTCGTTCAGTCTTCAAAAGGCAAATCACCCAGCCTACGCTCTTCGATAAAGTCCTGTAAGATCAGCGCCGCGGCCCGCGAATCGATCTCACCAGACCTTCTATCCGGCTTCTTTTTTTGCCCTCGTAAACCCTGCTCTACCGAGTGACTGGATAAGCGTTCATCGACTCGGTAAACCGGCATACGGAAGCGCTTTTCCAGTGCTTCAATAAATACATCGACTTCCTTCGCTTTGAACCCGATCGAGCCATCCATATTATACGGATAGCCCACCACTAAAGCATCGGCTCGCCGCTCTTTTATGGCATCCTCGATTTGCTGCATGCGTGCTTGCTTCGAAGCCGCCACCGCAGCGGGCAAAGGTAGCGCGATGCCAATTGTATCGGCAAAGGCCAAGCCAATCCGCTTCTCTCCCCAATCAATGCCTAAATAGTTCAACCGTAGGAATTAACTTTCTACATTAAATGCTTCAGCGCCGCTTTCGCACCTATTTGCTGGACCAATGTCTTAATCTTTTGCGCCTGATCTCGATGGCAGACTAAAGTCGCATCTTCCGTTTTAATGACGATCAAATCCTTGACTCCGACCAACGCAATCAGGTGCTTCGTGTCACGCGTAAACACGATATTATCGGAAGCCTCTAAAAACTCGACCTGCCCCCGAGCTACATTACCGGCATCATCCGCAGGATAGTGCCTTGCCAGCGCTGGCCACGCACCCACGTCGTCCCAATCAAAGCCAGACTCAATCATGACGACTCGGTCCGATTTCTCGATCACTGCATAGTCTATCGAGATCTTTTCCAAACTCGGGTAGTGCTCTAACAGGAGTTCATCGATCTGTGAACCTGCCTTCAAGCCAGACTCAATCGCCTCGATCGCCGCCCATAAAACTGGAGTATTACGCGCAAGTTCGCCCGCAATGGTCGAAACCGACCACACGAACATTCCCGCATTCCAAAAATAATCGCCACTCGCCAAGTAAGCTTCCGCGGTGGCAAGGTTCGGCTTCTCCACAAATCGCTGCACCGCGAACACAGCACGACCCGCATATTTCCCAATAGGACTGCCTTGCTGAATATATCCGTAGCCCGTCGCGGGAAAGTCCGCTTTAATGCCTATCGTGGCCAGGACAGCATCCGCCTCAGCGGCAGCAAAAGCGGATTCAAGCGTCGAACGTAAGCCCTCGCCATCATGGATGACTGCATCGGCAGGTAACATCGCAAACACTGCATCCGGATCGGCCTGCTTAACTAATATCGTAGCCAACGCGACCGCCGCCGCCGTGTCCCGTCCCACAGGCTCACCGATCACTTTTGCAGGGTCTAACTCTGGACAAACCTCTAAAACCGCCGCGCGCTGCTCAATGTTAGTTATAACAAAAACACGGTCCGCTGTAACCAATCCGGCCAAACGATCCACTGTCTGTGCTAGCATAGCCTTATCGCCAACAATCGGAAGCAGTTGCTTCGGCCGCGCCAATCGACTTTCCGGCCAAAAACGCTCCCCCCGGCCACCGGCCATGATCACAACATACTTATTTGCCATATTTCAAAAACTTACCGCAGGTAAAAAAGACGCAAGCAAAACAACCAAAGCTAGCCATTTCGCCAATTGTGACCTGCCTAGCAAACAATGCCTCTTCAACATCACTCGCGAAGTTATGAAAGTAGACCATCCAACGAGATAAGTAAGCTTAGCTCAACCCGGAGGCCACGTAAGGGAACGTCCACCAAGTAAATGCACATGCAGATGTGGCACGGTTTCACCACCGTCTGCCCCGTTATTTATAACCACGCGGAAACCTTGCTGCAAATCGAGCTTTTCGGCGACTTTTTGGGCGGTCAGTAATAAATGACCCAACAAATCAGAGTCCGCATCTTTGGCCTCGGCCAACCTTGGAATCACTTTTTTAGGTATAACCAGACAATGAACCGGTGCCTGTGGATCGATGTCGTGGATGACGATACAAGCCTCATCATCGTATTCAATCTTAGCCGGAATCTCTTTTGCTATGATTCGCTCAAAAAGTGTCTTTTCTGAATCCATATAATAAATGAAAAACCTACAAGACGACCACTTGCAAGTGGCAACCCCGCGTGGCCCAGGAGCAAATCATTTCATTAACCCAATCAAGCAAGTCCCGGTAAGCCTGTTCGCGCTTTTGCGTCCAATACTTTTTAGGCGGGCAGACCGACTCTCGCATACCTGTGACTAAAAAAAGCGCCTGAGCTTTACCCGCCACTCCCTTCATTTTCTCAATAATTTGCTGCCGCACCCAAAGCCAATCGAAAGCATCCTGCGCCGGGACATGCCAGTGAGCAAAGGCAAACGCGTGCTCCGCCCGGTGGTCGAAATGGAGACGCATCAGTTGTTCAGCGGCCAATTCCATCGGGAAAGGATTTGCGGTGCCGCGAAATTCTTCTTCATAGAACTTCAGCGCATGCCGCGCATCTTCCGCACACTCCGCATCCGCAACCCCGGTGCGCGCCAACACGGCATTTAAAGCATGCAGTTGCTCAATCAAGTCACTCTTTGCCATGATCAACCATGTCCTTTAAATCAGTAATTTCCTTCGCCAATTCGGATAAATCACGGAAATCTTTATAGACCGAAGCGTAGCGCACATAAGCAATCTGATCGAGATGCTTCAATCGCATCATAATAAATTCACCGATCGCTTGAGAGGGAATCTCGTGGTCATACTCTTTTTCCAAAGCCGCCAAAACGTCCGCAACCAGCATCTCTATCTGGATCGCATCAATGGGGCGTTTCTCAACCGATTTTTTCAAGCCCCCGACCATCTTCGCCCGATCAAAATCCTCCCGACGCCCATCCCGCTTGATTACCTGCAAATCAGCCCGTAAGACCTCTTCAATCGTAGTGAATCGATATTCACAATCCAGACACTCCCGACGACGGCGAATCGAGGTTTCATTTTTACCCGTCCGGGTATCGAGCACTTTTATTTCAAGCGAGGAGCACTTTGGGCAACGCATATCTTAGGCTATCTAGTGGGTCAGTGTAATTGAAGCCCTACATATAGAGCCAAAGAAATATATTCGAGACTTATTCTTGACTGTGCAATTCCTTAATTAAGCCCCAAAATAAGAGGCTGTAAGGCTAAACCTACAGTTTCAAAAAATTCTCCAGCAGTTGCATACCACCTCTGCCTCCGCCGTCCGTGGCGATCGACTCAGGGTGAAACTGCACGCCCCAAATCGGCAGGTCCTTGTGCGCAAGCCCCATAATTTCGCCTTCGTCCGTTTCCGCGGTCACCTCCAAACAATCCGGTAAGCTGGAGCGCTCGACCAGTAAAGAGTGGTAGCGGGTCGCCTCAATCGGGTTCGGTAATCCGGCAAAAATGTCCGTGTTATGATGCTTAACCGGCGAAGTTTTCCCGTGCATCAAACGCTCGGCCCGCACTACTTTGCCCCCATAATATTGCCCTATGCTTTGATGCCCGAGGCAGACCCCGAGGATCGGTTTCTTGCCCGCAAAGGCCCCGATTATGTTCAAGCTAATACCTGCTTCGGTCGGCGAGCAAGGCCCCGGTGAAATCATCACACGGTCCGGATTCAGCTCAAGCGCTTGCTCTACCGTAATCGCGTTGTTCCGGAAGACTTGTTGCTCCACTCCTAGCTGCCCAAAATACTGAACCAGATTATAGGTAAAGGAGTCAAAATTATCGATCACCAGTAACATAACCGATCACACTATTTGCTCACCGAGCACGCGCGCGGCCTCCTGCACGTCCTTGTCGCCGCGACCACTCAAGTTACCGATAATAATTTGGTCGGCGGACATTTCTTTTGCCCGCTCCATCGTGTAAGCAATGCCATGCGCGGATTCGAGCGCCGGCACAATCCCCTCAATCGAGCACAGTGCCTTAAAGGCTTCCAACGCTTCGGCGTCTGTTGCGTATCCGAATTTAATACGCCCCAGATCCTTGTAATAAGCATGCTCCGGTCCTACCGCCGCATAGTCCAACCCCGCCGATACCGAATGGGTTAAATCAATTTGCCCGTCTTCATCTTGTAAAATCCAAGTCTTTGCCCCTTGCAAAACACCCAGTCGCCCTCCTTCAAAACGTGCCGCATGATGCCCCTGCTTGATCTCGCGACCACCCGCTTCGACTCCCGTTAGCGCAACTTCTGCATCCTGCAAAAAGGCATAGAAAATACCAATCGCATTCGAGCCTCCGCCGACGCAAGCAGTCACCTCATCCGGTAAACGACCCTCTTTCTTCAAAACTTGTCGCCGCGTCTCTTCGCCAATCACTCGATGAAAATCACGCACCATCATCGGGAATGGATGTGAGCCTAAAGCCGAACCGATAATATAATGGGTGGTGCGAACATTGGTCACCCAATCGCGCATCGCCTCGTTAACCGCTTCTTTCAAAGTCTTTTGCCCTGCAGAAACGCCACGCACCTCGGCGCCACAAAGACGCATGCGGTAGACATTGAGCGATTGCCGCCGCATATCCTCTTCGCCCATGTAGATCACGCATTCGAAGCCCATCTTTGCGCACATCGCAGCCGTCGCTATGCCGTGCTGCCCTGCCCCTGTTTCAGCAATAATCCGGGTTTTTCCCATCCTTTTGGCAACTAGGGCCTGACCCAAGGCATTATTTATCTTATGCGCTCCAGTGTGAAGCAGATCTTCGCGCTTCAGGTAGATTTTGGCCCCACCGCAATGTTCCGTTAATCGCTCCGCAAAATACAAATTCGTCGGACGTCCGGCAAACTCACGCAGTTGGTAATCGAGCTCTTTCTGAAACTCCGGGTCCCGGCGCGCGGCCGCATAGGCCTCCGTCAGCTCAAAGAGCGGCGTCATCAAAGTCTCCGGCACATACATACCACCATAAGGCCCGAAATGGCCGCGTGCGTCCGGTAGCGTATCTGGGTGCACAGGTAGTAGTGCGTCTGTTTCAGTCTGCATAGTAGAATACGGCGCGTAAGTAGGTTGTTTGTCAAGCGGACAGAGTGACTAAGCGTCGGCGATAAGAGCCGCTTCAAACGCTTCAATATCTTCCGGTGAGTCGATCCCGACAGTTGCTTGGTCCGTAATGCCAACATGAATCCGATACCCGTGCTCCATCGCCCGCAGCTGTTCCAGTTTCTCAATACCTTCTAAATACCCCGCTTCCAAACCTGAAAACGCTTTTAAAAAATCTGCTTTGTAAGCGTATAAGCCGAGGTGGCGATAGCATCGATTCGCTGCCAACCACTCCGCAGTCACTCGCCCTCCTTCCTCACGTGCAAACGGCATGGGAGACCGTGAAAAATAGAGCGCATTGCCCGCGCGGTCACGCACCACTTTGACTTGATTCGGGTTAGCAAAGTCCTCTGGCTTCGTGAATGGGATTGCCAGCGTCGAAATCGCAGCCTCCCCCTCTAGTCCCGCGGCCAGCGCCCGAATTTGTGCTCCAGAGACGAGAGGCTCATCGCCCTGCACGTTAATGACCGCTTCCGCACCGATTTGCGCATTTGCTTCCGCCAGCCGATCCGTTCCAGTTGAGTGATCGACTCGGGTCATGACCACTTTAAAGCCCGCTCCCTCCAGGCACTCAGCTAAAGCTAAATCGTCCACCGCAAAGTAAAGCGGAAATTCGGGCGCGACCTTATGGATACGCTCTGCCGTCCAGAGAATGATCGGTTTGTCTCGAAACGGATGGAGCAACTTACCCGGGAAGCGAGATGATGCCAACCGAGCTGGCACGATGATTGAGGGGAGCTTTGACATTTCTCGATCCATCATCATCAAAGTTTACAAATGAACAAGGAAATCAGTGCGGTCGAAGCCTCAAATTTAAGCGATCAGGATAAAACGGTCACGTTTTTGGATGTTCGCGAGCAAGTAGAACTCGAAATTTGCAGGATTGAGGGCGCCATCCACATCCCCATGGGCAATATCCCCGAACGCTTCGAGCAACTCCCCAAAGACAAAACAATCATCGTTTTTTGTCATCACGGCATGCGTAGCCGCACCGTGCAAGAATACCTCGAAGCACAGGGCTTTGAAAACCTCATCAATCTTGCGGGCGGCATCCATGCCTGGGCGATCAATGTAGACCCAACAATAAAGCAATACTAGCTGGCCGCATCACGCACGGCTTCTTCGTGCCGTTTCGGATTTTTACGGGCGCTAAAAGAGATCCGTCTCCCTCGTCGAAGGGGGCGCTACCAGACCCCTAAATGGGAAGTTACTCTCTTGCTTGGGGACATTCTGTATGATGATAGATTCCTTTTCAATGCTGTCTGGTGAAGCAGCGTCCAAAGATTCACGCGTCCTAAGGGGCTCAAGTTTTCGAAATAAACCAGCGGGATCATACGCGGTTGTAAATATGGCCGACTTTTCTATGAAATTCTCAAGTTGCTCAAAGTTAATCAGGCTGATTTTATCAAATTCCGAAAGAAAAGTTTCCCCACTTTTAGCGCCTACAACGCGACGGCTACTGACCACATCGTAAGACTTATTTTGAGTGCTTACGTAACGAACCACTCCCTCAATATTTTCTAACTCAATATTATAATCACGTATACTTTTATTGAAATTAACCTTCAAAATCCAACGAGCGGGGCCACTAAAGATACGACCGACCGGCGTCACTACCATGAATTCATTGCCATCAGGTAAACGACTCGCATCTACGCATAAAACACCTTCTCTCATGTTGAGAAGCATTTGAAAAAGCTCGGTATAGTTGCCTTCTGCATTACTCAGTAAGATCTCCTCAAAGCGCTCTACATCGAATTTACCCGGCCCGTAATATTCCATAAAAACTCCACTCGAAGTCGCCATTGAGACCATGCCCGGCGCGTTTGATTCAATATTAAATAGTCCAGAAATATACCTCGGAAGTTCATTGGTTGGGGCAGCTTCCGCAGCGTTCGCCTCTTTAATGATCACCCCCTCGGATTGCTCCAAAACCACAGTAGCGCCACGCACAATAGTCACTTCAGCAACTATCCCGGGCAGACCAATGCTTACAAATATGAGTGCGATAATTAAGGACGTCCGTTTCATAGCATAAGAAGTTTTTTCTGAAGTAGAAGCGAAGGGCTATGCTTTGGGCTTATCTCCAGCGCACGCTCGATTGCCTCAATGGACAGCTCATATTTATCAGGAAACTGATAGTTATAAGCGGCCCAATAATAATTGGCTTCAACGCTATTCGGAGCCAGCGTGAGCCCTTGCTTAAATGCGTTTTCTGCTGCTTCAAAATCGCCATTCATCGCTTCTATAATACCCATTTGTGTCCATACTTTCCAATAGCCTTTATTCAATTCAAGCGCACGCTCAAGAGGCGCTTTGGCTAGCGTCGCTATAGCATAGCGGTTCAAAGGATCTCGATAGTATAACTGAGCCGAAGCCACACTCAGGCCGAGCATCGCATCCACATTCGAAGGATCCTTTTCGAGTGCCGTATTATATGCTTCGATCACCTCATCTAAAAGCAAATCACTCCCTGAAACCTGCACCTGCTGACTCAAAATATGATCCAACTTCTCACTGGCATTCATCGTCTGCGCGCGACTCTCGATTCTAGGTGCTGCAAATAAATACAAACCAATACCAAGAATAAGCATTAGAACAGCATACGCACCCTTCAGAACAGTCTTGTTCGGGAAAAGAAATTTACTCCCAAATGAGACACGGGCTAATACCGCAAATGCTCCGCCAGCTAAAACTAAGAGCGCTGGCACGTAAACCAAGGAGGTCAAACCTGCCGAGAGAAGAAAGACACCGACCGTGGTCAGGCTGACCGCCAGAACAATTTTAGCTTTAGGCATAAAGCTTCCCATCACCAATTCTGACGTAACTTTATAAGGTAAGTCTCTCCAGCGCTTGTAACCACATGCCAGCAAAATAATCGTAGGAATTAAAAACAAGAGCAGACCCACCACACCATACTCAGCCAATAATAGCAGATAATCATTCAACGGTGATTCCGGTATCGTTTGCAGACCTGAAGCAACATTTTTTACAGATGATATCCCATAACTACCCGCGCCACTGCCAACAAAGGGGCTCGATAAAAATGAATTAACCGCATCACCCCAAAGCGCACCACGAATGAGTTCACCCTGAGGACTTAATGCACCTCCATAACTTTGGCCAATCCGTGAATGCATATAGGAAAAACTATAACCTATAGCAAGCGCCACACAGGCACAAAGCGTCCCGACTATTAAACGCTTGGATAATTTGCGGGCAGAAAACCAACTCACAAAATAAGCAACTAAGGGAACCAAGAACGCCACCCATAACTGCTGCGCTAGAATCAAGCCCACAAAAAGCATCGCGCAAATATAGAAACAGAGCGCACGAGAAACCTTTTTTGCACGCCCCACGACACCGAGAATCAACATCGAAGGCAGTAAGACCAGTAAGACCACGGAAAAACTACTGGGATCCGCAAAAGTCCCAGTTGCCTTCCCCATAAACTGCGGTGCTAGCTTTATAACTTCCTCCGATAAAGAAGGAGCGATTCTGTCTGGAAACTGGAAAAACTGAGAAAACCCGCTATACAAACCATATCCGGCAGGTAAGACACACAAAAGAAAAAATACCCACATATGCGACCACATGCGCAGATGATTACTGACCATCCAAAGTATCGTGAATGCCAGAAGCGCCCCGATCAACTCATAGCGCCCTATCCAAGGCACGGGGCTGAACCACTGCACACTCAGCCCTATCCAAATGAGTAAAGGGAGGAAATAGAATGGAACAGGATTTAGCTTTTTAGGATCTTCTGGATTCGCGAGAAAGCTCAACCCATGCAGGACAATAATAGTCACAAATAACGGCAAAATAAGTAGCACAGCCTCAGGACGCACACCACCCAAACTAAGCATTAACAGTGCTGTTATAAGGCCCGCAAACACAGTGATCGACCAGTCTAAAAAGTTAGACCAAGTAAACTTTCCGTAGAAAGCATTGATCAATTTTTTTCTTTTTGTAGTCATCTGGTTTTCTCTAAAATCTACAAACTACCCGATTTCACGCGCTGGGTTGCCGAAAACTTTCACGCCTTCAGGCACCGATTTAATCACCACTGAGCCCGCGCCAACCATCGCACCGGACCCGACCGATTTATTCGGAATCACCCGAGCCCCCGAGCCCAAAAAAGCGCCTTCGCCGAGCGAAGTATGACCCGTCAAATCACAGTGCGCACTCATGGTTGACCACGCACCTACTTTAGCATCGTGCCCTACAGTGCTATGACAATTGATCATCGCCATCGCGCCGACTTCAATGTCACAGGTAAGTGTCACTCGCGGACAGAGCACGACTCCGTCGCCTAAGATTACATTCGGCCCCATCACAGCAGTCGGATGAACCACTGTCAAAAAATGTGCACCTGCCCCGATCAAGGGCGCACAAGCATGGCGCTTCGCCCCAACCGAACCAATGCCACAGACAAATGAATCATTGGGTCCTGGTTTAAAACCCGTCACGCTCGAAACCACCCCAATCGGGTATGTAAACCCATCAAGCGCCGCCAAATTATCATCCAAAAAACCTTTAAAAACCCACTCCTGTCCAGCTCCAGGCAGCTCCATCAGCCACGCAAACACTTCACGGCCAAAACCACCAGCGCCTACTATGTAGAGATCACGCTTCATTGGATCACCTGCTCGTTGGATGTGTTCTGTGTTTCAAAAAGTTTCATTTTTTAGTTCGAGTATAGGATACCGCCAACTAGCAATCGACAAGCCCCTATTTATTACAACCGATAATCAACTAATCGACAAATTTCTAACTTTCTGAGGTCTACTATCGCACTCGCCCACGAAAGCCCAACGCCGAAACCGGAGAGCAAAACTTTTTCTTCCGATGTGCCCGTCAACGTCGCCCCGAGCTCCCCACAAAGCGCGCAAGGGATCGAAGCCGAGCTTTGATTTCCGAAGCGCTCCACTGTGCCCATCGGCACTTTCGCCACATCCAACTTCAAGCGCTTCGCGATGCTCGAAAGTATGTAACGATTCGCCTGGTGAAATACAAAATAATCAATTTCCGATAAATCCAACCCCGCGAACGCCACCACCTCACGCACCGCTCGCGGCTCTTCACTGATCGAGAAATTAAACACCTCCGAACCGTTCATGTATAAGCTTTCCGCCGTCCGCACATTTCCGTCATCATCCCTAAACTCCTCACTCGTCGCCACACTTGAAGGCATCCGCGAGCCTCCAGCCGGGACCATCAAATGCCCACAGCCTGTGCCGTCCGTTTCTAAAGAGAACCAAGAACACGCACGTTCGGTCCGCTCAACTATAGTCGCACTGCCCCCGTCCCCAAAAAGCGCCGCCACCGACCGATCCCGCGGATGCACGAGGCGACTCATCGTATCCCCCGCCAGCAAAAGAACTCGCTCACAACCGCCCGACTCCACCATCATATGCGCCAGCCATAGTCCATAGACATAGCCCGAACAGCCCAGATTTACATCAAAAGCCGCACATGATTTCGCCATCCCCAGCCGACCATGCAAAATAGCCGCATTACACGGCTGCGAATGATCAGGCGTCTGCGTCACACAGATCAACCCGTCCACTTGTTCCGCACTCAAACCCAACCCATCCAATAAATCCTTCGCGGCAAACGCACACAAATCCGCCGCCGTCTCATCGCCCGCCACGACCATCCGGCGGTTCAGGCCGATCGTCTTTTTCAGCCGCTCCAGCTGCTTCACATTCCCGCCAAATAGCTCCAAGTCGTCATCGATAAGTCGCTCCTTTGTCGGCACACAAGTGACCACACCACGAACTTGAGCTGAATTAAAAGAAGACTTAGGCATATCCGCCAGAGTGAAGCCCCCCGCCTCCGAAGCAAATCGAATTTTTCAACCTTGCCCGACACTCCAGTTTATAAGAAGCAAGAGTGATGGCAGAAAAAAACATCTACCTACAAGCCCTCGAAGCGGAACAGGCAGGAAACTGGAAAAAAGCCCACGAGCTTGTGCAAAGCATGGTCACGGCCGAAGCTGCATGGGTCCACGCCTATCTACACCGCGTCGAAGGCGACGAAGACAACGCGACGTATTGGTATAACCGCGCCGCACAGCCAGTCTGCTCAACCAGTCTCGCTACCGAGTGGCAGACTCTTTACGAAGAGCTCGCGCACATCAGTAGAAACTAGAGTTTCAGTTAGCCGACTACATTTTCTGCCCCTCGGTAGCGAAGCACCGCACCCACACCGCAGTAATCATCAAGAAAGGTCCCGGAATCCACGAACTCGATCCGTATTTGTTTCTTTATGGCTCTCTCAAGCAACTTCTGCCGTCGCTTTTCAGTAGTCAAATAGTTCCCGTCCGGATTACGATGCTTAAAGACTCTAAGTGTCCGGCTGTGGCGGGCAGCTGTTTTCGTAATGATCAAAGTTTCAATTACACCATGCGATAAAGCATCTTCGCACCCATCCAAGCCAGCAACAGCTCCGCCACCGGATACTATAGTGCGCTCAAGCCTCTGTAAATTAGACCGAGATTCGAAACTTTCCTGCTCAACATACAATTGTATCGTCTTGCGCACGACCTCTTCCTTCGGGTCAGACACATCCAAATTACAAATGTCGATAATCCTCTTTTTTATTTCTTCAGGTAGTTTTTTCTCAATTGCAGCAATTCGATGGCTGCTCCCAGCCAAAACTAAATGCGAGTATCCTCCCTTTCGAAACAGACTTTTCAAAATCTCAATTTTTTCAGCAATGAACCTATTTGATCGCTCACGTTCGTGATTTCGGAAGTGCTCAACACTCCACTCACGACCCAGTCGCTTACGCAGCTCAGGCCGCTTCAGCCAGGCTTCGCGAGTAACCGTTCCAACCACAATCTCCATAATACGAGCCTGAGTTTCCGTGCTGATGAGCACGACATACCGATCATAACTATCCCGCATTTCTATAAGCTGTAGTATATTTGGGCTCGAATCCGCGAATATAGCTGGAGCGACAGGTAAGTGAAATACGATCGCATAGAGTTCTGGCTTTGCTCCAAATCGAAAATGCACGGCTAGCCCCTTGTGCTCATCCCGCAGACGTTCACCAATTATATCAAGTATGTAAGACTCCACCTGAAAAAGGTGGTCTACCGATTCTTCACTCAAAGTTGGCATGACCGAACAGACCAATTCTCGTAACTGCATTTCAGCCGAAAGCATACTACTAAGATCCAGGTAAATACTAAAAAATAAATGCTCACTCTCATCGAGTTCGATTAGTTTACCCAAGTGCGAATCCAACTCGGATCCGGTCATAATTTCAAACTGTGGATAGTGAGTCTCTGAACGCGCGGTTACTGGGTTCAGCTTTGCAGAATGGAAGTCGGTTTCATAGAGGTCTTTGGTCTTAATTTTCATCTGTGTAGAATACTACAGACTAGAATTATTGAAAAATAGATAGTTTACATGTATATCATCGATATTATCTATGGATAGATTATTAAGCCGTTTTTAAACTATCACCACCTTTACTACTTCCGGACAATCGTCCGCCAAGGAAGCGTGACCGCAGCCGCCGAGTCATTGGGTCTCAGCCAATCGACACTCAGCGCACAATTGAAGTCTCTAGAAGATTGCCTAGGCGCAAAACTCTTCACCCGTGAGCGGCGCAAGCTAAAACTCACCAGCCAAGGTGTCGTTGCACTCGAATACGCAGAGACGATTTTTCGAAACGGTGAAGAACTTGCCGCATGGTTTTCCAAGGGTGCCCAAACTATAACTGGACGACTCGGAGTGGGCGCCCTGAGTCCAATCTCTAAGAATCTTCAATATGAAATGATTCACCCAATCGTCATGGCTGGAGATACGGACGTGCACGTTATCGAAGGCGAGCAAGCTGAGCTCTTGCGACGACTGCGAGAGCACGAAATAGACTTAATCATCACCAATATCCCTCTCTCAGGCCCAGAAACAAAGGACATGCAAAACCACGTTTTGGGCGAACAACCCGTCTTCTTAGTCGGGCGAGCACCTTACAAGCTTTCCAAGGAACCATTCCCTGACTGGCTAAAAGGGGTGCCGCTGTTTCTTCCCTCCAGCCGAACGACTGCGCGCATAGGCTTCGACGCCTTGATGGCTCAGGCCGAGATTGATCCCGACATCCGAGCTGAAGTCGATGACCCCAACCTTTTGCGCCTCCTCGCACTTTCAGGAGGCGGTCTCTCGCTCGTCCCCGAAATCAGTGTTCGATTTGAGCTTGAAGCAAAGCGACTTCTCAAAATCAAACGCGTCCCTGAATTAACAGAACGATATTACGCCATAACAAAACGTAGCCAACGAATCTCACCCCTCATTCTTGAAATGATTAACAAAGGTAAAGAGTCCCTTAAACGCTCTTAGCGGAGTGTAGCTAATTGGCTCCAAACAAAATTAAGGCGGCGCGCCTCGTATAGGTTAATCGCTATTCCAAAAACAATTATATCTTAAGCGACTTTACATTCGCCTCATCTACTTTCCGACAAACGGTTGCTCGTTTGCCCAAATATCCTCCAACTGCTGACGCGCACGAATCAAATGTGGCATCCGCTCGCTATCAAGCATCACTTCGGGCGCTTCCGGATAGGAGTTGTAATGCTTCGGCGTCATGCCCGAAGCATATGCACCCGCTCCACCGATCACGCAAAAGTCACCAATAAACGCTTCCGGCAACTCGCGCGTTGAGAGCAACTCAGGATCACCCGGAGCCGGCGTCAAAATGTCGCCCGACTCACAACAATGTCCGACCACGACATATTCCTTGGTTGTCGTCGAGGGGGCCACTTGCACCAAAGCAATCGGATGCTGCGCACCGTAGATCGAAGGTCGAAGCAACTCGGTCATTCCAGAATTCAGCTTGATAAAATTATAGCCTGAATCGCCTGTCGCCACCACATCCTGCACCGTGCTTAACAAAGCTCCTGCATTGGCGACCAGAAACGTGCCCGGCTCAATCTCCAAACGCAACTTCCGCCCCGTCTCCTCTGCAAATGCCTCGAACTGTGCCTTCACCGGAGCACCCACCACCTGAAGATTAGTCGACTTTTCATTTGGCATGCGTCCCACTTTGAAACCACCTCCTAGATTCAAGATCTCAACCTCTGGAAATTGGCGCACTAACTCAAAATTCATCCTGGCCACTTTCAACCATACATCAGGGTCACTACCCGAACCGATGTGCGTGTGGATCCGAATCGCTTTGAGCGAGTATTGCTCAAGTAATGCCTGCACTTGAGGCACAAACTCATGCCAAATCCCGAAACTAGAGGAAGGCCCGCCGACATTCGTCCGATTATTCCCACCTGAACCTGCACCAGGATTGAAACGCAAGCCGACTTCCGCGCCCGGAGACAACTGCCCGAAGCGCTCCAATTGAGCGAGCGAACAGGCGTTGAACTGAATACCCGCCTCAATAAGGTCTCCAAGGTCCATAGGCACCTCCTGAGCACTCAAGCTAATATGACTCGCCGGCACACCCGCAGCCACCGCGCGGCGCACCTCGTGCCCAGAGCTCGCATCGAAATGGAGCCCCATATCATTAAATACTTTTAAGATCGCCGCATTTGGTGAAGCCTTCATCGCATAACGCGCGGTCAGCCCAAAAGCATTAGGAAAATTCAAGACCGCATGCGCGCTCTCCTTCAGCTTGAGTAAGTCGTAGACATACACGGGCGTGCCATAATTAGCTGCGACACAGCGCGCGGTCGCGATATCAATAAAGTCTGCTTGAGGGATTGTTGCCATCCGAAGAAACAAATTCGCAAAGCGAACGCTGGCAAGCGTGATTCACACCTTCAATCGGGTCCGTTTCCGAAAGTCGCAATTCGTAGGAGCCTTCGCTCAACAATTACAAATACAGTTTGCGCTGTTTCTTCTTTGTCATAAAAATCAGTCTATAATGGATTCACTTGACCCAGCCCTCACTAAAAAACTCAAAGATGGCTACCTGACAAACGCGCAGAATACATCGCTCAGTGAAATCGCAGAAATTCTGCAGGTAGCTAAACAGTTTTCCGTCGCTCCTATTTCTGGATTTCACGTTGGTGCGTGTGCGATCGGTGCCTCCGGAAACATCTATATTGGTGCCAACATGGAATTCTCAGGTGCTCCACTCAGTGCAAGCCTGCATGCCGAACAATCCGCCCTAGTCAACGCCTGGATGCACGGCGAAAACGAGATCACTGACCTTCACGTCACTGAAGCGCCCTGTGGTCACTGCCGACAATTTCTTCGTGAATTAAACAACGAATCCACAATACGGATACACGCCCAGGAAAAAACATATTTACTCGCTGACCTACTTCCAGATGCCTTCGTGCTCGATCCAAAGAAAAATTACGGCTTACTCAACACACCCCCGCATAAACTGGAAGCGATACACTCCACCGAAAACAATTTACTCGTGCGCGCCTTAAATGCAGCTCAACTCAGTTACGTTCCCTATACGCTGAATCCTGAAGGCTGTATCCTCGAATGCTCCAGCGGTCAGCTTTTCTCGGGGCGAACTGCTGAGAGTGCAGCCTACAACCCCACAGTCAACGCGGTGATTTGTGCGCTAAATCAACGTAATCTATCAAGCCATCGAGAAGAAGCTATTCTCAGCGCTCATTTCGCTAAACTGGCAACAGGCATTCAGTCTCAAGCCAGCCTGAACAAAGCAATCCTCTCCTCCATCACGAATGTAGTGATAGAGACACTTCTTTTTGAGTTTTGCTAAACATCCTCGAGGGTGTCCTCGAATCGGGGTCGGCCTGGATTCTTTTGGTCTGAGGTTATTTTAGGCTTACGGCGATCCTTCAAAAGCATACACAAAGCACAAAGGCACGCCTTCGCGCTCGACCACATGCAGCAAAGTCGCCTCGGGGTAGCTCAGGTGCATGTTGAATCGAGTGATCGATACAAAGAAATCCGCACCCTCCCGTGGTTGCCACATTTTAAAATGTTCCGGATCTAGCGCCTCCTTCAGCATCCAACGCGTATATCGCTGGTGCACTTTAAAGATACGCTCCCCCCCAGGATCGATCTCACGCGCATAGTCATTCAGCCACTCACCCGCTTCTTTATGGCTCAAACCCCAATAATCGGTTTCGTCTCGATTATAGGCAGCTTCCAAACCGCCGGAAACGTAGTTAAAATATACATACTGATACGGGTGCAGACGCACCATCTCTGCTGCGGTCAAAGTAACTCCCAATAAGACCACACAGACAATCGATCGCCGTATCCAAGCTGTTGGACAGAGCCTCAAGGCTTTCTCAAGCGCTAAAGCAGAGACACAAGCCAATGGGGCAATCGCAAAGAGGAAATGACGCGCTCCATCATAAAGCACCGGGTCTTTGGCCAACAGATAAATCACCGGAAAAGCACTGCTGAATGTGACCAAGACAATGCCCAGAACATTCCCCGGCAGAGAGCTCCCTTTTCTAATGATTCCATAAATCGAACAGCCACCTAGCGCGACGAAGCATACTAGGAGTATTAAAATGTGCTCCGGAAGCGTCACCAATATCCAATAAGGAACATAGTAGATCGGTAAATCGATCGCCTTCCAAAACATCCCATCCATTAGCACCATCCCATCCCATCCATAGCGCGATACTGTTGCGACCGCCTGACTCGCACTCTCAAATGGATTTGTGTGCAATGCTGGCCAAAAAATAAATAATATAACCGATGCAATCAATCCTGCGAGCAGTCCACGCTGCCCCCAGTAGATAAGATCTACTTGCAGATCGCCCCGTTTTAAAGTCGATCCAGACTGTCTCGCTTGAAGGTTTTTCATCAAAAAATGCAGGCATATAAACAGACCGAAGTAACAAAGAATCAAAAAGCCAGCTACCCGCACAGACATCGCCAGACCTGCCGCCAAGCCAATCGCCACGACATAACGTAAAGGCATCTTGGGTAGTCGAACCAGCAGTTCGACTAATGCCCATATCCCAAGCAAATACATCGCAGCTAAAGGTAGGTCCTTCGGATTCATAAACATGTGCCCGTAGTAGCGCGGTAAAGTCACCAGAAAGATAAGTCCGAAAAACCCGGCTCGCTCACCACCCAGTCGAGCCGTCAATCGCCAGGCCGAAAACAAACCAGCCAACCCAAAACAAAGCGACCATACATGCCCCTTCTGGCTACGAGTCCCAAAATCCGGCAACAATCGATCAATCCAAGCCAACGGCAGGTCGTATAAACCCGGATAATTGCTGCTAGGCGGCGACACTGCCTTCCCACTCAACAGACCGTCGTAATATTCAAGCTTTGAATCGGCATCTATGAACCGGAAACGCTCATCCCAGCTCATTCCATAATCTTGCACAGTAAAGAAGCCAAGGATCATCACACAAACGTAAATGAACCCTGCGAACAAAAACCATCGCCTTCTGAAATCTGGAATACTTTCACCCATAATTAACACCACAAAACCTTAAATTTAGAACAGACGCCACCATTCAATTAATTGATTTCCTTCGCCAACCGCTCAACAAAACTCCGAGCATCAATCAGAACTTTCGAACTATTCAGATCATTCGACTGCTCAGCGCTGATTAACTCCAAAGCAAGCGCACTCTCTCGCGCAGCACTTCCATAATTTTGTATGGCAAACTCCCATACTTTTTTAGACGCCTCTAGGCTTCCACTATCCCATAAAATAAGACCTCTAATAAAAGACAATCCTGCATCTGGCGTGTGGATGAGATCGATTGTCTCGATCAATGCCTCCCAATACACGCGCGCCTCCTTCTCTGCATTCGATACGAGCCATAAATTAAATAAGCTCTTCACCTTAACACGCTGCACGTCCTGCCGTTCAGGATTGAGCGCGACCGCCTCCTCAGCATATTCGAGGGCTGACAGATCCGCGCCGACTTGGCTCGCTGCCCCTGCCAGCAAAACGGCGTCTTGAATAAAAGTCTCTCGGCTCTGTGCGTTAAACCAATTTACAAACGTTAACACACCCATACCCGCACAAGCCAAAAAAAGTATCACTAGCCGTCTCCGATTTTTATAGTGGATCGTTAAATACGAAAGTCCACCAGATGCAACACACAGAAAAGGAACCAGTGGTAAACGAAACCGCGCACTCGCATAAAACAACAAAAAGCCCGCAGCATACGCTGCTGCGACCAAGAGTAGTGCCAGCCCTTTTCTACGGTCTAAATGCGACCAACCGAGCAGGAAGCCCGCCGTCGTTAAGATGCAGAGCATGCCCCACCCCAGCGGATTCCATCGCAACAATACAAAGCGATCTTTGTGATAGGCATAAGTTAAATTGTTATATTGTTCCCAATCGTTTAATAGATAGATCACCTTCCGCCCCATCAGCCCTAGCCACTCATGCGGATTCGAACGGATCGCGGCGAGCAGCTCACTCCGCCAATAAGTATTCATGGTATCAATACTCGGCGCAACTTCAGCAGGATGCGCTTGAGCATATAAATATTCCGACTCCATCCGCGTGGTATTCATTCCCGCAGGCACAGCATCAAAACTGACCTGCTGGCTGTAATACTGCCCATTCGCACCCACACGGTTCGCTGCATACAAATTATACGCCCCTTGCCAGGGTAGCACTCGAAACTCCCCGGATATGCGCCAGTTAAGAAACCCTTGAAAACTTAAAATAGAAATTAACGGCAGGCTCACCCACAAAAAACATTTAACCAACCGACCTAATGCAAAAGGCTTGGAATTAAGCATCACGATCGGCAACAACGGGAAAATTAATACCGCAGGCAGAAAGTTCGGTCTCGCGAGGACTGCCAAGGCTCCGAGCACGCCCGCAAGCCCCAAAACCCACCGCTTATTTGAATCAGAGCCAACAATTAAGGCATACAATGCTGCTAAAAATAAGGATAGCCCAAAGGTAATGTCCAAGACTTGCGCGGAGAAATAGAGACTCACCGGATACAAACTGTATAACAACGCTGGCAATCTATAGGCCGCACGTCTTTGACGCCCCCAAATACGGACCGAAATAAGACCCACCAGCAGCGCATTCAATAGATGACACCCCACCCCAAACAATATTCGAACGATTGAAAGATCCGGCAAATGTGCTAATACCCACGGATAGAATAAGGCACGATAAAACGGTTCACTCGGCAACGCGCTCGTAGCGATTATTTCTGCCCACGCGAGATTTTCACGGGCATCGAGGACGGGGCTACGTCCTAAATAATCGCTCATAAAAGTTAATCCATAACTAATACAGTAAACCACGACCACACTGCTTAGTAACCAAATGAGAGTTGACCGCGTTTGCGCCGAAGCAATTGCTTGCCTGCTTGTGACCTCAGACTCCATCCGAAGTTTTCTCTAAGACAACGCACATCCGGAGGCCTAATCGCTTCAGGAGCCACTGCGGTAAAGCTTTCTCAAGACGTAAGCATAGACGCACGACGCTGGTAGGCGCCTTCTGCCCCGCCGAATAGCCACCCGTCAATGGATAGCCGATAATATCGCGATAGCGAATGCAGAGCACCTTTAGGCCCATCGCCTGAAGCCTTTCGCTAACCACCGCTTCATTCCGCACAAACAAGCCGACTCCCATACCCATATTCGCGAACTCCCCATCAGTTCCATTCGCTTCGAATTCGAAGGGTGAACCTATTTCACGCGGTTCGATCGGCTCATGGTGAAACAACTTATAAAAGATTCGACCCAACCAAGTTGCCGCAGGCTCCAGCAAAACGATCCGTCCATTCGCCTCTAAGCACTGCGAAGCACTCGCCAAGAACTTAAACGGTTCACGCAAATGATGCAGCATATCGAGCGCAAAGATACTCGTCCACCCGCTTCCACTTTCTGTGGGCTCGATCGCATAAGCAGACATCGCGCGATCCACATACTTTGTTTTAACCAAATCGGTTGTCGTTACGTGTTTGATAAAATCAGAACTCACTCCGATTCCCGAACCGATTTCGAGTAAAGATGACCCAACGCAATGCCTTCCGATCTCACTATACAGGTCCCCGTAGAAAAGACGCAAAGCTTCCGATTGCTGCCAGGCTCGACTACTTTCATCCAACAGACTCAAGTCATAAGTTATTTCAGTATCACTCACTTGGCAGATTCTCCAACCTGTAGACGCGTGTTAGGTAAAGCGGACGAAAGCTGCGCTCGGCCAAGAGGGTCGAATCACTCGAACGCAGAAATTGGGCTACATCTTGATCCGTCGCTTTAAATTCACCGCCTCGTAAGCTGACTCTCTCGACCAAATAAACTGATGTATATTTTAACTTCGAGACCTCTTCGGCCAATCGTTGAACACTATACCAAGCGACTTGCGGCGATAGCGCAGAGCGCTCTTCCAGCGCCCATTGAACCGTGTAGCTATCTATGATAAGACTTTCCTTTTTAAACGATTGATCGGCTATCTCTGAGAGCCAATTCAACTCTCGCACGAGAAAGTTACTATTCGTCGGTATCGCCTTGGAATTTGTGGGCAGGGTCACCGAGTGTATGAATATAAGCGAGATACAGATCGCAAAACCCCAGGTAAACTTTTTCCGCTGAGAAATATACGTCAGTAGAGCGATCGTGCACGAGACCAGGACGACGTGGAAAGGCAGTGAATAGCGCGAAACGAACCGAGCATCTAATTTTCCAGAGTGAAAGCTGATCATCACTAGGAGGTGGATAATAAAGAAAAGCGAAAAGACCGCGAGCACAACTCCCGCAGGGTTTTTACGCCAGTATACCTTCATTTCTGTTCTTAAAAGTATGAAGAATGCGATGAGTGAAATCGCCCCGACCGCACTGATTAAAAACGAATTCCCTAAAGTGTCACTCGTATCGAAAAAGAAACTAAGCGCGTGCGGCCAATTTTCTACAAGATGATTCCAACCAAAGGGTGAGCCCTCTACAGAACTCATTTCCCAAGCAGATTGATTGCCTCCGTAAACGCGCAATTGCCAAATTGAAGGCAACAAAAGAATCAAGCTGGCAATCGAACCCCATGACAAGAAAACACGACGGCTGCGATACCAGCCAATCGCTATAATAATCAAAACCGGCAGGGCAAATAAGCCCGATTCATAGCGCGTATTGGCCACCAGCAACATACCCAAACTCAATAAACCTTCGGAGGCGTCCGTGGGCTTCCGCAAGTAATGTATCGACAAAACTAGGACAGCTTGAAGGCAAAAGAGGTTGAGCATTTCCATACCCGAGCCCATTGCATTATGAGATAATAAAGGCATCGAAACCCAAAGCAAAACTGAAAGCCCACCCGCTAGAATACCCCCGAAACAAAGCCCAAAATAAAATACTAAGCCTAAGAAGCCCACCCCCAGAACTGCATTCACATAAAATGCAGTTGTCGGATGATAACCGATAAGGTCGTGCCCTGTCGCGACGAGAAAAGGATAGAGCCAAGGCCGCTTATCAACCGTCTCCTGGATAGGAGTAAACGCATTCCCTATATTCCTTCCAAACTCCGTGTAAGCAATTTCCCGGCTGGAGTGCATCGTCTTTGCTGTCGCCGACAATAGATAATCATCCATCGCGATTTTGTAATCAAAACTGCCATGCAAAAACAGTATCCACGCACCCAGTGCGATGAAACCAGCCCCTATCAGTCGGTTTCTCGAAGCACGAAAAAATGTATTCGATACACTCGAATGGTAACACTTTACCGCATAATAAATAAACAAACAGACGGATGCTAAGGTAAAAAAGTATCCACTGTATCGCACCCAGATCTGCCCGGTTTCCACCGGCACGATAAAACCAAGCAAGCCACATAGCATTAAGCTGATCGCGGAAAAGATAAGTCGGTTCCGAGACCACACCACTGCATTCGTAACTGGTTCGACCTCTTTTGAATGTGTCGTTTCGGTCATGGCAAAGACTTGGAAAATGCCTTAATGGCCACCTCCGAACTTGGATCCTCTATTTGTTTAAAGTGTTCTAGCGGCGCCTCAACTCCGTTTACTTTCGTGATTTCGGCGAAGCGTAAAAAGACTGCGTCATTCAGTTTTACCTCATCAATCAGTTTAATTTCAAAATGCTCTGCGATCTCTTCACTGTAGTCCTTGATCTTAGCACCAGGACTCCACTTGCCCGGAACTTGATAGATTAGATAAACAGGAGCAAACGTTCTCAGCTCCATGTGCAAAGCCAGATCATCTTTCTTTCCCAAGGCATAAAAAATGGGCAGTGCCGAATTGCGTGTAATCAAAGCAGCTAAGTGCACATCTGTAATATAGAGCGCGTCCACTCCATGCACAGTATATGTTTTTTCAATGATGGCCTCAACCACTGCCTGCTCTACCCCCCACTGCAAGAAGTCACTTCGTGCCATCAGAGGTCTCGATACGCAGATAAAATATCCGATGGAGACACACAGAGCAATCGCTCCTAAGTGGCGAAAAGCTTTCGTATACGCGAAAAATATAACAACGAGCACCAATTGAAATAGGACGAATGGTAATACGATACGAGTCGCCACAATATCGTCCAATTGCCCCCAATGATAAGCCATGAGCAAGAAGAAATTCCCGCAGGTCACCACACTAAAACCAATAAAGACAATTACACCGGGACTTAGCTCAATCGAGACGCGCTTAGTCAGTAGATAATAGAGTAACCCTAGCATTGCGCATACGAATAAAACCGAAAGTAGTAAACTGTTCGGTTGATCCTGGTTGGTCGCAAAAAAGAAACTCAAAGCATGGCCCAGATTTGGCAGTATGAATTTCAGCGCGAAAGGCGAATCCACTTCTGGAGCCAGTTGCCAGAAAGACTCGTAATTATTGATCACGATTCTCTGCACTAAATAACCGACCAAAAGTAGCGGAGCCATAACTGCCGTCCACGTTAAGCGAATCTTTCGTTCGAGTATCCACGTATACAGAGCGGCCAGCCCGACCGGTATCACATATAAAACCGACTCGTAACGTGTTTGCGCCAACAGCAAGGCAGTTAGAATCATCAAATTCATCCGGAGCGCGTCGGGCTTTTTTAAATAGCTGTAGGTCGCCAGCACCGTTCCCAGCAACATAACAAGATTGAGAAAATCAAATCCCCCACTGTTTGCATTCATGGCTAAGAGTGGCATCGTCCCGATCAGTGCGACCGCAAAGTAGCCGCCGTGTCTATGCCAAATCAATTGACCTATTACGAAAAGAAAACACAAAAAGACCGGCACCAATAAAGCATTCAGCACAAGTGGCTGCAGGACTCTATAGCCTGTCCAATCGTGTAAGAGACTGACTAAAAACGGATAAAAATAGGGACGCTTATCGACGTAACTCCCTAGGTTTGTAAATCCTCCGCCGACAGAGAGCCCACGACTAACCGTCATCGCCATCTTTGTCTCGTGCATTTGTAGTGCAGTCCCCGCTAAAACAGGTTCATCCATCAAAATCTTAAAGGTCGATTTCTGCGATGTTAGAATTAAGAGGCTCCACAATAGAATGTAACCAGCCATGCATGTGTGCCGCTTTTTCCAAACAAATCCCTCTTCGAATTGTTGCTTCAACCACAGGTATAGGTGTGCGCAAAGACTGACAAATGTAGCCAATACAATCCAGTAAACAAAATGCTTTATAAACTGAATGGCTGCAGGGGCATCCAATGCGAAAAAGCCAAGATACACCGACAATGAAGCCGTGCAGACAAAAACCAGTAATTTTAATATGGGTAATCCAGGCATAAAAAAAGCCACCTACTTCAAGTAGGTGGCTTTGATAAAGCTAAGCAACAAGATTTAACTCGTATGCTTTAGAAGGATACCGAAATCGTTCCAGGTGTGCCACCTGTTGCTTGGATATCAGTGCCTTGAGTAATTGGAGAAACATAAGTTTCACCAGCTACAGCAGCAATCGGCTTAACATAGTTAGTCGAACCTGTTCCAACAAGAACGCTTGTATTTACAGTTGTTACACCAAACTCGAGGAAGTATTGGTCAGCTGCAGATGCGAGTTGGCGAAGATTGTTAGTGATAGCCTTCTCTTGTGATGTTGTGCGAACCTTTTGGAATGCAGGAATCGCCATTGCAGCAAGAAGACCGATAATGACCACAACGATCATGATTTCAACGAGGGTAAAACCCTTAGTGTTTTTATTTTTCATAATAATATTCTTATATTTAGTTAACGTATAAACGACCTGAAAATACAGATCAGATAAAAATGTAACTAAATTTATGAAAAATCCAAGGGCAAATACAGTGCCCAATTAATTTACAAATAGTTAACAAACGCTAACTTTCTTCTTTTGAGCCTGATAGCAGTGAGCCGAAAACCATTTTTCCTCCAGCCGAAGGAACGACTGAATCAATTGTCACATCGACCTCTTGTCCGACGTATTCGCGACCGTTGTTGACGACCAACATAGAGCCATCAGTTAGATAGCCAATCGCTTGGGCCGCATCCTTCCCCGCTCGCACCAGCTTCACTGTCAGCGTATTACCCACCGCAGTTTCCTGTGAAACCGCCTTAACCAGAGAAGTTATATTCAACCACTCCACCTGATGGAATTCGGCCATCTTAGCTAAGTTATAATCCGTTGTTAAGAGCTTTGCCTTCATCGCTTCTGCTAGAAAAACTAGCTTCGAATCGACGGCGCCTCCTTGTTGAACATCACTTTCATGGATTCTTAAATCCAGATGCTTCATCAGTCGTAATGAGTTTAAAACCTGCAAACCTTTACGTCCCTTTTCTTTTCTCAGTGGGTCCGGAGCGTCTGCAATCAGCTGCAATTCATCCAAAACAAAGCGTGGGATAATCAAGGCGAATGCAAACCACTTAGATTCACAGATCGCTTCGATCCTTCCGTCAATCAACGCGCTGGTATCCACAACGACCAGGGAGCTTTCTACGTTTTGCGGACTAAACCTTACATAGGGAATGACCAAGTTAAACTCATCTTTACCCCGCAGTGCCACTACTGTCGCTAAGTACATGGAAATTACATATAAGGCCAAACGACTCAGATAAAGCGTCTGCGCTAGATCAGGATCCGTTTCCAGTGGCTCAAACAAGGGCGAATTCGAGAGCAGGTAAGCAATCATAGCCCCCACCGCCAAGCCGAACGAAATCGCCGATAGACCGCGTAATGAAAATCCTTCGAGCAACAAGTCTGTTAAAATGACCAGTGCCGCTATACTCACCCCGACAAAAAGAACCGCAGGCAGATTCCAATCATCCACCGCATAGCTCATCAAGAAACAGCCTAAAATGCTGATAAGCAAAAAAAACAAACGGACAATCAGTAGGGTTTTTTTCATCTTGGGTTGGTTACGTCAGCACTAGTTAAATATTATTTAAGTAAGAATACTATAAACAGCGGCAAGCCGATAAAAATACACATGCAAATCCATATAATCCTAACGGCTCGATCCGCCCGCGCCTTTACTTCACTCGGCGTTAATTGATCGTCCATACTTAATATGCAATTTTGTGTTCTTTGTAACTTTACTCTGATGAATTATTCGAAACGACCACTCTAAAGCCGATCGTTCGATTACGTGAAGTCCGGCTCAGCCGTCCGGAGGGAACGGTAAAAATCTCTTCTAATGAATCCTGTATACTGCCCCCCATGTGCTTAGCGTCTTCTAGACTCGTACTATCTTCTGACTCCAACCACTCGCCTACGTTCCCCAATAAATCATAAACACCACTCGCAAAGGGCTGCTTCGTGCCCACCGCCTGAGGCTCTAACTGGCCATCTGTAGCACTCCATACATAATCCTCTAATACTAAATAACGCAGCTTTCCAAGCGACTGCCTAAATTCATATTCCGTCGGCAAGCGCACCGCTTTACCCATCAACCATGAAAGCCGGTTACAGAAGCGTTTCGCCTCCACCCAACTGACCGAATCAACCGGCTTTTGATCGCCAACGTTCCGACTCGGATTCGTCCCCATGAGCAAAGTGTAGAGCGCTTGAGAAACTTCCGTCTGCAAAATAGACCACCCGTCGACCCCATCGATTGACTGCACTGAGCTATTCATCCGATTTTGTATAAATCCGATATCCGTTTGCAATAAACTCAAGAAGCGAATCTTCACTTGCAGTTCCTCGTTGTTGAGCGAACTCATTGGGAAAGCTTCTTCCATTTGGCGCAGACCTCTTTGCAAACTCACGATCACTTCGGCAGCTTCCATCACCCTTTGGGCAGCCAGCAACCCACGCAAGCGCTCGTCACCCTCCTCGATTTCGATGCCCAGGCTGTAACTCTGGGCTGTTTGGCTTTTACGTTGTAGATCAATTAAGTTTTGCGAAGACGCATAAGGGCTATTCGGGAAATCTGTATTCAAGCCCATCTGCAAGCGACGGGCTTCATCATAAAGACTAGCCGCTTTCAGCATCTCATTGTCAGCCTGAGCTTGATCCGCTAACCGCTGCATTTTTTCGATCTCAAGATACTTATCGCCCGATTTCACCTTGAGTAACTTTAGCTTCATATTCTCCACGCGGGGGAAACTCGCCTGACTCGCCATCCGAAACTGCACATTGATTGAGTCCTGCACATCAATTGCTGCGATCAACTTTTCCTCAGCAGCATCCCATTGTCCCAAGCTGATCAGACCATCCGCCTCTTCTTCCAAGCGCTCACTTTTAGCGCGCATCGGTTCAGCCGAGGTGTAGGTCAACTGCCTCTGCAGAAACGCCGCTCGGCTAGGGTTATAGGCATCACTTAAAGGATACGATTCGTTGATCGTTCTTTGCAGATCAAAAGCAGCCTGATAATTAGCTTCGATCTCAGTGTAGTCCTTACTCTTGGAAAGGGACGCCGCAATCGCCTCGAACTCTTTACTTTGAGTCAATAACTCGGCCGCCTCTAAATCCTGATACTTCTTACGAAGCCGCTCCAAGCGCTCCCGCGAAGAAACGTTATAGCCGGGGAGTGCCTTCACATACTTTTCCTGTAGCTCAAGCGACTCAGCTACCAACGCAATTGAAGCAGCATCCGGCTCTCGTAAGCGCACAATTTCCTCAAACTCTGCCTCCAACTGCTCACTCCGCTTGGCCAACTGTGCGACCGATTCACTCGGCTCAAAATTTGCCTCCAGCAACGCCTCGTCATAACTGACTTCAGTCGGGCCCAACTGACTCAAAAACCAGAAACCGACCAACACGAGCACACACGAAGCGACCACTAAAAAGGGGACAAGGAATTTCCGAATTTTTGAAAGTCGTAACATCTTAAATAAACTTACACTGAAAATAGAAAGTAGCGAGCAAGGTCAAAGGCCATAACATAAAAAGACAATCTAAATGAAAGCTACTAGACTGCCGAGACACGCAACCGCCCCAACACATCAAAAAATGCCGGAAAGGTCTTCCCGCAACACTCCGGATCATTGATCGCCAGCCATGGTTTCCCATCCCCAAGAAGATCATAGCTAGCCAGCACACCAAAGCTCATCGCAAACCGATGATCCTCATACGTATCAATCGCTAGCAGTTCTCCATTTCGACGAGCCTTCAAGGCCCGCGCCCGCAGCTCGTTCGGTTTCGGCAGGACAGTCAAAGCATCCTCCTCCTCCTTGACCAACTGCCCAAGCTTCGAAAGCTCCTGCGCCATGCCCGCAATCCGGTCCGTTTCCTGATGCCGCGTATGCTCGATTCCGCAAATCCGCACCGAGCCTCCCAGTAACGGCGCTACCGCCGCATAGGTCAAAAATGTATCCGAAATCGTGTTAAAATCTATCTCCCGGTGACCGCGACTGACTCCCTCAGGATCGGCACACACCACGGTCCACTTATCCCGATCCGCATCCACCCGCAATCCGTGATGCTGCAATACTTCAACAAAGTGTGCATCCCCCTGCAAAGGATCCGGCCCCAAATTCGCGATCTCTAAACGGCCCCCTAGAATCAAGGTCAAAGCCAGAAAATAACTGGCCGCCGAAATATCCGGCTCCACCCCATACCGCCCACGCTTCGGCGACGTGTATGTAACCGCCTCCAAATCATACACACCCTCAGCCGAGGCCTCCACTGGAGTCGCCCCGAAATGCTCCCGCATCTTTAGCGTAATCCCCACATACGAAGGTCGCACACCGGGGCAGCGAAGCTTCACCACACCCGAACCGACCGGAGCCACCATCAAAAGCGCCGAAAGTATCTGGCTGCTCGCGCCCGCATCCACATCGACTGTGCCGCCCGAAAAGCCCTTCGCCTTTAAGGTAAACGGGAAAAAACCCGCTTCCCCATGAAATTCAAAATCAGCCGCTCCCAACGCAACTAAAGCATCCAATAAGCCTGCCATCGGACGCGTCCGCATGGCCGCATCGCCATCCAGCCTGTAAACACCCCCAGCTTCTAACGCTAAAAAAGCCGTCAAAAACCGCGCAGCCGTCCCCGCATTGCCCACGTCGATCGTCGCTTCTTTTACAGGAATACGTCCACCCATTCCCTCGACCGAGATTGATTGCGCCTCCGCATCCGCCTCACAGCTAAAGCCCAGCTCCTTTAACGCAGAAATCATGATCCGCGTGTCACGACTAAACAAGGCCCCCTCCAGCACCGTCTTGCCCTCAGCCAAAGCCGCCAGAATCAAAGCGCGATTCGTTATACTTTTCGACCCGGGCAGCGACACTTTTCCATCGAGTGGCTTTGTAAATGGGATAATCGGAAGGGAGTTGGGCATAAAAACAAAAAAATGTGTCTCGTTTAAAAAGCATCAGCCAAACAAAGCAACCCGTAAGACGGCAAGCTCATCTAAAAGCAACCCCGAGCAGGAAGTGATCGATTTCGCCGATCCTATGCATCTTTATCTAGCCAACAGGCACGTTCTACCTTTTTAATCACACCATAAGAAACTCGTGCACCCGGCAAAAAAACTAAAGAATCCAGCCAAGCTCATTTAAACAAACTTCCCGCTTCTCCCTTTTAACTTCCTGAAATGTCCTTTTCACCCGAAGATCCACCTACCGGCTCCGAATTCATCGAGCAAACGCTCGCCGAGCCCGTCAGCTCAGAAGAGTCCTTGTTGCGCCCGCTCTCCTTTAGTGACTTCGCAGGTCAGGCAAAAACACTTGAGCGCCTCAAAGTCATGGTCGGTGCCGCCCGCCACCGCGACGAACCACTCAACCACATTTTACTCAGTGGCCCTCCCGGCCTCGGTAAAACCACCCTATCCCTTATCCTCGGACAAGAAATGGGCAAAAAGGTCTGCATCACTTCCGGTCCCGTTATCGACAAGCCCGCCGACCTCGCCGGGCTCCTGACTAACTTAAACGAGGGCGACATTCTCTTTATCGATGAGATCCACCGCATCCCGAAAACGGTCGAGGAGTATCTCTACTCCGCCATGGAGGACTTTCGCATCGACATCATGATCGATCAAGGCCCCAACGCCCGCAGCGTCCGCCTCACCCTTCCCCGCTTCACCCTACTCGGCGCGACCACCCGCATGGGCCTACTCACCGCCCCGCTCCGTAGCCGCTTCACCCTCCAGTCGCGCCTCAGCTACTACGACCACAAAACGTTACAAGGCATCATCGAACGCACCTGCGGACTCCTGAACGTCGAATACGAAACTGAAGGGGCTTCCGAAATCGCCCGCCGCGCCCGCGGCACCCCGCGGATCGCCAACAACCTCGTCAACTTCTGCCGCGACTTCGCCCAACAGCGCGGCGATAGCATCATTACGAAAGCAATGGCCGCCGCCGCCCTCGAACTTTTAGAGATTGATCAGCGCGGACTCGATGAAATGGACAAACAAGTGCTCCGCATCATGGCCGTAAATTACAAAGGCGGCCCCGTCGGCTTGGGAACAGTTGCCGTCGCCGTCGGCGAAGAGGCCCACACCCTCGAAGAAGTCCACGAACCCTATTTGATTCAAGAGGGCTATATTCAACGCACCGCCCAAGGCCGCGTCCTCACCGAAAAAGGCTGGAGAGTCATCGGCCTGGACCCCAGCACCAAAGGCCCCCAACCCGAACTCTTATAGCTGGAGGGCCATGCTCCCGAGCCTGTCTCAAAACTGAGCTATTAAGCGCGTAATCGCATAAAAAGCTTGGGAGGGACGCTGCCCTGAGTCTGTCTCAAAACTACTTTGAGTGTAGGTTCTTGGGGTAGGGACGCATCGCCGAGGCGTCCGTCTTGCAGGCGATCACGTCTAGCCATCCCCTTCGTTCTCTGCATTAGGCAGCCTACCGGCGAACGGCGGTTTCCCAACCGCCCCACGTCAAAATCAGTCAGGTCCCTAATTTCCTGCATTTCATACCGACCCTCTTTTTTTAGCTGGAGGGCCATGCTCCCGCATGGCCGCCGTCGGCTCACAGCCATAACCCCTAACTCAAAAGGTTAGTCCCGCACAGCGGTATTTAAATCGTTCCATAATCGTCACATTAAAAGCTTTTAATAAAACTTAAAACCTTCTATATTAGTTAGATAAATCTTATATTTATCGTCCCATGCCAAGCTACCAAAATACTGCCCAAGAGCTGCTATCTTATCTCAAAAGGCAGGGGCCTTGCCTATCGAGCGAGGTCGTTGCTCGCTTTGGATTGAGCCGCCAGACGCTATCCCGACGGGTTAAGGAAATGGGCGCTGCCATCGTGACGATCGGCAAAGGCAGAGCCACCAAACTCGCAGCCCGTCATCCAGATGGACCCGGCGAAGTGCCCCTCTATCAGGTGCAGGAAAACGGACAGGTCGAGTTATTCGGAGCGTTACACCCACTCCATGCCGGGACACAAATACAATGGTATCTAGAGCCTCAAAAGGCACCGCCCGCTTTGATGCAAGACGAATTCAAAGCCGGGATATATCCGGGCTGGCCTTGGTTTCTGGAGGATTTGCGGCCCTCCGGTTTCCTTGGACGCGCCTTTGGCCAGCGCATGGCTGATTTATTTCAGATCGATACAAACCCGGAAAAGTGGACAGACCTCGAGCTACTGACCAGCCTCACTGGCTTTGGTCCAAACTTACAGGGAAACTTCATCATAGGAGATAGTCGTTCCCTGACTGAATTTCAAAATAAGAAGGTCCAGGCAGCCAAAGGTTCTTATCGGCATTCAGCTCCCACCACCTATCCCGAAAAAGCCCACGCTGCACTCAATGAGGGCGAAGAACTCGGCTCCTCCGCAGGCGGCGAACAGCCCAAGTTCACCACCATGGTTTGCGATACGCCCGAAACCGAACCGCGTGCAGTCATCGTCAAATTCAGTCCGAGCCTGAAGACCTCCTCCGTGGGCCAACGCTGGGCCGATCTCCTACAAGCCGAGCACATTGCCAATCAAGTCTTAAGCGAAGCAGGCTTTCCCACGGCCAGCACCCGCACCTTCCAATTCGAAGACCGCGCCTTCCTCGAATCAGAACGATTTGATCGCGTAGGCACTGCCGGCCGCCGAGGCCTCATCACACTCCGCGCGCTTGACGCAGCTTACATCGGCATGGGCAATGGCACTTGGGCCGATGCCGCTCGCAAGCTCTACGCAGGAAAGTGGATCACCTTCGAAGACCGCGACCGCATCATTCAGCTGCACTGCTTCGGAGAATTGATCGCCAACACCGACATGCACTGGGGCAACCTCAGCTTCTTCCTCCCCGAGCAGAGGCCCTTCCCCTTGGCACCGGTTTACGACATGCTCCCCATGCGCTTCCGCCCCAGCAGCACAGGCGAAATCCTTGATCGCACCTTCGAGCCAAAGCTTCCCAAGCCAGAAGACCAAGCCGCATGGCTCGAGATGTACCCACACGCCCACACCTATTGGAAACACATCACCGAGCACTCAGAAATCACGCCTTCCTTCAAGCAAATCGCCGAGCAAGCGATCAAAGCCATCAAGCGCATCCATCAAATCGCCACTGGTCAGCCCTAAGCAATTCGCCACCCTTCACCCTTCACCCCTCCAGTCGCGTGGGACGCAGTCCTTTACGCGACAAACTTCTAGTCGCGTGGGACGCAGTCCTTTACGCGACGCGACCCAAACAAACGTTTTATTTCTGAGGCATCACCTTCAATGACAGCGAAAGACAAGGATCTCTGTGTTAGATCTTGCGCACGGCAAATGATGCCGCGAATAGCTGAAATACTCAGCATAAGCCATGGAACAGGAAGACAAAGAGCTGGAGTTGGAATTCCGTAGGATCTGTGACGGCAAGAATCCGCTCGGCATTCAACTACCCTTTGAAATTCTATTTTCCGATAAAAAAGCCATGTCTTCCGGCCTACAATTAGCCGACCTCGTCGCCCGACCAGTCGGCTTATACGTATTACGCCCTGATCAGCCCAACCGGGCCTTTGACGCGCTGACAAAGAAATTTTACTGCGAAGGCGGTCGCCCTAAAGTAGGCGAAGGTTATGACGGCTGGGGTCTAAAAATCGTGCCCCCTATAAAAAGCGAAGGGCCTCGGTGAACTCACCGAAACCCATACGCCGACCGGGAACTCCCAATCCATTTATCAATAAACGAACCAAATTCTCCATCGATAGCAACAGAATAGTCACAAAATTCCAACTTCAGAGACATCCTCCTCCCGATCTCTCCACGTCGCCGCTCAACCCCCGGGATCGCAAAGCTCCGCATTTGCACCACGTCAGAGTTAGCCCGTGCCGATCTTTCCAACTTCAGACTTCACAGTTTAAACTTCCAGTCGCGTGGGACGCAGTCCTTTACGCGACAAACTTCTAGTCGCGTGGGACGCAGTCCTTTACACGACGCGACGCGACTTCAATTTGTCTCGCGAATACGCGAGCAAACGTTCTATTTCTAAGGAATAAGCCTCAATGATTGTATATGTCCTACCCTATTCAGTAAGATTCCCATGATTAGAAATAGATACGACTTCAGCACGGCCAATAAATGCACCCAAAACAAGATGCCCGACACAACGCTTAACTGCAAAAATAACGACCTGACC
>Ga0307934_1000353_pt1 | contig 35552 bp, 41 predicted proteins | sample OrgLakmetageno90_FD_201838 | JGI IMG/M metagenome (GOLD analysis project Ga0307934, IMG submission 201838) | Saline water microbial communities from Organic Lake, Antarctica - #90 | ecosystem: Environmental > Aquatic > Non-marine Saline and Alkaline > Saline | place: Antarctica: Organic Lake...
CGGAGCACGTATCATGAATCCAGGATGGTTGTCCTGTGATACCGGCGCACGCGGTGAAGATGTTGAATTACCAAAAGTAAACAAGGGTGATATTCTTGACCTTCAGGAGATTACCAATACCGAAAAATTCACAACTCATCCAAATAGATATTCAGAAGCCGGACTTATCAAAGAACTTGAAAAACGAGGGATTGGACGACCGTCGACGTATGCGTCTATTATAAAAACTATTGCTGACCGAGGATATGTTGAAAAAGAAGGAAGAACATTGTTCCCTACCGATACCGGTGACGTTGTATCATCATTTCTTGAAGAACATTTTGCTGGATATATTGGTGATGATTTTACAGCAGGAATGGAAGATAAATTAGATGCGATTTCTCGTGGTGATGCAGATTACGTAACAATACTGTCAGAATTTTATACACCTTTTTCTCAATCAGTACTAGAGAAAGAAGATATTCCAAAACTTACCAATTTGGGCGATGCACCTACAGAATTCATCTGTCCAAAATGTAAAAAATCAATGGTATATAAACTAGGGCGTACTGGTAAATTTATGTCATGTTCTATGTATCCTGATTGTGATGGAGCATTAACCATTGATGGAAAAGAAATTGGTAACGAGGAACCAATGGGAATACACCCAGAAACAGGAGAAAATATTTACTTGATGGAAGGACGATTTGGTCCGTATGTGCAGATGGGAGAAAATCCAAAAATTCCCAAAGCGACCAAATTTGAAAAAGGCCACAAAAAAACACCAGAAGAAAAAGAAATGGTGAAAAAAGAGAAGGAAATCATCAAGGCAGCCAAGGCTCTTCCTAAACCAAAACGCGCTAGCCTCCCTACAAATTTAAAACCAGAGGATGTGACATTGGAACAAGCCGTTCATTTATTAATTCTTCCGCGTGATTTAGGTATTCACCCAGGATCAGGTGAAATGACGATTGCTAATGTTGGACGATTTGGTCCCTATGTTGGTCATGGACGAGAATTTAGATCGATCAAGAAAACATCAGGACTCGATCCCTATACCATTACCTTTGATGAGGCTGTTGCATTATTGGCAGCACCAAAATCACTACCCAAAGGTGTTGAATTATTCAAAGATCTTGGTAAACATCCAAAAACAGGAAAAGACATTAGACTGTTAAAATCAAAATCAGGTCATTACATCCAAAAAGGATTATCACGATTGTATTTAGATGATAAACAAAAACCAGAGAATTTTACGTTAGAGGATGCGTTGAAAATTTTGAGTGGTAAATTAAATAAGTAAATGAGCGATAGCGAATATTACAAATTTACACAGATTTTTAGCTCATTCTTTTTGAGTTAAAAATTCTGTGCAATTATAAAAGACCGAAAATCAATGCTTTTCGGTCTTTTAACTATTTTTACCTAAGTTTGTTATTCCAAACTCCGGATCACAGGAGTATTTTGACCTAACATTGTTATTGCGAGGTACAAAGCAATCTAATTTTTTGTCATCCTCGCGAATGCGGGGACCCAGAGTATTCCCCATAAAATTCTGGATTCCATATAATTCTCCACTACGCTACGAATTTCTGGAATGACATATTGTAATCCTAAAATATAAATTAGAATTATAATAACAAAACCTGATAGCATAAGAGTTATTGTATTTGATTGTTCATTCATATTTCCACAACGCCATAAAATAGATTTGGTGTCTATTCCAATATTTGATATAATAGATTCATAGCCAAATGGTATACAGACTACGCGCACTGTAATCTATTAGCCATCCTGGCAGATAAAAACAAGGTTCATTGAACCTTGTTTTTATCTGCCCTTTTTATAAATTTTCTAATTCTTGATCAGAGTTTTCAGTATCAGTATCTGTGTCATTTGCCGTCAGAATCTGTTCCCCTGGTTCTCTATTTTCCTCTGAAATAGTATTAAATGGATTATTGGTATGTAAACCATCTTCATAGTTTTGACTATTATTGATTTCTGTATCTTTTTTGTCATACGTATATTCAGAAGCAAAATGACGTATACCAAAAATAAAAATAAATAACAGAATTAAAAGACCAAGAAAAAGAAAAATATGATGTGAGTTATGTTTTTTGTGCATGATTATATTATATCCCTAAATACCAAAAGAAAAAAGAAAATTAATGATGAGAGTACTTGATCTTTTTGATCTTCACGTTTATACTATGGTCATTATTACTTACTCCTTGTTTTTTATTGAAACCTATTCAATAAATATTAATTATATACATAGTCAATTCATTCAAATATGACTCTGAATCAAGGTATACGTAATTTATTTATTACTCAAACATAGGATTTCTAGCTAATCTAGACCTATACTCAATAACCAGGCATACAAATATGCCTTACTTATAATGAATACAGAAAAAAATACGACTGATGCAAAGACATCAGCATCAAATGTGCAAAGGCGAAAAATTTCGCCACAGAACAATAACCGCAATAGAAATAATTCAGGTGGAAACCGAAATAGTTCTCTAAAAACACGTAGAGGTCCTGCGAACAAGGTTAATCACAGAACAAATCCAAACCACAAAAAACAAACTATTCCTGAAATAAAGGATAATGATATTCGAGTAATTCCTATTGGAGGAGTCGAACAAGTTGGTCAAAACATGAATATTGTCGAGACCAAAGACGATATTTTTGTAGTTGATATTGGAATTCAATTCTCAAGCGAGACTGAAACACCAGGAGTAGATTATATTATTCCCAATACTAAATATCTAGTAGAAAGAAAAGACAAAATTCGAGGAGTATTTGTTACCCACGGTCACTTGGACCATATCGGTGCATTTCCATATATTATTGATCAATTAGGATATCCAAAAGTATATTGTGGATTGTTGACTAAATGGATGATCGACAAACGAAACTCTGAATTTCCTCATCTTAAAAAATTAGAATACGAAATTGTTGAACCAGGACAAACCGTTACGGTTGGTCCGAATAACATGCGTGTTAAAATTTTTCATGTTACCCACTCGATTCCTGATGCTATTGGATTCTCCTTTGAAACAAATCAGGGAAATATTATTCTTGCAGGTGATACAAAATTGAATCATATCAATGGAGATGTTCATCAAATTGAAATTGATGCGTATTCAAAACTAGAAAGTGATTCACAAAAAAACCTTCTCTTTCTTTCTGACTCAACAGGAGCAGAACAATTAGGATGGTCAAAAAATGAAGACGATATTATTAAAAATATTATTGAACTTATTGGTAGTGCAAAATCACGTGTATTTTTAGGAACTTTTGCATCACAAATAGCTCGTATAACAAAAATAATCGAAGGTGCTCATAGTTTTGGTAAAAAAGTTGTCCTAGAAGGACGGTCAATGAAAACCAATGTTGATATCTGTATTAAATCAGGTATTTGGTTGCCGCCAAAAGGAATTCTTATTTCGGCTGACGAAGCTCAAAACATGGCACCAGATAAGGTAGTGTTCCTGTTAACAGGCTCACAAGGAGAAGAATTTGCTGCATTAATGAGAATTTCAGTAAAGAAACATCCTAAAATTAAATTTAATGAACGTGATACGGTTATTTTATCCTCATCAGTAATACCAGGAAATGATGCGTCAGTACGTAAACTAAAAGATAACCTTTCTCGTCATGGACTGAGAATCGTACAATATCAAACAAGTGATGTTCATGCATCAGGTCATGGAAACCAAGATGAACTATTATGGATTCAAAAAACAGTCGGAGCAAAATTCTTTATGCCTGTTCATGGTTATCATTCAATGCTGCGAGCGCATGCTCAGGCGGTTGTAGAGCGAAACGGTCATGATACGAAAAATATTATTATTCCAGACAACGGAACGATCTTGGATATAAACAAAGACGGATTTACCGTCCACAAAGCCAAGGCTCCAAACAACGTCACCGTTGTTGAAGGATTCCGCGTGGGTGATATCCAAGACGTCGTAGTTCGCGACAGAAAGACCCTAACAAAAGAAGGAATCTTTGTTGTCATCGCAACCATTGATCCAAAAACAGGGCGAATGCGAAAATCTCCAGATATTATTTCTCGAGGATTTGTTTATTTGCGTGACTCACAGGAACTTATCCAAGGAGCACGAAATCTTGTAAAACAAAGTATCATTAAAAATGCAAAAGGTAAAAATCCTATTGACTTTGATACCATTAAAAAACATATTTCAGATGATCTAGGGCGATATCTTGTACAAAATACAGGAAAACGACCTATTATCATTCCTGTTGTATTAGGAGTATAAATAGATACCATAACAAAAAGAACCCTAGTGGTTCTTTTTTGTTTATATACATTAACTAAGAAATTATATTTTCTCTTATTTACGTATGATTTCTTCAACCCTATTATTTGAAATTTTAATAACCTTGGAAGGTTTTACGTCGATAACCTCACCTCCATCAACATAAAAATCAACAGCATCACCAAAATAATCCATGGCTTGTTGTATGTTTTCTGCAGGAGCTAGACCTTCTGGATTAGCACTTGGAGCCACCAGAGGACCAACATCACTTAACATCTTTCGAAGATCACCATCATCAGGAATCCTGAAAGCAATACCACTTGTTCCCTTGTGTATATAATGAGTATTCACAGAGGTATCAGTTGGAGATAAAATGATACTTACCTTTCCTGGCCAGTATTTATTCAGAATTGCTTCTAATTCAGCATCAACAGAAACACCAAAAGAACGTATTTGATCAAAATCGGAAACAAGAACAATAACGGGCTTTAGCGGATTTCTTTTCTTTATCGTATAAATACGACCTACTGATATTTGGTTTTTTGCATCTGCAACTAAACCATATAATGTGTCAGTACGTATAACAGCAACTCCTCCATCATGAATAATTTTTTTGAAAGATTTCATATATTTATTATACCCGCAAGAACCAGAATCTTGCAAGGAGATAAAAACAACGATCTGATCGTTGTTTTTATCTCCTGCGTTATTTTGGTATGATTAAAATAATTACTATATTCACCCTAGACTCTAAATTCTATAACATCTCCATCTTTTACTACATATTCTTTTCCCTCTGTTCTTAATAAACCTTTTGAACGCGCTTGAGAAAAAGAACCTGAATGTAATAAATCATGACATGAAATAATTTCAGCTCTAATGAATTTTTTCTCAAAATCAGTATGAATAGCTGCTCCAGCTTGGGGTGCTGTTGAGTCTTTTTTTACGGTCCATGCACGTGTTTCTGTTTCACCTGTTGTAAAATAGGTCATCAGTCCTAATAATTCATAAGCCTTATAAATAAGTTCATCAATACCATCATCAGTATGTTCAAGATCTTCTTTCATCATTTGTTTATCATCTCCTTCAAATTCAGAAAGATCATGCTCAGTCTTTGCATCAATAACAACAAATTCCGAACCACTTTGTGTAATCTCATCTGTAATTTTTTTGAATTCATCAGGATTATTGGTATCAAGATTTTTTCCACCTGTTTTTTTATTCAGACCATACATCACAGGTTTTGACGTTAACAAATGTAGACCTTTTACTATTTTCTCTTCATCTTCGGTAAGATTTATTGAATTAGCCAATTGTTCTGACTCCAGTGTTTTTAGGATTTTTTCACAGACTGAATTCTCAGCAACTGATTCTTTGTCGCCACGCTTTACATCACGAGCAAGTTTTATCATTCTATTTTGAACTGATTCCATATCTGCCAATATCAATTCCAAATTGATAACTTTTATATCGCGCAAGGGATCAATCGTTCCATAGACATGAGTTTGTTCTGAACCTGTTTCATCTTGAATCTCAAAAATACGAACCATATGCAAAATAGCATCTACCTCACGAATATTAGCAAGAAATTTATTTCCCAGACCTTCACCTTTTGATGCGCCTTCTACAAGACCAGCAATATCGACGAACTCAACCGCTGCAGGAATAGTTTTTTGTGAAGATGAAAATACAGCCAGATCATGCAGGCGTTTATCTGGAACAGCAACAATACCTACAGACGGATCAATCGTACAAAAGGGATAATTCTCTGCGGGAACTGATTTTTGGGTCAAGGCGTTAAATAATGTTGATTTACCAACATTAGGTAATCCTACAATACCGATGGCTAGTTTTGAACTCATAATTTTATGTGATTAGGATTGCTCCCTTAATTAATAATTTTCTTTTTTCAAACTAAGTTTATGTACGATAGCAAGAAATATTTTCGACACATACTTTTATATGTTTTGTGTCGGAATAGCCTCTATAGTAACTGATTTATTCTGTTTTTCAATGGTGTTTATTTGGTATTACAAAATAGATGATTATAATATAAATGATTTATTTTATAAAGAAATTAAAACAACCAGTATTGTTAGTTATTTTTTTATTCTACCCGATAAGAAATTCTCACGATACCTTTCTTGCATTTCATTTTTCTAATCACTATTTTCCCAATTTCTGAAAGCTTAGAAACATGAGTTCCACCACATTTAATACCAAAATCACCGTAGTAAACTGTACGTAAGGGTTTACCTCCTTGTGTCTTATTTTCATCAAAAACTATTGATGTTTGATAGTTTTCTTGAACAAGCTCATTGCACATTAATTCTAATTTACTTATTACCCCCTCTTTTTCTTCAGCCTGTATGATTCCAGAATATTCAACATACGAACCTGCAGGAAAATGAAATCCTTTTCCTGGTATCCAATCTATTTCAAGTTTTTGTAGAGCTAAGTCTATAAGGTGACCAGCAGAATGTAAGCGTGTATGTAGATTTCTTTCTGTTTCTGATACCTGACATGTCACTACTTCACCAACATCTATATCCCCATTTATAACAACACCAATATGCTCAATATTTTCACCTACATATTGAACATGTTCAACTCGAAATGTTCCATTTTCTGAGTTAATTAATCCTCTATCAGCAGGCTGTCCGCCTCCTTGTGGATAGAAAACAGTTTGATCTAATATGAGAATTATCTTACCTTTTCTTTCTTCTATTCTATTAATTTTTGCATCACATGATAAAGCTTGCATATCATGCATATATAAAAGTTTTGTGTTCATATCTATTTTATAATTATTTATAATAAAAAGGGATCAATTGATCCCTTTGGTTTTATCCATAAAACACATTAATTCTAAATCCAATAGATTTTTTCGATGTGTCTTCAGAAAGTCTGTATGTTATGCTATTTGCAAATTCACTTTTTTGAATAGCAAACAAAAGAACTTCATTTTCTGCCATGGGTTGATAAGGAATTTTTTGGGTAATATAATTTCCATCAATACGAGCTCCTCCTTTTAGGTAGAGTAGATAGGTTAAGTCCACTTCTTTGTTTAGTACTGATGTGTTTATCGCAAAGACTAGACATTCAATATTTACACCTTTCAGTTTTGATTGCACAAATACAAAGTTTGGTATTTCAATATCTAATTTTGTAGCCATAGCTTTATTAATATTGACTGAAAAGACATCATGTTCTATATCTTGTTTTGATAGAGAGCATTGTAGCTTTTTAAGATCACTGTTACTGATTACTCTTAGGTCTGAAAAGCAACCTAATTCACCCATCAAATTCTGAGCTCTTTCTGTTAATGTTAAATTTTTTGATTTTTTCATGATATATGTATTTAATTGTTAATAAATGTACTTTCATGTTTAAGATTACTCTTTGTTCATAAAAATGGAATTTTTATCTTGAATAATACATTTTGTATCATTTTGTTACATATGATATATTTTAAATATGATAAAAATTAGAGACATTGTAGAAGATATTATTTACAAAAATGAAGAAGCTTTGTTTGCTCTCTCTCAAGAGTTTATAAACCTATCAGCCTACGCCAAACAAATTCAAAAAGAAGTGGAGCGAAGAACTATGAAAGATGTTAAGATTTCAGGAATTGTGGTTGCACTATCACGAATACAAAAAGAATTAGATAAAAAGCACCCGCTTATCCAAAATATTGCTATTGAAAATATTACAGCAAAATCACCATTGTCTGAGATAGTATTTCCAAAGATACCTAAAATATTATCTCAACTTTCCTCATTGTATGAAAAGATTAGTACTAAGAATGATGATTTTTTTACCATGACACTTTCTACATCTGACATAACGGTTATTTGCTCAGACCGTTTAAAACCTTTAGTATTAGGGCATTTTTCAGAGAAACCAATCGTGGAAAAGAATGGACTAGCTTCGCTCGGTATTTCCTTAGACCCAAAATATTATCCAAGACCAAACATTACCTATTCATTAATACGTAGGATTGCACGAAAACGTATTCCACTAGCTGAAACCATTACCACCTACACAGAAATTATCTTTATATTTGATGATGAGTATCTATCTGATGTTTTAAGATTATTCAAAGTTAATCACGATTTATAGAAAACAAAAACACAAAATATAATTATTTTGTGTTTTTGTTTATCTCAATTTTAAAATCAAAGAGCATGACTTCCCTATTTTATATCAATGTGACGGTACCCTTGATAAACAATGATTGTTTATTTATTTTTAGCCTGATGAGCCATCATCAATTTTTGAATTTCTGCCTGGTGTTCACGCATAACTTGCATCATTGCCATTTGTTCATTTTGACCTGCTTTTTTCTTTGTTTCTATTTCAGATTGAATCTTTTTGAAAAATTCTGGATGTTCTGAAACCAAGGCAATGATCATGTCTTGTTGGTCTTTTGGCAAACCTTTCATTTTTGCTCGTACTAATTTCTTAATTAAAAAGTCTTTTACTCCCATAATGTTATATATTTATTATTAATCGTATATACCTCTATCGTACCAAAGACGTGCCTTTTGACAAATGATTTAAATACACCTTTGGCTGTTTTTATGTAATAATACGTATACTTGTACGTCATATACTATGAAGAACAAAGAACAACAACAGTATACGGATCAGTTTATGGAATATTATGAAAAATATTCTGATGATATTTTTCGATTTTGTATGGTAAAAACACGAAACAGAGAGCTCTCTTTGGATATAACCCAAGACACCTTTACTAAATTTTGGGAATATATCATCAAAGGATCTGATATTCAAAACGAGCGTCCTCTTTTGTACCGCATCGCTGGAAATCTTGTTATTGATAACTATCGCAAGAAAAAAGAAATCCTTGTCGAAGATTTCAGCGAAGGGTCCTATCAGGAACATTTGATATTTGATAACCAACAAAACATGGAAGACAAAATCGATGGAGAAAAGGCCATAACCCTTCTTCATAAACTACCAGAATCGATGAGAGAAATAATAAACCTGCGTTTTATTCATGACTTCTCGATAACTGAAATTGCAAAAACACTTGATATAGAGGCAAAGACTGTTTCTGTATATCTACATCGTGGCTTGAAAAAACTGCGTGAAATACTTGAAGAATATGAACAATAATAACCTAGAAAAATTCATAGAAAATATTGAGTCAATCAAAATGACACAATACGAAAAAAACGAGATGCGCCAGCGTCTGAGTAATTTTGCTGTGGATTATAAACCAATCGTAAGCCCCTATTCCTCGATTCTCCTTCTTTCAAGGAAAATTATGGTTTCGGCATTTATTGCGATAATCAGTATTGGGTCATTGTCACAATTTGCCTCAAATGATGCTTTGCCAGGTGATACACTCTACCCTGTCAAAATCGCTCATGAAAAAATTAGACTTGCAGCAACAAATGGTGAAGCGCGTAAAATTGATTTTGAAATAAGGCAGACAGAAAAACGTATCCAAGAAGCAACTCAACTAGCTCAAGAAGAAAAACTTGATACCGAAACCCAAGAAGACATTGCAGAAGTAATCAAAGGATTGACTCAAAAAGTAAAAAATCATATTGAAGAAGTCAAAGTCAATGATCCTGAATCTGCATTAATCCTTAACAGCGAACTGAAATCAACCATCAAGGCAAACTCAGACGTATTGAGAAAAGTTACTACTCAAAGAACAACGAGAAAAAAAGAAACATCACCTACAGAAAATAAAGAAACAATCATAACCCAAGAATCTAATATTATAACTGATGAGGTAATTAATTTGGATATTCCTAGTCTTGATGAGATTGAATCTACGGTAATAGAAGACAATAATATTCTTGATGAAATTGAATCTATGGCAACTGAAAATGAAGAATATGAAGAAGTTGAAATATCTCTTGCTGAATCTTTATTAGGATCTCTTGATCAAGAAGTTTCTCAAACTGAAGCTCTTCAAGGTCTTATAGAAAAACAAATAATCAAAGAAGAAGTCGAGAGAGAAATCATCGAGGAACAAGAGGAATTAGAATCAGAAAAAGATATCGAAGATACTGAAAAAGAAACAATGATGATTCAAGACCCTGAGGAAGAGGAAATAATCAAAGAAGAAGTCGAGAGAGAAATCATCGAGGAACAAGAGGAATTAGAATCAGAAAAAGATATCGAAGATACTGAAAAAGAAACAATGATGATTCAAGACCCTGAGGAAGAGGAAATAATCAAAGAAGAAGTCGAGAGAGAAATCATCGAGAAATTAGAATCAGAAAAAGATATCGAGGATACTCGAACAGCAGCAGATCAGAAAATTATTGATTTTGAATCATCTGTCATATTGAACAAAGAAATCAGCTCATTGCAGGATATTATAAAAATCAAAGAAGACATTGCGACAATTAAATCAACCTTTAAAGAAAAACCAGAAACTCTTGTCATAGAAAATCAACTTGAGGAAAACATATTTGATGAAAATACGCTACGCAAAAATGCTGAGATACTCATTAAGGATAAAAAATACAAACAAGCCTTTATACAGCTACAGAATATTCTTGAACATTACCAACAGGAAAAAATGAAAGATAATGCTAAAAAAAAGCTTGGTATTGATCAAGAAAATAACACCAAAGAAACCCTACAAACAGAAATAGAAACGACCAATCTTGAGGTCTAATATAAAAACACCCGCGCAGGTGTTTTTATATGAGTTCAATATCACCAACAACTTTATCAGTAGGAACCGCTGATGGTTTGATAGTTTTTTGATATATACGTACACCAACTAATAACAAAGAAAGTGCTCCAAAAATAATTATTATATACAAAGGAAAACCATTATCATTCCCATCAGATTCTGTTAAAATATTTTTTGGTTCATCAAAATCAACAAGAACCTTATTAGGATGTTGTGATAAATAACGCAGATTAAAATCTTCTGGTGGAAGAATAATTTCTTCTGTTGGTGTAATATTTTCGACGACAACATCTAAAACGGGAACTATATTATTTTCTTGATTCAAGGTATTAGATTCAGAAATACGTTCGATAGGGAGTATCTCAGGTAAAGATTCACCTCGAGCAAAACTGAGTTTTTTGGAATTTTTTGTAAAAGATGAAATAGTAACATTATGTTCGTTTCTTAATATAGCCCAGTCTTGATTATAGATTGTAGATATTCCATGAATATTGGATGAAATAATTTTCTCTCTTCCTGATCCAATAAAAGAATACTTAGGAAAAGTAAAAACCTGATTATTGCTGGAAATATTCCATCCGTACAAATCAATACTCTTGTTCAATTCATTTTTAATAGTAATACCATTAGCACTATCAATTTCAGTGATATTAATACTGGGTTCATGAATGATAATATCTTTGGTTAAAAAGGCATCAGGGTCTTTTCCTAAATCTCTAGAGAGGGAGCTTTTATAATATTCCAAGGCAAGTGTATACACTCCAGGATATGCATATTGATAATCAATATCATAACGTCTATCAGATTCCAAGAAATTACCATCACCAAAACTTAAATAATATGTACCTCCAAGTTTTTTCGTTGTCTTAAAATCTTTAGTATGATTAACATAAGCCTCAATAGGAACATTAGAATGAGTTAATCCAGAATCTGGAATACGTATATGTGCCTTAAAGGACTCAATTTCTTGGATACTTGTTCTCACAAAATGAGTATTGTTATTGTTATTTTGGTTATTATTATTTGAGGCACTTGATGAGGTACTATCAGTTTCTTCTTCGTCTGTTACAACAACCTCAGATCCAGCGTTACCTCCAGGCGTTGGAGCTGATTGAAACCATCCATTATTACCATATGATAATGAATTACCATTACCCTGCCCTCCGAAACTTGAATCATAAGAAACAGAATAAATAATATTTTTATCCTCATCAGAAATAGCCAACTCTTCGCCTGTATTATTTAAAGAAAATGAACTTCGTAAAAGGTTATTACCTGAACCATAGCGATCAATAAATCCATCTATATCTTGGACAATAACGGCATATTCTCCTGGATCCATTTCTATGATTGATTCATTATTTAATCCATGATGAACGCCTGCTTCATAGAAATGATAGTCGTTTATTATCACCGTAGAAGACCCTGTGTTTAATATCTCTAACCATTCATTGCCAGCATCACTACCCTCGAGGTCATACATGACTTCAGAAATAATAATTTCGGCATGTGAAAAATAAGGATTAAGTATTAATATAAAAATAATAATTTTAAAAACTGACCGAAACATAATATTAATTAAGGATACTTCTTAATAGATCCTCAGGAATTTCTTTTTGTTGAGCTGCTGGTTGAGCTGCTGGTTGAGCTGCTGGTTGAGCTGCTGGTTGAGCTGCTGGTTGAGCTGCTGGTTGAGCTGCTGGTTGAGCTGCTGGTTGAGCTGCTGGTTGAGCTGCTGGTTGTCTATTTTGAAATATTTTTTTATTTTTTGCAACAACATTATCTTGATTATCTATATCATTTTTCTTTTTTGATATAGATTTCTTACTCTCTAAGGCTTTTTGTAAGGCATCTTGCAAAGATAGTGATGTATTTGATTTAGCTCCGCGTGTTTTATTATCAGAAATATTAATTTTTATTTTGTTATTATTAGGTGCTTTTTTATTATATGAACCTTGATTATTCTTATTATTTTTTGATGTTATCTCAGGATTTATAGCACGAGAGATTGATGTAGAAGGTTTGACTTCTTTTTCTTTTTCTTTTTCTTTTTCTTTTTCTTTTTCTTTTTGGATTTTTTTTACTTTTTTAGGAAAAGGTGAATTATTATTATTAGATTTTGAATCCATCTTTGCTAAAAGACCGTTTAATTTTGGAGAAACAACCTGTTTCATTTCTAATTCAGCTTCTTTTTCATCAATGTCTTTTAGGACTTTTTTCAAGGGACTTGTATCATTTCGATTAGCTTTAAATACGGACGTATCCTTGCTTACATTATTTTCTTTTTTTTGATTATTTTTAACATTACCATCTTTATCAAAACTTCTTTTTTGAGGTTTTTTAATTGGTTCAAACCATTTCTCAATATGTGCCTCTACGATTTCTCGTGGTCTGGCATAGGTAGCACGTGATGATCGAATCATTTCGTTTCGCATTGATATTGGCTGAACATCAAGCGGAGGCAGCGTCCGCGCAGAAAAAGGACGTGATCCAATACCATCAATCATTAATGATAAATAAATCTGGAAACGCCCCAGGTTCACAATATCTTCTGCGGTAAAAGTTGGCGCAAATTGTTTTTCAAAAACTTCTGCATCAGTTGCACCAATCCGAAACGTTACCATCGTCCCGACGTTACCAAAAATAGCCGATGCAACGCCTTCCTCCATTTGTTCTACATATTGGTGCGCAACAGTTAGATTAAGTTTGTATTTTCGTGCCTCGGAAAGAATATCAGCGAATGATTCGTTGGCAAAGTTCTGAAACTCATCAACAAAGAAAAAGAAATCAGGGACATTTTTCAAATTACCCGCACCCACATCAGCCCGACTCATGGCCGCAAGATATAATTTCGTAATCAACATACCACCTAATAAGTTTCCATTTGATTCACCAATAAGACCTTTTGAAAGATTCACCAAGAGAATCTTTTTATTATCCATGATTTCTCTAAAATCCATGGTAGATTCTTCTTGTCCTACGATGTTTCTAATCAGAGGGTTTGATGTAAATTGTCCAATTTTGTTTTGAATAGCAGCACCGGCTTCTCGTGCATAACGTGGATCCCATTTATTATATTCATCTATCCAAAAAGCCTTTACCGATGAATCGGTAATATGTTTTATCACATCATCGCGAAAATCTTTTTCTGCCAACATACGGTTAACCCCTAATAATGTTGCACCAGGATATTCTAATAACCCTAACAACGTATTTGCCAAAATATATTCCATTCGAGCTGAAAATGAATCTGGCCAAATCTTTTTAAACGAGGCAATCAAACCGGAAACAACTAGATGGCGTTGACCTCGGTCGACTGATTCCAACACATTAAACGACATAGGAAATTCCGTATCAAAAGGAGCAAAATATACGACATCTTTAACGCGGTGTGGCGGTATGTAATCAATCAATACATCAATAGCTGAACCATGAGGATCCAAAAAACACATACCTTCCCCGTTCATGATGTCTTGGGCTGCCATGTTTTCCAAAATCGTAGATTTTCCCATTCCGGTTTTTCCAATAACATACATATGACGAGATCGGTCAATGTTTTTAATTCCAAATTTAGTTTTTCTATTGCGGAAATCGGTTAATCCAAAATAGGTTACGTTATCTGACATAGCAACAGTATATCATTTTTCTTTAAATCTCAGAAAAAAAATAAGGAACTTATTAACTCAATCCCCAAAAATTTCACAGCTCTTTTTGACCAACGTAAACATAATCTATAAAATGACATTAATGAATACACAAAAATCAAGCCACATGAGAATCCCGCCCCAAAATATTGACGCAGAAAAAGCTCTCTTGGGTTCAATCATGTTGAGACCCGTTGCATTGAATGATGTTTTAGATACCGTCCATGAAGATGATTTTTATGTACAAAAACATAAAGTTATCTTTCGTATTATGGCAGATCTTTCACGTGTTGGAGATCCTATTGATCTGGTTTCGGTATCAGAAAAAATGCAAAGCCTCAACCTCGTCGAGCAATCAGGCGGATTATCATATCTCAGCGAAATTGCTAATACTGTTCCTTCATCGACCAATGTTGAATATTATGCAAAAACGGTTTCAAACAAATCTACCTTGCGCAAACTAATCGGTGCAGGAGATTTTGTTTCTGAGATTGGTTTTAACGAAGGCGAAGAAATGGACAGTATTTTGGACCAAGCAGAAAAAAAGATTTTTGAAGTAACCTCAAATCCTAATTCAACAAAAAAATTCACCAGCATCAAAGATATTATCCCAAAATCATGGGAAAAATTAGAAAAACTATCTCAGGATGACGGTAGCCTGCGTGGAGTACCAACAGGATATGTTGCCTTGGATAATATCCTCTCTGGTTTTCAAAATTCTGACCTTATTATTCTCGCAGCTCGACCATCAACAGGTAAAACAGCATTTGCCCTGGATATCGTCCGCAAGGCAGCCGTTGATCATAATATTCCTGTTGGATTCTTTTCACTGGAAATGAGTGCGGATCAATTGACTGATCGTATGCTCTCTGCAGAATCACAGGTTGATGCGTGGCGTATGCGAACCGGTAAAGGATTAACCGATGATGATTTTGGTCGTATTTCAATAGCCATGGAAACATTATCCAAATCCCCTATTTATATCGACGACAAACCAGGAAATAGTATTAACCAAATGCGATCAACAGCACGTCGATTAAAGGCCGAACATGGGTTAGGGATTATTGTGGTTGATTATATGCAATTAATGACGACGTCTAAAAACTATGATTCAATGGTAAACCAGGTAACTGAAATCTCGCGGTCGCTAAAATCTCTAGCACGTGAATTAGAGGTTCCTGTTATTGCCCTATCACAACTATCGCGTGCGGTTGAGCAACGCGGCGGCAAGCCTAGACTCTCTGACCTGCGTGATTCAGGGTCAATCGAGCAAGATGCCGATGTGGTTATGTTTCTGCACCGAGAACGTTCAGAAGACGGCACAAGTCGCAGCGAAACCACTGATGTATTAGTTGAAAAACATCGTAACGGTGCGGTTGGATTCTGTCAGTTATTCTTTGATACAGCACGGGCCAGTTTCCTGGATATTGATAAAACGCACCAAGCAGGAAGTCTGGATGGAGAATTTTAAATAACAAAAAAACACCAAGTATTAATTTGGTATTTTTTATAATAGAGAGCCGTCTTAATTATTACCTTATCTTCAGAAGATATTATAGAGTTATCAATATCAAAATATTTAGCCCTACTACATTCCAAAGCAGTCAAGGGATATTGAGGTTGTTGATTTGAAGTAGTACGGTGATAGATAACAAATGATGGATTTGGAAACACTCGCCCTGTTGATGTATTTATTGTTCCAGTAATATCAACAACCTTTCGGTATCCAAAAACCAATAGATTTTTAATAACAATACCACCTTCTTCAAAGCTCTCACGTATAGCAGCTTCTTTGACTCCTTCACCAACATCAATTTTACCACCTGGAAATTCCCATTGATTACGTTTAGTATTAAATGTTAAAAGAACTTTTTTATAATTAGGTGAAAATATTATAACCGTTGCTGCGGTAATATTTTGTAGTTCATTACAAGAAATTATTCCCGTATGAAATTCCCAAGAAATTCCGTTTCGCCATTTTCCATGTGAAATTAACATGATCCAATAATACGCTATTTTTTTGATAATTCAAAAATCTAAAATATCAATAAGATAGTAAAAACAATTAATTATAATTTCATCAAAATCCCAAAAGCAATTTTGGGATTTTTTGTTACAATAGAACCTATGAATAATCGTATTGATAAACTTGCACAACTTTTTGAATCATTTCCAGGAATTGGAAAACGTCAAGCCAGGCGTTTTGTCTATTTTCTCCTCCACAAAGACAATGGATATATTCACGAGTTGACTTCCAGTATTGTAAATGTAAAATCAGAAATTGATCAATGCCATGAATGTTTTAGATTTTTTGCAAAAACAGGAAACACTCTTTGTCCTACATGTATTGAATCATCAACAAGCAATCAGATAATGATCGTTGAGAAAGACGCAGATTTTGAAAATCTTCATGCAACAAAAATATATGATGGAAAATATTTTATTCTCGGTGGATATATTAATGCTAATGAAAAAAAACGATCCTTTGCACGGGTTGATCAATTAATCAAACGTATCAAACGAGACACCGAATCAGGAACATTATCTGAAATAATTTTTGGATTATCTATTAGTTCAGAAGCTGAACATACGCGTATACGATTGTATTCTATGTTACATGACCAATTCCCTGAGGTAACGTTCTCAACACTTGGTAGAGGCCTTTCTACAGGTACAGAGCTAGAGTATTCTGATACCGAAACCTTGAAACATGCCTTTAATTCACGAATAAACCAGCAATAGTATGAAACAATATATAGTGAAAAAAATTGAACTTACAGATATTAAATATTTTTCTATTTCCGTAGGTTTATTACCTGGATACGATAATGCTAAACAAGAGCACTCGGTCTCGATAGCTACAACTGAATTTAACAAATGGATACAAGAAAGATTAGAAAATAATCAATATGTTTTTGCAGCAAAAGTAATTCCTATTTCTTTTATGTATGGGTTTAAAAACAAAGGAGATATCATTATTAACAACAACGAAAAAGCTATTGAATTCCAGGGTGAAGTAATAAGAGAGTATTGTATAGATTTTGATAATGACCGTAAATTATTGACTATTATTTCTGAACTAGCATCAAGAATTGGAAATACATGCAAGCAGGAACGAGTTCATATCATGTTTAATAATCAAAAATATATCCTAGAATAGAAAAATACGGAAATACTATTTTTATTATTAAAAATCTAAAATAAAAACTCTCATTTCTGAGAGTTTTTAAATATAATTAAGCAAGTCCAGTAATCTTTACCTTCATAAAAGGTTGTCGATGTCCTTTTTTCTTAAAATAACGTGATTTTGCCTTGTAACGAATAACCGTTACCTTTTTAGAACGTCCTTCTTCGACAAGTTCTGCGGTAACTTTTGCTCCATCCAAGTAAGGGGTACCGATGTGTGCTGATGATCCATCGTCGGTCATTAGTACATTCTCGAAAACAACTTTATCTCCTTGGTTCAAGTCTTCTGAAAGTTTTTCAATAGTGATTGTATCACCTTCTGAAACTCGGTATTGTTTCCCACCGGTTTCAATAATTGCAAATTTACTCATAATACGGTCCATTATACATACAAAAGATAGGCGTGCAAGCATTATAAATATTATTTTATAAGGGTTTTTCTGTGATAGAATAGGCACATGAAAATCTACAACTCACTCTCTAAAACCAAAGAAGAGTTTAAACCAATAACAAAAGGAAAAGTTGGTATGTATCATTGCGGACCGACGGTCTATGACCATGTGCATATTGGAAACTTGCGCTCATTTATGATGGGTGATTTTATTCGTCGAGCACTTGAATTTAATGATTACAAGGTAACCCAGGTCATGAATATTACCGATGTTGGACACCTTGTTTCTGATGGAGATAAGGGTGACGATAAAATGACCAAGGCCTTAAAAAGAGAAGGAATGGAAATAACATTAGAAAATATGATTGCTGTTGCTGGTGTTTATGCTGATTCTTTTAAAAAAGATCTATTAGCATTAAATATTATCGAACCTCACCACTTCCCCAAGGCTTCTGATCATATCACAGAAGACATTGATATTATCATGACCCTTAATAAAAAAGGATTTACCTATGCAACATCAGATGGTGTTTATTTTGATACGTCGAAATATTCAGATTATGGAAAATTAGGCGGATTAAACCGAGAAGAAGAATCAGAGAGTCGTATTGATGAAAACCCAGAGAAACGTCAAAGTGCTGATTTTGCATTATGGAAATTTGATACACACCAAGGATGGGCATCTCCATGGGGACAAGGGTTTCCCGGATGGCATATTGAATGTTCAGGAATGGCAAAAAAATATTTAGGAAATCATTTTGATATTCATACCGGTGGTGTAGACCTGCGAAGCGTTCATCACAATAATGAAATTGCTCAATCAGAATGTTCAAACGATGAATCATTTGTAAACTATTGGATGCATGGAGAGATGTTGAATTTTGGTGGAGAAAAATTATCCAAATCAACAGGAGGAAATATTTCCATTCAAAGCGTCAAAGACCGAGGTTACAGTATTATGTCATATAGATATCTAGCCTTACAGACGCATTACCGTTCCCCAATGAATTTCACCTGGGATGTATTAAAATCTGCACAAAATGGATTATCAAAAGTCTATCGTGATATTTCATCATTACGTAGAAACTCAAAAGACATCGGAAACATTGATACTGAATTTAATAAGGATTTTAAAGAAAAAATTAATGATGATATTAACCTTCCCCAAGCATTAGCCATATTCCACAACATGATGAATTCAAATTTAAACCCTGAAGACAAATTAGCTACGGCTTATCATTTTGATACAGTTCTCGGGTTAAGACTTGCTGAATATAAGGCTCCACAAATATTAATAGAGGACAAGGCACAAAGGTTGCTGGACCGACGCAAGGTCGCTCGCGATACCAAAGACTTTGAAACATCAGATACATTACGTAATCAATTATCCGAAATGGGATATAAGGTTTCTGATATTAACGGAGAGCAAAAGATAGAAAAATTATAAAACAAAAGCCACAATTGTGGCTTTTTGATTTTTTTATAATTGGTTATTTTTTAGAGTTAAAACCCAACTCATTACGTTGATTAGAAAAAGCTATTTTCATACCTGCACTAAACAAGGCATTAACTACTTCCTGTATCTCGCTATTTGTCATAGAAGTTTGAGCGCACATCATACCAATATTTTTTTGCAAAAAATCAGCTTTCGGTACTCCACCCATAAAGGCATCAACGATAGCGTATTTAATAATATTCTGAGCTATCTTATTCTCATCGATAGTGTAGTCTTCTGGATTTTTAAATGAACCATCTGTGTTTATAAACATAATTTTTTATTTTATTTTAAACTAATTAAAACATAATATAAATATATTACAATTATAAAAAACACATATTAATTAACATGCGTTTTTTATTATTTAAAATTTATTCAAAATCTTCAATAAGTCTTTCTTCTAGGGATGTAATACCAAAATATCCTTGATCAATAATATAGGTTTCTAGTTTTTTATCTAAACCAAAAATAATTGAAAATCCAACTAATAGAAATAATATTCCTAATCCTCGTTTAAACCAACCTTTTGGATCAGCTGCAATATTCATAACCCTCATAACTCGTTTACCTAAGAAAGCTATCAATAGCATAATCGCTGATAAACCAATAGCATAAGCAAATAAATTAATTAACCCTACGCTGAAACTGGCTGGTAACACGGTTCCTAAAATAAGGAAATACGTTGGTGAACATGACGCAAAAACAGGACCCATGGCTGCACCTAATACAATTGATGCTCCTGTTCCCTCTTTTTTGAACATTGTGTACATTAATTTCTGGGAACCTTGTTCTAATTTTCCGTGTGAAAATTTATTCGTAATTTTTGCCCATGTATCTGGAAAGAGTAATGTAAATGCAAATATCAAAATAATAGCTCCCGAGAAATACGCCCAAAATGATTGTGGAATAGTAATAAAGGCTGTTGATGCTTTTAGCAAAAGCGTAAATATCACAATAGATAGAGCCAATGAAATCGTAATAATCAAAGGTCGTTTAATACTGCGATGGTTTTCATCAATTGATCCACCAATAATTACGGGTAACAATGGTAAAATACACGGAGCCAATATTGTTAAGATTCCAGCAAGAAATGAAATGGGAATTAATTCCATGCTAAATAATTTCAGCCATCACTGATTCCAGGGTATTTCCTCCTGACCATTTTTTGATCGTGTTTCCCTGATTGTCTACTTGCACCAAGGTATGTTGACGTGTCACACCATATTTAGCCTTTAATGCTGTTTCAGTATCGTAATCAACAACAACGATATTTAGATCCGACGGAATATCATTTAATGAATCATTAATATCAGATTCTAACCTTCGACATGATGGACACCATGACGCATAAAAATCCAAAACGATATCACCGTCAAGACTGGCGATAGTTACATCTTGGTATTTTTTATATAACCCAGGACCTGCTGATGCCTGAGTATCTGTTGCCACATCAACATCAGTATCACCAAGATCAGTAATACCTTCTTCGATGACATTATTAACACGATTTTGTGTTTTTTCTACTGCATCACGTGCACTAGAGAGAGCATTTTGGATTTGATTATTAATATCTACCAAAGCTCCCTGTTGACCTTCTGGAATTTCTGCAGCAAGATCTTCTAGACCTTCTTGGTTTTCAATTTGTGACCGAGTTGACTCTTGGTTTACTGTTTCAGAGTTGTTAAATGAATTATAAGCAAAATACCCCAAAGCTACCAAGCCTATTAAAATAAGTATATGTTTCATATGTATGTTTTTAATGATTAACAAATACAATTATAGCAAAAAATTATCATTTTATATAGATTAAAAAGAACTCATACGAGTTCTTTTTAATCTAACTATCGTTTTAATAATATATTTCTTTCAGCCATTATTATTACCGAACTTCGCATAAGGCGACCTAATTTTTAATGAACGATAGTGAATATAAAAATAGAAGCTAAGGTGAATTGCACAGCAAAAGAAAATAGCCTGGGCTAACTCTTGCGGTGAAATATAGTCGCTATGTTTCTTGTTTATCTAATAGCCTTCGGTTTGTAAAACTTCCATTGCGGTTTTTGCTTTTTTGGATAGTTTTTTAGGAATTCTGATTTTAATATTAATCAACAAATTCCCTTTTGATCGATCAGTAATAATACCCTTTCCAGATACTCGCAAGGTATTACCATGCGTTGTACCTGATGGGATTTTAATATCAATTTTTGCATCGTCTAACATTGTTAGTGTGTGTTTAGCACCTAATACAGCATCTGAAATAGGAATTTCATAATCCATAATTAAATCCAGACCATTACGCCTGAAACTGGTGTGAGATTTTACCAATATTTGAATAAACAAATCTCCAGCTGGACCATTTTTAATGGCTTGACCACGTCCTGTTATTCGCAAGGTATCACCATTTTTTATACCTGCTGGTATAGTGAATTCAATATCATCTTTTTCTTTTTTAACTCCAGCACCTTTACATGATTGACATCTTTCCTTGGGAACTTTTCCTGATCCTTCACAGGTTGGACATTCACTGATGGTAGCAAATATTCCCATCATTTGAGTCTGAATCTTTCCTTGACCATCACATTGGCCGCAGGTTTTCATGTCTGATTTTGCCTTGGCTCCTGAGCCATCACAGTCGTCACAATTTTTTGTATGATCGATAGCGACTTTTTTCTTTACGCCAAAGACTGAATCAGTAAAATCAATCTCGATTCTCATTTGCATATCAGCACCTCGACGTCTTTGTTGTTGACGTCTGCGTCCACCACCAAAGCCACCAAAAATATCTCCCAGATCGATATCACCAAAATCAAATCCCTGAGCTCCATTAAAATCAAAACCACCAAAACCTCCTTGTTGACCAGATCCTGATGCACCAAAGGGATTTCCTCCACCTGAACCAAATTGATCGTACTGGGCACGTTTTTGTTCGTTTGAGAGGGTTTGATAGGCCTCATTGGCTTCTTTGAATTTAGCCTCATCACCACCAGATTTATCGGGATGATATTTGTGAGCTGTTTTTCGAAAGGCTTTTTTTATTTCGTCGGCTGAGGCTGATTTATCAACGCCGAGTGTTTTATAGTAATCTTTTGACATGATGATTAATGTAATTAATTGTCATCCTCAACTCGATTGAGGATCCAGAAATTACATAAGAATATTCTGGATCCCCGCATTCGCGAGGATGACAAAGTTTAATGAGTTTGTTACTCAATCATACCAACATTACATAATATTGGTACTCAGAAAGATAAAGGATTGTTTTATATTTTAAATATGATTAAATAATTAAGAATCTAAAATTTATATACAATGAAAAGCAAACATTATTTAAAGAAAAATGAAGCAACAAAATATGAAATAATAAAAATTATTTTATTATGGTTTACACTAACAATACCTATTTCTCTATTTGTTTTTTCCCAAATGCTAGGAAAAATGAAATTAAATATTTTCTTATTTTTGACAATATTACTTATAAGTGTACTTGTAGCGGCTATAGCCTCTCAATATATTACAAACAAATATATCTTTAAAAGATAATAATTCCCTTTGGTCGAAGAACGCACAATACTATTCTGTGCTCTTCGCCCAAAGGGCTTTTTTTTATTTCAATTTACATTAGAAACCTTTTGAGCCTACATAAAGATTTCGTCTAAAATTATATAAAAAATTCTTTAAATATTTCATCTGTTTGAACGTAGTGAGTTTTGAAATATTAAGAATTTCTTATATAGATTTTTAGAAATCTGTTGTGAGCTCAAAAACTTTTTTGTTTCTTTTTTGGTTTCAAAAAAGAATAAAGATTCTATTTTAAAATTATTTTTCTTCTGTTGATTCTTCAGCATCTACATCCACTGTCTCACCTTCTGATGATTCAGTTTCTGTATCTGTTTTTTCTTCTGCTGACTCTGCAGCTTTGGCTTCATCGGCTGCTTTTTTTTGCATGATTTCTCCAATTTTTTGCATAGACTCTGATAATTCAGCTGTTTTCTTTTCGATTGCCTCCTTATCGTCTTGGTCTTTTACTTCTTTTAATGCTTTTACAGCATCTTCGATTTTTGTTTTTGTTTCGGCGTCAACTGATTCTCCATGTTCTTTGACTGCTTTTTCTGCAGAAAAAATCATTGAATCCGCCATATTTCGAACATCAACTAATTCTTTTTTGATCTTGTCTTCATCAGCATGCTCTTCTGCTTCGTCTTGCATTCGTTTAATCTCGTCATCAGAAAGTTTTGAACCTCCTTCGATGCGGATAGAATTTTCTGTTCCTGTTGACTTGTCTTTGGCTGAGACTTCTAAAATACCATTCGCATCAACATTAAATGTCACTTCTACCTGAGGAACACCTCGTGGTGCTGGTGGAATACCTTCGAGGATAAACCGACCTAGTGATTTGTTATCTCCTGCCATTGGTCGTTCACCTTGGATAATGTGAATCTCTACTGATTGTTGATTATCAACGGCTGTCGAGAATACTTGTGACGCTGATGCTGGAATAGTAGTGTTTCGTTCAACCAGTTTTGTTGCAACAGATCCCATAGTTTCAATTGATAATGACAATGGAATAACATCTAGCAACAATACGTCTTTTACGTCTCCTTGCATAACTCCACCTTGGAGTGCCGCCCCTAAGGCAACCACTTCGTCTGGGTTAATTGATTTATTAGGTTCTTTACCGAAGACTTCTTTTACCATTTCGGTAATTTTTGGCATTCGTGTTTGTCCTCCGACCAAGATTACCTCGTTGATTTCTGAAGCAGAAAATCCAGATTGTTTTAATACGTCTTTGGTTATTGCAATTGATTTATCTAAATACGGAGCAGCAAGTTCTTCCAATTTCGCCCGAGAAAGTTTCAGAAGAAGGTGAACCGGTCCATTATCTCCTGATGAGATAAATGGAATGTTGATTTCAGTCTCGGTAGTATTTGATAATTCGTGTTTTGCTTTTTCTGCAGCTTCTTTAAGGCGTTGCAGTGCCAATACATCATTAGTTACATCAATTCCTGAATCTTTTTTGAATTCAGTTCCAATCCAATCAATAATGGCTCGATCGATATCTTCTCCTCCCATATGAGCATCTCCTCCGGTTGATTTAACTTCTACAACATCGTCTGCAACCTCCAGTACAGAAACATCAAATGTTCCTCCACCAAAGTCAAAGACTACGATTTTTTCATCTTTTTTCTTGTTGAATCCATATGCCAAGGCTGCTGCTGTTGGTTCGTTAATGATTCGTTTTACCTCGAGTCCTGCGATTTTTCCTGCGTCTTTGGTTGCTTGACGTTGTGCATCATCAAAATATGCGGGAACCGTAATTACGGCTTCGGTAACTTTTTCACCAGTTTTTTCCTCAACGTCTGTTTTGATTTTTTTCAAAATCATTGCTGAGATTTCTTCTGGTGAAAAATCTTTACCATTCATTTCAATAAGGATTTTATCATTCTCTCCTTTTTTAATTTTGAATGGTGAGTTTTTAATATCTTTTTGAACCGCTTCATCAGAGAATTTGTGTCCCATATAACGTTTTACTCCAAAGATAGTGTTGGTTGGATTCGTAACTGCCTGACGTTTTGCCAATAACCCTACTAATCGATCGCTATTTTTTCCAATAGCTGCGATTGACGGCGTTGTTCGATTCCCTTCGTTGTTTTCTATAATTTTTGGCTGCCCTCCTTCGATGTAGGCAACGGCTGAGTTTGTAGTACCCAGATCAATTCCGATAATTTTTGACATAGTATTTTTTGTTTAATTAGTTTCTAAAATTTCTTTTAATTTATTAAAACTTTTTTTACTTAATGGATATTCTAATGCTGATCCATCGATATTTGACTCAAAGAAAATTAATTCCATAGAGTCATTATCAATTTTTCTGAATGTATATGAACATGAATATATTCCGTCTACATCAGCCAGTTCTATAAACTTATCTCGTTCATAATCAATAACATCCCTGGTAGCATATTCGTTTGAATATTTTGTTCCTAAATCTATTTGCTCAGTATCTGTTTTCATTTCCACAGAATCTGTGACCCAATATTTGGTATTTTTAGGTTCAATAGTATATTCAAATACTTCCTCTGGTGGTGCCTTAATTGTTATTCGTATTTCATTTGTTTGCATAACTTTTTGTAATTAAGATTTTTAGAATGATAAATTTCTAGGAGACAAAGAAAAAATGTTTGAAACGTAGTTATCTACGTTGAGAATATTTTTATCTGTAGTCGACAACGAAATATATTATTATAAATTCTTAAGACTCGTATTTTCCCACCTTGACCTTGGCTGGTCGCAGCACGACATCTCCTGACATGTAGCCTTTTTGGATGATGCCAATTATCGTATCATTTTCACTCTCTGCATTAACCTCGATATGCTCAATTGGTTCATGAATCATAGGGTCAAAATCGACACCTTTTTTATCAATCAAACTAATATTATAATTTGCTAAGGTATTCATGAACTGAGTGTGAATGTATTCAACGCCTGTTCGCCATGCTGGGTCAACTTTTTCCCATGCTTCTTTATTAGAAAAAGCCATATCAAAACTGTCGAGTACAGGAAAGAAATCTGAAATAAGATTAAGTTTCATTCCAGAGATTCTCTCTGAACGTTTTTTTTCTTCTTCTGATTTATAGTTTGCAAAACTTGCCCTCTCGGTTTGCCAACCTGTAAGATATTCTTGAGATTGTGCTTTTGCTTCTTTTAATTGATCACGAAGTTTTTTAAGTTTGTCTTTTTGACTTACCCCTTCGTGTTCGGTTTCTTCAAATTCTATATCGATATCTGATTCATTATTTTCAATGATTATTTCTTCATCGATATTTACTTTTTTTTCTTTTTTACTCATATTTTTATGTAAAATGTTATATAACCGAAGTTATAATACTAATATACACCTAAGTTTATTTTTTGACAAGTTTTTCATATATATGAAATAATTGTCAAAAATACTAATTTTGATATACTAATATTATGAAAAAGTCGAAAAAAACCCTCCAGGAATTGATCTTGAATACTCTTTCGCGCAAGAAAGCTCGTAAACAAGAAGATATTATTGAGCATATAGAAATTCTCCTGCAAGAATATGAAGATCAAGAGCGTAAAATTAAACCCAAATATGCCATCAATAGGTCTATTAAAAAAATGATAGATGATAATATTGTTGCTGAACATGAAACAGAGCAATCGTCTTTTTTATCTCTTACATCATCAGGAAGACAAAAATTACGTACGATAAAATTAAATGCTGATAACCACCTTGTCTCAACTACCTGGGATGGATATTGGCGTATGGTAATAGTAGACATACCAGAATCGCGTAAAAAAGACCAAGATGCTATTAGGTATATCTTAAAAAAAGCTCAATTCATTCAAATCAAGTCATCTGTCTGGATAACTCCCTTTCCCATGGAACATATGATGATAAATATCAAAAACGACATGAATTTGCATGAAGATATATTAATATTGGTTACCAATAAACTTGATCCAAGTACAGAGCAACTACTTGCCAAAAAGTTTGAAGAAGCTCAAACTGAAAAGAACTAATACAACAAATTAATCATGTTGTTTTTTGCCTATTAATTAAGTTTTCTATAAAGTGCACCCGTAAGAATAAGAATGAGGAACCCAGCAAATAAAATCATGTAGGGCCGGTCAGCTAAATATGGTGTTTGATCGATTATTTTTTCAAAACCATAAAATACAGCTACCCCGCCAAAAGTAGATAAACCTAAAAACACAAAAGGAAGTCGCGTTATAGCATTTTTTTGGTAGCCTATAACTTTTTTTTAATATCTTTTTCGATATGTAGGGCATGTTCTAAGAACGTTTCATTTTTTTGGCGATTATGTGGATCCATTACAATATCATTATATCAATTTTTAAAAACTTACCTATACATGTGCTACAATCTAAAATATGTCAGAAATAAAAGAAATCACCGCAACATACACACGAACAAAAGGTATGATGAGAGAATATATACGCACTTTCGAGGAAAGAAAAAAAACAGGAAAAAATAGAAATCCTTTCTTAGAAGCTCAAAGCAATTTTCATGGAGTAATAAAAGAATTTAACTATTGGCTACTTCTAGAGAATGATTTTCCGTATGATGCCATAGCAACAATGAACCATATGATTATTCCAAAGAGGTCTTTTCCTTTTGATTGGAAATTACTTAACAAAGAAGAATTGAATGAATTTCAAGAACTGCGCGAAGGGTATATTAAAGATAATTATGATGTTATCTATGAAAACCTCCCAAGTGGACAAACTATTCCAGCTAGTTTTCATATTCATTTACTTAAACTCAAAAGAACGTCAATGAAAGAGTTTATGGATTCTTAGGGATTAATTGTAAGAAAATTACAAGAAATAAAAAAACACCTTTTCGGTGATTTTTATTTCTAAAATAATATAGATTAACGTTTTGACCAGGCTGGACGCTTTCGCGCTTTTCGTAATCCTGGTTTTTTTCGTTCTTTACGTCGTGGATCTCTTTTAAGATAACCAGCAGATTTCAAATCTCCTCGAAGTTCTGGATTATATTTTTCAAGAGCTCGTGCAATACCATGACGTATTGCATCAGCTTGTGCCGAGATTCCTCCTCCACGCACAACGATTGAAACATGGAATTCATCTTTTGTTTCAACGAGGTTAAGTGGTGATTGAATTAATTTTCTATACTCTTCAATAGAAACATAATCATCAAGAGTACGTTCATTGATTACAAATGTTCGTTTTGAATCTGGAGTAAGACGAACCTGAGCAGTTGCATTTTTTCGGCGACCTATTGCCGCAATATATTTTTTATCTGCCATAATTATTCGTTAATGATGAGATTCTTCATCGTGACTGCACGCAGTCGATTATTGGGTAACATTCCATAAACAGCTTTCTCCCAAACAATTTTGAAACCAAGGCGCTCGATAGCGTGATCTCTACTTTCATGTTTAAGTCCACCTGGATATCCAGAATACCTTTTATATTCTGCCTTGAGCTGTGAATTATTTAATGAAACCTTAGAAGCATTATTAATTGTCACGCTTACATTAGGAACAACATTAGGTGCAAAATCTGGTTCATTTTTTCCTCGTAATGCCATAGCAATTTCTGAAGATAAACGTCCAAGACTTTGACCATCTGCATCAAAAATATATTCTCTTTTTTTTGTTTGTGTAGTCATAATTCTTATACAAATTCGATGATTGCCATTGGACTAGCATCACCCTGCCGTGACGGCAATTTAATTACCCTGGTATAACCACCATTTCGGTCGGTATACTTTGGTGCGATCTCGTCGACTAACTTGTTGGCCAATGTTTCTTGATTACCAAGTCGTGATCGAATGAGTCTTCGTGCTGTTACATCACCGGCTTTTGCCTTGGTGATAAGTTTTTCAACATAAGGGCGCAATTCTTTTGCTCGAGCTTCAGTTGTTTTAATTTGTTCATGAGTTAACAACGCTACAGCAAGTGATCGAATGAATCCCCGTCTGACATTTGCTTTTCGCCCAAATTTTCGATTTTTTCGTCCGTGTCTCATAGTTGGATTTATTTACTTTCTTTTAAAGTTAACTTAAATGTTCCAAGTGCCTCTTCGACTTCCTCAAGACTTTTTTGTCCAAAGCCATCCAGAGACAACAAGTCATCTGAAGTTTTTTGAACAAGTCCACCAAGAGTTCGGATACTTGCTTCATTTAGTGAATTTTCTGTACGTACAGAAAAATCAAGTGTGTCGATTCGTGTTTTTAATAACTCAACACGTTCGCTTTCATCAAGATCATCTTTACTTGATTTCTCTACACGAATAATTTCTTCTTCTTTAATTACAGGAACAGTTTCCTTTTCCTTGATATCTTCGTCTAACTTAAGGTCAAGAATAGCTCTGAATTGTTCTATCATTATAGTTAATGATTGTTCAAGCGCTTTTTTTGCGGTCATACTACCATCAGTTTCAAGATTTATCTTGAGAAGATTGTAGTCTGTTCTATCTCCAACACGCATATGCTCCACTTCGTAGTTAACTTTTCGAATTGGGCTAAAAATAGCATCTACCAAAATAGTTCCTACTGAAGGTTTCCCTATCTCAAAATCTTCTTTTGATACAAAACCAATCCCTTTTGCAAGAGTTATTTCAATATCAAAATCTGCTTTTTTTGATGTAACCTCAGCAATATATTGATCAGAATTCATTACCTCAATTCCTCCAACCGTATCAAAATCTGCAGCAGTTACTATTTTATTAGTTTTTACTGATAACGTAAGTTTTGTTTCTTCATCACTTACGAGGGAAAAACGAACTTTTTTGAGATTAAGAAGTATTGTCAAAACGTCTTCTTTCACACCATCAAGAGTTGCAAATTCATGGTCTGCACCCTTGATCTTAACTGAAGTTATTGATACTCCAGGAAGTGAAGAAAGAATAATTCGACGTAGTGAATTACCCAAGGTATGTCCATACCCTGGATAAAGACCTTCGATTTCGTAAACTCCTTTTGAGCCGTCTTCGGTGACGACATTTATTTTTTTTGGTAATACAATATTTTGATGGAACATAATAAACACAGATTAATTCAGGTGAAATAATGTATATAATTTGCCTCACAGCAAGATTTATATACGTAAATGATTTGATTCTATTATCGACTATAGAACTCGATAACTGCTTGGAAATTAAAGAATGCTTCTGGATTTTTTGGTTCTCCATTTACAGTAACTATTGCTTTTTTAGCATCAACGTTTAACCACGCTGGTGCTTTTGCTGAATCTAAACGTTCAGACAAATCGATGAAAACAGGTTTTAACTTGCTTCCTTCCCTAATAGCAATAACATCTCCTTGTTTTACAAGGTATGATGGAACGTCAAGTTTTTTACCATTTACGGTAATATGACCATGGGTTGCTAGCTGTCTTCCAAAAGCCCGAGTTTTGGCAATTCCGGCTCTATACACAACATTATCAAGTCGTGACTCAATAACCTTGAATAGTTCATTTGACGGTGTTGCTCCTTTTTTTGCAGAACTCATAGCTAATTTAACATAGTTACGAAATTGCTTTTCAGATACACCGTATGCAAATCGAACGCGCTGTTTCTGAATAAGCGATAGCCCGTAATCAGTCGGTCGCTTTGGTCTTCCTGTTCTTGCTTTTGCACGTTTTTGCTCTGAAAGCATAAACTTTTGAGACTGAGTCTTTTCATACACTCCAGCACCAAGACGTCGTGCAATTTTATATTTTTTGATCTTTGCCATATATATATTTATTTACACTCTTCGTGCTTTTGGTGGTCGAGGACCGTTAAATGGTACAGGAGTTTTATCCTGAATTCGAGTAATATTGATTCCGTGAGATACAAAACCTCGTACGGCAGACTCGCGCCCTGAACCAACACCTTTGACGATAACATCAACTTCTTTGATTCCGATTAAAGCTGCTTTTTCTCCAAGAACCTCTCCTACTTTTGCAGCTGCAAAGGGTGTTCCCTTTTTAGCACCCTTGAAACCAAGAGCACCTGATGATGAAAACATAATTGCGTTTCCTTCTAGATCAGTTACAACTGCTTTTGTATTGTTGTAGGTTGACTGTACATGCAAAATTGCTTTTGCCAGCTTCTTTTTAGGAACTTTTGATAGAACTCTAGATTTCAAGTTCTTGTCCATTGTTCTTCCTTTTTGTTTTACAATTCGTTTTTTTCCCATATACCTAATTATTTACGCCCAGAAGCCATGGTGGCACGTTTGTTACCACGACGAGTTCGGCTATTTGTCTTAGATCGTTGTCCTCGACTAGGCAACTTTCGACTATGACGTGAACCTCGATATGATTCAACGTCAATCAGTCGTTTAATATTTTGACTTAGCTCTCGCCGCAGATCACCTTCAAGATTCATTGGTTCAATGATTTCTCGAAGTTTCTTGTCTTCGGCTTCAGTTAAGTCTTTTACCTTTGTTACTGGATTTACACCAGTTTCTTCACAGATTGATTGTGCCTTTGAAAGACCAATTCCATACAATGACGTCATTGCGTATTGTATTTGTTTATTATCTGGAAGACTTATACCAAAAATTCGCATAATAATATTTAATGTGTTTAAACTATCCTAAAGTAAGACGACAAATTACTGCCGAGCTTTCCTTCTTGGATTGGTCTTATTAATTCGGTAAAGACGACCCTTTCGACGTACGATAATATCGTCTTTTTGTGTTTTTTTGATTGATGATTTAACTTTCATAATATCTTTATTCGCGTCTGTATAACAGAAAAACAAGAAAAAAAACGAGCTAGAGCCTCTTGATGATACGACCCTTACCGCCATATGGGTCAATAAGTACTTCTACCTTGTCGCCTACAAGAATCCTAATCCGATATAATTTCATCTTTCCAGCTAAATACGAAAGGTGAAGTTGATCCTCCCCTTCGAACTGGACACGGAACATCGTATTTGGAAGATTTTCCACGACTACCCCAATTTTTGTTTCTCCTTTACTATTACTCATTACGATAGGGCTTATATTATCAAATAGCATATATTAGTCAACACCCCTAACACAAGGTATTAGATTTGGTCAAGGTTATTCTCTGTGATAATAATTGATTCCTGTTTTTGAGGCAAGGTATTACGCCAAAAAGGTCTAATTTGTACCGTTGCCTTGTCGATAAAATTTTCAGATATAAAAAAAGGTACGATGTCTTTTTTATTTTTTTCGGACATATCAAATGCCAAGATTTCCTTGTCGATATCCCACACTATCAAAATATCACCAGTTACGGTAACCTTGATATTCTCACTGTCTTGGTAACTAAAATTTTCAAGAGATGAAGTTAATGAAATCTGAAGATTATGAACGTCTATTACTTGAGCATTTTCTCCATCAGGTACTTGTATGTAATTTTGTGTTAAATAATCAAAAAGATTATCCATTGAAATAACAAGACCAAAGACGGTACCTCCTTGAGACAATATGTCTTGATTATTATCTCCAGATACTACGTTCAATTCCCGATATTCAACATTAACACTATCATTAATAATGATTACCCTGTCTGTTTTTTCTTTGTTTAATCTTAAAACAAGACCTTCACGTAATTGTTGTTGAAGTTTTTCTTGTGTATTTTTTCGTTGACTTTCTGAAATGAATAATTCACTTCCAATAAAACCATCGGTAAAAGAAGATGTCGACGCAGCGTACATACCATTATATTTTGCATCGAGTCCCGCCTCCTTAAATCCAGGTATCGTAAAATCTGTACTATCAATATTATATTCGTCTCCTGCATTTTCTGCGAAAACAATCGTTTGTATACTCCCTGCTGCATCTGGTGTTCTTCCTGGTACAAATATCTCACTATCTCCTAATTGATATATTTTCCCACTCGCTGATTCAAATCGTGTTTCAGGCAACAGTCGTTGCGGTTCGGTACTGAAACTATTGAATATAGTAATCTCACCTTGTGATTTTCTTTCAACGCGCCTTTGCTCATTTGGAGTAAGAGAAATTGATTCTTCATCGCTCAGGGCAATAATATCAAAACCCAACTCATTAATATTTGGATTTCTTGTTAATTCTATTGTTTTATCTATTTTTTGATATTCAACATGGGGATCAACAACAATATAGGCCTTTGGATGTTGACCAAGTACCAAAAATAACGCAATCATAACACCTCCTATACGAATAATATGTCCTATATATTTTTTTTTACTTTTAAAAAAAGATTTTATCAACAATATAATATTTGTATTATCAGATATTCTTTTTGGTTCTGTATAAAAAGATTTTTCTAAAATTATTTCAGGTATTTCGGGTCGATCAAAATCTCCCAAAACAAGGTTTGAAGAATCTTTTCGGCGGCGTTTAATACTTCCCATAGTTTTTTTAATGTTCTTTTTTAGAGGTCTTTTTAGAACATTAATAGGGTGATGTATTTCAGTTTCTCCATTACTAGAAATATCATAAGAACGATTATAAATGCTCTTTTTTTTCTTTTTTATACTACGTTTGATTCCGTCATTTATTTTTTTATTCAGAGGGTTATTCATGCATTAATATATTTCCACAGCAATTGTACGAGCAATGACACCAAGCTCTAGATCAGTTATATTTAACGAAAAATCCTTATCATCATATCCTGATGGTAAATGGACTATTTCTATACGGGCTTTTGCGTGTATATGATCAGATAATTCGTCACTTTGTAACAACATTGATTCAAACCAATACATACTTTCACGATATGTTTTTATGATAATAGTATTAGGTAATAATCCTTTTTTGCTTGTGTTGGAACAAAAATTATAAAACTCCTTAAGCCAAATCTTGTATGAATAACCCAGAGATTCTTTTATTTTTGATTCATGATCCTTATCAAGATTTGAGTTAAAAATTAACTGAATATCTTTTTGAGTTTTATTGAAATTCTTTCCTAAACGATCAGAAGTATCCCGCAACAAGTGATTAATTCCTACAGGGAATGTTCCAAGAGTTTCTATATGATCATTTTGTATAATCATTACGTCGGTCATTTCACCAGAAACATCAATAACAATAGCATCATTTTGATCAGGTAATGATTTTTTTACATTATTATAGGCAACAAAAATATTTGAAGTGAATACTGGAAAACGATGAAAAACTTTTTCTATAATGTGTTCAAAGACGTGTTTAGTTTTTGTAGATACAACCGTAACCAAAGAATCAATTTCTAAATCAGACATTTCTTTTGCAATCGGATTTCTGACCGTATATCCATTAGACCGAACAGCAATAGTTTTTCGATCAATTAATTCAACCTCATGATTATGATAATCAAGATTCTTTTTTAATGATGCGACTAGTTCTTTTTCAATTAATTGATTAGCTAGTTCTTGGGTTAAAATAAAAGGTTTATTTTTTGAATATTTAATTGTTCGTTTCTGAGCAGAAGCCCATGGTGATGAAAGATTACAATATATATTCTCTATCGGAATTAATGATTGCAAGTGAATTTTTTCTGCAACCTTTTTAAAAATTGATTGCGTACGATTCCAAAATTCTTCAAAAGAATAGTGTTCGCCATTGGTAATGGATTGACGTACCGTTGATAATTCTCGTATGTGAATGCACGCGCCGTTGGAATTATATCCAAATTCAAAAAGACCAGCTCCAACCGATGAACTATCGATATCAAAGATAAGATTATTTTTTATTGTATCTATTTTTTTATTCATATTTCTTTGGGTCATAATATGTTTCTATACTAGAGTGTTTTTTCAGCTTCGTTTTCGACGGCTTTTTTTATTTTAAAAGCATCATGTAATTCTGTGTCTTTTTTTTGTACTTGCTGGTCTTTTTGACGAACTTGATCTTCTAGATCAGAAATGGCCTTGGTCATTTTTTCAGTTACCTTGCGTCTAGTAGAACCCATGACGATCTGTGAATACAGCAACAATAACCCTGCCGCCACTATGAGACTGATGATAACAACCCAAAACGATTCCAGATGTGGAAATATATATACCAAGGCATCATCAAAGGCTGAATACACACCATAAAATATTATTAATACCAACAAAAATTCAAAAGATTTTTTCATAGTGTAATTATATCATAAATAAAAAACACTCAAGTTTAGTGTTTTTATATAGCTTGTATTTTATCTAAATATTCAAAGTCTTTAGGTGAAATAACCATCTTACCTAAGGGATGTATTTCCTCTGAACATACCCATTCATCAATTAAATTTCCATTATCATCATAGTTCTGAATAAACTACCCCGGCCTAAAGGCACGGGGTATTTTCGTTACTCGATACTATGTTGGGAATAAGGTTTTTTGAGAAACATGGATTTGTTCATATTCAGGGAGTCCTTGGTTCTTAACATAATTTTT
>Ga0307934_1000354_pt1 | contig 35471 bp, 34 predicted proteins | sample OrgLakmetageno90_FD_201838 | JGI IMG/M metagenome (GOLD analysis project Ga0307934, IMG submission 201838) | Saline water microbial communities from Organic Lake, Antarctica - #90 | ecosystem: Environmental > Aquatic > Non-marine Saline and Alkaline > Saline | place: Antarctica: Organic Lake...
CAATATCACTTTCCCGGGTCTGGGCAATCATAAAATCCCGAAACGGACCACTGACAGCCTGCACGGCTTCACTGGCCTGCATATCGCCATCCATATACGGTTTAACGCCATTTTCATAAGCGCTGCCAAACACCGGATGCATAATGAAAATCGTTAAAAATAATGCCAGACCAATCAGAATTTGATTCGACGGGGTGGATTGCACGCCCATTGCCTGACGCAAAATCGCCAGCACAATAATTATGCGGGTAAATGAGGTCATCATCATCAAACCCGCTGGCAAAAGTGTCAGCACGGTCATCAGCGCCAAAATTTGCAAGGTCAGCGAATAGCTTTGGCCACCTTCCTCATCGGTAGTCAGCGTTAATGCCGGAATACCTGGATCGGCCATCGCCAGCAGCGGACTCAATAACAGCAACAAAGCCAGTAAAACCCGCATTACTTACTCCGTTGCTGCATAAATTGTTTGAGTTTGTCGCTAAATACGGTGCTTTGCTGACCCACATTTAAATCCAGTGGCTGTTCTAGGGCGCTCAGTAAATTGACATTTTGCGGGGTGACACCCAATAATAACTGCTGTTCACCGACTTGCAGCAATACCGCTTTTTCTCGCGGACCCAGCGGCAGGGCAGCAATGACCTTAAATTGTTGCTGACCAATGCCATGCCATTGTTGGCTGCGTTTCATCAGCCAGGCCATCGCCACAATTAATGCTAATACCAGCAACAAGCCAAATATCGTTTGCAATAAATTGCCGGCATCGACGCCTGGCGCTTCGCGCTGGGCGGTCTCGGCAACTGCCATCATAGGCAGGCCGCAGAGAAGTAAGCACAAAGATTTCATCGTAATTTTTTAATGCGTTCAGCCGGACTAATTACATCGGTCAGACGGATACCAAATTTATCGTTGACCACCACCACTTCACCGTGGGCAATCAGGGTATCGTTGACCAACACATCCATTGGCTCCCCAGCTAAACGATCCAGTTCCACCACGGACCCCTGACTAAGCTGCAGCAAATTGCGGATACTGATGCGGGTACGGCCGATTTCCATAGAAATGGTCACCGGGATATCCAAAACCATATCCAGATTGACGTCACCACGGGGGATGGCGCTGTCATCAAGTTTGGTCATTGGTGCCGTTTTAGCATCTGGTTTGGGCGTTGCATCCTTGGCTTCTGCGTCAGCCTGTTCTGCCATAGCAGATGCCCAGTCGTCGTCAGCGCTGCTGTCGTCCACTTGTTCTTCCAGGGCTGCCGCCCATTCGTCGGCCAGATCCTGGTCGGATTGTTTGCTGTCTTCACTCATTTTTGGCTTACCTTTTTCAGCTGGTAATTGGGTGTCGGATCTTTGGGATGTTCAATGATGTTGGTAACTTTCAGTGCCGCTTTGTCGTTATGTTCGCCGTAAGTCGCACGAAACATCGGTACGTCTTCCACCATGGCAACGACCTCTTTGGGCATTTCAATAGGAATTATGTCGCCGACTTTCAATTGACGTACCTGCTCTAAACTCAGTCGCGTTTTCGCCAGCGTTGATGATAACTGCACTTCAGCAATCATCAACTCTTCACGCATCGCCCGGCCCCAGCGGCCATCATCGCCGCTGCGATCACTTTGCAGACCGGTATCGAGTAATTCGCGAATGGGTTCAAGCATCGAGTAGGGCAAGGTAATATGCAAATCACCGCCGCCGCCATCAAGCTCGATATGGAAGGTGGAAATGACCACCACCTCACTGGGGCTGACGATATTGGCAAATTGCGGATTGACTTCGTGATTGATGAATTCAAAATTGACCGGCATCACCGGCGACCAGGCTTCAGTTAAATCCTCAAAGCACAAATTCAGCACCATGCGAATCACCCGCAGCTCAGTGGCGGTAAATTCACGACCTTCAATACGTGCCGGAAACCGGCCTTCGCCACCGAAATAATTATCGAGCAGGGTAAATACCAGCTTCGGTTCAAATACCACGAGACCGGTGCCACGCAGCGGCTGTAATTGAATCAGATTGAGACTGGTCGGCACAAACAGCGTATGTACATACTCAGAAAACTTCATCACCTGCACGCCACTGACCGAGATCTCCGCCGAGCGACGCAACATATTAAATAAGCTAATACGTAAATAACGGCCAAAACGCTCGTTGATCATTTCCAGCGTCGGCATCCGGCCACGAATGATCCGCTCTTCGTTGCCAAAATCGTAACGCCGCGGTTTACCGAACTCGTCCAGATCCTGTTCTTCGGTTTCCAGATCGCCGTCACCGAGCCCGCTCAGCAGGGCATCGACTTCGTCTTGGGAGAGGATATCGTGAACGGCCATGGTTATTGCATGACCAAACTGGTGAAGTACACGGCTTCTAAGCCCTGCTGATTATCTGCAAGCGTTGCCAATTGCTGATTGATGGTTTCCAGCGTGTCCTGTTGTAATTGCCGCGTGCCCTCACTGGTATTAAGATCGTCATAATTTTGACTGAAGAACAGTATTAGCAATTCATGAATAATTGCGGGCTCATGGGCGACAAAATCGTCAATTGCCTGTTGATTGCGGGCCATGACTTTCATTTTGATTTGCAGATAACGCACGGCGTCATTACTTTGCTTGCCAAAATTGACGATAAACGGATCTTTAATTTCATAATAAATCGGCGCAGCCTTAGCTACTTCAGCGGTTTCTGTTGATTCGGCATCGCTGTCATCTCCGCCCAAAAAGTAAGCGGTTGCCAATCCGGCCACTGCCAGTATTACAACAATAATGATACCCAGCAGCAGCTTTTTTTTGCTTTTGCCTGGATTGATCTCAATGTCATCTTTTTGTTCGGCCATGCGTTATTATCCTGTTACCTGCTGAAGTTAAAGCAATTAGCGTGCCTGCTTATTGCCAGAGAAAGCTTGTGAAAAATACCGCCTGCAAATTGCTGTTATTGATTTCACTTTCAAAAATCCCGTTGATGACTTCATAGGCCTCTTGTTGCAGCGCGCTGCGACCTTCGATACTGTTAATCTTGGCCATGTCCTGATCGGCAAATAAAATCCTGAGGCTGTCCTGAATCATTGGTAAATGGGTCTGAGCGCTTTGGATGATTTGTGGGTCATCGGATTTTAAAGCCACTTTAATCTGTAAATAGCGGGCTTGTTGTTCGCTTTGGCGCAGAAAGTTGATGGTAAAGGCTTCTTCAATTTCATAGTACTTGCTGACCGCACCAGCGTTTTCAGCCGCCTGAACAGACATATTGCTCAAGCAGAACATCAGTAACAACATTAGTGAACGCTTCATGGCTTGCTATACTCCTGACCGGATTGGTTTGGGCTTGTTTATCTTTCAGATGCTGCATTGTGTTCGTCACGTTGAACTTGAAAGATAAATAAGTTCTAAAGCCTGATTATGACAAGCTTGGATTGCACACGAAAGAGGTTACTTTGCCACATTCATCTGAGAAGGCTACATCGGCTGCAGCCGTTTCCAACATCGATAAATGGCTGACATGGCCACAATATCTGTTACCGCAACATATATTATCAATAATGATGCACCGCTTATGTCGTTGTCGCTGGGCGTGGCTGAAAAATGCGATGATCAAGGCAATCATCAAACAATATCAAGTCGATATGTCGTTGGCACAGCAGCAAGATATTAATGCTTTTGAACATTTTAATGCTTTTTTTACCCGTGCTTTGCGGCCGGAAGTCCGTCCGTTGGCGGCCAGTGAATTACTGTCACCAGTGGATGGCAATATCAGTCAACTAGGTGATATTCACAGCGGTCGGATAATTCAGGCCAAAGGCCAGGATTATAATGTTGCCGAATTACTGGGTAACGATGCAGTGATGGCGGAACAATTTGTTGGCGGTCAGTTCGCAACAATTTATTTGTCACCACGCGATTATCACCGGATTCATATGCCCTGCGCGGGACTGTTGCAACATATGCGTTATGTGCCCGGTAAATTGTTTTCGGTTAACCCGCGGACGGTGCGGGCAGTGCCACGGGTATTTGCTCGCAATGAACGGTTGGTGACGATTTTTGCGACTGATTTCGGGCCGATGGCTGTGATTTTAGTGGGTGCGATTTTTGTGGGCAGTATGCAAACGGTGTGGCAAGACGGTGAAATCACACCGCCCTATGGCAAACAGATCCGTGATTGGCAATATCAGACCGATAATATTCATTTGGCTAAAGGCGCCGAAATGGGCCGTTTCAATATGGGCTCAACGGTGGTGCTGTTACTACCGGAAGGTGCGCCGGCCTGGCTTCAGGCGCTGACAGCCGATATGCCACTGATAATGGGTGAAGCACTGAGCTGATTTCATTAATCATGGCCGCATAAAAAAAACCGGCTGTCGCCGGTTTTTTTATCAGGTAAAAGACCTTAGATATTATTACGCCATGCATGACAGGAATTATCCTGCAGCTTGCTAACGCCTTCCGGACCCCAGCTACCCGCCGGATAGGTCGACTTGGGATTTATCTTTTGACCATTTATCCAAAACCGGATCAACGACTTTCCAGGCCAGATTAACTTCATCAGAGCGCAAAAACAGCGAGCGATCTCCCTGAATTGCATCCAGAATCAGCGCTTCATAAGCATCCAATTTGTGTTTGTTATCTTCGCTTTCAACTGTTTCCAGACCGACGGTATGGGACGTTAGCTCAAGTCCTGGTTCTTTGGATTGCAGTTCAATACGCAAAGTATTATCGGGTTGCAGACCCATGACAATCCAGTTGGCGTGGCTGTCACCGATATCGGTGTCTTTAAATAATTCTTGTGGCGGTTTTTTAAAGCGAATGGCAATCATCGCTTTTGATTCTGGCATGCATTTACCGGTACGCAGGTAAAACGGCACACCACGCCAGCGCCAGTTATCGATATAAATCTTCATCGCCGCATAGGTTTCGGTGACGCTGTCTTTAGGCACTTCGTCATCGTCCAGATAACCGGGTATTTTTTGGCCGTTAACTTCACCTGCTGCATACTGACCACGAAAAGCATGCTTATCGACCATATCTGGCGCAATCGGCCGAATCGCTTTCAGTACTTTGACCTTTTCATCACGAAGTGACTCATCATCCAGATTTGCCGGTGGTTCCATGGCAACCAGCGCCATCACCTGCAATAAATGACTCTGAATCATATCGCGCAACGCACCAGAGGTATCATAATAACCGGCACGGCCGCCGACACCTTGTTGCTCAGCGTGGGTGATTTGTACGTGATCAATGTAGTTGCGGTTCCAAAGCGGCTCAAGCAACAAGTTGGCAAAGCGGAACACAAAAATATTTTGTACCGTGCCTTTGCCAAGATAATGATCGATACGGTAGGTTTGTTGTTCGGTGAAGTTACGGCGCAGTGTTTGTTCCAGTTCGTTGGCACTTTTCTGGTCATAGCCAAACGGTTTTTCGACCACCAGATGGCGCCAACCATCGTCTTCTTTATTAAGGCCTACAGTAGACAGCTGGTCGCCAACCACACCAAATAATGATGGGCTGATCGACAAGTAAAATACGATATTTTTTGAAAACCCATTGACCGGATCATTGAGCATATCTGCCAGATCCTGATAGCTTGCGGTATCGTTGATATCGTTTTTGAAGTAGCTGACCCGATTTAAAAAAGTATCCAGCAATTGCTGATCAACACCGCCACGGGCTTTGCCGGCAACGTAATCTTTAACCAAAGCGTGCCAGTCTTGCTGGGTGCTGTCCTTGCGGCCCATGCAAATGATTTTGGTTTCTGGTGTCAGGCGCTTTTCGGCATCTAAGTGATATAACGCCGGAAGCAGTTTTTTTTGTGATAAGTCGCCGGTGGCGCCAAAAATAATGATGGTACAAGGTTGCATGATTTCTCCCGTAGCAGGCTGTGACTGTGGCCGTGAGCGTATATAATTTATCAATTGTACAATTTTGGAGTTGCTCGTGCGAAAAATTCTGTTTGCCAGTAGTGAAGTCACCCCTTTGATGAAAACCGGGGGGCTGGCAGACGTCTCCGCCAGTTTGCCCATGGCGCTTTATGAGCAGGGACAGGATGTGCGGATCGTTATGCCAGCCTATCGGGCAACATTGCAACAAGTTGCTGATGTAGAAATCGTCGGAAGTGTAAGCGTTAATGGTTTCCATGCGCCAGTCAATATTTTGCAAACAACGCTGCCGGGCAGTGATGTGCCGTGCTGGCTGATTGATTCACCGGAATATTTTGATCGTGAGGGAGGACCTTACAGCGGTATCGACGGCAAAGACTGGCCTGATAATGCCGCCCGTTTTGCCTTGTTGTGCCGGGTGATTGTGGCGATTGCCAAGGATCAGGCCGGACTACATTGGCAGCCGGATATTGTCCATTGTCATGACTGGCAAACTGGGCTGGTACCTGCACTATTGAGTTTGCAGCAGGACAGACCGGCGACGGTATTTACCATTCATAATCTGGCTTATCAGGGGCTGTTCAGCCGGGAATTGTTTGACCTCCTCGATTTGCCGGATAGCTTGTGGCACATGGATGGGCTGGAGTTTTACGGTCTGCTGTCGTTTATGAAAGGTGGTCTGATCTATGCCGACCATATCACCACCGTCAGTCCCACCTATGCTGATGAAATCTGTGATTATGAATTTGGTTATGGCCTTGAAGGGCTGTTAAATTTGCGCGCCAGTCAGGGGCGTCTCAGTGGCATTGTTAATGGTGTTGACACCAAGGTATGGGACCCGGCCAAAGATCCGGCACTGGCGAAAAATTACAGTGCTGCGACTATTCGTTTTAAGGCCGTTAATAAACAGGCATTACAACAGGGGTTTGCTTTACCCGACAGTGCCAAAACCTTGGTCATTGGCCTGATTAGTCGTTTGGTGTCCCAGAAAGGTATCGATTTATCGATTGAAGCGCTGGACCAGTTACTGTCTGCAAATGCAGATATTCAACTGGTTTGTTTGGGGAGCGGTGAAGCGGGGTTTGAACAGGATTTACGGGTGTTGCGAGCTCGCTATCCGGACAGGGTAGGCTTGCAGCTGGGTTATGATGAAGCACTGGCCCATCAAATTGAAGCAGGCGCCGATGTGTTTTTGATGCCGTCGCGGTTTGAGCCTTGTGGTCTGAATCAGCTATACAGCTTACGTTATGGCACTTTGCCAGTCGTACGCAATACCGGCGGTCTGGCGGATACCGTGGTAGATGCAACCGAAGCCAACCGCAAAAATAATACGGCAACCGGGTTTAAATTTACCGCTGCCAATAGCGAAACGCTGGTCGAAAAACTGCACGAAGTTATCGAATTATTCAGTCATCCGCGGTTATGGCGGCGGATGATGCTGACGGCAATGTTGCAAGATGTCAGCTGGGCGAAAAGTGCCCGCCGTTATCTCGATTTGTACCAACAACTCAGTCCCTAAAAGGTCATTCCTATGGAAACACAATTTGCCCAACTGCAGGCGTTGAGCTTATTGGAAGATAAGGATTTACGCAGTCATGTTCGCTTTTTGGTGGATTTGCTTGGTGAAGTGATTGCCGAGCGCTCTGGTGACAGTGTTTATCAGGCGGTTGAGCTATTGCGCAAAGGATTTATCCGGCTGCGTAAACAAGACGACCCGCTGCTACGTAATCAGCTAATGGCGCAAATCGGTGAACTGGATCCCCGGACACTGGGTGAGGTCATTCGCGCCTTTAATTTGTATTTCAGTCTGGTCAATACTGCCGAAGAAGCCTATCACCACCATAACCGACTGATTCAGCTGCGTAATGGCGGCAATCTTTGGCATGGTTCTTATCTCGACACGCTGACCCAGTTAAAGCAGGAAGGCGTCACTCTCAACCAGTTGAAATCGCTACTCAGCAAATTGATCTATATGCCGGTATTTACCGCGCATCCCACCGAATCCAAACGTCGCACGGTGATGGAGATCCTGCGGCGGGTGTTTTTGCTTGACGAGCAATTAACCAACCGGCCACTGACGGTGTTTGATGAGCAGCAGATTCGCCGGCAGTTAAAACAACAGATACAGCTTTTATGGGCTACTGATGAAGTCCGGGCCATCAAACCCAGCGTCCGTGACGAAGTCAAAAACGGCCTGTATTACTTTAATGTCAGTCTGTTTGACGCCGTGCCGCGCAGTTATCGCAATCTGGAAAATGCCATTCGCCGGGTGTATGCCGATGAATTGACTGAAGCCGAGCCAATCCGAATCCCGCATTATTTGCAATTTGGTTCTTGGATCGGCGGTGATCGCGATGGCAATCCTTATGTCACGGCACATACCACCGAAATGGCCGTGATGTTGCAAAAGCGGTCAGTGCTGCGTCGTTATTTGCAGGATGTCACTGATTTGATGTTTATCCTGACGCAGTCGCAGCCTTTATGTCAGATAAACGATGCATTGGCAGACGATTTAGCGGAAAGCGAACAGCGTTTTGGTAAAGCATTTGCCACCAACAGCCAGCGTTTTATCAATGAGCCATACCGCCGCAAACTGTACATTATGCGCTCGCGTCTGGAAGATAATTTGCGGCTGTTGCAACAATATTTCCGGCCGGATCAGCGCGTTGACTCACTCGGCGTCGCCTATGCTGATGAGCGGGAAATGCTGGCCGATTTGTACTGCCTGCAGAAATCACTGATTGATAATGGCGATAAAGAAGTTGCCAATGGCCAACTGAGTGACTTAATCAGGCTGGTCGAAACCTTTGGCTTTTATTTGTTGCATCTGGATGTCCGTCAGGAATCATCACGGCACAGCGAAGCGCTGGCTGAAGTGCTCGCGCATACCGGCTTGTGCCGCAACTATTTACAGCAAACTGAAGCCGAGCGACAGCAGTTAATCAGCGACTTGTTGCGCCGGCCGAATCTGCCGGACATATACGGCGAGTTACAGCCACAGACCGATGAAGTGCTGGCGCTGATGCGATTGATGGCCAGATTGCGTGTCGAAGTCAGTGAGCAGGCATTTGGTCATTATGTAATTTCGATGACCCATGCTGCCAGCCATATCCTTGAAGTCATGCTGCTGGCCCGGTTTGCCGGACTGGTCGGTCAGGACGAGCAGGGCTGGTTTTGTCATATTCGCATTGCGCCTTTATTTGAAACCATCGAAGATTTGGCACATATCGAACCGGTGATGACAGCGCTGTTTGATAATCCCGCTTATCGCAGTCTGTTAAAAGCCTCAGGTAATCGCCAGGAAGTGATGCTTGGTTACTCTGACTCCTGTAAAGACGGCGGTATTCTGGCTTCTGCCTGGCATTTGTATCAGGCGCAGCAAAAAGTCAGTCAATTATCAGAAAAGTTCGGCATTGCCTGTCGGATGTTTCATGGCCGTGGCGGTACCGTTGGTCGTGGCGGTGGTCCAACCCATGACGCAATTTTGTCGCAGCCCCCCGGCACTGTGCAGGGGCAAATTAAGTTCACCGAGCAGGGTGAAGTGTTGTCGTTTAAATATGGCAATACCGAAACGGCGGCTTATGAATTGGGCATGGGTGTATCTGCGTTGATTAAAGCCAGCCGCAGTTTGGTCACCAAAGCGCGTCGCGAACCGCCGGAATATCATCAGATCATGGCGCAGCTGGCGGCAACCGGTGAGCAGAAATACCGGCAGCTGACCGAGCAGACGCCGTCTTTCCTCGATTATTTTTACGAGGCTTGTCCGATTAGTGAAATCGGTTTGATGAACATTGGCTCAAGGCCATCCCATCGTAAAGCCGGAGATCGTTCTAAATCGTCGGTGCGGGCCATCGGCTGGGTATTTGCCTGGGCACAATCACGGCATACTTTGCCCGGCTGGTATGGCATTGGTCACGCCATTCATACCTGGCTGCAACAAAATCCGGACGGTATGCCAATACTGCAACAAATGGTGCAGGACTGGCCGTTTTTCCGGGCATTGCTCAGTAATACCCAAATGTCAGTCGCCAAAGCAGATATGGGCATTGCCCAGCAATATGCGACCTTGTGTCTGGATACCGAACAATCTTTGGCGGTGCTGGGCAAAATTCGCGACGAATTCCAGCTGACTATTGATGAAGTGCTGAAAGTTGTCGACGCTGACAAGCTAATTGCCGAAAATCCGGTGCTGGCCTTATCGCTAAGGCGTCGTAATCCGTATCTAGATCCGTTGAATCATGTTCAGATCATGTTGTTGCGTCGTTACCGGCAATCTGAGCACAACGGAGAAGATATGCAAACGTGGCGGGATCCGCTGTTACGGACTATCAGCGCTATTTCCCAGGGCATGCGAAACACCGGTTAGCGTCTGGGATTGTCTTTCATCGCCGCCAATGGCGGTGATGAAAGATCAATTAGTCTTCAGCAGGCCGGTCTTTTTTGGCGATATAGCGGCTTTTTTCGGCTTTGGTTTTCGACAAGGCCTTATTACTTTTACCTTTTGGCGCCATGCCTTTGCGTTTGCAGACTTTTAATGGGCCGCCGACGTGATGTTCAATGCGTTGCAGGTTTTTATGATCATGCGGCTCGACCAGGTTAATGGCGTACCCGGTTTTATCGGCGCGGCCGGTGCGGCCAATACGATGAATATACAAATCACCCCGAAACGGCACATCAAAGTTAATCACGTGACTGATATCGGCAACATCCAAACCACGGGAGGCGACATCGGTGGCGACGGTTACTTTGATCTGGCCACTGCGAAACTTGCGGATCCGTTCCCGGCGCACTGATTGATCAAAATCGCCGTGCAGTAATTGCGCCGAAATATTGCGCGATTGTAAAAAGTCACAGACTTCTTCGGCGCGGGTTTTTTTATTACAAAACACCAGTGCGCGCAGACAGTCGGCATCTTCAATAAATGACATCAGCAGCGCTTGTTTGTGTTCGAGGTTATCGCACAAATACACTTCTTGCGTGATATTGACTGCTTGCTGGTTGGCAGCTTGCAGCAGGATTTCCTGAGGATCTTTAAGCAGTTCTTCAGCAAAAATCCTTACACCGCTGCCCGCCAGGGTGGCTGAAAATAAACCGGCCTGAAAACGCTGGCCGATATTGGCAAGAATATTCAGCACATCTGGTCCCTGGCCCATATCCAGCATCCGGTCGGCTTCGTCGATAATTACCAGATTGATGCCGGTTAAATCGACTGAATCATCATTAACCAGACTCAGCAGTCGACCCGGCGTCGCGATAATAATGTCGCAATTTTTATCCTGGGCATGTTGAACCTGCGCCCACGGAGAAGCACCGCCGGTCAGCATGGCAATGGCCGGTTTAAAAGACTGGCCCAGTTGGTGAAACACATGTTGAATCTGAAAAGCCAGTTCACGGGTCGGTGCCAACACCAGAAACTGTGCTTTGCCGGAATGATTGGGTTCATCCATCAGTTTTTGCAGAATCGGCAGAATAAATGCGGCGGTTTTGCCGGTACCTGTGGCGGCACAGGCCAACACATCCTGACCACTCAGTAGAGCCGGAATTGCCACTTGCTGGACTTCGGTGGCTTTATTAAAACCGCTGCGGGAAATGGCTGCCAGCAGCGCGTCATCTAAAAATAAATCTTCAAATTGCATGGGAATATCTTAATCAGAAACTGTCGGTACGCCGACTCAAGGTTTGCATATTAACAGCGTGACGCTAAAAAAGCCTAAGCGTTAAGTACCAGCAAGCAGCCGATGATCATCACGGCGCAGGCTGCAAGGCGCCGGTACAAGTGACCCTCTTTGAATATCCGGTAACCGAGAAACACCTGCAGCACCATGCTCAGCTGGAATAAAGCCAAAGCATAGGCAATCAACAAGTCCTCAAACAGCAGCATAGTGCAGTACTGCATGGTGAAAATCAGCGCGCCCAGCCACAGAAAGTCACGCAATTTGCTATGACTTTGTTGCCAGTCTTTTTTCAGGGACTGCCTGCTGAAAACAACATATATGAGGGCTGCCAGCGGCAGGCCAATCAGACACCAAAACACCGTGGTGGCCATTGGCCCGGCGGCCATCACGGCATTTTTTAGCGGTAGCGTGCCAATTGAAAATAAAGCAATCGATAGAAACCGGAACTGTACACCGCGATCTTTTAGCAAGCCAACTACACGATTATTACCAGCAGTTTTCGGGGGAAACAATAAAACACTGCCGGCGAGAATTATGGCGATCCCTGAAAATCCTTGAAGACTGGGGATCTCACCAAGGAACAGCAGCGCCAGAATGGTTGAAAACACCACTTTATAAGCATTCAGCGGCCCAAAAACAGATAAATCCGTTTTTGATAATGACATCACCAGCAGCAGGGTGCCGGCCATATCCAGCAGTGCTGCCAGGGTTATATTCAGCCAGAAACTAGTCTGGATTTGCGAAAAGGAAATTAAGCTAAGCAATGGCAGGCTGATAAGACTCAGCACTAAATAACCGCCCAGCGTGATATAGAGCGGCGACAGGCCACGATGGCTCATTTGTTTTTGAAAAACATTACCGGTAACGGATGCCAGCATCCGCCCCAGTAGCCAAACTAATTCCATTATTTAAGGTGTAGTGGCGATCGCCTGATAGCGATTGTCAGTGTCAGGTTTGTAGCGATTAAAGCTTTTGAAGTTGTCATTTTCGTCAAAACTGAACACCACAAAGGGATCTTTACGCTGACCCATTTCCATGCCCGGTGTGCCCATCGGCATTTGTGGTACTGATAAGCCTTTGATATCGGCTGGTTTATCGGCCAGCAGCTGTTTAATGTCGTCCGCTGGCACATGCCCCTCAATCAGATAACCATCCACTACCGCGGTATGGCATGAGGCCATTTTCACCGGCAGCCCCAGTTGCTGTTTGATATTGTTCATATCGCTGCGAATTTGGTCATCAACCTGAAAATCATGTGCCTGTAAATGTTCAATCCATTTATGGCAGCACTGGCAGTTAGCATCACGATACACGGTGATTTGGGTGGGCTTTTCCAAAGCCAGACGAGCGGCATCCCACTCACTGCTGAACACGCTCAGCGGCATTAATAATAGGGCAAACAAAAATAAGCGGTGGGTCATATCAGGGGCACTCAATTAGTATATCGGTATCATCAGTGTGTTTTTCGACATAGTCCAATGCGTCGGTCAGTGATTTGTCTTTATGGGCATCAAACTCTGTTGGTAATAGCTGTACAGTCAGACCACGCGCCTGCCAGTCTGGTTGCATTTTACTGTTGGCCAACGCCGGATTGAGCCAGACATGGGTGCCTTCGGTGAGGCTGCTGACCATTTCGGCCAGACCCTGCTCAGTGAGGATGATAACAACCACCTATTTGACGCCTAAATAAGCTTCTTCAGAGATCTCGGTCCAGGTCGCATCTTTTTCCCGAAATGCCTGATAAGCCTCATAGACTTCCTTAAATTTGGGATTGTCCGCTGCTTCTTCGGCCAGTGTCTGTTCAGTCAACGTTTTCAGACGTTGCATCACATCATCGGGAAACGGTTTGATATCGACGCCACGTTCACGCAGTTCTGCCAGCGCAGTCGCGTTTAAATACTCCATTTCTGAGGCCATACGCAGATTCTCTGCGATGGCGGCATTTTCGACCATGGCTTGTAAATCGGCAGGTAATGTCGCCCAGGCCCGGCTATTGATACTCAATTCCAATACGGCGCCGGGTTCATGCCAACCGGGATAATAATAATGTTCTGCTGCCCGGTATAAGCCAAGGCGCTGATCGTGATAAGGGCTAATCCATTCGGTCGCATCAATGGTATTACGTTCCAGCGCCGTATAGACCTCGCTGCCAGCCAGCAACACCGGGTTACCGCCGGCTTTGGCAAAGACTTTGCCACCAAGACCCGGTATGCGCATTTTTAAGCCATCCAAATCAGCAACTGAATTGATTTCTTTGTTAAACCAGCCGCCCATTTGAATACCGGTATTACCGAGTGGAAAGGCTTTAACATTGAAGGGCTCATAAACCTTATCCCACAATTCCTGGCCACCGCCAAAATACAGCCAGGCATTCATGCCGCGTGGATTCATACCAAACGGTACGGTCGAGAAAAATTGCGCCTCGGGGACTTTACCGGCCCAGTAATAAGCACTGCCGTGGCCCATTTCGACGGTACCTTGAGATACTGCATCAAAGGTTTGTAAAGCAGGGATTAATTCACCACCGGCATAGACTTTAACTTGCAGGCGGCCATTGGACATTTTGGCGAGATTGTCAGCAAAGCGCTCAGCGCCTTCCTGCAGTACCGGAAAACCCGGTGGCCAGGTGGTGACCATTTTCCAGCGATAGATTTTACTGGTATCAATGCTGCCATCTTCATTGGTGGCATCGGGCGGACTACAGGCAGTGATGCTGAGACCGGTTAACAATAACAAAAACAGTTTGAGACGCATGTGCTTCATCGATGAAGTCCCTGGGCTAAAGCGTTTCTAGTTTGGCATATGCCAATACCAGCCATTTGCTGCCAGCCTGTTTAAAATTCACTTGCACCCTTGCATGGCTGCCACTACCTTCGGTATCGACGATAACACCGGGGCCAAACTTCTGGTGCAGTACCTGCTGGCCTGGTCGAAAGCCACTATCATCAGCCGATTCGCGGAGGCTGGCAAGTCCTGTTAAAGCCCCCACCGGTTGCCGGCCGCGCACTTCATGAATACGCTCTGGCGGAATTTCTGCCAAAAAGCGTGATGGCCGCGGATGCATTTCCTGACCGTATAAGTAACGTGATTCAGTAAACAGCAGATATAACGTTTGCCGGGCACGGGTCATGCCGACATAACACAGACGGCGTTCTTCAGCGAGACGTACGGGATCATCTGCCGATTTTTGACCGGGGAATAAGCCTTCTTCCATGCCCACCATAAAGACCTGTGGAAATTCCAAGCCCTTCGCAGAATGCAGCGTCATCAGCTGCACGCAGTCCTGCCATTTGTCAGCCTGATTATCACCGGCTTCCAATGCGGCATGCGCCAGAAAGGCATCCAGCAGTGGCATATCTTCTTCAGCATCGGCGCGCATAAATTCACGGCTGGCATTTATCAGCTCCTCCATGTTTTCAATGCGGCCCTGACCTTTTTCTGTTTTATCTTTGCCAAAGAATGCTTTGAGGCCACTTTCTTCTATGACCAGTTGGGTCAGTTCATGCAAAGGCATGCTGTCATCTTCAGGTGTCAGCGATTCAATCAATGTTAAAAAGCCTGACAGCGCATTGGCCGCACGGGCTGGGAGCATTTGCTGTTTTAAAATATCAACGGCGGTATGCCACATCGGCTGATCGGTTTCGCGGGCAATTTGCCGTAACTGGGTCAGCGTTGCCGCACCAATGCCTCGGGTCGGCGTGTTGACGACCCGTTCAAAAGCGGCATCATCACGGCGATTAGCCACTAATCGCAAATACGCCAGTACATCTTTAATTTCGGCGCGCTCAAAAAAGCGTAGACCGCCATAGACCCGATAGGGCACAGCGGACTGCATTAACGCCTCTTCAATCACCCGTGACTGGGCGTTGGAGCGATATAACACGGCACAATCATTGCGCTGGCCGCCTTGGGCTACCCAGTTTTTAACTTCCTGCACCAAGTACTGTGCTTCATCACGCTCGTTATAAGCGTTGTAAAGCTGTACCGGCTCGCCATCACTGTCTTCGGTCCACAGTTCTTTACCCAGCCGCTCGCTGTTATTGGCAATCACGGCATTGGCGGCGGCCAGAATATTGCCGGTCGAGCGATAATTTTGCTCCAGACGCACTGAGCTGGCATCGGGGTAATCTTTATGAAATTTCTGGATATTTTCGATTTTGGCACCGCGCCAGCCATAAATCGACTGATCATCATCACCGACAATAAATAAATAACCGCTTTGGCCGGCTAATAAACGCAGCCAGGCATATTGAATGGTGTTGGTATCCTGAAACTCATCGACCAGGATCTGTGAAAACCGCTGCTGGTAATGGCTGAGAATATCCGGCCGCTTCAGCCAAAGCTCATGGCTGCGCAACAATAACTCACCAAAATCGACAACACCGGCGCGTTCACAGGCCTGTTCATAAGCGAGATAAATGCTGTGCATGGTTTTGGAATAAGGATCATCGCCAACGTGAATATGTGCGGCGCGCAGGCCTTCATCTTTCTGGCCGTTGATATACCACTGTGCCTGTTTTGGTGGCCACTGCGCTTCATCGATCGACATGCCGCGGATAATGCGTTTTAGCATGCGCAGTTGATCATCACTGTCGAGGATCTGAAAACCCTGCGGCAAACCGGCATCTTGCCAGTGAGAACGCAGCAGACGATGCGCCAGACCATGGAAGGTGCCGACCCACATGCCGCCGGTCGGGTAACCGAGCATTTCTTCGATACGACCGCGCATTTCAGCGGCGGCTTTGTTGGTAAAAGTCACCGCCAGAATATTGGCCGGCGACAAGGCTTCCGCCTGAATCAACCAGGCAATGCGATGCACCAATACCCGTGTTTTCCCACTGCCGGCACCGGCTAAAATCCGGGCATGACCGAGCGGCGCCGCAACAGCTTCACGCTGCGGTTTATTGAGATCGTCTAGAAGTTCGGATACATCCATCGGCATACACACTAAACCAGCAGATGGTTTAGTTATGGCAATGACAGACACATTTATCCCCGCAGCGGGCGGGGATAAAGTGCTTAAGAATTAAATATTGCTGTCGAGAAAAGCGGCCAGCTGTGACTTGGTCAGTGCGCCGACTTTTGTGGCTTCGACTTCACCGTCTTTAAACAGCATCAGCGTCGGGATGCCACGGATACCGTAACGAGGCGGGGTATCAGGGTTTTCATCGATATTGAGTTTGCAAACCCGGAGCTTACCATCATATTCGTCACTGATTTCTTCTAAAACAGGGGCAATCATTTTGCATGGACCACACCATTCCGCCCAGTAATCAACTAAGACGGGTAAATCAGATTGCAACACTTGGCTGTCGAAGTCGCTATCGGTCACATTCGTGACGTTTTTGCTCATGTTTTATCTCCAGTGGTAACTAAAGTATCGGACCGTTATACTCGCAGGCCAAACAGTTAATCGACATTTTTTCTTATCAGTACAGGTAATGCAAGTATTTCTATGACTGCCCATCTGACCGACACGCCATTTTCAGCGCTGCCACTGCATGCGCATTTGCAACAGGGACTGAGTGACGCCGGTTTTGCATTTTGCACACCGATTCAGGCGCAATCGCTGCCATTGTTACTGGCAGGTAAGGATGTTGCGGGTCAGGCGCAGACCGGAACCGGTAAAACCATTGCTTTTCTGCTGGCCACATTTCAACGGTTACTAATGAGTGGGGTTGATACTAATTTAAAACAACCCCGCGCTTTAATATTAGCGCCAACCCGCGAATTAGCGATTCAAATTGTTAAAGATGCCGAGTTACTGAATAAGCAAGCTGGTTTGCGCATTGCATTAGCGCACGGCGGCAAAGATTATCAAAAACAGCGTGATGCCATTACCGATGGTTGCGATGTGTTGATTGGTACGCCGGGCCGACTGTTGGATTATCACAAACAGCGGGTTTTTAACCTCAAGCAAATTGAGGTGATGGTGCTCGATGAAGCCGATCGGATGTTTGATTTGGGCTTTATCAAAGATGTGCGCTTTTTTCTGCGCCGTTTACCGCCACCGGCACAGCGGCTGGGCATGTTGTTTTCGGCGACCTTAAGTTACAAGGTGCTGGAACTCGCCTATGAGCACATGAATAATCCGGAAAAAGTGCAGGTAGAACCGGAAAAAGTCATGGGTGATCGCATTGAAGAATCGGTGTATTACCCGGCCAATGATGAAAAAGTGCCGTTGCTGCTGGCACTGATCAAACGCATTGAGCCACCGCGGGCAATTGTCTTTGTGAATACCAAACATATTGCTGACAGAGTCTGGGGCTTTCTGGAAGGTAATGGCCATAAAGCTGCGCTGCTGTCTGGTGATGTACCACAGAAAAAGCGCGAACAATTGTTACAGCACTTTCAGGATGGTGAATTTCCGTTTCTGGTGGCGACTGATGTGGCCGCGCGGGGGCTGCATATTCCGGAAGTCAGTCATATCTTTAACTTCGATTTGCCACAGGATTGTGAAGATTATGTGCATCGGATTGGCCGCACGGCACGTGCCGGTGCCAGTGGCGTGGCTATTAGTTTTGCCTGTGAAGAATACGTTTTTTCCCTGCCGGAGATTGAGGACTACATCAAACATAAGCTGCCGGTAGCTTCTGCTGCCGACGAAACGCTGGAAAAACCATTGCCAGCAGTGAAACCGGAACGGCATCCCGCTGGCAGGAATCGGCCGCGGCAAAATGATAAAAAGCATTCCGGTGGGAATAGTCAACGCAGCCGTGGACCACGGCGGGTAGCAAACTCGGATGCAAATCAGTAATAACCCGCTAGGCGTTTTTCCGCTTAAACCCACCGACAATTCGAGTCGTCTGCCGGTGGTGGTGCCGGCAGATGTCAGTTTTAATCCGGCTCCAGCCCGCAATCGTGCCAATAATCCAAAGCAAGTGGTGCCGGTCAGCACGGCGCAGGACAGTCAGCAGGCTCGGTTTATTCGCATTTTAGCGCAGCTCGATAATGCCGAATTCTTACCCAAGCAGCCAACCCGTGCTTTACCTGCGCCGGTTGTCAGTTATCTGCAAATTGCCAGTATGCAGGATCGCAGCCCTTACTCAGGTTTGATTGATGAAACGGTTTAGCCTGCTGCTATTAAGTGTTTTTTTGCTGGCCTGCAGTCAGTCACCGCCGCCACCTCTTGCCCAGTTTGGCAAAGGCACTATCGATGACATTATCGAGTTGCATCAGCAGCGGGTTATGCAGGATTTAAAAACACTGACCTTAAAGTTATATCGCCGTAATCCCAATGAACGCCATGATCGTGGCAAACGCAGTCTCGAAGATAGTGTCGCCCGACTATTTAATTATCCGGCGCAGGTCGGTTTTGCGAAATGGAAAAATACCAAGCCCACCGATATTTTGCGAGATGCTTTGAGTACTGATTATCAGGGCGATCGGGTACTGGCGTTTACTGTTGGTATGCGACGGATGCTGATGGCGTCCTATAACGATCAAACCGAATTCTATTATCTGACCGAAATTGATGCCCAAAAGCTATACAACAGCGCCCGCAATATTGAAATTGCCGCCTGGTTATTGGCTACCAAACGTGACACTGACGGTGATCGGATCTTGCTCAGTGACAGCACTAAAATTCTGGAGCGAAATTTAAGTTTTCAGCGGCTGATTGGCGGCATGATTGCGACCCAGGATAATTTGTCACAAATCATTGCCCAGAAAGATGGTCGTCTGGTGAAAAATATTGTGGTGCAAGCCGCATCGATGGCTTTTTTACCGATTTAACGCCGCCCGGCGGCCTGCTGGATTAACATGTTTTTGATAAAAGGCAGGTGATTAACTTGCTTTAAGCCCAGTTGCCTTATGCCCGCTATGCCGGGGAGTTGATTGGCAAATAAGCGATTTAAGCCATCCATAGTTAATTGCATTAATGTATTTTCAGCCAGTCGCGCCCGCTGATATTTTTTCAGCGTATGTAAGCTACCCAGCGGCCGGCCTTGCTGATCTGCTTTCAGCAGAATATCAGCCAGCACTTTGGCATCCTGAAAGCCAAGATTGACACCTTGCCCTGCCAGCGGATGCACACTATGTGCAGCATCACCGACCAAAGCCAGGCCCGGTTTTACGTACGTTTCAGCATGTTGCAGATTAAGCGGGAAGGCAGCACGTTCCGATAACAGTTGAACGCTGCCCAGCCTGAAATCAAAGGCACTGGCCAGCTGTTCACAAAACGCCAGATCATCAACATTTTTCAGATGTTCGGCTTTGGCATCCGGCAGGCTCCAGACAATTGAGCATTGATGCGGATTATTGAGCGGCAGAAAGGCCAGCGGTCCGCCTGGTAAAAAGTGCTGGCGGGCACATTGCTGATGCGGGTGTTCGGTTTCGACTACCGCCACCAAACCTTGCTGGTGATAAGCCCAGCCACGGGATTTGATGCCGGCCCAGTCGCGAATTTGCGATTGGCCACCATCGGCCGCAATGATCAGTGGCGCGCTCAACTCGTCACCATTATCCAGCGTAATGGTTTGTTCATTGAGCGCTGTAGCCTGAGCAGGGCTTAATAAATCAATAGATTTTGTTGCTTGCAACGCCTTGAATATCGCCTGTTCCAGATGGCCATTTTCAATGATATGGCCAAGCCAGGCAGCGCCAATATCAGCCGCCGCAAAATCCAGTTGGCTGTTTTTCTCCCATACCTGCATTTGTTCAAACGGACCCAGCCGGCTTGGCATCAAGCGTTGCCAGACGCCAAGATCGGTTAATAATTGCTGACTGGCACTGTTGATAGCACTGACCCGTAACTGCCAGGGATCGCTTTGTTGTAATCTGGCGGGAGGCCGGCTTTCCAGTAGGCTGATTTTTAAATGACTATGCTGTGCTAAGGCTAAAGCCAGCGAACCGCCGACCATACCACCGCCCACAATAATGATATCTGTTTGTCGGTTCATAACGGCAAGCCACGCGCCAGCCGGGTTTGTTTCTGGCTTAAACCCATACTGGCCAGACTTAGGCGCTGTTTAACCGGTGGCAATATATCCAGCATTGCCAAAGCAGCAGATCGACCATGACCCAGCAGGGGATTAGCATTACTGAATAGTTTGACCAATCTGTCGGTGGCTTTGACAATATTATCCTGCGCCGGCAATTGCCATGCTTTATAGGCTTCTAAACTAGCCGGCTGACCGCAGTCATCGCTATGCTGACTGATGATTTCTGCCAACACGGCCGCATCGCGCAGCCCTAGGTTAAAGCCCTGACCGGCAATCGGATGCAGGCTGTGCGCCGCATTACCAATGAGTAATAAGCGTGGCTCAATGGCGGCATCGGTTTGCATTAAACCCAAAGGATAACTGCTGCGTTTGCCGACCTTGGTAAAGTGGCCAAGCCGAAAACCGAATCGCTGCTGTAAGGCCTGTAAAAAATCCTCGTCAGACAAAGCCAGCAGGCGCTGTTCATCGTCTGTTTTTACCGTCCAAACCAGACTGCTGCGATTGTCAGACATGGGCAATAATGCCAGTGGACCACTGTCGGTAAAGCGTTCGAATGCGCGGTTCTGATGCGGTCTTTCAGTGCTGACATTGGCAGTCACCGCAGTTTGCTGATAATCACGCTGCCAGCTGCCAAGTTCCAGTAATTCTCGAATCGTGGAATGCTGGCCATCGGCAGCAACCAGTAATTTGCAGTGCAATTTTTGTTGGTTAGACAAAGACACTGTGGTCTTGTCCGAAGATGTTTCCAGAGCGGTCACTTTGAGCGGCGACAATAATTCGATATTGTCAGCTTGCTGCAAAGCGATATTCAGTTGTTGCCCCAGTTGTTTTGCTGTCAATACCTGGCCCAGGGCGGGGACGTTTGCGCCTTGAGCAGATAATCGGGTCACACCAAAATGGCCGCGATCGGAAATATGAATATCAAGAATAGGGGTGGCATAAGCTTGCAAAGCCGGCCACAGGCCCAGCGTTTCAAATATCCGCTGCGAGCCATAAGACAGGGCGATGCCGCGATCATCAAAACTGGGCTGTGAGTCGGTCTCAATGCTGTGCGCTTCGATAATACCGATTTTTAATGATGTGTTTTTCAGGGCCAATGCCAGGCTGGTGCCGACCATGCCGGCACCGACTATCAGCACATCAAAATCGATATTTTCGGTCATCAAGCTGCCTTGATGCCAGCCATTAACGCTTCAATATCAGCGATTTCTTTTGGCGCACCTTCTGTCATGACGTCATGACCGTCTTTGGTGACCAACACATCATCTTCAATGCGAATGCCGGTGAAATGATATTTCTGATCAACATGTGCCGGATCGCGAATATAAAGGCCCGGCTCAATCGTCAGCACCATACCGGGTTCCAGCAATCGCCAGGCACCGCCGACTTTGTAGTCACCCACATCATGCACATCCATGCCCAGCCAGTGGCCGGTGCGATGCATATAAAATTCACGGTAGGCCTGTTTTTCCAGTAACTCGTTTAAATCGCCTTGCAAAATACCCAGCTTCAGCAGACCTTCCGTCAGGACACGAACCGCCGTTTCGTGCGGCTGATTCCAGTGATTACCGGGACGCACGGCGTCAATTGCTGCGTGTTGGGCATCGAGCACAACTTGATACAGCTCACGCTGCGCTGCAGTGAATTTGCCGTTGACCGGGAAGGTGCGGGTGATATCGGCGGCGTAGCAGTCATACTCAGCGCCGGCATCAATCAGCAACAAATCGTTATTTTTCAGTTTCTGATTGTTTTCGATGTAATGCAAAATGCAGCCATTTTCACCGCCGCCGACAATTGATGGATAGGCCGGGCTGCGGCAACCATGGCGCATAAATTCATGCAGTAACTCTGCTTCGATTTCATATTCCCATTTGCCCGGCTGGGTCGCCTGCATGGCACGGATATGGGCAGAAACTGATGCCTTGGCGGCATGTTTCATGGCTTTGATTTCCTGGCTGCTCTTATACAAGCGCAACTCGCCGAGAATATGCTCAAGTTCAATGATTTCGGTTGGCGAATGTTTACCGCTACGTGACGCCTGACGCAGGTGATTCAGCCAATTCACCATGCGCTGGTCAAACGCCGGCTGATTGCCCATGGTGTAGTAGACTTTTTCTTTACCTTCCATCAGACCCGGCAAGATTTCATCCAAATCGCTAATAGGATAGGCATCGTCTGCTGCGAAATTGGCCATGGCGCCATCCAGTCCCGCGCGATAGCCATCCCAGATTTCTTTTTCCAGATTGCGCTCCCGGCAAAACAGCAGAAATTCACCATGTTCACGTCCGGGCACCATCACAAGTACCGATTCCGGCTCATCAAAACCACTCAGATAGTGGAAATGACTGTCACTACGAAAGGGGAAATGCACATCCCGATTACGGGTGAGTTCCAGAGCGTTGGGCAGCACGGCAATACTGTCCGTGCCCATCAAGTCCATCAAATGCCGGCGCCGGCGGGCGAATTCTTGTTTGGTCATTTAGTGTTCAGTTGAGTTGTCGTTGTTTTCGGGAGGTTGTAGTTCGCCATACAGCAAAAACAACCCCATACGTAGGTATTCGACCAGTTCAGTAAAATTTGATTCATCCTGATCTAGATCACCCAATTCAATATCATCGATCTGACTGATTTGAATCGCATCGGTGATATATTCCTGACAATCTTTGGACAGGCTGGTTTCATCGGTCATACCGGAAGCGCCCAGACCATAAATGAGTCCCTGGCACCAATCCGCCATCGCCGCAATGCGTGAACCCAGCGGTGCATCATCATCGGGCAGTTCTAATTGCAGATCAAAATCAAGGCTATTCAGCGCCTGAATCGTTTCATCAAACAGCGCAATCAGGTTTTGAAGTTCTTCTGGCCCCGGCTTGTAGTCTTCAAACAGCGTGGTGTACCAAGTGGTGCGGTTGGCCTGATTGTTATGACAAAGCAAACCGCATAAAGCGCCCTGTAATTCGGCTGTTGTAGTGGGACCGTCACTGGTCATGTTTTCGGGTGACAGCGACGGAAAATATAATTGAGACATAAAGATACGGCCTGAATTTAAAAATCACATCATGCAGTTATTGACCGGGTCAACAGCGCACGTCTATAGTTAGGCATTATTCTCGCACAGCCAAGACGCATATTAATGGATAAAACCCCGATTCAACAATTGGAACAGCAGGTAGACCAGCTGTTACGGACCGGACGCCGGTTACGTGAGGAAAATTTGTTATTGCGTTCTCAACAGGCTGCCTGGCTCAGTGAGCGGGCGCAATTGGTTGAAAAAACTGACATTGCCCGTGGTCGCATCGAAAAAATGGTCAGCCGTCTGAAACAACTGGACGAAGAATTATGAGCGCACCGGTACATGTAACAATTCTCGGCAAGGAATATCAGGTTGCTTGTCCTGAAGACGAAAAAGAAGCATTGATTGCGTCATCGCGCATGGTGCACAGCAAGATGGAAAAAATTCGTGCCAGCGGTAAAGTGGTCGGGCTGGATCGGATTGCCGTGATGGCGGCGCTGAATATTGCGCATGAACTGCTGATCCTGCAACAGGATGAGTCGCAGGATGTGAATAAAGTGAATGAAAAAATTCTTCAGCTTGCTGAGCGCGTCGACGCGTTTATCAGTGAAGATCGTCAACTCGAATTGTAATAAAATCCTCACCACAAATTCACATTAAACGCGTATCATGTGTTTAACCCTGCGGTGTTCGACAGCGACATGTGTTGTCTTGAGCCGATAAGCAATTGCTTACCGAAACCAAAATTTAGAGGTTGAAAAACAAGCCCGCTCTGACGGGAAGTTTGCCATCCTCATGCGGTTTCACTCTTGGACCACCAGGTTCAAGAACCCCGTTCGCATCGGCACTGTGGGGCTTTATTTTCTCTCGGCGCATCGCCGCGCCCCATGCGGGCAACATTTCTCTGATTTAACTGCTTTATTCGCTGTAATATTTGCGATGCTGGCTACATTTGATTATCTTAATCAACCTTCTAACCGAGCGTGTAGATGCTCGGAAAATGCCTTACAGGGAGCAGTAGCATGACTTTCCAGATTCGTTATTTTGGCTATATTGGCTTGGCCCTTGCCAGTTTTCTCGGATCTGCTCAATCGTTGCTCGCTGAAGAGCAAGATAATCGGCCAGTGGTCAAAGTGATGGCCCCTGAACAGCGTGAAGTCACTGAATGGCAAGAATTTACCGGACGCTTTCAAGCGGCGGAAGAAGTCGCCATCCGCGCCCGGGTGACGGGTTACCTTGATGCCGTACATTTCAAAGATGGCCAGATGGTTAACAAAGGTGATTTGTTGTTTGAAATCGACCCGCGGCCTTTTCAAGCATCACTGGCACACGCTGAAGCTGATTTAGCTCGCGTACAAAGTCAACTTAAGCTTAGCGAACTGGAAGTTAATCGTGGCGAGCGCTTGCTAACGCAACAAGCTATTTCTGCTGAAGAAGTCGACAGTCGCCGAGCCCGTTTCCAGGAAGCTAATGCTAATGTCGCTGCCGCGCGCGCCGCTGTGCAAACAGCTAATTTAGATCTGCAGTACAGCAAAATTTCATCACCGGTTTCCGGGCGCATTTCCAGTCGCAATATTGATATCGGTAATCTGGTTACCACTGACAGTAGCGCCATGCCATTGACGACCGTTGTCATGACGGAGCCATTACATTTTGTGTTTGACGTGTCTGAGGCTGAATATCTGCAATTTGCCCGTGTGGCGGGCGGTGAAGCGGCATTAAATGGGGAATCAGAAGTCAAAGCCTATATCCGTCTTGCCGATGAAAATAATTGGGATCGCCAGGGAATCGTCGATTTTGTCGATAACCGGCTGGACCAAAATACCGGTACCTTGCGGATGCGGGTGTTGGTCGATAATCCGGATGGTTTACTGCGGCCGGGGCTCTTTGGCCGTTTGCGAATGGCAATTTCTGAGCCGTATCAAGCGCTGTTAATTCCAGACCGGGCTTTGGTTTCCGATCAGGCGGCCAAAGTGTTGATGGTGGTGAATAGTGATGGTGAGGTGCAGGCCACGCCCGTGATACCGGGTATGTTATTGGCTGATGATATGCGGGTAATTCGTGATGGTATCCAAAAAGACGACCAAATCATCATAGAAGGTTTGCTAAAAGCCCGTCCGGGGAGTTCAGTAAAAACCGAAGCCTATCAAGCTGTCGCAGGCCAATAATCATGCGTTTCACTCATTTCTTTGTTGAACGGCCGATTTTTGCCACCGTTTTATCGGTATTAATCGTATTGGTTGGCAGCATTGCCTACTTCAATTTGCCGATATCCCAATATCCGGAAATTGCCCCGCCGAGTATTTCAGTGACCGCCAGTTACCCTGGCGCAACAGCCGAAACGGCGGCAGATACCGTGGCCACGGTATTAGAACAACAGATAAACGGCGTGGAAAACATGCTGTATATGAAATCGGAAAATACCGCCGATGGCCGTACTTCACTGAATATTACCTTTGACCAAGGTACCGATCTCGATATCGCGCAGGTGTTGGTGCAAAACCGTATTGCTATTGCTGAGCCGTTGCTGCCGGAAGAGGTTACCCGGCAGGGCATTAATGTTCGTAAAAATTCACCGGATTTGATGATGGTTATCCATTTGTTATCCCCGGATGACAGCCGCGATAATTTATATGTTTCTAACTATGCCAAAACCCAGGTTGTCGATCGGCTGGCGCGGATTGATGGTGTCGGTGAAGCCCGTATTGTTGCTGAACGTGCCTATGCGATGCGTATCTGGATTGATCCGGAGCGGGCACAATCCTTTGAAATGACTGCCAATGAAGTACTGGCGGCGGTGCGTACCAATAACGCGCAAATTGCGGCCGGGGTGATTAATAAGCAACCATTGCAGGAAACCAAAGGTGCTTTTGAACTGAGTGTCGAAACGCAGGGACGGCTGCTGACTGCGGCTCAGTTCTCGGACATTATCGTCAAACACGGTGAAGACGGCCGTGTGGTCCGATTGCGTGATTTAGCACGGGTCGAACTGGCGGCACAAAACTACGACAACATCGGTTATCTGGATGACAGTCTGGCGCTGCCGGTGGTTATTTTCCAACGGCCCGGTTCCAATGCACTGGATACCGCCGAAGCACTGCGCAGTGAAATGCGTGATATCGCCAAATCGATGCCGCCCGGTATGGAATACCAGATCATTTACGATCCGACGCAATTTATTGCCCGCTCTATCGAAAAGATTTATCACACCATTATTGAAGCTATTTTGCTGGTTATTTTGGTGGTGATGCTGTTCTTGCAAAGCTGGCGGGCATCACTTATTCCAATTGTTGCCATTCCCGTATCGCTTATTGGCACGTTTTCAGTCATGTCAGTGCTCGGCGTGTCACTGAATAATCTTTCCCTATTCGGCCTGGTATTGGCAATCGGTATTGTGGTGGACGATGCCATTGTGGTGGTGGAAAACGTCGAGCGTTACATCCGTGAGGGCTTTAGCCCCAAGGAAGCGGCCCATAAGACCATGGATGAGGTCGGCATGGCGCTGGTTGCGATTGCGGTTGTCTTGTCGGCAGTGTTTATTCCTGCGGCGTTTATTACCGGTATTTCCGGTGCGTTTTATCAGCAATTTGCTTTAACCATTGCCACGGCAACCATCATCTCGTTGATCGTGTCTTTGACTTTGTCGCCGGCCATGGCGGCCTTGCTGTTAAAACCGCACGAGCATGAACCGCCGCCAAGTAAAGGCTTTCTGGGTGTGGTGACGCACCCGTTTAAGTCCTTCGGCCGGGGGTTCAATCGCAGCTTTGAATGGCTGGGCGATCGTTATTCGGCATTGACGCAGCGATTATTGCGGATCACGGCTTTGATGTTAATTGTTTATCTGGGCTTGATAGTGTTGACCGGCGTCAGCTTCAAGCAAGTGCCAACTGGCTTTATTCCGGAGCAGGATCAGGGCTATCTGATTAACGTTTTGCAGTTACCGCCTGGTGCAACATTAGACCGTACTGATGCTGTGGTTCGGGAAGCAGCGCAAAAACTTCGCGACGTGCCAGGTGTTGCCCATGCCGTGCAGTTTGTTGGCCTGGATGGCCCGACCTTTACCAATGCCTCGAATTCGGCTGTTATTTTCACGCCGTTTGATTCTTTTGATGATCGTATTGCTGCCGGTTTAACTATTGACGATATTCAGGGTGCTTCACAGCAGGCGTTATCACAACTTGATGGGGCTGTTGCCTTTGCTATCAAACCTCCGCCGGTGCGCGGCATGGGTAATGCCGGCGGTTGGAAATTGTATATCCAGGATCGTACAGGGCTTGGCAAGGAACGACTGGAGGAAGTGACGCAGCAGGTCATTGCTGCCGCTAATCAGACCGAAGGTTTATCGTCGGTATTTACTTTTTATAATTCTGGTACGCCGCGGATTTATGCAGATGTCGATCGAACCCGCGCTGAAATGCTGGAAGTGCCGGTGCAAAATGTCATTGATACCATGGAAATTTATTTGGGCTCACGCTACATCAATGACTTTAACTTCCTGAACCGGACTTACCGGGTGGTAGCGCAAGTGGATGGACAATTTCGTGATGAAGCGGAAGATATTGCCAAGCTGCGTACCCGCTCAGAAAACGGTGCTATGGTGCCAATAGGCTCAATTGCCACATTTGAGGAAACCACCGGACCTATCCGTGTGCCGCATTACAACCTGTACCCGGCAATTGAAGTGCAGGGCAGTACCGCAGCTGGTTATTCCAGTGGTGAGTCGATCGCCATTATGGAGCAGTTGTTGGTAGAAACGCTGCCCGATGGCATCAGCTATGAGTGGACAGAGCTGGCATTACAGGAAAAGCTCGCTGGCAACACGGCATTGATGGCGTTCGCGCTGGCCGTAGTGTTTGTGTTTTTGTTGCTGGCGGCACTTTACGAGAGCTGGTTATTGCCTCTGGCGGTAATTCTGATCGTGCCGATGTGTTTGCTGGCAGCCATTAGTGGCGTAGCGATGCGCGGTATGGACAATAATATTCTGGTGCAGATTGGCTTTATTGTGCTGATTGGTCTGGCATCGAAAAATGCTATTTTGATTGTCGAATTTGCCAGACAAGCTGAAGAGCGAGGCCTTAATCGGCTGGATGCCGCGGTGGAAGCGGCGCGCACGCGCTTGCGGCCAATTTTGATGACATCTATGGCGTTTATTCTGGGTGTGGTGCCGCTGGTACTGGCCAGTGGTGCGGGTGCTGAAATGCGGCAGGCCTTGGGTACGGCGGTGTTTTTCGGCATGATCGGTGTCACCTTATTTGGCTTATTGTTCACGCCGGTGTTCTATGTTGTTTGCCGCTGGTTTGCCAGTCGCTATGAGCAGCGTCGACAGGCTGGTCATCAGCATTGATCGACTGCTAAGCTAGCAAAAAAAGGTTTAAACATGGCGCAGCAAAGATCTCCATCTGGCAAAGATATCGACAGGAATAAGCTCGACAAAGTGGTGGCCGATGCACGGCGTAGCGCCAAAGATCGGCTGGCCGGTTATCGCGAACAATCGATGCGCTTGCATCCCTGGATTTGCGGTCGTTGTGGCCGCGAATTTACCCGTGTCAACTTGCATGAACTGACGGTACATCATATCGATCATAATCATGATAACAATCCGCCTGATGGCAGTAATTGGGAAAACCTGTGCCTGTATTGCCACGATCACGAGCATCAGAAAAATATTGATAAAGTGCGCGGGTTCACAGGTTTTGCTGATAAACCGGCTGAAAAAACCACATTTAGTCCCTTTGCTGATTTAAAAAGCCTGCTCGATAAATCCTGATTGCAGTTTGCGGGGAAACTCACTGCTAACTGCAGAGTCCCAAAGTCATGTTTTTGGCAAATCAAAGGAGAGAACAATGAAAAAACTTGCTGCCCTGATGTTACTGCTTAGCGCTGCGCCGGCAATGGCAACAGTCATTACGGTCAATGAAGTCAACGACCAAGGTACCGTAAAAGCCATTGGCACGGTGACAGTGACTGAGTCCGCTTATGGTCTGGTGTTTTCGCCGGATTTGCAGGGCTTAACGCCAGGCTTGCATGGCTTTCATTTACATCAAAACAATGATTGCTCGCCAGCCGAAAAAGATGGTCAAATGGTACCGGCCTTAGCGGCGGGTGGTCATTATGATCCCTACAATGTTGGCAAGCATGGCACGCCGTGGGGCGAAGGCCACGCTGGTGATTTACCGGCTTTATATGTCGATGAAAACGGCAATGCCAATCACCCGGTGCTGGCACCACGTCTTAGAGACGGCGATTTACCGGGCCGCGCGCTAATGATCCATGCAGGTGGTGACAACTTCAGTGATCATCCGGCGGCGCTCGGTGGCGGTGGTGCACGTGTAGCCTGTGGTGTTTTTTACTGATTTATTTCCAATAAATCTGAGGTTCAGGATGCCGCACTGGCTTTTGCTGTTGCGGCATTTTTATTGACTGGCAGATGTAAAAGGATTTGCAGGCCGCCGAGTTCATTGCGTTTTGCTTCGATATCTCCCTGATGGGCTGCAACGGCTCGTTTGGCGATGGTTAATCCAAGGCCGCTGCTGTTTTGTTGTCTGGCATGCTCACCTTTAAAAAACGGCTGGAATAACTTGGTTAATTCAATTTCAGTGACCCCAGGACCGTTATCGCTGACGCTGATTTCAATCAGTTGGCCAATGCGATGCGCTGTTAAATTTATATTGCCCTGTTCAGGGGTGAATTTAATGGCATTTCTCAGCACATTTTCCACGGCGCGAAGCACCAGCTCGGGCTTACCGATCATCGGTAATTGCGAATCAATTTCAGCATGGATTTCGATGCGTTTATCGGTGGCTTCATAGCGCCCGTCTTCTAATAAATCTTCCAATAGCGGCGATAAATCAAAGTGTTGCTGCAAGGTGTTGTCCGCTGCCAGGGTATCCAGTCGCGATAAGTTCAATAAATCGCCAATCAGCAAATCAATGCGTTGTGATTCGCGCTCGATACGCGCCAGCACTTCGGCAGTTTTATCAGGTTGTTGCTGGCTAATGCCGATTGCCGCCTGCATTCGCGCCAAAGGTGAGCGTAATTCATGGGAAACATCGTGTAATAGATTGCGCTGAGCACTGACCAGTTGTTCCAGCTTGGTGGTCATCGCATCAAAATTATGGCCAAGCTCTGCCAGTTCATCTTTACGGCGGCCCATGGCCGGGCTCACCCGGGTTGATAAATCGCCTGCTGCAACGGCGGCAAAGCCGCGCCGTAAATGTCGTATTGGCTGGGTAAACCACCAGGCCAACAGGGCGCTGAACAATAAGCCACTGAGTACGCCAATAGTTAGTAATAACAATACCGGCTGTGGTTTCGGGTTTTTTACCACGGCAGCTTTTACTGGCTGCACCACGTGATGGGGAATAAATAGCAAAACCTGAGCACCGTCGGACAGATCAATTTGCCGGATAGAACGCAGCTGTGGAATATCATCAAATAACTGCCTTATGGCACGACGTTGATCTACGGGTAACGTGCGCTCAAGTAGCTCCTGATTGTCATTATCCAGCGCATAAACTGCAGGGTTACCCATGGCCGTCTGATCATTGAGAAAATCAATTAATGGCTGGCGACCGCCATATTGTGCGATATCGGCGGCATCAGATACGAGCCACGCTGCTTGCCGGCCAAGTTGAACCGGCGCATTGGCAACCTGCTGGTTAAATTGTTTTTGCCGCAGCCACATTGCGCTGCCAACTGCCAAACTGGCTACTAGTAAGGCAAGTAAAAAGGCAAAAAAGAATTTCCAGAATAAGCGGCCCATAACGATCCTTTATTTGATCAGCTGGTAGCCCTTACCGCGCACCGTCTGAATATAGGCATGACCATCTTGCTGGGCCCCCAATTTGTGGCGAATGCTGCTCATATGCACATCAATACTGCGATCAAAACGGGCCAGGGGCCGGCCCAGTGCAATTTCTGACAAGGTGTTTTTGTCTACCACCTGTCCGGCATGACGGGCCAGCGTTTCCAGCAGGCTGAATTCGGTGCTGGTCAGTTCCAATGGCTTATCAAACCAGGTGGCTTTACGCTGTTGTGGCCACAGTTGCAGCGGGCCATTTTGCAGACTCTGTGCTTCCAGTGGCTGAGCGCTGTTTTCACTACGCCGTAAGATCGCTTTAATACGAGCAATCAGTTCACGTGGGGTGCAGGGCTTGGGGACATAATCATCAGCACCATTTTCAAGACCAAGAATGCGATCAACATCATCGCCTTTGGCGGTAAACATCAGTACCGGTACATTGCTTTCTGCTCTTAGTGCACTGAGTACTTGGGTGCCGCTGATATCCGGCAACATAACATCGAGAATGACGATATCAAACTGACCGGTCAATGCTTGATCTAAACCAGTTTGGCCGGTAAAACAGGTGGTTACGGTAAATTTTTCTTCACGCAAATAGTCTTCAAACAGACCGGCGAGCACTTCATCATCATCAATAATCAACACATGGTTCATTGCAGGATCTCAGCAAAAATTTTAATTAATAATAAGGTTAAGTCGTTTAAAGCCCAATTGATATTGGCCTTATTTACCTGAATTTACACGATAAAACGCCCATTTACAGAGATTCGTTGAATACTGTTTGCCAAGTCGGGCTACATCGTAAGTAAACGGTAGTGGGCTGATAATTTGTCACCACAGGAGAACTGCAATGCGTAAAATTTTAATGCCCCTGGCACTGTTACCTTTACTGGCTGTGACCGGCCCGTTACTGGCGCATGATCATGTCAAAGACGGCGAAAAAACAGAGTGCGAGCATAAAAAGCATTATAAAAAATCAGGTTATCACCAAAAAATGCTGGATGATCTGAATTTGACCGATGCGCAACAAACGCAAATCAAAGATCTGAAAAATACTTACTGGCAGGATAACCGTGATGCAATGAAAGCTGGCTGGCAATCACGAAAAGAAATGCAGCAATTGAGTTATGCCGAGTCCGTCGATCAAGCCAAATTAGACAGGCTGATTGCCGAGTCCAGTGCAGCCTATGCGGACAAAATGGCTGAAAAAGCGGCGTTGAACAGTGCTGTTTTTAATGTACTGACCACAGAACAACAGCAGCAACTACAACAGAAAATGGCCGAATATCAGGCGAGACCGGATAGTAAATAAGCAATTAACCTTTAACTAACGACTAGAAAAGCCATCCCCCGGGATGGCTTTTCTATTTGGCAGATTTCTGCCTGAGCATGTCGATGACCGCCTGACTGTCAGGTCGGACATTACGCCATACAAAAAACGCTTCAGCCGCTTGCTCTACCAGCATACCGAGACCGTCAAATGCCTGCTGCACCTGGTGCTGTTTGGCCCACTGCACAAAAGCGGTATCTTTATCGCCATACATCAAGTCATAACAGGCAGCACCATCAGCGATGATGTCCGGTGAAATAGGTGGCACCTCGCCATGTAAACTTGCTGCCGAGGCATTAATTAATAAATCAAACTGGCCATTAATATCTTGCCAGCCACCGCCGTTAATTGTGCCCAGATCCCGAAAATCATGGGCCAAGTCAACAGCCTTTTGCGCGGTGCGATTGGCAATAAACAAACTGTCGGGGTTAAGTGCCAATAATGGCTCGATCACACCCCGGGAGGCGCCGCCGGCCCCTAGTAACAATATCCGTTTGCCACTGATTTGCAGTTGATGGTTATCCAGTAAGTCGCGGCAAAGGCCAATGCCATCGGTATTATCACCAAACAAATGACCATTTTGATTAATCACCACGGTATTTACTGCGCCCGCACGTTGTGCACGCTCACTGAGATCATCAATTAATGACCACATGGTTTCTTTATACGGCACTGTGACATTCAGGCCCTTCAATTTTAGGGCATCGTGCAATTGTTGAATCTGACCGGCTACATCATCAGGATAAATATCAATTGCTCGGTATTCGATTGACTGACCGGTTTGTTTGGCAAAGGCCTGGTGGATTTTCGGCGATTTACTATGACTTATCGGGTGGCCAATCACGGCATATTGATCAGTCATGATCACCTCTTAGTGTCTGTGCCACCTGTTTGGCAAAATAAGTCAAAATGCCATCAGCGCCAGCGCGCTTGAAAGCCAATAAACTCTCGTTAATCACATCATCACCCAGCCAGCCATTGGCAATCGCCGCTTGCAACATCGCATATTCACCGCTGACCTGGTAAACAAACGTTGGTTTTTGGAAAGTTTGTTTGACCCGGTACAACACATCCAGATAAGGCATACCCGGTTTGACCATGACCATATCTGCGCCTTCTTGTATATCAAGCGCTACTTCATGCAGCGCTTCATCACTATTGGCCGGGTCCATCTGGTAACCGAATTTGTTGCCGCCGCCAAGATTGCCGGCACTGCCCACGGCATCGCGGAAGGGGCCGTAAAAACTCGATGCATATTTAGCCGAATAAGCCATGATGCGGGTATGGATAAAACCCGCTTGCTCAAGGGCGCTACGAATCGCGCCAATGCGGCCATCCATCATGTCTGAGGGGGCTACAACATCTGCACCGGCCTCGGCATGGGAAAGCGCTTGTTTGACCAAAACCTCAACGGTTTGATCATTGATAATGTAACCACTGTCATCAATCAGACCATCCTGACCGTGGGTAGTAAAAGGATCCAATGCGATATCGGTCATGATGCCCAGTTGCGGGAATTGAGATTTCAGTGCGCGCACGGCGCGCTGCGCCAATCCATCAGAATTAAAGGCTTCAGCTGCATCCAGCGATTTTTTATCGAGTGGTGTTACCGGAAATAATGCCAGCATCGGTATACCGAGTTTCACAGCGATTTCAGCTTCTTTAAGCAATAAATCAATACTCAGCCGTTCGACGCCGGGCATTGATGGCACTGACTGACGTTGGTTTTCACCTTCCACGACAAACAGTGGATAAATCAGATCATCGACGCTGAGTTGATGCTCGCGCATCAAGCGCCGGGAAAAATCATCTTTGCGCATTCGCCTTGGTCGTTGCCGTGGATAGGCTGCTAAATCAAAAAACTGCCGGGTCATAAGTTTCGCCATCTGGTTAAGCTGCGCTTCATACTACCGTTGGCCGCGGCGGTTGTCATCGTTTTTGCCGTGGACGCACCAAGGGCATATGCGCTAAAATTGCAAAGATTTTGTCCGGGGAGAGCGTCACGTTCACCCCCTGTATTTTTACCTGGTGGAGGTTCCCCTTGCGTACAGCGGCGCTATTAGCTCTAGAAGATGGCACAGTCTTTCACGGCGAATCAATTGGGGCCGTGGGGCAATCTGTCGGTGAAGTAGTGTTTAACACCGCTATGACCGGCTATCAGGAGATCCTGACCGACCCATCCTATTGCCGGCAAATTGTCACCCTGACTTATCCGCATATCGGCAATGTTGGCGTCAACAAAGACGACGAAGAATCTGACGGCATTTATTGCAGCGGCTTGATTATTCGCGAACTGTCACCGGTGGTGTCCAGCTGGCGCGGTGAGGCAGGGCTCGATAAATATCTTGAGCAACATAATGTCGTCGGTCTGGCGGGCATTGATACCCGTAAATTGACCCGGTTGCTGCGCGAAAAAGGTGCCCAAAAAGGCTGCATCGTTGCCGGTGACAATATTGACGTTAATGCGGCGATCGAAGCGGCGCGCGGTTTTGCTGGTTTGAAAGGCATGGATTTAGCCAAGGAAGTCAGCACCAAAACGCCTTATGAGTGGACTGAGACGACCTGGCAGTTGGATGGCCAGCCACGCAAGGCTGAGCAACGGTTTCATGTCGTGGCTTACGATTACGGCATCAAGAAAAACATCATGCGCATGTTGGTGGAGCGTGGCTGCAAACTGACCGTGGTTCCAGCAGAAATGCCACCCGAAGAAGTCGAAAAGCTCAATCCGGACGGTATTTTCTTATCCAACGGTCCCGGCGATCCAGAGCCATGTGATTACGCCATTAAAGCGATACAGCATTTCCTCGACAAAAATATACCGGTTTTTGGTATTTGTCTGGGGCATCAA
>Ga0307934_1000365_pt1 | contig 34831 bp, 36 predicted proteins | sample OrgLakmetageno90_FD_201838 | JGI IMG/M metagenome (GOLD analysis project Ga0307934, IMG submission 201838) | Saline water microbial communities from Organic Lake, Antarctica - #90 | ecosystem: Environmental > Aquatic > Non-marine Saline and Alkaline > Saline | place: Antarctica: Organic Lake...
TACTTTAGATGTGCGAATATAGAATCAATACTATCAGTACTGGCTTAGTCCTATTGGCTGAAATTTCAAATAGTTGATTTTAAATGTCGCTATATGTTTGTTCAAATATGAAGAGAAAGCATTCGTGGTTCATTAAGCCTATGAATTATACCTATGCTGGGTAGATTTATATGAAAAGCAAATAAAGAAATCTATCGGTAAGCCGTGTGAGGGAAAACTTCATGCACGGTTTGATGAAGGGGTCGCTGATTGTTTTATTATATTCGTATAGCGTATATAATAAAACAATCAGGCTCTACTCTAATAAGTAATTTCAGGAAAAACCTAAAAATAAAAATCAAATATGAAAAAACTAATTTATTTATTAATTGCGGTTGCTTTTTTAGCTTGTTCCAGTGATGAGGACAATAATAGCAATCAAGAAACTACAGCTCCAGAAATCACTCTTATAGGAGAAAACCCACAAATGATATTTCAAAATCAAAGTTATGTAGAATTAGGAGCGACTGCTGTTGATAATGTAGATGGAGACATTTCTGATAATATTGAAATTTCATCTTCGGTAAACACTCAAGTTATTGGTAGTTATGATGTAATTTATAGTATTAATGATACTGCTGGTAATTCAGCAAATGTTACAAGAATAGTAAATGTAATTGAAGACACCACAGCTCCAGTAATCACCCTTGTAGGTGAAAATCCACAAACTATATTTCAAAATCAAAATTATGCAGAATTAGGAGCAACAGCTATAGATAATATAGATGGAGATATTTCTAATAATATTGAAATTTTATCTTCGGTAAACACCCAAGTTATTGGTAGTTATGATGTGATTTATAGTGTTAGTGATACTGCTGGTAATACAGCAAATATTACAAGAATAGTAGATGTAATTGATGATAACCCAGTATATTTAGATGATAATGGCATCACTGTAAAAGCAAGGGATTGGGCGTCATATGGAGATGGCGGAGTAATAAATGGGACTTATTATTTAGTAGTTAGTTATAATATGTTAAAAGATATGATATTAAATGGCCAGGATGTTAGCAGAATTGCAACAACGAAAATTGTGCAGACGAGAGAGTTGTTTTATGGATATTCTTCTTTCAACCAAAACATTGGTAATTGGGATATGAGTAATGTGACTGATATGAAGTTTATGTTCAGGGACGCTGATGCTTTTAACCAAGATATAGGGAGCTGGGATGTGAGCAATGCGACTGATATGAACGGTATGTTTATTTCTGCCGAGTCATTCAATCAAAACATTGATAATTGGGATGTGGGTAATGTGATAGATATGAATGGTATGTTTCGAAACTATACTAGTGTAAACTCTACTTTTAACCAAGATATAGGTAGCTGGGATGTGAGCAATGTGACTGATATGAGAGGTATGTTTGGTGATACAACAGTATTCAATCAAGATATAGGTAATTGGGACGTGAGTAATGTGACTAATATGTTTGGTATGTTCTGGGATGCAGATGCTTTTAACCAAGATATAGGGAGCTGGAATGTGAGTAATGTGACTGATATGGGAAGTATGTTCAGGCAAGTAAATGCTTTCAATCAAAACTTAAGTTCTTGGGATGTAAATGGTGTTACGAGTTGCCTTGTTTTTAGAGATAATACTCCCCAATGGACATTACCCAAGCCAAATTTCACTCATTGTAATCCTAATTAAAAAGAGAATACCCAAACACAAGTATCCTAAAGAACAAACGAATTGTCTACAGTATTAAAGAAAATAATTATCGTTCAATTTTGAATTCCAAATTTGACTCTCTAAAATCATTTGAACTAATTTGGAATAATGGAGAAAAACCAAAAGTTATTGCAACTGACAAACGTGGGAAGTTTTACAAAAAGGAAATAAAAATACATTATAAACGGAATAAAAAACTACTTATAACAAAGAACTGAGGCAAAAAACAACTCTTTTCTCCATTAATTTTGAGGCACTATTATTCTAGACTCAGAGATTCACATTCATGATTCTTTGAGTTTTTTGTTGTGTTTTCTTCTACATATCTAGGTAAAATGTGAACGTACATTTCATCATGAGGTCTACCAGATTTTGCAAAAGCAAAACAGTGTTTAAGTAGCTTATTTACCATTGCAATTAGTAATTTCTGTAAAGACTGTTTTAAAAAAAAATCTATAATAATCAAATCTAAAAGTTGCATTTAATAGTTGAATTCCAGATTTCAAAAAATCGAATTATTACTTTTTTACATTAAAAATAATCTAAACTAGATGTTTAAAATTATTAAAAAAAACTAAACTTTTTCATTTCTGATAATATAAAAAGAAAGCGAAATGAGATGGAAGAAAACACAACAATGATAGTAATATCAGAAAAAAAATTGGGTGAAATAGTCAGCAATGCTGTAGAAATTGGAGTCAAAAAAATTATTGATGATTACAATCTAAATAACAGAAGAATCACATATTTGACACAAAAAGAAACTGCAAAATATTTCAAGGTAAATAATTCAACGATTTCGAGATGGGCTGATGATAAACGTTTAACCCGACATCACGTCAAAGGGAGAATTTACTATAAGTTACTTGAAATTGAAAAAGTACCACAACCTGAATTTTAGCCAACAATGCACAATAAAAAAAGCTCTAATATAATTAGAGCTTTTTTTATTTAAAATATTTCATTTAATAAATTTACCCAAAAAAGTCGGAGATTTAAATCTCCGACTACATGTTTATAGAGCAATTAATTTCGAATATTAATTCAAATATTTAAAGCTTTCCAAAGCAAACTCTTGATTTGTTTTCCCAATATATTTTAGCAACATACCCTCGGAACAATGTCCAGTTATTTGCATTAAAAAGGATGTGGGTAATATGCCATAGAACATTGTTGCAAATGTCCTTCTCCCCATGTGCGAGGATACTATATGACATTTCGGATAGTAACCCTTTATCCTCCTATATTTTTTATCACCTCTTTTTGTTAATTTACTTGCATAAATAGTTTGGTTGATTTCTGCCAACTCACATAATTTTTTTAAATGAGCGTTATATTTCTGATGTGACATTTTTTCAGGAAAATTACCTAAATTTAGATTTAAGATACTTTCAACTTCTGAAAGGATTGGGATACTAATATGTTTTTTTCCTTTCTGCTGCTTAATCTCAATTATTTTTTTGTCACCAATATTCTTCATCATAATTTTTTCAAATCTCATGAAATCCGAAATTCTTTGACCTGTATAACAGCTAATAATTAGCCACTGCCGTGTCTTTTCGAGATTATTTGATAAACCCCTAAGCCTTTTAATTTTTTCAATTTCAGCTTTATTTAATACAATTACATTATCGTCTGTATTATCTTTTTTAGTTTTCATTTTTAAAGCTTGATTATTTATAATTAGCTCTTGTTCTTTAGCATGTATACAAAGTGTTTTTAAAAAAATTACATCTCGATTTATAGTATTTGTGCTATACTCATCATCAATTTGAAAATCCTCGAATTCTAGCTTTAGATTTTCATCAATATCTTTCATCATTATAATTTTGTTTCTTTTCTTATTAAAATTCTTTATTTTTTTTTCCAAAGTCTGATATTTTTTTATAGATTCTTTACCAATTGAATTCTTTCTCGAATTAAGATAAAAAGTGATATAACCTATCAAATCTAGTGGAATATTTTTTTTGAGTTCTGGATTGTAAAAAAAATCAATCTGCTTTTCTAACCAATCCTTATTAACGACGTTTGAATTTATGTTAGTGTAAGCTTCATCGAGAAATGATGTCAAATCATTTAAATGCTTATGACTTTCATTCTTCATAACTTTCATCGTGTAATCTCTGATTTTATCAATTTGGTGATATTTATCCCAATATTTTTTGCTAAATATTTTTTGAGTTTTACCGTCTATACAAACTCGTTTCCCATCTCGTTGAAATCTGAATCTAACTGTTAAGGACGAATTTGCTTTTCTCGACCTGTAATAATAATTAATGTTTACCATATAAATGTTTTTTATGTTATATGGTCCAGCTTTAAAGAAGTTGTAAAGTTTTTTTGATGTGGTACAAACTTGTACCACATCGTGAGCTCTTTTGCATTATTATACAATAAGATGCAATTAATTTATATCAAAGATTTTCTTGAAGCCTTGCATTTCTATATTAAATACATGCATCTTCTACACTTTATAAATTTATGATTTGCACCCTATTGGTCTCCCCGACTCCACTAAAAACCCTCATATACTCAGTGTATATGAGGGTTTTTTTATAGACAAACATTTTAAGACTTTTCTTGATATTTTTTATTATTTTTAAGAATATCGGTTTAACCTTTTATTATGAAAAATATTGTCTTTTTGTTTATCTCTATTTTTTTGTTTCTAAGTGATGTTTGCCATGCTAATGAAGTTATAACTTTCAAGCTTAGTAAAGGCCAAAAACTAATTGATACATTTTCAGGGGATATTGACCAGAACACATCGGTTCATTTTATTATTTTCAAAGATAAAAGTCAAAAAGATTATAGGATTAAATTTTTTTTTATTGATACCATTCCACTTGTTCTCCATGGCCAGTGTAGCTTACTGATTACCTAGTAATGCACAATGTAAAGAGTCACCCTCATCTACAACAAGTACTTTGCCTGTACCATCAAATTTTAATGGCTTCCTTACTAAGGAGTTGTTTTCAAACAACTTTAGTGTTGTGATTTTACCATAAATTGCTTTTTTCTTTCCAAAATGATTAACAATAGGCTCAACATAATTTAGAAAGTCTTTATATTAATCCCAAAGGTTGGCTGTTGTCACCCTATTTACAAGATATTTTAAAAGTAATATTTTTCAAAAATAGTATTGATAAATGTGATATTGTTACATAGTGGCTGGTCAAAAAAAAGAAACATTTTTAAATTTTGCAGTATTTCCGTCCAGACACTACATAACACATTCATCACTATATAGAATTATTTATCTGTAACAAGTTCTCGTTTTTCAACCTTTTTATCAATTTCAAACTGATTACTTGTATTCTTTCCTCCTCCTGCTTTTATAGCTTTGTCTCCAGCAAAAAAGCTTTTGTGATCGTCTCCTAAATCTGATCCCGCCATGCGTTGATGTTTAACACAAGAAACCTCATTACGGATTTCTTGTCTCTGCACCCCTTTTACATAAGCCAACATGCCTTCTTCTGAAAAATATCCTTTTGTTAAATCATTCATGTGAAGAGCGGTAGTATGATAGGTTGGTAAGGTAATTAGGTGATGGAAAATCCCTGCATCTCTTGCACTATCTGTTTGGAAGGTCTTAATTTTCTCATCTGCGCGATAGCATAATTCTGTAGCATCATATTGTGAATCCATCAAATTATTCCTATCATAAGCTGTCATATTTTCACCTTCTGCAAGCATTTCTTCATAGACTTGATGACGGAAGTTTAATGTCCAGTTAAAGGATGGCGAGTTATTGTAAACCAATTTAGCAGTAGGGACCACTTTTTTGATTCTGTTTACCATATGTGCAATTTGTTTCACATTTGGAGTTGGCGTTTCAATCCATAAAAGATCTGCCCCATTTTGAAGACTTGTAATACAATCTAATACAACTCTATCTATATTAGAGCCCTCTTTGAATTTATACAACCCATTGGCTAATCTTAAAGGTCGCACTAATTTGCCGTTCCTTTTAAGAAGGACATCATCTTGTCTAGCCTCTTTTACGTCAATTTCTTCAGCTTCTACAAAGGCTAAATATTGAGAAGCTAAATCTCCAGGTTCTTGACTAACAGGTAATTTTTGAGTTAAGCCTGCTCCTTCAGAATCTGTTCTAGCGACTATAATTCCGTCTTCTACACCTAATTCTAAAAACGCATACCTAATCGCATTAAGCTTCGCAATAAAATCTTCATGAGGCACAGTTACTTTTCCATCTTGATGACCACATTGTTTGGCATCAGAAACTTGATTTTCAATTTGAATAGCACAAGCACCAGCTTGAATCATTTTTTTGGTTAACAAGTAGGTTGCTTCTTCGTTTCCAAAACCAGCATCGATATCAGCTATAATAGGAACTACATGGGTCTCAAAATTGTCAATTTGATCTTGCACATCTTCTCCTCTTTCAAGTCTTTTAAATAAATCATTTAACTCAATAGCATCGGCTTGGCGTAAGAAATCATAAATTTCACTTATCAAAGATGGAACCGCAGTTTTTTCATGCATAGATTGATCTGGCAATGGTCCAAATTCTGAACGTAATGCAGCAACCATCCAACCAGAAAGATATAAATACTTTTTACTGGTCGTTTTGTGATGCTTTTTAATAGCTATCATTTTTTGCTGCGCCACAAAACCATGCCAGCATCCAAGAGATTGGGTAAATTTAGACGAATCTGCATCGTAAGCTGCCATATCTTTTCTCATGATGGCTGCTGTATATATAGCGATATCTAAACCTGTTTTAAAACGATTCTGAGTAGCCATTCTAGCTGCGCTTTCAGGATGTATTGCATTCCAGCTTTCTCCGTACTTTTCTTTAAGGGTTCTTACAGTCTGTAGTGCAGAGCTGTAATTTGTTTGTGGTAAATTTTTCATAGTTTTGTATTGATTATTAGGGTTATTCTAGATTTTGATAATTAGTGACTGGTCGGAAATAGACAGATTTTATAAAATGAATTATTTTTGATGAGATTTGTTTTTAATTTTATGAGGTGATGCCATAGCATCAGGCGATTAAAATTAAAGACAAAAATTGCAAAAAGAAACATTTTTAATTTTGCTGTATTTCCTTCCAGACACTAAATAAGTCTCGTTAACTATTGCAGTAGTTGCGAGACATTTTTTTTAAATATGTTTATACGCTAAAAGGGTTAGAAACTCTTCAAATTTTTCTGAAACAACTAACTCATCAAAAAGATTGAAAGCCAATTCAAACTTGCTGTTCTTCATGTGTTCTTCACCGAATTCAGCCTTAATTTTTTTGACTTCATCGTTAAATAAGTCTTTATACAATTCCATATTAAATTTCCTGCCATCTTCGAGTTTTACTTCATTTTTTAACCACTGCCAAACTTGTGTTCTTGAAATTTCAGCAGTCGCTGCATCTTCCATTAAATTATAAAGTGCGACAGCGCCATAACCTCGCAACCAAGCTTCTGTATAGAGTACACCAACATTAATGTTCTTTCTAATTCCGGCTTCTGTAACAGTGCCTTTAGGAAGTTCAACTAAATCTTTTTCTGTAATGTTGATATCGTCACGAGTGATATGCAATTGATTTGGCATTGGCATGTGTTTATTAAATTCCAACATAGCGACTTCAACTAACGCAGGATGTGCAACCCATGTACCATCATGGCCATTTTTAACTTCACGCTCTTTATCTTGTCTAACTTTTTCTAAAGCAGCAGTATTGGCTTTTTCATCATTTTTAATTGGAATTTGAGCAGCCATTCCCCCTATCGCAAGGATACCGCGTTTATGACAACGTTGAATCACAAGTTTAGAATACGCATCCATAAAAGGGGTTGTCATAGTCACTTGATCACGGTTTGGCACAACAAAGTTTGGATGGTTTCTGAATTTTTTGATGTATGAAAATATATAATCCCAACGGCCACAATTTAAACCCACGATATGATCTTTAAGTTCAAAAATGATTTCGTCTAACTGAAAACTTGCCGTGATAGTTTCTATTAAAACAGTTGCCTTAAATGTTCCGATAGGTACATCGAGGTATTCTTGTGCAAATTCAAACACTTTATTCCACCATCGCGCTTCTAAATAATGTTCTAATTTCGGTAGGTAGAAATAGGGCGCAGTTCCATTTTCTAGCATTGTTTTAACGTTATGAAATACGTATAAGCCAAAATCAGTTAAACTACCTGAACTTTCTTGATCATTGATTATAATATGTCTTTCGTTTAAATGTAAGCCTCTGGTTCTCACCATTAAAACTGCTGTTTCTTGATTCAGATTATAAGATTTGCCTCGTTTTGAATCTAGCAATGAAATGGTTTTATCATTGGCGTCGATTAAATTTTGTTGCCCTTCAATAGTATTTTTCCAACTAGGTGCAGTGCTGTCTTCCAGATCTGCCATAAATGTTTTGGTCCCAGAATTTAAAGCATTGATTATCATTTTTCTGTCTACAGGGCCTGTAATCTCCACACGCCTATCTTGTAAGTCGTGCGGAATATTGCCAGCTGTCCATTCACCTTTTCGAATAGCTTCAGTTTCTTTCGGGAATTCAGGAAAATGACCTTTGTCAAATACTTTTTGTTGTTCTAAACGACGATTTAATAATTCTAATCGCTCTGAATTAAATTTTTCATGAAGTGAGGTTAAAAAGTTAAGCGCTCCATCTGTAAGAATGTCTGGATAGTAATTAATTACATCTTTTGAAAAATTTAGTTTGGGTTGTTTTAAGTGTGTGTGTTCCATAGTATTATTGATTTACATTACAATAGTATAACAAAGATTCAGAATACGCAAGCGAACGTTCGCTAAATATGAATATTCGCAAAATAAAAATATTCGCAAAAAAGCCTATATTTGTTTTTATGGAAGAAGATTATATCAAACTCATATTTGGATTAAAGCTAAAACAGATAAGGACTGAAAAGAAATTGTCTTTATTCGGATTGTCTAAACTTTCTGGTTTATCAAAGTCTTATTTGAATGAAATTGAAAACGGAAAAAAATATCCTAAGCCAGATAAAATTGCTATACTTTCAGAGAAACTGGAAGTTCCTTATGACCAAATGGTTTCTTTAAAGTTGGATAAAAATTTGGCCCCCATAGGCGAATTGTTACAGTCTAAAATATTAAAGGAAATACCACTAGAGCTTTTTGGTATTAAAGAAAGTAATTTAATAGATATTGTCGCCAATGCACCTGTAAAAGTAAACGCATTTATAAGTACTATAATTGAAATTGCACAACAGTATAACTTTAGTAGAGAAAGTTTTTTCCTAGCCTCTGTACGTTCATTTCAAGAAGCAAATAATAATTATTTTGATGATTTAGAACAACAGGCCTTAAATTTTTCAAAAGCCTACCAAGTGGATTTAACAAAATCTATCTCCTCCAATGATCTAGAAGACATATTAATCGAAGAGTATGACTACATCATTAACAATAGAGAATTAAGTAAGTATGAAGCTTTAGGGAATTTGCGTTCTGTTTTTGTGCCTAAAACCAAAACTCTATTACTTGCCAATGGTATTGATGAAGGACAGCGAACGTTTATTTATGCTAAAGAAATCGCCTATAATTATTTAGAAATTACGGATAGGTTACACACTTTTCCATGGATTAAATTCCAGAGGTTTGAACAGGTGCTCAATAATTTTTATGCCTCCTATTTTGCTGGAGCGCTAATGATTCCTAAAAATGAATTGACCTTAAACTTAGAGGCGATTTTTGAAAAAGAAACTTTTGATAAAGCTCAATTTCTTAAAATGTTGAATGCTTTCAACACTTCACCAGAATCATTCTATCAACGTTTGACCAATATTTTACCCAAAGCATTTAATATTAAGAATTTATTTTTTCTAAGGTTTACACATAAAGCAGGTTCTGAAGAATTTCACTTAAACAAAGAACTTCATTTATCACATCAGCATTCACCTCGGGCCAATGAAAGCAATGAGCATTATTGTAGACGTTGGGTGTCCTTGAACGTTTTAAAAGAAATTAGTGAAAGCAAAAATTCTCATGAATTTGATATTCAAATTTCTAATTACCCAGGTCATGACACAAAATATTTAGTCCTCTCATCTGCAACTAAAGATCCTTTTAAACACAATCAATATAGAAGTATAAGTATTGGCTTACTAATGAATAAGCAATTGGAACGCAAGTTGAAATTTTTAGAAGATCCCACTATTAAAAAACATGAGGTTGGCGTAACCTGCGAACGTTGTGCGATTATTGACTGCAAAGTGAGGCAAGCTCCAGCAATGATTTTGGACAAAGAAGATAGAAATAAAAAAATAGAAATAATCGTTGAAGAGTTAAATGCCAAGTTTCAGACTTAGGGTCTGTTTTGAAGTAAAGCTTTAACTAAGTAAAAATAAATCATTGAAACAGCTTTTTCTTGGTATTGGGAGTTTCAAAAATAAAACATTCTTACTTTTTATTTGTTGGACTATCTGCTTTAAATTTATTTATCTCTAATGCTGTTTCGTCTTCTTGAAGCTCTATATCTAGATATACCCAAATTCTAAAAAACGACTCTAGATCACTAGTAAAGCCGCTTTTTATTAATTCTATTCAGTTGGGGAGAAGCTTAATTTTTAACCTCATGTTCCCAAAAAGCTCCGCTAATGTCCGTTATTTTTAAAGTGTAAGTTCCATTAGGCAAATCGGGTAAGCTATTATGCTTTAAGTTCATTTTTGCTTTTGCACCCAAGGGCACAATTAAACTGTGTTTGCCTGGTTTTACCTCAGCAACATAATAGTTTGCAATACTAGCTTCCTTTAGAGACGACAAGTCTTCCTGAGAATAATCAAGAACCTTGTTGTTGTCTTCATCAAATAACTCGATACGGATAACCCAAGAGCCATACACATCTACACCTTCAACTCTAAAGACATCGAACGAGAGCGTACTGTGGCTAATGCTAGCTTCTGTTATTTCAAGTTTTGGTTTTACAGATTTATTATGTAGCGTTCCCCATAATCCACCATGAAATACTTGATTGGTCATTAAGGTCATTGCAAAAATTAATAAAGAGCCGACTAGCACTACTTTTGGAAATATACTTTCTTTAATAGGCAATACCCCTGAACCTATCCACGCAAACCATTTGGTTTTGGTGAAAGCAATATCCTTTTTCATCAGGTAATGATCCAAGGAATATTTACCACTTCCGGTTAGGAATAAAACAAAGCCTGTGGCAATTCCCAATACCCCTATTTGCCATTCATCCAGACAGGTAGTTCCTATCCAACCTGAGCCAAGAAGAATACCCATAGCCAAGCCAAAGACCCCTATACTCATAAGTCGAGTAAAAAACCCAAACATGATTAATAAACCCACAATACCTTCCACTATGGTAAAAATGACCATGTTTATCCAAAGTATATCTGGGTTTTCTACTAAATATTGAATAATAGGTTTAATGCCGAGGGCATTGGGTAAAAAGTGATTGAATTTTTCGCCAATATATCCAGGAAGTTCGGGGTCGAGTTTATTGGCTAAGGCGGTTCTTCTCCATAAGGCTGAAAAGTAAGTCCAACCCACTACTAATCTTAGTGCTAGCGCTAAAAGGCCTGCATCGTTCTTTATACTGATATTTTTCATTTCTTGATCATTAAATAGTTAGCGTAATAAATCCCTTTTTGGTAAGCTGAAATCCATACAGAATACCATTTTTAGTGATTTCCAAATTGTCTGGCAATTGGTCTGGACTTATGTTGAATTTATTTAGAGAAATACCACAAACAAAAACCTTTAGGTTTTGTGCTTTGGCTTTTTTCAGAAGTTGAATAAAATCAGTGTTATTTGGAATATTATTTACGGTTTTACCACAAATAATAATATAAAAATCGCCATATTTTTTCCCATCTTCCATTGCTAATCCTTTAGCAGTGAGTATAACCGGTTGAAGCTGTTGAATGTTTTTAGAAAGCACTACATAATTATTCTTTTTTGGATTGAAATCTTGAGCTTGTAATTGGATTGTTCCAAATAATAACAGGAACAAGGTCGTGGTCACTATAATTGAATTTTTCATTGTTTTTGAATTTTTGAATTAATACTAAAAAAAAGAAGTCCGCCAAGTAGGGCTATATTCTTAAAAAGCGGACCCAAAGTTGCCATTTGTCCAACTTGAATGGTCAAAGTAATTGGAATTAATACCGCAAGTAATACCAGTGCAGCAATTCGAGTTTTGAAGCCAATAAGAAGTGAAACCCCAGCGACAAACATTACAATTCCTGATAGAATTACAGCTGTTTCGGGAGATCCCAAACTATTTCCAATAAAACCCATATTTGCATTTTCTATTCTGCTTACGGTTTTTTCGATATTAAAAAAATGGCTTGCGCTCGCTACTATAAAAATGAGACTGAGCATGATGCGAAGTATCACTACAGATTTGTAGCTAACTTCAAGGTTTTTTTCTTGAAATGTCATTTTAAGTTTCTATTCATTAATACAATATCAGTTCTTAAAAACTGATAACATTAACTCATAACTGAAGCTATTTATAGAAACGCCTTAAAGTTTTTGTATAAAATATAAAGGGGAATTGAAGAAACCGAGAGGTTTCTTTCTTTATGAAAATGTCCAGCCGCTTTGGATACCGCAATGCGATGAATATCTAAATGGAAGTGTTTTGCTAAAAATACAGGAGCCTCCTGAGTAGAAAATTCTGTTTTGGATAAGACAGTTGTAATGATCTCAGAAGTGCTACAATTTGAGCTGCTCAGTGTGGTTTGACTTCGGTTGGCGACTTCGGTTTGAGGAACGCCAAGCTCTGCTTGAATAAAGTTTCTAACCTTGCAAGGAGAAAGTAACAACAAGACCGCTAACCCAATTATTGGGAATAGAGATCTCGAGGGTTTTATATTTTGAAGTTCTTTCAAGCTGCAAACTTATAAAATAATTATAGAATGAATTCTTATCGGTTTCCTAATAAAAGCTAAGAGTTTTAAAATGGATAAGAAAGTCTTGTATAATCCCAGTTCCTAAAATAGGGACACAAAACAAGTGGTTTGAATCTATTCTCTAAGTAAGGTTCACTATCCATTAAATTGCAATAATTTCAGTTTTACTTATTCTGAATAAGCTCCAGAGGAATAGGTCAATTCATAACTATGGGTGTAAATTTCAAAGACGATCCCAAACGGATCTTCGACATAGCACATTTTAAAGGGTTTATCCTTTGGGTAATATTCTCTTATTGGCATACGCTGTTTTCCACCATGTGCTACTATGCTATCAATGAGATCTTCAATATTTGGATCTTGTATGCAAAAATGAAAAAGGCCAGTGTTGAAAGGCTTAAATTCAGGGGCGACTTTATCTCCGTGAGGAAAGCAAAACAACTCAATGCCGGTCCCATCGGAGGTGGACATATGGGCAATTTCGAAAGTCTCCCAGTCTTCACCAAACACATCAATACACATCATACCTATAGCTGTATCGCTTTCTTTTTTGACCAAAGAGGGCTTCATAATAGTATACCATCCCATAACATCTGAGTAAAACTTTACAGCCTCTTGGATATTGGGCACAGTAAGACCAATATGGGAAAAGGACTTTGGATAATTTTCTTTCGTTTTCATGTTTTTTCTTTTTTAAAGTGCAAATTAAGGATATATTCACCTCTTAAACAATATGTTACCTAAATGTTATATAGGGTACTAAACGAGTTAATTGTTGATAATCAATACGTTAAAATCTAAGAATGTCTAAAATTTTTTGTCCTTTACACCTCACAATGCAGATCATCGGTACAAAGTGGAAACCGCTAGTATTATTTCACCTTTTAGACGGACCGCTTCGGTCTGGGATCCTGCAAAAAAAAATTCCTGAAATTTCTATTAAAATGTTTACCCAAACGGTTCGCGAATTGGAAAAAGATGGGCTTATCCAAAGAACGGTCTACCCAGAAGTCCCCCCCAGAGTCGACTACACCCTAACTCCAGAAGGACAATCACTAGACTCTATTTTAAAAAGCCTAGACACTTGGGGAAAAGAACGATTTATGTTATAGACCTTAAAAAAAGAGTATCTTCAATAATTCATTTTCATACCAGATGTGACACATTACTTTTTTAAACTAAACTTATTTTGATGAAATACGTTCTCATTACATTTCTGGTATTTTTATGTGGTCTAAAGTCCCATACGCAAACCACATTTAAACCTGGCTATTATATCACAACCAATCAAGACACCATTCAAGGTTTGATTAAAGACTATGACTGAAGAGGTAACCCAGATCAAATTAATTTTAAGGCGTCTAAAAATGGAGCTGAGAGAACTCTTTTGGCCAAAGACATCCTTCTCTTTGAAATTCTAGACTCCTCAAGATACGTTTCTGTTAACGTGGATATAGACACCTCAGATGATAAGCTTACAGAACTCGATAACACGAGAACACCCAATTTTGTTAACCAACGCCTTTTCTTAAAAACACTCTTAGCGAGTGAGGACGCTTCGCTTTATAATTACTCTGAGGGAAGTTATATCAAATACTTTTACAAGATGGATCGAGGTCCTATTCAGCAATTGATCTATAAGAAATACCTAAACAAATTCAAAAAAGTTAGAGAAAATAATAATTTTCGCCAGCAGCTATTAAACGCCTTAAAGTGTGAAGAAGTTTCAGAATCCAAGCTGAAAAATCTGGAGTATAAAGAAAAAGAAATCACAGAATTGTTTAAGATATACAATTCTTGTAAGGCCGCTTCCTATATAACCTAAGAGCGAGCGAAGTCTGAACAGAGTTTTTTCCTGTCTATTCGTCCAGGAATTCAAATAGCATCTCTATCCACAGCCGGGGAAATCAGCTCACAAGATACCTCATTTGATTCAGAATTTAGTTTCAGGATAGGACTTGAAGCAGAGCTTGTTTTACCTTTCAACAATCAAAAATGGTCTCTAACTTTAGAGCCTACCTATTATAACTATTCCTCTAGGAAAGACAAAGAAACCTTCCTAACCGATAGCTATAGAGAAGTCGATTACACCGCTATTGAAATTCCACTTGGAGTGAGGTACTACCTGTTTTTTAGTTCAGATTTACAAGTTTTTTTCAACGCAGGATTTACCTATGCAATTGCTATTGACTCAGAAATTGGGGGAACCACAGGACCTAGACTAGATATAGGATCTGAATTCAATTCTTTTTTGGGACTTGGCTTAAAAGTCAAAGACCGCTATAGTTTTGAAATTCGTTATCAATCGAGTCGTGATCTTTTGGGTGAATATTCTATAAGAACCTCAAATTATTCTTCAACTTCATTTGTGCAGGGATATCGTTTTTTATAGATGTATTTTCTTTTAAAATATCAGGAAAAGTCACATATATAAAGATGATTATTTGCCTTTAAACCCGAAGAGCCATAAAATTTAATCTAATTGGTACTGAACACCAAACACTGGAAATTTGGCAAAGTTTCGAAGCGGATTACTAAACCCAAAATCACTTCTATCTTCAAAGTTGGGATTACTAGAATAAAAATAAACCAAATCTCTAAAAGTAAAAGATAACCACCAGTTTTCGACTAATTTTAAAGTAATTCCGATGTCGTTATAAGCATTTATATAAGAGTTTGACTCAAAGCGGTTGGATTCTAAGAAGTTTTGATTTGCCCCGACTTGAGTAAAAACAGATATCATAGGAGTGATTTCAAGATAGTACCGAAAATAGGTTCCAAACTGATAATTACTAAAATTAACCTGTTGATTGCTTTCTTTTATTTCATAATTTAAATATCCAGCACCTGCACTGAAACCTACAAAAAAGTTCCTTGCTAAACTATAATTGATATTGAATAGCATTTGAAGTTTTATAGCATTTTCGAAAGTAGGCTCCTGTTCTAAACTTAAAGAATTGTCTACTATCGCCAAATCACTCCACAGATAAGAGAGCCCAATTTGAGATTCTAAATACCACTGCTTCACCTCAAACCCCTTGGTACTTTGAGCATTGGAAAAGTTAGTGAATACTAGGAAAAGACATAAAACCCATCCATAACAATTTAGGTTTAAAATAAGTTTACGGTTCTTATTACAATTCAAAGGCTATGCTTTTAAAATTTATAATACTTATCTAGAGTTTTACTAATTTACGAAAAAGTTATAAATATGACTTCCTTTTTATAATGAGTAGATCTTTTTCCCTTCAAGTAGAAAGAAAAACATGCTACATCGACCTCAGGCCCCTTTATTAAAATCCGTCAAAACCCAGCACCAAACTTTAAGACTTAAAAATATAGGGAGGGGCTATTGTTTATAACGTAAACTTAAATTTCCTTCACTAACGGCAGTCGTCAAATACACGGTGTCTCCATTTTCAATGACCTCAACACCAGTGCTAACATCTTTCATTGCGTGTTATCTCTAAAATTTCCTGCGAACTCCTGGCAGAAAGACCCCACTCTTCCTCTTTATCAAGTTTGAAATAAATCGACTTTAATTTTCTTTTGTTGATTATTGACCTAAATATTTATACCATTTACAAGTTTATTCTTATCGCAACATTTATCATTGGTTCATCAAACTGCTTAAATGAAACTAAAAACGGTTCATTTTAGGCAATAATGGACATCAATGGGCGATTTCTGAAATTAATAATTCTAAATGTCATGTTTGACATCGCGATGCTGAGAATGAGAAATTTAGTAACATATGTAAGTATCTGGATTTTCAGATGGAGGACCTCCGTTTTTCTTCCGCATTACTTGATTATACTCATAATACTTCCTACTGGCCAAGATGACGGTTGCTCGTTAGGGGCTTATGATGACTCAGGAATAATAAATAACGCTCATGGTTTAACGAATGTTTAAGGAATTGCACCATGCTCTATCTCCTTTTTTTCAATAAATTATAAAAAAAACAATGATCAAAAAAGTTTCCATTTTTAGCTTGATAATTACCGTTTTTATGTCATTTTCTTCCGTTTCTGCTCAGAATACTTCGGTAACGGTTCGCGCTAAAGCGAAAGATGCCAAATTTATAGGCACTTCTATTGGCGGTGCGCAAATTATCATAAAGAACGCCAGTACCGGAGAAATTTTGGCCAAAGGAATCACATCCGGAAGCACTGGCGATACCGAAAAAATCATGAAAACTCCGCATAAACGTGACGAGCCAATGACTGATGATAAAACAGCCGGCTTTACTGCGGATTTAGACCTAAAAGAACCCGTTTTTGTAACCGTTGAAGCGTATGCGCCAGTGCTAAAAAAACAGGCCGTAGTGCTCAGCTCTACTCAACTATGGCTTATTCCGGGTAAGAATATAGAAGGCGAAGGTCTTATTCTTGATATTCCAGGTTTTGTGGTCGATATTCTGAGTCCGCAGACGCATGAAAGCATTTCCGCCGGCAGTGAGCTAAGGCTTAAAGCCAATGTGGTCATGATGTGCGGGTGCCCCACTTCCCCAGACGGAATCTGGGATGCCAATGACTACGAGGTAAAAGCATTGATCCAGAGCGATACCGGAAACAGAACAGAAGTTGAACTTAAATTTGCAGATAAACAGAGCACTTTTACCGCAACTACGACCTTAGAAAAAGGCGTTTATCACATCAGTATATATGCCTATGATCCCAAAACCGGCAACACCGGGCTTGATCAAACTTCAGTGATCGTTAAATAAAATAATCTTGAAATAAGCTTTTATAACGAATCCTAAAAAAACGGAATCTATTTTTTGATTTCGCTTTCTTCTGTCCTTTATCTTTAATTTTTGAAAAGTTATGGAGTTTATGGCGTTTGCAACTAAATAATTTTTTATGAACGTCCGCTTGAACGTTTAAAGTGTTACCTATGAGTTCTAAAAACCTAAAGGTATAGCAATTCTAGACTATTACAAACAGAACCTAGAAGAACAGATCTGTTGGCTGAAGCTCAAGGCCGTCAGCAACAAACAGTATGTAGCCTTCAAAAAGTGCGGCGGCACCCAGCACTATTTAAAAATGAACAAATAAAGCCAAGAGTGCATAATGTACCCTTTCCACTCCTTCCTGCTCTCTGGTAAGTCATGTGTCTACCAAGCTGCCCTTCCAGTCCTATTTCATCGCCATGCACCTTCTAACCCCAACCAAAGAAAGCTCCTCCGCCAAAAATATACAGCGACAGCAGAAATACAATCATTGAGCCCACCTAGGCGATGATGCACAAGATATATTTGGTCGTGGGGGTGCTCGATAACGGCCACACACTGACCGATACCATAGAGCTGGACGAGGGTTTCTTCGAGGTGGTCATCTGCAATAGTAAATAGTAATAAGAAAGAGGCCAACAAGCGTGGCAGGGGGAAGCTGAAGCAACCCCAAGAGTAAACTTCACCTTACCCCAGACGGACAGTCACTAAACTCTGTTTTAAAAAGCTTGTACACCTAAGGGAAAGAGTGATCTAAATTATAAGTGCTGGAATTTATCCGCTGAGCCAAAAATTTAATTTTTTTAGAAGATGCAAAGTCCTAATTTAGTGCCTTTAAGAATACGTACTCTATGATCAAAACCACTACTGTCGTCGTCCTTTTTTTCTCTTTTATATCAACAACAGCTCAAAATCTGCAAAAAAAATTTACCGTAAAGCACACCTCAGAAGCCTTTATAATTGATGGAGTTTTAAACGAATCAGCTTGGGTTTCTGCTGAGAGTGTGGGAGATTTTCAACAGTATTTTCCATCAGACGATAAACTCGCAGAATACCAGACAGATATTAGGATACTTGTGGATGATAAAACACTTTATATAGGTATAAAAGCCTATACGTCTGGGAGTGATTATGTGATTCCGTCTTTGGAACGTGATTTCCGAGCGACTGGAAGCGACAATATTAATATTATGTTTGATACTTTCAATGATGGCAACAATGCATTCCTATTTGGCATAAACCCCCTAGGGGTTCGTAGAGAAGTTTTTATTTCTGGAGGAGGACAAAGCTTAAATGGATTTACAACATCTTGGGATATAAAATGGAAAGGGGAAAGTAAGATATATGATGGATATTACACTGCCGAAATGTCTATTCCGCTAACCTCCTTCAAATTTGCTGAAGGAGAAACCAAGTGGCGTTTCCAGAGCTATAGGTTTGATATGCAATCAAATGAACGCAGTAATTGGTTTGTAACTCCTCAAAATCAAAGTGTAATCAATTTGGCTTTTATGGGTGATATGTTTTTTGAAAAGCCTTTGGGTAGATCAAGAACACCCTTAGCCATTATTCCATACATCAACGGTATTGCAGAAAAAGATTACACTACAGACACCTCAAATGCCTCTGTAAAAGTAGGGGCAGATGCCAAAATAGCCATTGGCAACGGAATGAATCTAGACATTACTTTGAATCCTGACTTCTCAAATGTTGAGGTTGATGACATCTTTACCAACCTTACTCGTTTTGAAATTAATCTCCCAGAACGCAGGCAATTCTTTGTCGACAATAATGACTTGTTTGGAGCATTTGGCAATAGTGATGACGCTAATCCTTTTTTCTCTCGTAGAATAGGCATCGCAACAGATAGTCTTGGTAATTCTGTTCAAAATGACATTTTAGGAGGCGTTCGACTTAGCGGGAAGCTCAATAAAAATCTTCGTCTAGGTTTCTTAAATATACAAACTAACAAGGACGTAGAACAAGAGATCGCCTCCAATAACAATACTATGTTGGCCTTACAGCAGAAGGTATTTAGCAGGTCGAATATTGGATTCTTTTTTATAAATAGACAAACTACAGGATCCGAGGATTTTGTTAAGGATAAAGACACCTACAATAGAGTCGTTGGGATAGACTATAATTTGGCAAGTGAAGATAATGTATGGAATGGAAGATTTTATGCGCATAAATCTTTTCAGCCTGAAGATACCAATAACAACTATTCAGCTGGTGCTTCATTAGAAAAAAATACAAAGTATTGGAACGTGTCTTCTAATCTTACTCAGGTCGGTGAGGGTTTCCGGTCCGATTTAGGGTTTATAAGAAGAAATGATATCATCCAATCTACATCCTCAATTAGACGCTTATTTTGGCCTAATAAGGGAGCCGTTAATAATCATAGATTAGAATTTGCGCCTACTCTAATCTGGAGGCCAGGTCTTGATTATAAAAAAACTGATCATGAGTTTGGACTCAATTATAGAGTTACTATGAAAGATTTTACGCAATTTGGTGTTAATTATTCTAATAATTTTATCTTTCTAACTCAGCCTTTTGATCCTACTGGAACGGAAGGTGGTCTGCAACTTCCCGCAAACCAGGGCTATACCTTCAATTCAGTTGAATTTAACTACGCTAGCAACAGTGCTGAAATATTTTCATTCAGTAGTACCGTTGGTATTGGCGAATTCTTCAATGGTCGGCAATATTCCTTCGGTGGACAAGCCTTACTAAGATTACAGCCAAAAGTAAGGCTGAGTGTTAATATCAACTACGACAAAATAATATTACCAGACCCCTTCCCTAGTGCAGATCTTTGGTTGATAAGTCCAAGAGTGGGCATTACTTTTAGCAAATCCATATTTTGGTCAACTGTATTTCAATATAGTAATCAACGAGATAATCTAGGGATCAACTCTAGACTACAGTGGCGCTTTGCACCCTTATCTGACCTTTTTATTGTTTATAATGACAGTTACAGTGTGAACACTACTGAACCCAAGTTTAGATCTATAAACTTAAAGCTTTCGTATTGGCTAAATATTTAGAATTCTTCCCATATAACGGTTTTTAAAAAAAATGTAGTCTCAAAGTTAGAAAAGTGAAGATTCGATGGTGACAATGATTATGGAACTGGTTGACTATATTAAATCTTTATCCTGATCTTTCCTTATCATAAAATTCGTTTTCATTACCCTCCTTGCCTTATTATGTGGTCTAAAAACCTTAGACGCAAACCACATTTAAACCTGGATATTATATCACAACCCATCAATACACCATTCAAGGTTTTATTAAAGACTATGACTGGAGGGTTAATCCCGATCAAATTAGTTTTAAAATTTATGAACCCAGATTGGATAATTTTAATACCCAGCTGCTTGGCCATCCACTCTAGATTCTGAAGCGCCTAAATACACTCCGTTTTTATAATCGCGCATAATACCTTGATACCTCCCAAAAAAGCTATTCCCCACTTCGACTTTGTGTCCCTTTGCTCTAAGTTGGCGCACAACTTCGTAAGGAATTCCAGACTCTAAATTCACTTGACCAGTGGTACTCAATTTGTCCGTGAGTTTCCCTGTAGGTTCCGATGATCCTGAATGATCCCATCGTGCAGCATCACCAGCCTCTTGTACATTCATTCCAAAATCAATGATATTGGTTAAAATACTGACGTGTCCTATGGGTTGGTAAGCCCCTCCCATGTTTCCATAGCTGAAAAATGGCTTGCCGTCTTTCATAACAAACCCTGGTATAATCGTGTGAAAAGGACGCTTTCCAGGGGCATATACATTAGGGTGCTTGGGGTCGGTAGAAAACAATTCACCACGGTTTTGAAAGCTAAATCCAAGCCCAGGCACTACAAAACCAGTTCCCATCCCTCTAAAATTACTTTGTATCAAAGACACCATATTGCCTTCACTATCAGCAGTAGTCAAATACACAGTGTCTCCATTTTCAATAACCTCAACACCAGTACTAACATCTTTCATCGCGGTTTCACCAATCAGTTTTTTACGTTCAGCGGCATATTCTTTTGAGAGCAAAACATCATAAGGCACCTCTTGAAAATCAGGATCTGCGTAATGCTTGGCTCTGTCTTCGTAAACCAGCTTTTTGGTTTCTATAAAAGCATGTAAGGTTTCTACTGTACCATACCCCATAGACTTCAAATCATAGCCTTCCAAAATATTCAGCATTTGTAAAACGGCTGTTCCCTGGACGTTCCCCCCAACTTGATAAACGTCATAGCCTCTATAGTTAGTCGTAACGGGTTCCACCCATTCAGAACGGTGCTTTTCAAAATCTGTATAGCGTAGATAACCCTTATTTTTTACCATCCATTTATCTATCTTTTTAGTGATCTCGCCTTTATAAAAAGCATCTCTACCCTTTTTCGCCAACACTCTTAGCGTGTTTCCAAGATCGGGATTCTTAAAGATTTCACCTTTATGAGGGCCACGACCGTCAATAGTGAATGTGCTTTCAAAAGCTCCTGGCTGAGTTTTTAAAAAGGGAACACTACGCCTCCATCCAGCAGAAATAGCTTCTGTTACAGGAAATCCATTTTCAGCATAGTGAATTGGAGATTTAAGAATTTCTTCCATCGATAGAGAGCCAAATTTTTTATGCAACTCAAACCAGCCATCTACGGCGCCTGGCACGGAGACAGAAAGTAAATGATAAGGAGGAATACTTTCCTCGTCGATTTCATCTAATTCTTTTAGTAGGTCATCATAAGACAAGCCTAAAGGTGAACGCCCACTGGGGTTATAGCATAGAGCTTTTGAGTTTTCTCATGCCAGACAATGGCAAATAAATCACCTCCAATGCCATTCCCTGTTGGTTCCATAAGGCCTGTAGCTGCATTTGCAGCTATCGCCGCATCTATGGCGTTGCCACCTTGCTTTAAAATATCCAATCCAATTTGAGTGGCTAATGGATGACTTGTCGCTACCATCCCATATTGTCCTATAACTTCAGATCTTGACGCAAAATTAAGCCCGTCAGCTTCCCTATCGCCTTGGCCATAAGTATGGTAAGTTATTAAGATCAGTAGAGTTGTTAGGAAACTTAGGGGTTTGAGATATAGATTCATGAGATTAGTTTTTTTAAATATAAAGGAATAAATTTTTAACCTAAATCAAATTGTCAATTTATAAATTGTAAAGCTGATACGTTTTTTCCATTTTGATGTTGAATTATCGTTGGAATAAAAATGAAAGAAATTGAATGAAAAGTTTAGTTTAAAAGATGACGTTACTTTTTTATGGTAAAACATTAGGCTTACTTTGTAAGAAATTAAAACACGCTAAAATCAATCTTTCTTACACGTATTCCACGATGCTTATTCCCCTAACAATTCATTCTAAAACTCTCTAGTTCTGATAAAACGCACTCACTCTAAATTAGATATCTTAACTGTTGATTTCTGGAATGGCAACCGGTCAGAGATTAGACAAGATTATGAAAGGGAAGTTCTAGAAGCTTTACTTGAGGCTACAACTTTAGAATTTGGGCCTTGGGAGATTTCAGAAAGTCGAGCTGACTATCCTGGAAAAGAGGAATCGCATGCTTTTAGCGAAAAGAATCATGATCTCCTAGTCACTATTGCCGGTAACCAGAAGTTTAAGCCTGAAGATATCCTTATGATTTCTAAACCCCTTGCTAGAAATTTATTGGGATATCGCATTCTTATTATAAAAGAGAAGGATACCTTTAAGTTTAAGGAGGCCAATTCAAAAGACATAAAACAACTAAGACTAGGTATTCCAGAAACATGGAGTGATGCCGATATTTTTAGAACTAACGAATTTAAAGTAAGTGAAAAAGGGAGTTTTGATGATGTTTTTAATAGGCTAGTATCCGGAGAATTTGACTATACGACCTTTGGTGCAAATGAAGTGGAAAGCATTTTTAAAAACAGAGCTTCTCAACACGCTGACTTAAGCATAGAAAATAGCTTAATGTTTTTTTATCCATTCCCTTTGGTGTTTTATGTCAATCCCAAAAAACCCCAATTAGCCGTGCGTATTGAGAAAGGTTTAGAAAATATAGAAAACAACGGGGTCTTAAATGGTATTTTTGATTCTTATTACATGTTATTAATTGAGAATTTGAATTTAAACCACAGAAAAATAATATCCCTGAATAACCAATTAATTCCCGATCAGTTTGCAGATTTGAAGCCAGATTTAAAATCATTAAGTCTATAATGGGGATGTCTAAATTACTTTAGATAAAAACTTGGCTACTGATAAAATCAAAAGTTTATAAAACCCTCTATTCGTTAAATATCATAAAAACTCTTTAAACTCAAAAACAAGCAAAACAAGATAATCAGAATACCTACTAAGTTTTGAATCCAAGTGTTTTTATGTTCTCCCATCAACTTTTGGTTGGAGACTATAACCAAAAGTAAGACGGCGATAAAGGGTAGTAAAATCGCATTGCTCACTTGGGCTATTTGGATGAGTTGAATTGGATTGATTCCCAAAGAGGAAAAGAAAACGCCTAGAAAAAGAATACCTCTCCAAGTCCATTTAAATTTAGGATGGGAGGTGCTCACATTCCAACCCAAACATCCTCTTAAAACATAGGCTGCTGCCAAAGCGGCCGTTAATGTTGAAGTAATCCCTGCCGCAAACATACCGAAACCCAATAGATACTTAGCATAAACCCCATACAACGGCTCGAGTGTTTCTGCCATATCCAAAATAGAAAGCAACTCCTGCTTAGGTAACCTGGAAGCAGCAACTACCACCGCTATGGAAACTAAACCTCCTAAACCTATCGCTATAGCAGAATCCCATCGGGCTGACTTTAATCCTTTTAGACCCTTCCATTTTTCCTGAACAATAGACGAGTGTAAAAACAAATTATACGGAACAATGGTGGTTCCCACTATCGCCAAAAGGGTGGTTAAAGATTCTGAAGGCATTTTAAATAAAACAAATCCTTTTAGTAAAGCTGTATAATCTGGTTGGGTTATGACAGCAGTTGCCAAAAAAGATAGACTCATCAACACGACCAATACTATTAAGATGCTTTCAATTTTTTTATAAGAATTCAAATTCAGAATAAAAAAGCAAATGATTCCAATGACAACTGGCAAATAATCCACTTGAAAATTACCAAAATGGATTTGGGTGTCTGCATAGATGACGGAAAAGCCCATCACAGCTCCACTTATGTTTCCTGCTTCATAAGCGGCATTTCCAAAAACAATAGCAAGAACCACTAAAAGCATTAGTATTCCTTTTAGTAAAGGATGCTTTACCACATATCGCATAGCGGTTCCCAGATCTTTTTGAGTTACCAATCCTACCCGAGCTGACATATTTTGTAAAACGATCGTGGCAAGTATAGATAATGCTAGTGCCCAAATCAAATCCATCCCAAACGTCACCCCTGCAATGGAACAGATGGTGATGGTCCCGGGACCTATAAAGGCTGCGGCTACAAAAGTTCCCGGACCAAAGTATTTTGACAGACTTTTAATCATTCTGGGCGTTTGTCTAGAGCATATAAAGCAAAAGTCCCTAACCAATGTGACCCCTCGTAAGTATCTCCAAAAAGATGAGGATAGGCCTTTACAAAATGCTTATCCCCCATAGTTTTAAGATGATACAAAGCTTCATACCGATTGGCCAATTCATATAAATTCCAAGCCCGACTAAAGTTTAAACCCTCCAGATGCACCAACTTACCATCACTCCTATCACTCACCTCAGCGACCTTAAGACTAAAGTATTTTGAAAATAGACTTGGCATAAAAGCTCTCGCCCAAGACTCAAATTCCTGTTCTGGTAAAATCTTGCTCATGAGAGAAACTTCCTCAAGACAAGGCGATAGAAAATCATAGCCACTAGGTTCCCAAGTTAAGGGACAGCCTCTATCCTTTAGGTAAAAATCTTTAGAACGCTTTATGATAAGGGCTTTAAGCTCTACCTTTTCAAAAGCCTCTGCATAATCTAAACTGAGGGACAAGGCAAAAGCAGTATTGGGGTGCTCCCCTACTCGTACCGGATAAACAAGCTTAGGCAAGAACTCAATCATTTTAGTTTCTAATACCTCTACCAATGGCATTATAGTGTTTAACCAGACCTTAGCTTGAGGATCTTCCCAGGTCTTCAGTTCCTTAGCAAGGGTAAACAACCACGCCCAACCGTAGGTTCTTTCAAAATTTTGATTGTGTTCAGTTTCAAAGAATTCTATCTCTTTTTCTATGTTTTCCTTAGTGAAGCGTTCAGAAAGCGCAGATCGGATGGAGTCTCCTTGCTTAAGCTCTGGGAACTGTTTTAGCAATTTCACTAGCGACCACTGACTATGCACCGCAGAATGCCAATCGAAACAGCCATAAAAGGCAGGGCGTAATTTTTTAGGCCTTGCTAAATCATCTTTAGAACCCAAAACTTGGCCTAACTTATTTGGAAACTCTTGAGTGATGCACTCCAAAGGGAGTTCCACCAACTTTTCGGCCTCGGTGATGCTAAATTCAATAAAATCTTTATTCTCAAAAGGAGATTTGCTTCCACCCTTTTGTTTTGGAGAGTCTTGGCAACTCCATAAGGTTATAGAAAGAATAGATATCCAAATAAACTTCATAGATCATTTTTATGGCCAAGATAATAAATTGAAGTAGAATACCTTTCCTAGAAAAAGTCTAGGGCTTAAGGAATACCAATTTAGTTTTTAAATTTTTAATTAAAAATTTAAATTATACTACGACGTAGCTCAGCACAGGTTTTTTACTTAGTTGAGGAAAAAAATATAAGTATAGCACTAGTTAGGGTTCTATTTTATGACGATTAATAAGTGAAAAAGAAACTGATTTTATACGACATTTGAATGCTAAATTGGTAGAAAGCGTCTTATCAAAAAAGCATATACAGAGTATACCCTACAAAACTAATAATAAGCACCAAAGCTTCCCACCTATCTAGACGTTTAGCTTTTCCCGTAAACATCGCTATAAACAAGAAAAAGCTACCGCCAAGCAACACAAATAAATCTAAGTTGAAGGAGGAATTATAAGCTATAGGATGAATCAAAGCGCTAATAGGAACTATAAGCAGCACATTAAAAATATTAGAGCCTATGACATTGCCAATGGCGATATCGGCATTGTTTTTAAGGGCTGCAACAACTGAAGTGACCAGCTCTGGCAAAGAAGTCCCCGTCGCCACAATAGTGAGCCCAATCACTTTATCACTCACTCCAAAAGTAATTGCTATGTCGGTAGCGCTAGTGACCACCAAATGTCCGCCCAAAACCAAACCGCCGAGGCCGAGTACAATAAAGCTTATCATTTTGGTAGTTGAGTAGATCTTTTCAGGTGGAATATCTTCAGAAGACTCTTTTGCCAAGCCTTTATAAACATAAAACATAAAGCCAGCAAATAAGACCAACAGCAGGATAGCATCTAGTCTGGAGACCGAGGCTACCTCTGCTCCCAATAGAGCATTGGAGAGAACAAAAAGAATAGCAACTACCCCTAGAGAAATAGGGATCTCGATCCAGACCATTCCTTTTTGAACGGTAATAGGCTTAAGCAGGGCTACCAAACCCAAAATAATAAACAAGTTGAAGTTGTTACTGCCTATCACATTGCCCAAAATCAAGTCGGGTTGTTGATTCAAAGAAGCCGCCGAACTCACCACCAACTCAGGGGCTGATGTTCCAAATGCCACAATGGTCAAACCAATAGCCAGATCGGACATTTTAAGGCGTTTAGCTAAAGCCGAAGCCCCTTTCACCAAAGCATCTGCCCCAAAAATGAGGAGGGCAAAGCCCAGAATAATCCAAAGTAAAGCAACTATCATACAGATCCATTTATATAGCAAATGTAAAAGCAATTCCATTCTGTTGTTCGAGTTTCACCCAAAATCTTTGCAAAGAATTCCTATCTTTAACCCAAAAAATATATGACACCCATAGCCTTTATCACAGGAGCCACGAGCGGCATTGGTCTAGCCACAGCCCACAGATTTGCTAAAGAAAAATTCAAACTCATTCTTTGCGGTAGACGCCAAGATCGCCTCAAAGCCCTACAAGAAGAATTATCTGCTCATACCGAGGTGACGACCCTTTCTTTTGATGTCAGAGATCAGCCTGCCGTTCAACAAGCAATAGAAAGCTTACCTCAAGACTTTCAAGATATCAGCATCCTTATCAATAATGCAGGTAATGCCCACGGTTTAGACTTTATCCAAGATGGAGATACTGCAGACTGGGATGCCATGATAGATATCAACGTCAAAGGGCTACTTTATGTATCTCAGCCTATCATCCAAACTATGATCAAGAACAAAAATGGCCACATCATCAATATTGGCTCAACCGCAGGCAAGGAAGTCTATCCCAAAGGCAATGTGTATTGCGCTAGCAAACATGCAGTGGACGCCATCAACCAAGGGATGCGTATGGACTTGTGCGAACATGGTATTCGAGTAGGTGCCATCAATCCAGGCTTGGTAGAAACCGAGTTTAGCAAAGTCAGATTCAAAGGAGACGATGAGCGTGCCGACCAAGTTTACAAGCGTTTTAAAGCCTTGCAACCCGAGGATATTGCAGATATCATTTGCTTTACGGTAACTCGTCCTTATCACGTCAACATCGCCGATTTGGTGGTGATGCCAACCGCCCAGGCTAGTAGCACAATGATAAAAAAAAGCTAAGCATTTTCTTTTGATTTTGGGACAAGTGAGCTTCAAAGTTCTACGATATCACTAGCTTCTAACTTAGCGTTGGCCTCATGCTGGGATCTAAAGAGACCGTTAACTTTAAAAGGCAAATTCAACTATAATTCATACCAAATTATATTTAAATGTAGTAAAATAAATTTCTCATCACATTTTTTTAAATTGATGGATTGAAGCTAAAAAAAATTAGCATAGCCGTAATTACGGTAATTATTTTTGATAAAAAGCAGGCGAAAAAGAAACGATTTATGGCGACATTATAGGTTTAATTTGGTATAATGCTTTTTTTTGATTTGGACATAGGGAAAATAAATCAAAATAAAAAGTTTTGGCTAAGTGCTCAGATGGAAACGAAAAGTTTTCTTGCCTCCGCACTCAGTATATCTCAACCCTTAGTGGCAATATAGCCCGATGAGAAAACAGTAAAATATGAAACTATGAAAAATTTAGTACTACTCCTTTTTTTATTTTAATAGCTTTTTTGGATATTCGCAGGTTAAGTTATCATTAGTAATATATGATTTAGAAACTAAAACGAGAACAATAGTTTTCATTGAAGAGAGTTATCTTGAAGCACCTAATTGGAGTAAAGATGGCAACCATCTTATTATAAATAGTGAAGGAAAATTATTTAAGATAAATATCACGACAAAAGTGAAATCTGAAATCAATACTGGCTTTGCTAATATGATTAATAATGAACATGGTGTTTCCCCCGATGGATCTCAAATAGTTATAAGCAATTTCAGAACGCATGATATAACTAAAGAAAGCGATTGGATAACTTTTGATAACATAGATTGGTGATCTTCAGATATATGTATTGCCTTACTCGGGAGGAATTCCAAAACCTATCACTACCAAAGCCCCTTCATTTTGGCATTGGTGGTCACCAAAGAGTAAAGAACTGGTCTATGTTGGATTAGAAATGAGAATTTTGATATATTCACTATTTTTGTAGCCGGTGGAGAAGAGAAAAGCTAACTTCTGCAAAGGTTCATGTAGATAGCCCAGATTATTCCTCTGATGGAAACTATATTTATTACAACTCAATGAAGTTTGGACGTATGGAGCTATGGCGTATGCTAACAGATGGAAATGATCAAATTGGTTCCCTCATCCTTCTACTAACGGTGATGTAATTGTTTTTCTTGCTTATCTAGAAGATATAGGGCATTAGCATCCCGCTATGAAGAAAGAAGCTTTAAAACTTTATGACATTAAGTCAAAAAAAACTAAAACTTTATTTTGAGTGTAAAGGTGAACAAGGAACTATCAATGTTCCTTCATGGTCACCTGATGAAGAAAAATTTGCTTTTGTATCTTAAAAGTATCCTGATAGTAAGAAATAAGAAGTCACTAACTCGGTGCAGAAAATGCTAAAAATCCATTCTAGCATTTAAATTCCATTTGTGAAAAAGTAAATTATAGTTTACCTTTGGGTTTTGGAATCAAAGTGAAAACTGAATGAAATGTTCTCAACTTTACCGAGTACTGACAAAACACGGTTGGTATGCAGTTTCACAAAAAGGTTCGCACGTAAAAATGAGACACGAAAAGAAAGAGGGAATAATCATATTTCCAAATCACGGAAGTCAGGAAATGGGTAAGGGATTGGAAAAGAAAATTCTCAAGGACGCTGGAATTAAAAAATAAGATTATGGCCAAAAAGAAAAAAATAACAATGACCGTTGAAAAAACCGATACTGGATTTTCAGCATTTTCAGAAGATTATCCAATTTTTACGACTGGAAAATCAATTCCTGAACTGATTAACAACACTTACGAGGCAACCGAACTGCATTTTGAAGAAGAGATTGTAAAATTTGAACATAGCAACATCAAATTTGAAATCGATTTTAAGCAGTTTTTCAAATTCTACAAAGTAATTAACGCCAAATTTCTTGCAGAGAAAATTGGTATGAACGAAACATTACTATCTCAATATGTGCAGGGACATAAAAAACCATCTGCAAAACAGACAGAAAAAATATTGAGTGGAATTCACCAAATTGGACAGGAACTTTCTGGAATTAATCTGTTACAGACTACATAAGATTCCGGAAAACAGTTTCTACAACAAAACCATGCGTAGTGGGGGCTAAGGTAAAAAAAACAATGGTTTTCGTATATTTATATGGTTGCGAAATCTTTTGGATTCCGCTTTATATAAGAAAAAATAAAACTGAAAGATTTCGCTAAGCGCTATGGCGGAATAGGAGTTGCTTCCCATCTCCCACACTTCGCATAGCTTGGACGTTAGGAAAATTATGAGAAAGAACTTTGCAATCATTTTAATTAGTTTTTTATCAACTATTTTAAGTTCTCAAACAAAGCTGAATTTAGCGGATTTATCGCCATTGGAAAATGCGAAAATCGTAGTACTTAGACTTGAAATCAATGACACCCCCAAAAATGCTGGTAAACTTGGACAAATATTGATGAGTAAAATCTTAAATAATAATAGTAATACAAATTATAACATTGTACTATAACAAGAAAATTATATAAAACCACACGCCAACAAAACCTAAAAATAACCCTGCGGGTAAGCAAGACTTTTTAGCCATGACGTTGGCTCCTATTATAAAAACACAAGCAATATAAAATCATTAATCCTGAAAATAGGAACTATTTTAATAATGACAACGGCGACCTGTGTTGACTCTTCAGATAATAATTCAGAACCGACAAAAACATTACAGCATGTTTTAATGCTGAGACTTTTAAAGCAATAAAAATCATTAAATCTATACTTTAAACAAAATGGGGATATCACAATTTGTGTTGTTCAAATTTGTAGGCCATACTTTAAATATTATATTAGAATTAAATATCGCCAAATATCACATTACAATGTGATATTTGGCGATATTTAATTCTCCCTAAACAAAAACACCTATATATCACACTATAATATGATTTTAAACATATTATATTTTTATTTTCCACATATTTACATTAAAATCACATTATAGTACTGTAAAAATGGTAGGGAAAAGTATAAAAGAGCGAAGAAAAACACTTCGAGTTACTCAGCCACAAGTCGCTGAACTTGCTGATATAAGTGTTAACACTCTTTATAAAATTGAAAGAGGACAAGCAAATCCTACTTTAGAAACATTGACTAAAATTGCAGATGTATTAGGTATGGAAGTAATTCTTCAAGTTAAGAATTTTCAAAAACTTAAATAATGAGACAAGCTGAAATACACTTTAAAAGCGAAAAAGCTGGCTTATTAACTCAACTGGATAGTTGTCATTTTGTATATGAGTATGACGATATATGGATGGCAGACACTAGCAAACATTCAATAAGTTTGACATTACCAAAAAGTAACAATAAGTATGAATCGGATTATTTATTTCCCTTTTTCTACAACATGCTTCCCGAAGGAAACAATAAACAAGTTATTTGCAAGGATATGCGAATTGACACTAACGATTATTTTAGTTTACTCCTTATTACAGCTCGTTATGATACGATTGGTGCCGTTACAGTAAAGAAAATAAATTAAGTATGAGTTTACGAATTATAGAATATTGTCCTGGAACTTTAACTAAGGGTTATAAAGCATATAGTAGAACCTGTTTAAGAAGAATGTTTGATGGTCGTAAAGTAAATCATATTCTTCCCTATGAGTCACCTGCAAGTAATGGAAAAAATACAGATGACGTTAAAACGGAAGTTACAATGGAAAATTTATCATTGTTACTTTAGGAGGTTCAAAATATAGTCCAATATATAGAACGCGAGAAAATAACTAAGTACAACAATACTTATAGCAAATAGGGCCCAAAGTGCAAAATTTAGAGGCTTGAATTTACTTACTAGGCTCCCAAATCTTTTGGATTTAGAACAAAAAAGATAAAACAAAATAAAAAGATTTTGCTAAGTGCTTAATCGGAAATTAATCGCTTTTTAATCCCGTACTAACAATAGCCGAGACGTTGGCGTTAATTGAATTATACCCAATCAGGTATATTAAGACCAAATAACCCTAAAATTATACCCGTAATGGTATAATATAGGTTAATCATGTACTTTTTATACCCGTAAAGGTATATTTTCAATATAATTTGCTATATTTATACTTTAAAAGGTATAATCAAGATGAACAAACTCAGTCAATTTGTAAAAAAAAGAAGAAAATCTCTTGGATTAACTCAAGAAGACCTTTCATTCAAAGCTGGTGTAGGACTGAGGTTTGTGAGAGATCTTGAACAAGGAAAACAAAGCTTGCAAATGGATAAAGTGAACCAAGTATTATCATTATTTGGTCATGAACTCAGTCCTATTCAATCAGAAAGAGATGAAGAAAGCTAAAGTATATATGTATGAAAAGATGGCTGGTATACTTACTGAAGACGAAAACGGATTTCATTTTCAATATGACCAATCTTATCTAAAATCAAAAGAACCCGAACCTGTTAGTTTGACCTTACCTCTAAAAAACAGAGAATTTGAAAGCAAAACAATGTTTCCTTTTTTTGATGGGTTAATACCAGAGGGATGGCTACTGGATATCGCTCAAAAAAATTGGAAATTAAATCCAAGGGACAGAATGGAAATACTATTAAAAGCATGTCAAGATTGTATCGGGGCTGTATCAATAGAAGAGATTTAAAGTCATGGAAAACAAATGTCTGTACTGTTACAAAGAAATCAATTCGACAGAAGTAAATAATCCTCGGGGCAAGCCCACGAGGCATTAAAATAATTTCAACTGATAATCTTTTTTCAACACTTTGTACTCTTTTTCTATTCCCTGTTCTTTGACATATTTGGCAATGACATTCTCGGTTCCATGCTGACCAACGGTGTTCACAAAATAACCCTTTCCCCAAAATTCTCCACCCCAAAGTTGCTTTTTCACTTCTGGACATTGCCTAAAAACTTCCCTAGCTAAGATACTTTTGACCATCGTAACAATTTTTGTTACGCCATATGAAGGAACACTTTGAATCAAAAAATGAACATGGTTCTTATCCGTTCCCACTTCTAGAAAACAAACTTCATATCTTTTTTCAATCTCCGAACATGTCGCGACCAAAACTCGGTCGACCGAATCAGAAATAACAACCCTTCGATATTTAGCACTGCTCACCAAATGGTAAAGAAGCACCGTTACGTTATGGCTCTTGTGTATGAATTTACTATTTTGTGACATCGAGTCACAAAATAGTAATAATAAACGAGGCAAGCCTCGGGGAATTAAACCCAACAGAGATTAAAAACTCCAGCTGGGATAAAGAGTTATCACTCAAAATGCAGTAAAATATTTTACGGAAATCTTACCCCACCAGCTTTGGATTTTACAGAAGATCAAATATTAGAGCTAGCAGAACAAGTAATAAAAAGTCAAAGAACCGTTACAGGTGTTCAACCAAAACTTTCACTTGGATTAAGCAATGAAATAGATGCCCCTGAACGTTTTACAATTGTTGGATTATTTGGAGAGTATATTTTAAAACCTCAAACCAGCTTATATTCTAACCTTCCAGAAATTGAAGACTTAACGATGCATTTAGCTGAGATAAGCAAGATTAAAACGGTACAACATTCTCTGATAAAATTCAAATCAGGGCAACTAGCTTATATCACTAAAAGGGTTGACAGGAATAATGGTGAAAAATCACACATGGAGGACATGTGTCAATTAACTGAAAGGCTTACGGAACACAAATACAAAGGGTCTTATGAACAAATTGCAAAAGCAATCAAAAAATATACTGCCAACCCTGGTTTAGATGTAACAGATTATTATGAATTAGTTCTCTTCAGTTTTTTGACTGGGAACAATGATATGCATCTAAAAAACTTCTCTTTAATAAAAAGAAATTTGACATATGAGTTGTGCCCCGCTTACGACTTAGTTGCATCTGAACTGGTTGTGGAAGGAGACGATGAAGACCTTGCTTTGAATCTAAATGGGAAAAAGAAAAAAATTAAACGGAAAGATTTTGAAAGTGCTATGAAAGGAGCCGGACTTAAACAAAAAGTAATTGAAAATATTTTTAAGAAATATAAGAAACTACTTCCTAAGTGGGCCAAATTTATAGATAAAAGTTTTTTAGCTGACCCAAAGAAAAAGGAATATAAAACTTTAATTAATCAAAAATCAATTCAAATTGAACTATAAAAACTAGCTACAACAAAGTACCGTGGTATAAAACATAGTTAAAAACTACTAAATTAAAAGGTCCGCACTTATTTCTTATTACTAGAAAATTTTTAATTTAACTTTTAAAAATAAAAATTATTGAGTTACACACTTAACCTCTCTTTTATATCTTTTTGATAAATCGGTTTAGCTATTACCATTCTTTCAATAGTCTTGTGAAAAACACTTTGTTTGAATTGAGATCGATTAATTCTAAAATAGAATTTGTCGAAATAGCTTTGCACATGCCATTTGCTAACATGAGTCGGTATAGCCCTTAACCAAGATTTCAACTGCATAATTACTACATGTAGTTCTTTAAAGTTTCTCCCGTTATTACTTAGTTTTTGGTTTATATCATAGCTCTTTTTAAGCGGAGCATAACCTCTCCATTTATCGGTAACAATTTTTGCCGAAGGACTTATATGTTCTTCAAATATTGGAGTTAATGATTTCGCTGAATAATCATCTATAGACTTTACATGTATCCACCCCACCAACCGCATATTGACCACCTGACTTTCTACCGCTAGCTTTGCCCTAAAATAATATTTATTATGAGCAAAGAGGAAGAAATGTACAACTTGGTAACGGAATATCAAATTAGCGG
>Ga0307934_1000368_pt1 | contig 34702 bp, 33 predicted proteins | sample OrgLakmetageno90_FD_201838 | JGI IMG/M metagenome (GOLD analysis project Ga0307934, IMG submission 201838) | Saline water microbial communities from Organic Lake, Antarctica - #90 | ecosystem: Environmental > Aquatic > Non-marine Saline and Alkaline > Saline | place: Antarctica: Organic Lake...
GGAAAGACCACGGTTTATGCAAAAAATATTTACCCTAAAAGAGCAGTCCATTATAGCTGCTTCTAGTGATTCATTTACAACTGTTTGGCATTTATGGAGCATGAAAGAAAGTGCCTACAAAGCATTTATCCAAGCCGGTGGTAACCGATTTTTTAACCCCACAAAAATAGAATGTAGCTTAGACTCTTCAGAAAATGGTCAAGCTGAAATAGGTACAACCATATTAAAAACAAATACTTCCATTCACTCTCATTATATTTTCAGTACTGCCACAGTTGAAAATTCTGATATAGACACTCGTGTATTTCAACTTACAGAAGACAGCATCCAGCAGCAAAGCCAATTCATGCATCAGCAGGTGTTAAATGATTTTGCCAAAAACAATTTTTTCAATCCCGCAGATTTACTACTACATAAAACTGAAACAGGAGTTCCCACTCTTCACTATAAAAACAAAGCTCTGAGAACTTCACTTTCCATCACTCATCATGGAAAATATGGAGCTTATTCTATTCTAAAAACCTAAAAAAAAGTTGAGATTGAAGTGAATACGGCATCTCCCGCTTCATTGAAAGTTCACCTTCACTGAGAGAATGTGTGAACTATGTAATCTTCATTGCAAATAGTGTAACAAGTTAAAGGCTGATTCTTCGCTATTTTGTATACTAATGTTACTGACTAAAAAAGAGAAGCATGAAAACGATAAATAGAGTGAGAGCTTTTACAAACTAAAGCACAGTTGTTTCAGTGCTATTGTTCACCCTATCTGCTTGTAGGCAAAAGGCTAAGGTGATTTAGGCGCAATGCGTATTAGCAGCTATTCAGGGTAGCACGGTAAATGGAACCGCAACCTTTACCGATACCGAAAATGGAATAAAGTGGAAGCCAGAATGATTTAATTTTTATTTTTTCCGCAATTTGTATATTGATGTAATGATTAAAATTTAGATGGAATTGAATTAAAAAAATTATGAGTAAAAACATAAAAACGACAACAACTCAAAAAATATTCCGTCTCCTACTGGCGCTATTTATGATCTATGCGGGTTTTAGTCACCTCTCCTTTAATAGGATTGACTTTCAGGCACAAGTTCCAGACTGGGTTCCGCTCAGTAAAGACCTGGTAGTGATTTTATCTGGTATTGTGGAAATGATACTCGGTCTAGGATTAGCGCTTTGGAAAAACAAACGTGTGAGCTTTGGTTGGGTGCTGGCGCTTTTTTTCATTTTGGTCTTTCCCGGAAATATTGCTCAATATCTTGATGGGAAAGATGCTTTTGGTGCTTTAGAATCCGATAGCGCACGATTAATCAGGCTTTTCTTTCAACCTGTTCTCATAGCTTGGGCACTTTGGTCATCAGGTGCATGGGAATCATGGAGAAATTCTAAAAAAGGAATATAATCAGAAACAATAATTAATATGAAAGCACTACAAATAGTAAAATACGGTGACCTTAAAGACGGATTGTCTTTCAGCGAAACCGCAAAACCATCAATCAACGCTACGGATATTCTCATTGAAACCAAGGCGGCAGGACTCAATCCTATCGATTATAAACTGGTGAGTGGCGGCCTAAAAGATATGGTCCCTTTGGATCTGCCTAGCACAATCGGCTTTGATTTAAGCGGCACCATTATCGAAAAAGGTAAAGACGTTACACGCTTTGAGGTAGGCGATTCGGTATATGCTCGAGTGCCTCAAAATCAAATGAGTACGGTAGCAGAGTATGTTGCTGTTGACAGCACAGTAGTTTCGAAAAAACCAGAAAACATTTCGTTTGAAGAAGCGGCTGGCCTGCCATTGATAGGACTTACCACTATTCAAGCTTTGGAGCGTGTTGGTCTCAAGCAAGGTGACCGCGTACTTATCCATGCTGGATCAGGTGGTGTAGGCAGCTTCGCCATTCAATATGCCAAGGCCAAAGGAGCTTATGTATACACAACCACCAGCACCGAAAATGTAGACTGGGTGAAAGCGCTCGGTGCCGACCGTGTCATCGACTACAAAAAGGAAGATTACAAGTCCATAGTATCGGACTTAGACATTGTGTTTGATACGCTAGGAGACAACTATACGCTGGAAGCATTTCAAATTATAAAAGAAGGTGGAAAAGTAACAAGCATTGCCAGTGTTCCCGATGAGGAAACAGCTGCAATGATGGGTATGAAAGACTATAAACTTCCTGAAAACTTCTCCAAACTGATTGATGCAAAGTCAGCCAATTATAAACTCACTTGGATGCAGCCCAATGGCGAGCAACTAGATGCTATATCAGCGATGGTGATAGACGAGAAAATCAAGCCTATCACTGATAAGGTATATTCTTTCGAAGATGGTATTGAGGCCTACTTATACTTAGCCACGGGAAGAGCCAAAGGGAAAGTGATTATTAACATCTCCTAAACTTTAAAAGGGTAGATCCCATTATTAATTTTTAATAAATGAAGAAAATATGACTAATGAAAAACAAAATATATTAATAGCCGGCGCGAACGGCACCACAGGAAGAATTATTGTTGAGTTACTGAAAGATTCAGATTCCTATAGGCCCATCGCTATGGTTCGTAAACAAGAACAAAAAAATCATTTTGAACAAGAGAATGTAACAGCGGTAGTTGCCGATCTGGAAAAGGATTTAAGCCATGCTGTAAAAAATGTGGATAAAGTCATTTTTGCTGCAGGGTCTAGAGGTAAAAATGTGATAGGAGTAGATCAAGATGGGGCAAAACGACTAATTGATGCTGCAAAAGATGCTATTATTAAAAAGTTTGTGATGTTAAGCACCATGGGAGCCGACAACCCTTCCGTGAGTGAAGAAATGGGAGACTATTTAAAGGCAAAACAAAATGCCGATGAGCATCTAAAAGCGAGTGGTTTGGACTATACTATTATCAGACCTGGATCACTAACAAATGAAGAAGGCACAGGCAAAATTCAGCTAAGGGAAAAATTAGAAAATCACGGAAGTATTACAAGAGCAGATGTTGCCAAAACGCTTGTCGAAGTACTGGAGAGCGATGTTATGCAAAATCGGGTTTTCGAAATATTAGCAGGGGAAACTCCCATTGAAAAAGTTAATACTCATTAAAAGACTAAATAAATTACAACTTAACAATTTTATATGACTAATTTTTTTGGGGCACCAACCATTGACTTGCAAAATATAAAGAGCTTCATTAGCGATGCGCCGGAGATTATAGTATGGGCAGCACCAATCATGTTTCTATTTGTTTTAATTGAATGGATTTATTCAAAATTACACAACAAAAAAACTTACGACAAGAAAGAAACTTTTGCATCTATCTGTGTAGGTATTGGTAATGTTTTTATTTCTTTCCTGCTCAAGTTTACATTATTTTATATTATTATCTTAGTGTATAACATGCTGCCATGGCGGCTCTATTTTAATTGGTGGACTTTGATTCCCTGTTACATAATCCTTGACTTTTGCAGCTATTGGGCACATCGCATTTCTCACCATCAACGATTTTGGTGGGCTACGCATGTGGCGCACCACAGTGGCGAAAATTATAACCTTACAACATCTTTCCGATTAAGCTGGGTACAGCACATTAAGATTATTTTCTTTTTACCGGTTGCCCTCTGTGGTTTTCATCCCATTATATTCTTTGTCACAAATCAGATTGCGATACTTTTTCAATTTTGGGTTCATACAGAATACATTAAAAAGCTGCCACGTTTCTTTGAATATATTTTTGCTACCCCCTCTAATCACCGAGTACATCATGGCTCGCAGGATAAGTTTGTCAATAAAAATTTTGGAGCAACATTTATATTATGGGACCGCATGTTTGGCACTTACCAGTCTGAAGATGAAAAAGTAGTATATGGACTTACACATAAATTAGATAAGCCCGGCAATCCTTTTTACATAAATTTTCATGAGTTTATTGACATCTGGAAAGACGTGCGCAGGGCAGGTGGGATTAGAAAAATAATGTTTTATATGTTCGGCGATCCTATTGATATTGGAAAATATAAAGTAAGACTTGAGAAGGAGCGTGAGAATGCAAAAAAGTAACCACGATATTTTAGACCTTTAAGTAAGAACACCTAATTCTAAATAATTAATAATTAATAATCAAAATTTAAAAACAAAAAATAATGAAATTAAATAAAATATTCTCCAAACTTAGTGTAATGTCAATGATATTATTATCAGGATGTTATATGTCAAATAACACATCTTCCAACTATGACAAGAGTGTTGATTTTACTAAATATAAAACGTATGCATGGTTAAATTCACAGAAGCCGCAAGTGCAAGCTCCAACTCCGTATTATAATGATGTTGTCGAAAATAACGCTAAAAGTTATGTTGATCGTCATTTTAAGGACAGAGGATATACGGTTGACACTCTGAAGCCCGATGTTTTGCTGGAGCTCGTATTAAAAAGCGAAAAGAAAACAGAAGAAGTTCAGACTAGTAACCCTTACAATTATTCTAATAACACGTATAACAACTATCCTTACAATCAGCGTTATAACGATAATCTGTACTACAACGATGCCAATTACAATCACTACGTCAATTATAATTATAACAGGCATTATTCCTATAATCGAAGCTATAGTACTAAAAATAGAAAGTTTACACAAAGCACCATCACCATTAACGTGATTGACAGGGTTACTAATAAGATGGTTTGGACAGGATCTGCCGAAACCGATCTTTATGATCCTGCATATCTTAAAAAGGAAATCCATCCTGCGGTAGTTAATATTTTGAAGCAATATCCAGTCAAACCAATTGAAAAATCACATACTAAAAAGTAAAACGAATTGGGCTACAGTGAAACTGTATTAAAATAGAAATAAATAACACTTTAAATATTACAACAATGAAAGCAATATACACAGCAGAAGCAACAGCAACAGGTGGTCGAAATGGCCATGTAAAAAGCGAAAATGACGTTTTGAACATAGAAGTAAGAACGCCTGAAGCAATGGGCGGATCAAGTGACGGCTACGCCAATCCTGAAATGCTTTTTGCAGCAGGTTATTCAGCTTGTTTCGATAGTGCCTTAAACTTAGTTATTAAAAAAGGTGAAGTAAAGACAGGAGAAACAAGTGTTAATGCAAAAATAAGCATTGGGCAAATTGAAAACGGTGGTTTTGGTTTAGCAGCAGAATTAGAAGTGAATATTCCAGAAGTAAGCTTGGAACAAGCACATGCGTTAGCAGAACAAGCACATCAAGTGTGTCCTTATTCTAACGCTACTCGCGGCAATATTGAAGTTAAATTAACTGTAACGAATAATTAAAAAACCAACTTATGAATATCAAAAATGTAACTATAGCAGGGAGTGGTGTTCTAGGATCACAGATTGCTTTCCAAACTGCTTTTCACGGATATGCTGTAATGGTTTATGACCTTAGTGATGAAATTTTAGAAAAATCTAAAGCTACTTTTCAGAAACTGGGAGAAGCTTATAAAACTGATTTGAAAGCTTCACAGCAACAAATCGATGAAACAATTGACCGATTAAGTTTTTCTTCAGACTTGGAAACAGCTACAGCTGATGCTGATTTGTTACTTGAATCAGTTCCTGAAAATCCATCTATTAAAATAGATTTTTATAAAAAGCTAGCAGCTGTAGCTCCGCAAAAAACGATTTTTGCCAGCAATTCATCTACCATGTTGCCTAGCCAGTTTGCAGCATCTACAGGTAGGCCATCCCAATTTGCAGCGTTGCATTTTGCCAACGAGATATGGAAATACAATACGGCGGAAATTATGGGACATCCTGGAACAGATACGGAAATATTTGATACGCTTGTTGCGTTTGCAAAATCGATAGGAATGGTCGCTTTGCCCTTACATAAAGAACAACCTGGCTATATCGTTAATTCATTACTTGTTCCTTTATTAGGTGCAGGATTGGACTTATTGGTCAGAGGTGTTGCAGATGTTCAAACTATTGATAAAACATGGATGGTGGCAACAGGTGCTCCCAAGGGACCTTTTGCGATTTTAGATGTAGTGGGAATTAACACAGCATATAACATCAATAAAATGGAGGCTGAAACAACAGGAGATTCAGCGAAACAAAGGATAGTTGATTATTTAAAAGAAAACTTCATTGATCAAGGGAGATTGGGTGTAGCTTCAGGCAAAGGATTTTATATCTATCCGAACCCTGCTTTCAAAGACGCTGATTTTTTAAAATAAAATCACGGCATTATTGAATACCGGAAGTCTAAAAGCTTAATAAATAAATAAATAAATAAATAAAAACCATATTAAAATCAAAAAACATGAATAAAGAAGAATTCAAAGCAAAAGCAAGTCAGAGAGTAGATGAAGTATTTGCGAAAATCAACGAGTTGAAAACAAAAAAAGAGTCTGTGCAGGCCGATGCTACATCAAAATATGAGGAGTCTCTAGAAGAATTAGAGTCAAGAAAAGCTGACCTTAAGGCAAAATATACTGAACTGGAAAATTCATCAGAAGAGAAATGGGATGAAGTGAAAAATGCATTTACATCAGCCTCTGACTCTTTTAAAGAAGGATGGAATAAAATAAATTCCTTGTTTTCAATTGTACTCGTTTTATTTTTTCTAACCTCCTGTGGGACGTCCAATAATGAAAATGACACAACGGGAGAAGACTTGATGGAAGAAGTAAGTGAGGTTGTAGATATATCGAAAGAATATACTGTGGAACAATGGGATAAGATGAATGCAGAAATTGATGAAAAGATGCAAAAAGTCAGCAATGAATACAATGATATGAATGAAATGCTTAGAGAAAAGTTTAAAAGCAAGAAAGCTGAACTTGACAAACAAAAAGAGCAATTACAGGACAAAATAAAAGAGTTAAATCAAGCTGCAGATGAAAAAAAAGAAGCTTTAACGCAGGAAGTCAATCAGCTTAAAACTGCATTAGATGAAAGTTTAATAACCTTTCAAAAAGAAATGGCTGATGAAAGAAAGTAATTAAAGAAAAAACCGAAGTAGTAATTGTGCCGAGTAGCAGTGGAATAATCGGCTCGACCTTTATTGACATTGTTGCGTCACACTGTATAAAAGTAAATTTATAAGGCAATGAAAGAAGAGATACAAATGCAACTAAAGGAACCAGTACAAACAATAATCCAAAAGTTTGGAGGTTGGCTTGATGCCTTTATAGATTTGATTCCAAATATGGCAGTAACCTTGTTGTTGCTAATAGTCTTTCTTGTGCTTGCCAATCTTGGAAGTAAACTGTTCATAAAGCTTTTCTCCAAAGCATCAAATAACGAAGCATTAAGTAATTTATTTTCCACTGTAGTTTATGCTGCAATCCTAGGTATTGGTTTTTTTATTATGCTTGGAGTGCTAGGACTAGATAAGGCTTTAACCTCGGTACTCGCAGGAATTGGTGTAATAGGTTTGGCATTGGGTTTTGCTTTTCAAGATATAGCTGCAAATTTTATTTCGGGTGTTATCCTTGCCTTTAGGAGACCTTTTAAATTAGGGGACATAATTGCAGTAAAGGATATTATGGGAAAAGTAAGTAAAACTGACTTGCGGGTTACGGTTATTGAGACTTTTCAGGGTCAAGAAGTTTACATTCCAAATAATGACGTATTACAGGGTGCCATTTACAATTTTTCTGTTTTAGAAAAAAGACGCATTGATTTAGCCGTAGGAGTTTCATATGCGGATGATCTCGAGAAAGTTGAATATGTTGTGCTGAGCACAATTAAAAAATTGGAGGGGGTGATAGATGAGGATCGAATAGGTTTTGACTATTCTGAATTCGACTCCAGTTCAATCAATTTTAATATTCGCTTTTGGGTTGAATACCCTAGCGAACCAGGCTACTTGAAGATGAGAAATAAAGCCATCAAAGCAATTAAGAGCGCTTTTGATGAACAAGATATCACTATTCCTTTTCCAATTCGAACATTGGACTTTGGAATCAAAGGCGGGCAAAAACTCTCACAAATGGAATTAAATATGAATGAAGTAAGCAAAAAAGAAAGTACAAATTAATGGGATGAGGGATGTGGGTTATACCAATCTTTGTCATTGTAATAACGCTCTACTTTGTAAAAAATAGAAGAAGAATATGAAAGTTAAAACCGAAGTAGTAATTGTGACAGGAAGCAGTGGAATGACCAGCTCGGCCTTAATTCATGAGCAATAAAAAAATCTTGTCCAAAAACGTATCAGATTATTTGGTAGAAATCCTAGAAGATGCAGGTGTTCCCGATTATATTACTAACAAAACAAAAAATAGGGACAAAAACGTATATGATTATTTAGTAGAAATGCTGGTAAAAGCAGGCGTCAAACCCATTTATGCAAGCACCAGAGATAGTTTAAAACCTGTAAATTAGCCTAATGAGACCTTGGTATTATTTAAGTCGTAAAATCAATCGAAGATTATTGTGGAAACAACGAAGAACTTTTGTTTTATTAATTTTAATATCCATAGGGATCTTATTGGTTTCTGTCTTATTGCTAAAAGTGATATAACACTTCGCCTAATTTTAAGAATCAATTCATTACGTCATTGATTCTGTCACATTAATCTGTAAATTTTAGATTCATGCCGCGGAACCTTGATTTGGAATTTTTATTAAAAGTGGTAAAGAGATAGATTAAAACAGGGAGCGCAAGGCGAAACAAGAAATTGTTAATGCAGCATTTTTAAAAAAAATATGAATCATCGACAAAGCAAAATCTATGAGCGAGTCAATCATCTGAAATCCGGAGAGACAAATGAGTACCAAAAAAAATTGTGTGAGATGCATAAGTTATTATCTGTTACTATTCATGGCAACATTACTTGCACTTTCCAGCAGTGTTTCAGCCCAATCAGACACTGTTGTTTATCGACTTACCATAAATCAGGAAACCGTGAATAAGGCAGGAAAAAAGGTAACAGGGATGACTGTCAACGGTAACATACCAGGGACTACTTTGCACTTTACGGAAGGAGATTATGCCGTAATCTACGTAGAGAATAAAATGGACGTAGAAACTTCCGTCCACTGGCATGGTCTTTTGCTGCCTAATTTTTATGATGGCGTACCTTACCTCACTACACCACCCATTAGAAGTAGAGAAACGCAAAAATATGAGTTTCCGCTGAAGCAATCGGGTACTTACTGGTACCACTCGCACACTATGTTGCAAGAGCAAAGTGGCGTCTATGGAAGCATTGTAATTGAACCCAAAGAGAAAACCCTCAAGTATGATAATGATTTAGTCCTTGTCATTTCCGATTGGACCAACCAAAAACCGATGAATGTGCTACGAAATCTAAAAAGAGGTAATGAATGGTATGGCATCAAAAAAGGAACTTCCACTCCACTCAGTACGGTCATTGCCCGCGGAGGTCTGGGGGCGCAGCTCAATTTCTGGCGCCAACGAATGGAAGGTGCTGATATTGCTGACATCTACTACCCATCATTTTTGATAAATGGTGAGCAAAGTGTCGCATATCCCAAATTTCAATCAGGTGAAAAAGTGCGATTACGCATTATAAACGGTTCGGCCTCCTCACAATTTTGGATGACTTTTGGTGGCGAAGATCCTATGCTTGTAGCTGCTGATGGATTAAATGTAGTACCTGTTAAGCATAATAAAACCTTTATCGCTATTGCTGAGACCTACGATTTTATTGTCACGATACCTGAAGAAGGTAAAATAGAATTCAAGGCCATGGCACAGGATGGTTCCGGTTACTCCACAGCTTATCTGGGTCAGGGAGAAACCCTTTCCGCCCCAGTTGTAGAAAGGCCTGATAAGATTGGTATGATGATGCAAATGGCAAAAATGGATATGCGCATGGGTGCACCAGCCATGAAATTTAATCCCGGCAAGGAGGAGCCTCAGAAAATGATGAACAAATGGGGTATGCAGATGGATGGTAAAATGAACATGAAGGGTACGGATAACTCCAAAATGGAGTATGAAAAAAATCCTGACATGGATATGAACGGCATGGATAAGGAAATGTCCAAGGCTGACGAAAAAATGAGTGAAATTAACCTAGCTGACGGCAAAGCAGACCTGTTTTCCGAATACAATTATGACTACTTAAAATCTCCTGAAAAGACTGTCTTTGCTGATGATAAACCAGTAAAAGACGTTTTGCTAAACCTTACAGGAAATATGTGGCGCTATATCTGGAGCATGAATGGTGTGCCTTTATCAGAATCCGATCAAATAAAAATAAAAGAAGGTGAAGTAACGCGTATCACTCTTAATAATCTCACTATGATGCACCACCCCATGCACCTGCATGGACACTTCTTCAGAGTGATTAATGAAAATGGTGACTATTCTCCATTGAAGCACACAGTTAATGTCCCCCCTATGCAAAAAGTGGTGATTGAGTTTGATGGCAATGAATATGGCGATTGGTTTTTCCACTGTCACGTATTGTACCACATGATGAGTGGCATGGCAAGAATTTATAGTTACGATAGCATTCGTGACCCAAGAATGAAACCGTTTCCACTTAAAGAGCTAACCGAAGAAGGTGAGAGATTTTACACTTGGGGAGTATTAGATGCCGCTTCACACATGACTGAATTAAATGTGGTGTCTTCCAACACTTACAATCAGTTGAATTTGACAGGCGAATACGGATGGAATGAAAACTTTGAATTTGAAGTGAGTTATGAACGTTATTTATATGATTATCTAAGCGTTTTTGTTGGAGTTAATGCAGAGAATGAGATCAAGAATAGCTACGAAAAAGCATCAACCGTAGGGATTGCAGGTATTCGGTTTTTAACGCCCTATTTATTCAGTTTAGACGCAAGAATTGACAATCAACTGCGACCTGAAATAAGAATAGGAAGAGAAATAATGGTTTTTCGAAGAACTGTTGTTTTTGGAAATTATGAGTATCAAATGGACTTTGGTTGGGTAAATGATTTAGAGAAAGAAGACGGCAAAAGAACTTTGGATTATATAAGTGAAACCACTTGGTCGGCAGGAGTCGAATATTTTCTTTCACGAAACATTTCAATAATGGTAAGCTATGACAACCGCTTTGGCTTGGGTGGTGGACTAACATCAAGATTTTAAGGAATGAGCGAATATAAAAAGAATAGTTTAAGCCTTAGAGGTGCTGTTGCACTTGGCACCGGAGTAATGATTGGAGCGGGAATTTTTGCACTCTTAGGTCAGGTAGCCGAATTGTCTGGAACATGGTTTCCATATATTTTTATTATTGGAGCCATTATATCCGGCTTTAGCGCTTACTCATATATTAAAGTTTCAAATGCATACCCTTCTTCTGGAGGCATAGCAATGATTTTGATGAAGGCCTATGGCAAAACAACGCTAACAGCAGCAGCTTCTTTACTGATGGCGCTTTCTATGATTATCAATGAGAGTTTGGTAGCAAGAACATTTGGGTCCTATACCTTACAGCTGTTCGATGTTAGTAACGAGGGGATATGGATTCCTGCCTTGGGAGTAGGCTTATTAGTGCTTGCTTACATTATCAACGTCTCTGGAAATAAGGTAATCGGTAAATCGTCTCAATTCATGGCTGTTGCAAAAATTGCAGGAATTATTGTGTTTGCTATTGTCGGCTTATGGGCTGCAAGTTTCACTCTTACAGATTTGCTCCCAACTACAGCCGATGCAAATAATTATTCAGCCGCCTCTTATTTAGGGGCAGTTGCCTTGTCTATTTTAGCTTATAAGGGTTTTACAACCATCACCAATAGCGGAGGGGAAATTACCCGTCCTCACAAAAATATAGGAAAGTCCATTATTATCTCACTGGTGATTTGTGTAATTACCTATTTCTTAGTTGCCATTGCGGTTAATACCAGTTTAACAATTCCTGAAATAATAAAAGCAAAGGACTACTCTTTGGCAGAAGCAGCAAGACCTACTTTTGGCAATTATGGGCTCTATTTTACAGTAGGAATTGCAATTCTAGCAACGATTTCAGGAGTGATAGCCAGCATTTTTGCCGTTTCTCGAATGACAGCAATGCTTACTGATATGAATCTAATTCCACATAGTCATTTTGGAATGTCAGGAAGTGTTCAAAAACACATGCTAATCTATATTGTAGTTATTGCCATTACCCTAACCATTTTCTTTGACTTGTCTCGAATTGCCTCTATTGGAGCAATTTTCTATCTAGTTATGGACATTATCATTCATTGGGGCGTATTTAAACACCTAAGAAAAGAGGTAAAAGCAAATGGAGTGATATTGATATCAGCATTGTTACTAGATCTAATCGTATTGATAGCTTTTGTGTGGGTCAAAGTCAACACAGACGTCTTTGTGGTAATTGTTTCAATCATCGGAATTACGCTGGTTTTTGCTGGGGAAAAATGGTTCTTACACCGGCAAAAAAATGAATAACAAAATAATTTATATGAATATTATTCTTTCTTTTTTTCTCATGTTTTTTTGCCTTTGTTCAGGATACTCACAAGCAGACTATCCAGAACCAGCTAAAACATCTACCCGATTATTTTACATGCAACAGAGTAAGAACTACAACACTTTTGTGTACGATGTAAATATAAAAGACGGGGTAATTGATTCATCTCAACCTATTAACCAATATCGAATAGTTTATACTCAAAATGGTGTAAAAAAACCATTGTCATGGATACAAAAAAAGTTCGCCTATGGAATGATCGTATTAGAGTCAACACCTAATTTATTCAAATTGCGCCTTACTTCTAAGAAAGGAATATATTTTTATCTCAATTATGATGAAAGTAAAGGAGCTAGAATCTACGTGACCGTCAATGATCATAAGATGTATTTAAACAAGATGTTCATACAAGCTAAAAAAGGAACTTTTGGTATAAATGTTGAAGTCGAATATGCACTATTTTATGGAGAAGATTCTATTACTGGCAAACCTATAATAGAAAAAGTTGTGCTAAAATAACGTGCTTTAAGCACTTTGTTTAGCTGTGTAAAAATTGCTTCCAAATAAATAAATGACCCGAAAGAATAAATCATAACTTTTTTAAAAAGCTACAAATTAAAATCTTTTTAAAAATTGAATAATTCACAAAAAGTAAGTTTGTAGTCGGCAGTCGGAATAGGTGTTGGAGCCATTATTGGTGCAGGAATATTTGCACCAATGGTACAGGCGGGAGCGATTGCAGGCAAAGCTGTTTACATCTCATTTACTTTGGGAGGTATTGTCTCTGCAACAAGTGGGTATTCATTAGCAAAATTAGCAGCACGTTACCCCGCAGTTTCCAGTATAGCGGAATACGTAGTCAAAGCGTTCGGAGTAAACATTTTTACCGGTGGGATAAGTGTTATGCTGTATTTAGCAACCATAATAACACTGGCATTATTGGCCAAAGCTTTTGGTAGCTATGCAGCAGCTTTATCAAATTTTAAAGGGCCTCTGCTGTATGCCAATATATTTGCTTTATCAATAATGGTATTACTTGGCATAGTACAATATTATGGTATAAAAAAGATAGTTGAATTCCAGAGTGTGGCGATAATAATTACCATTGCAATGTTAGTTGCATTTGCCACTGCAGGTTTAATCAATATGAAACCAGAATTAATCGCACCTGTCTTATGTCCTTCATCTAATAAAATACTCTTTAGCCTTGCTATACCCTTCTTTTCATATGAAGGGTTTAGAATAATTACACATACAGCGGAAGATATTGTAAATCCAAAAAAGAACTTAATTAGAGCAATTTTTATTTCAATTGCTATTACAACGGTCTTGTACACTGCATTGGCGGTTGCCGTTTTTGGCAACTTAGAAGTGGACAAGGTAATTGAAGCTAAAGATTTTGCTTTGGTGGAAATTGCTAAACCTATTTTTGGTTCCATTGGGTTTACTATTATTGCAGTTGCTGCATTGTTTGCTACATCATCATCTATCAATGCTGTATTATACGCTGCAACCAATATTTCTTACCAAATGGCAAAATATGGTCAGTTACCAAGATTCTTTGCCAAACCAATCGGACAGACCAGAGAGGGATTAGTAGTAACAGTAGTAATAACTGCACTGTTGATAATCTTTCGTAATTTATTACAAATAGCTGCAGTTGGTCCTATTACCGTATTGTTTATTCACTCCGTAACGCATTTAGGACATCTTAAAGTTATTCAGCAAAATAAAGCATCAAAATTTATGGTGGTAACTGCTTTACTTACTACAATGGCAGTGATTGTGTTGTTTTTAGTATATTCTCTCAAAGACTCGTATACCATACTTTATTTGTTTGCAGGAATACTTTTGCTGGCATTTTAATTGAAGTCGTTATCAGATCAATTACACATAGAAAAGTGGATAAAGGTGGAGAAGGATTTTTTCGTAATATTTTTAAATAAATGATTTCATTTAAAACTCTGTTAAACTCCAAGTAGTACTATCAATAAATTAAAAAATGAAATGCTGACTGACGAAATCATTTAATCAACAATATACAATGTGCGTTTTATGTAAGCTTTCTCAGTGAATATGTAATGCTCTTTCTTCATAAGAGTAGGATCTTTGTAAGTGCTTTATCGATTTAGATTGATGCTATTTATTTCGATAGTCTTAATATTTTAAAATCAGGCAATCAACGGCAATTGTTGGAAATCAGTGACTCTAAATTTTAGATATTTACTGGATCTTATTTATTATTCACACTTTGACACAAAGCAATTCTATCACATTAGCTAACTCTACTAAACAAATAACTTTAATTTATCATACTGAAGAGCATAGAGGACATTAAGTTTTAGCTTTTACACAAGTCGGGAATATACTTATTTGTGATATAGGCTTGGATCACATTAATTTAACTCTTATGCGTTGGGCGGAATTGCTGCCTAAATCACTTCAAACTATTATACAAATGGATGATGATAAAAATAATTTAGTCAAACAAACAAAAGATTTTGTAACTGAGCTGTTTAAACACGATCTGGACAATGATTTATTTTATCATAATTGGTCTCACACATACGAAGTAGCTCAAATAGCAAAAAAGTTAGCCGACATGAGTGATCTTTCTGAAGAGGAGCTTGAAGTGCTACAAATATCAGCATGGTTTCATGATACGGGCTATATAAAAACTCGTAAAATTCATGAAGAAGAAAGTCTGAAGTACGCTTTTGAATTCTTAAGTGACAAAGATTATGATGACGAAAGAAAGAAAGAGGTAGGTCGATTAATAGTAAGTACTAGGATAGATCAAAAACCTCTCGGTAAGCTTGAAGAGATATTACATGATGCCGATATAGCTCATATAGGAAGGAAGCGTTTTTTTAGAAAAGGGGAGCTACTTAGGGTAGAGCTAGAAAACTATCTGGATGAATCCTACACGGAGCTTGAATGGGCTCATGAACAATATCAGTTTATAATCAATAATAACTTTATTACTGAGGTTGCAAAAAAAGAGTACGATAATCGAAGGGTTAAAAACATAATAAAGCAACGCAAGAATATTATTCAATCCAGAAAGATAACCACTCGAAACAGCACCGGTAAACATATGGGAAGGGGCATTGATACATTGTATCGGGCTAACTACAAAAACCACGTCAACTTTAGCGTTATCGCAGATGGCAAGGCAAATATGATGATAAGTATTAACACCATAATGATATCAGTGATTATTACATTGTCTGGTGCTAGCCTCTCTATGTCTCAGACCTTCATTGTGGAGCACCTGCGATTTGCGGTACCTATCTTAATATTGCTCCTCGGATCTTTAGCTTCCGTTGTTTATGCAATATTATCTGCAATACCTAAGGTTACCTCCAAAAAAATTGATAAGCAGAAATTGGAAGATGGTAAAGTAAGCTTGTTGTATTTCGGCAACTTCTTAAGAATCAATAAAGAGAGATTTGTAGACTATCTTAAAAAATTAAAATCTGATCAGGAGACCCTCTATGATAGCATGTCACTTGATTTATATAATCTGGGGGAAGTACTTGAAAGGAAATATAAATTACTAACTATTTCTTACAACATTTTTATGACAGGCTTAATTCTAACTGTGCTTGCATTTATATCCATTTTTATTTACTCTAATTTATGAGGTTACGCAATCTCATTCTGATTGCTGGAATAGCTTGCATCTTTTCAGGCTGCAGGGTTATCCCTCAACCTTATTCGCTTAATGAAAATGTAAAACAGGCTATTAAAAAAAGCAGGGTTGATTCTGTTGTTCTGTTTCCTGGTGAAATGTATGCAGCGGGTAAGTTTAAGAGACTTTTACTAGGCGATCATTTCAGAGATACATGGACTACACCCATAAGAGTGCCAATATTGAACTTTGATAAAGCTAAAGGTGGGCTTGAAATTTTAGAGAAGGGTGGAGGTCAGCAGACTTACTCACTTAAGCTTAAGGCCAATAATGGTCAGTTATATTCATTACGATCAATACAAAAAGATCCATCACCTATTCTACCGAGACAGCTTCAATACTCATTTGCTGATGATTTGGTGCAAGATCAAATATCTGCATCACATCCATTTGGAGCTTTTATACTTGCACCGTTAGGTGATGCAGCAGGTATTTATCATACGAACCCGAGGATGGTTTACATACCTGATACTGAAGAATTGGGTGAATATAGAGATGAGTATGGTGGGGTATTAGCCATGATAGAACAAGATGCAGATGAAGATTGGTCGGATTATGAAGACTTTGGCTTTACGGAAAATGCTGTGTCAACAGAAACTGTATTAGAAGATTTAGCCGATAACAATGAGAACCGAGTCGACGAAGAAAATTTACTGAGAGCTCGACTTTTTGATATTTGGGTCGGTGACTGGGATCGACATGATGGTCAGTTTAGGTGGGCTGAATTTGAAGATGAACGAGGCAAATATTTCAGACCGATACCTGAGGATAGAGATAATGCTTTCTTCAAGTTTGATGGTTTTATCCCATGGTGTGCTCGAAGAAAATGGGCTCTGCGTAAGTTCCAGTCATTTGACAAAGACATTAGAGATATTGCAGGCCTAAACTTCAATGCCCGATACCTTGACAGAAGGTTTCTAACAGAAACTTCAAAAGCAAAGTGGATGGAGATAGCAAAAGATTTGCAAAACAAACTCACAGATGAAGTAATCGAATCTGCTGTAAAAATTTTACCAGAAAAGATTTATGCTAATGATGGAGATTTTCTCGTTACTACTCTCCAAGCAAGGAGAAATAAACTTACTGAGTTTGCCGAAAGATATTATAGGGTTTTAGCAAAAGAGGTGGACATTGTCGGAAGCAATGCCAATGAATATGTTGAAGTAAACTATAAAGCTTCAAGCGTAAATGTTAAAATATCAGATGCGTCTGATGAGGGTGAAAAGAAAAATGAATTTTATAACCGAACATTTTACTTAAGCGAAACTGATGAGGTTAGGATTTACACACTTGGTGATGAGGACTTTATTTATCTCCGAGGGAATGCCTCAAAAGCACCAAAAGTTAGAATAATAGCCGGTGAGGGCAAAGATTTTATTTATGATTCATCACAAGTAAAAGGGATTTTAAAAAACAATTATATCTACGATAATGCAAATTCAACCCTCTTAGTTGAAAATAAGGAAACAAAAAACATGCTTTCGGAGAGCCTCGATGTCAACAAATATGAGTTCAAAAGCTTCAAATTCGATTATTTTGGGCCTGCAGTATTTTTAGGTTATAACAATGATGATGGCGCATACCTTGGCGGTGGTATAGTTATTAAAAAACATGGGTTTAGACAAGAGCCTTATGCATCATATCATAAATTTGTGGTTAATGTTGCCCCTAAAACTTTAGCATGGAACTTCGATACTGAGCATGATTTTAAGAGAGTGTTTGGAGATATGGGGATTAATGTTACCGCTAATATAAGAGCACCTAACTTCTTTACTAACTTTTATGGGTTGGGAAATGAAACTATTATAGATCCAAACTTAAGTGGAGGCGATCATGACTTTTACAGATTCAATTTTAATGAAGCATATATTTTTCCGGGAATAACAGCGCTGTTATTTACCAACTCAACAATTAAAATTGGTCCTGAATATGAATATATTTCTATTAAGCGTGGTAATAATATATTAGGCAATTCATCGGTAAATGTTGGGGAGGATGTGTTTAACAACAATCACTTTTTTGGGGTTAGAATGGATGCTGATTTTAAAACCACCAAGAGTTCGATATATCCAAAAAATGGAGTTCGATGGAAGACTTCAATTAACTGGCAATCACAATTGGGTGCTGTACAAAGAAGAGTCAGTAATTTAAAAAGTGAATTAAGTGTCTATTATTCGTTTGAAGAACCAACCTTAATTACGCTCGCATCACGTATCGGTGCAGCTAGCTTAGCTGGTAATTTTGCTTTTTATCAGGCAAACACAGTTGGGGGTAATGCGGGTTTAGGAAGATCGGGAAATTTAAGAGGGTTTAGTCGGGATAGATTCAGCGGCAGAACAAGTGTTTATCAGAACAACGAAATAAGAATTAGACTTGGCCAAATACCATTTTATTATTTACCATTAGCCATTGGCATATTAGGACATTTTGATCAGGGTAGAGTTTGGGTTAATGAAGAAAACTCTTCCGAATGGCACTCCGGTGTTGGAGGAGGCGTATGGTTTAGTCCTTTTGATAAATGGGTTTTTACGGCCACTTACACACATTCAGAAGAAGAGGATTTACTCCTGCTTAATTTAGGTTTCTTATTCTAAGTGACCTCGATGCCGGTTTTTTTAAATACTTTAAGATCAGCAATAGGTGATGCGCGATAAGGTACTTTTAGCTTCATGATTTGTCCCTATTTCATGTGAAATTAAAGAGTCTGCTGCGGCTATGCTCAATTTTTATCTCTCTTTTAGTGCTGCTGTTGTTTGCGATTTTGTAGGTTAATATCAATATAAAATTACATTCAAATTTAGTTATAATGTAAAATAAGGTTACTTTACCAAGAGTAATTAAATATCCAATCCATGGCTCAATCTCTTTTATTTATTTCTGACATTACAGGTTATTCAAAATTTGTATATTCAACAGAAGAACAGCAGCATAGCAGACTTATTATTTCCGAATTGTTAGAGGGCCTAATTGATTCAAATATGTTAGCTATGGAGTTGGTGGAGATAGAGGGGGATGCCTTATACTATTTTAAGCAAGATTATATCCCTTCAGAAAACGATCTGTTAATTCAGTCGGAGCAAATGTATAATTGGTTCCACAATTACCTTCAGTCCCTTGAGCAAAAGAGAATTTGCCTTTGCGCTGCTTGTAAAAATGCCAAAAACTTAGAGCTTAAATTTGTAGCTCATTCAGGAGAGTTAGACTATATTCAGGTGAAAGATATTCGAAAACCTTACGGCTTGGAAACAATTCAAATTCATAGAATTTTGAAAAACACTATACCATTTAGCGAGTATTTGTTGGTTAGTAAGGATTTGTGGGAGGTCATAGATAAGAAGGCCAGTGATAGCTCTAGTGACTGGCTAGATGGCTCAGATCAGCTTGATTTTAATAACTTCAAATATAGGTTCATAGGCCTTGAAAACTGGAGAAGCAAAATAAAATAGTTGAACCAGCAATTAAAAGTTTTACTAAAATAACTAAAGTCAGAAGCTGTGTTTTAGGGTTATATCCTTTGTTCAAAACTACTTTTCAAGAATACGCTATAATCGTTCGCACTAGTAGTACGAAATCATTTAATCAACATGAATACCATGTGTGCTTTATGTAAGCTTTCTCAGTAAATATGTAATTCACTTGTATCATTAGAGCATCATCTTTGTAACTTTTATGTCGATTAAGATTGATGCTATTTATTTCAAACGTATTCATACTTTCAAATGAGACAATCAACGGCAACTGTAGAAAACCAGAAAATCGATACATCTTGTTTACTATTCACCTATGACGCAAAATAACCCTATGACTTTATTGAATTCCAACAAGCAAATAACTTTGATCTATCATTCTAAAGAACACATAGATCGCCAAGTTTTGGCTTACACACAAGCCGAAAATATCCCCATTCATGACATAGACTTGGTTCATATGAAGTTAACCCCTATGCATTGGGCAGAATTGGCATCTAAAATGCGGATTAATATACGTGAATTAGTAAATACTGATCATCCGAATTTTTCGCAAAATTTTGATCCATTGGCTAACTTATCAGAGAATGATTGGCTCACATTATTAGTGCAGAATCCTGAGATACTAAAGGGTCCTATTTTAATAAAGGGCGATAAAATAGCTATGTTTAGTAACCCTCAAGACATGCTTCATTTTGTTAAGTAACCATCAAATCAAGTTCGGTTTGGACGTTACTCGGAAATGGAAATGGATAGGAGAGGTTTTAACGGTAGCAATGCTATAAATCTGATTATGAAAGGTTTGTTTTCTTGTAAATATTAAAATGTGAGATAGATACAATTATTTAGATAAATTGTGTAAGACTTCTTTTTTATGATTTATAGACCTTTACACTTCAGCTGAAATACAGATGAACTTTTCACTTAAATCAGAGAAATTATGGACATGTACGAAGGACACTTTTGGGGAATGAATCTAATATGGTGGTTTTTATGGATCATTTTACTTTTTTGGATTTTTGCTACACCCTACAATATTCCGGGGCAAAGAACAAAAAAAGACACTCCACTAGATATTTTAAAGAAACGTTATGCTGCAGGGCAAATCAACGAGGAAGAATATCAGGCAAAGAAGAAACTGCTAGAATAAGTCGCATATCTACTAGTCGAAAACTGTTCTATGGCATGAATGTCAAACAGGCTATTCGACTTTAATTTGAGATTAAGACGAATCTCTAAAACTCCACTCCGCCACTGCGGAAAAAACGGATACTAATGAATAAAATAATTCTCCTAAACAAACGTCCGCAAGGGAAAGCAACGCTCAGCGATTTCAAAACTACCAGTCAAGAATATCCTACCCCAAAAGACGGTGAAATTTTATTGAAAACAACCTATGTTTCTGTTGATCCCTATTTGAGAGGGAGAATGAATGATACGAAGTCATACATTCCTTCATTCGAGCTAAACATGGCTATACAATCTGGCATTATTGCCGAAGTAGTAGAGAGTAAAAATGAAGGTTTCACAAAAGGAGACTTTGTATCAGCCAATTTGGATTGGAAAGAATACCAAATTTCCGATGGCAAGTACCTGCAAAAAGTAGATGATAGCGCTGCTAAATTATCTAGTTATTTGGGCATTTTAGGAATGACAGGACTTACGGCTTATTTAGGGTTAACAGAAATAGGATTACCAAAGGCAGGTGAAACACTTGTCGTTTCTGGTGCTGGCGGTGCAGTAGGCTCCGTAGTGGGTCAAATTGGTAAATTATTCGGCTGCAAAGTAGTAGGAATTACAGGTTCCGATGAAAAAGTAACTCTACTTAAATCAAAGTTCAGCTTTGATGAAGCTATAAATTACAAAACAACGCCTGATTTAAAAGAAGCAGTGAAAAACGCCTGTCCAAAAGGAGTAGACATTTACTTTGATAATGTGGGTGGCGAAATTTCTGACGCTGTATTGGCAAACATTAATAAATACGCAAGATTACCTGTTTGCGGCGCTATATCGCTCTACAATGAAACGAAGGTTCCGCTTGGCCCTCGTTTACAGCCCCTAATCTTAACTAAAAGTGCCACTATGCGCGGATTTATAATTGGTGATTTTTCAGAAAAATTTCCGGCAGCTACCAAACAATTAACAAGTTGGTTAGGCGATAAAAAATTAACCTATAGTGAAACCATAGTAGAAGGATTTGAGAATATTCCACAGGCTTTTCTCGATTTATTTGAAGGGAAGAACCAAGGAAAAATGATTGTAAAAATTTAATAATAACGCTAAAAAGAAACTGAAATGAAAGTATTAATGGTATTGACTTCTCATAGTGAATTGGGAAAAACAAAAGAAAAGACAGGTTTTTGGATCGAGGAATTTGCAGCACCGTATTATGTGTTGGCAGATGCTGGAGCGGAAATAACAATTGCATCTCCAAAAGGTGGTCAACCACCTGTTGATCCAAAAAGTGAGGTAAAAGATGCTCAAACCCCTGCGACAGAAAGGTTTTATAAGGACAATGTTGCAATTGATGCAGTAGCCCATACAGTAAAACTAAGCGATATAAAGCAAGATGATTATGACGCAGTTTTCTATCCAGGCGGTCATGGACCATTATGGGATTTAGCTACTGATAAAACTTCGATCAACTTAATTGAAGGATTTTACAACCACCAAAAACCTATTGCATTCGTATGCCATGCGCCTGCCGCTTTGGTAAACACAAAAGCAATGAATGGTGACCCACTTGTAAAAGGCAAACACCTAACCGGTTTTTCCAATACAGAAGAAGAAGCAGTACAATTAACGAAGGTAGTGCCCTTTTTACTAGAAGATGAACTCACAAAACATGGTGCGCATTATTCCAAAGGAGATGATTGGGCTTCTTATGTAAAACAAGACGGTTTGTTGATTACTGGTCAAAATCCGGGCTCTTCGGAAGCCGCAGCTAAACTGTTATTGAAAACGCTAAAAGGGAAAAAATAAAAACCTTATTTAATTATTAATAAATATGCTATAATTAATTGAAAATAAAAAGGTTAAGGAGTCGAATGTTTAGTAATTAGAATAATTAAAGATGAAACTGTATAAAGAATGGCATCTCACTCATCCTATGCCAATAAACCCATCGTTGATGCAACGTATAGACTGGCATATAGACCATATTAAACATTGCAGCTGCCAAGACATATCAGGAAAATATAAAGAAGAAATTAGGAGAAGAAATGAAATAGATTGTTTCTTACGTTCACATTTAAACTAATGAAATCATGATAAACTATTTTAAAGACTACTTTAATTTTCACTTTTGGGGAATGCACTTGTTATGGTGGCTTCTAGGGATGATCTTGATAATTTGGATTTTCGCAATACCTTACAACATTCCCGGGCAAAGGGCAAAAAAAGACTCTCCGCTTCATATTCTAAAGAAACGATTTGCCAATGGTCAAATCGACAAAGAAGAGTATCAGGAAAAGAAAAAAATTCTGGAAGCTTAAATTAAAAACCTTAGAAAAGTAAAATCGATTATGCCCAAAAAGTAAATCATTAAAATACAGACAGATGAAAACAATAATTTTATCCTTAACCCTAATTATTATTTTGCTAGGAACCTTGATGACAAGTTGTGGGGAGAAATCCAGGCAAGATAGAAAAAACGTAAAAGAAGACGTAAAAGAACTCAATAAAGACCTAAAGAAAGGCGCGACAGATTCTGCAGAAGAAATTAAAACTGCTGTAACAGAAGAATGGGATCAATTTAAAAAAGCCTCAGAAAACACCATTCAAAACACAGAAAAAGAGATTAAAAATCTTCGAGAAAAAATTGCCAAAGTGAGTGAAAAGGAAAAAGAAAAACTCGCTGAAAAGCTAGATGAATTAGAACAAAAAAACAAAGAGCTAAAAGAAAAACTTGCCAAAAGAGCTGAAAATTTCAAGGAGAATATGGTCGAATTCAACCAAGAGGCGAAAGAAAAAGAGAAGAGTTTTGAACGTGAATTCAAACATGATATGGACGAACTCGGCACGGCAATAAAAGATATTTTCAAGAATAACGTAGAGTAATAACCTTAAAAATTAGAAATCATGGCAACAATAGTGACAAGCTCACTGGAATCAAGCATAAAAAATTGGTGGATTTCTCTTTTAATGGGTGTCCTCTTCCTTTTTGCAGGCTTCTGGGTATTTCGTACTCCAATGGAAAGTTATCTCACATTAAGTATTGTTTTTAGCGCATTCATTTTAGTTACGGGCATCTTCGAGATTGTCTTTGCGCTATCTAACAGAAACGAAATGCAAAGTTGGGGCTGGTAATTAGCAGGTGGTCTGTTCGATCTAATCATCGGTGTATTGTTGATTACGCACCCTGTAATGACCATGGCCATTTTACCTATTTATGTAGGTTTTTGGCTGCTTTTTCGCAGTATCATGTCCATTGGGTTTGCCTTTTCATCAAACGCTGCAGGTGCATCCAATTGGGGCTGGCTTTTAGTCGCGGGCATTTTGATGCTGCTGTTCTCTATCCTTCTTCTAGCAAATCCTGTTTTTACAAGTTTTAGCATTGTCTATATGACCGCCTTCGCTTTTATTTTTATGGGCGTATTTCGATTGTTTTTGGCTTTTGACCTTAAAAAGATGAAAAAAATGAAAAAGAACAACTATAGTTTTGGCAGATAAAACAGTGCTTTATTTAAGCCAAAAGATGCCAGTTGGATTGCTGAAGCTATGAATTATTTAGAGAAGCCTCCTCTTTATGAAACATAATTCGAAACGATATGATACTTGCATGTCAAACTGCCCAATGCATAAAACTTATCGGTCATTACGATGTGGACTTAGAAGGATCCTTTTAAGAAATGAATAACAGTAAGAAAATCTAAATAATAGAAATATGTATACGATAAAAAAAGAAGGAATCATCCTTGATATAACTGATTTGGAATTTGAAAACGAAGGTGTTTTGAACCCTGCTATCATGCAAGAAGGAAATACTGTTCATGTTTTTTATAGGGCCGTAAGGAAAGGGAACCATTCTACTATAGGTTACGCTAAACTGGATGGGCCTCTCACTCTATCTCAACGAGATATTAAACCGCTGCTAAGTCCTGAATTTGAGTATGAATCGCAAGGTGTAGAAGATGCTCGTATTGTAAAGATAGATGACCTCTACTACCTCTCTTTTACTGCTTATGACGGTGTAAATGCATTGGGTGCATTAGCTACCTCAACAGATTTAGTAAATTTTAAAAGACATGGAATCATCGTTCCTGAAATTACCTATCAAGACTTTCATCGGATGGCAGAATGTAACGAGCATTTGAACGAAAAATATTTACGATTCCACATTCAAATGAATTTGGACGAAAAAATTGAAAAGCCAATCTTATTGTCTGATAAAAACGTGATGTTTTTCCCAAGAAAGATTAACGACAAATTCTATTTTCTACATCGTATAAGACCTGATATTCAAATTGCATGTGTTGATGATATCAAGAAGTTAACGAAAGTTTTTTGGCAAGATTACCTCATGCATTTTACACAGTCTATTTTAATGGCTCCTAAACATGAACATGAGGCTAGTTATATTGGAGGCGGTTGCCCACCTATTGAAACTAATGCAGGTTGGTTGCTGATTTATCACGGAGTACATGATACTGTTGATGGCTATGTTTATTGTGCATGTGCAGCATTGCTGGACCTGAAAGATCCCACAAAGGAACTTGCTCGCCTTCCCCATCCATTATTTAAACCCGAGCACTTTTGGGAATTAAATGGAGAAGTAAACAACGTTGTTTTTCCCACCGGCACCGCACTTTTTGAAGATACGCTATACATCTATTATGGCGCAGCTGATACCCGCATAGCTGCAGTATCAATTAAATTAAATGAACTGATTGAAGAACTTTTAAATAATACGATATGAGCGAACAAGAAATACTAGTCCTGACATCCTTTCCACCCCGCAAATGTGGCATAGCGACCTATAGCCAGGATTTAATTCATGCTATTGAAGATAAGTACAGTGATAGTTTTACCATCAAAGTTTGCGCTTTGCAGAAAATGAATGTTGATTTAAAATACCCTCATGATGTAAAGTATTTTTTAAAAACTTGGCTCAAAGAAGATTACAAGAGATTAGCCAATGAAATTAATGCAGATGAAGCGATTAAGATCATCTACTTACAACATGAATTTGGCTTATATGAGGGGATTTTGGGAGACTATATACTTGATTTTTTAGATGCTATTGAGAAACCTGTTATTACAACATTCCATACTGTTCTAGATCATCCAAAAGACGAGAGGAAAGTGTTGGTTCAAAAAATTGCAGAACTGTCAAGTCAAGTAATTGTAATGACACAGCTTTCTTTCGATATTTTAAAGGATGAATATCAAATTCCCGAAGAAAAAATAGCAAACATTTCACATGGAACGCATCTTATTAAACCTGTTCCCTTAAATTTAAAGGAGACGATTCCTTTTAAGGGTAAAATTGTTGTTTCTACTTTTGGTTTGATAAGCGCTGGAAAAGGCATAGAAACAGCATTAGATGCTTTGCCTAAAATTGTAGCTAAATTTCCTAATGTATTGTACCTAATTATTGGGAAGACACACCCAGAAGTGGTAAAAAACGAAGGGGAAGTTTACAGAACTTATTTACAAAATAAAGTAAAGGAGTTAAAAATTGAAAATAATGTGTTGTTTATCAATAAATATCTTTCCTTAGATATATTGTTGGAGTATTTGCAACGTACTGATATCTATTTTTTTACCTCTAAAGATCCTCAGCAAGCGGTAAGTGGTACTTTAGTTTACGCCTTGTCTGCTGCCTGTCCTGTGATATCAACACCAATCCCCCACTCCTTGGAATTGTTAGATGGAGCAGGCGTTAACTTTGATTTTGGAAATGCAAAACAATTAGCAGATGCAGCCATACTTGTGCTTTCAAATCCTGAGACGATGGAAGAAATGCGCTTAAATGCATTACACAGAATAAGCCCAACCGCTTGGCAAAATGCTGCCATTGCACATATTGATCTGGCGAGAACAATACTAAAAGGAAAACATTTTCCATTAAATTACAAAAATCCCGAAATCAATTTGCAGCATGTCAATCGAATGACTACTGACTTTGGAATGATTCAATTTGCAAAAGTATCCGATCCAGATTTAGAAACTGGTTACACCATCGATGACAATGCCAGAGCTTTAATAGCAGTTGCTAAACACTTTGAATTGACAGGAAATTTCAGTGATTTGCCTTTAATCAATATTTATCTGGAGTTTATTTTATTCTGCCAACAAGAAGATGGTTCGTTTTTGAATTATGTTACAAAAGACAAACATTTTTTTGACAAAAACAGTGATGAAAATTTAGAAGATGCCAATGGAAGAGCCATCTGGGCATTGGGCGAATTCTTATCATTAGAACAATTATTAGACTATAATTTACAAGCTCAAGTTGAAACTGCTTTTGAAAAAGCAATGCATTCTATTCATAACCTGCAATCTCCAAGAGCTATTGCATTTTGCATAAAAGGGTTGTGCTTCTATTATGACTTCAAAAAAGAGGAGAGCACTTTAGAGCTTATCACAAAATTAGCCAACAACTTAGCGTCGAAATATCACAGTGTTTCTAGTGAAGATTGGCTATGGTACGAAGATTACATGACCTATGGAAATGCCGTAATTCCAGAAGCAATGCTTTTGGCTGGAGAATGCACAAATAATGAATTGTTTAAAGAAGTAGCTCATAAAACCTTTGATTTTTTATTAGAAACTACATTTAATAGTGAAAATATCCAGGTAATTTCTAATCAAGGTTGGCATCATAGAGGAAAAGATAAAAACCATTTTGGCGAACAACCCATTGAAGTTGCCTATACAATTTTAGCCTTAAATACCTTTTTTCAAAGCTATAAAAACAAGGATTATGTAGATAAGATGAAAATTGCTTTTAATTGGTTTCTAGGTAAAAACCACTTGCATCAAATCATCTATAATCCATGCACCGGTGGATGTTATGATGGACTGGAAGAACATCATGTCAATCTTAATCAGGGAGCAGAATCAACAGTCAGTTATCTATTAGCAAGACTCACTATTGAGAAATATTGCAAGGGACTATCAGTATAGTTGTTTTTAAAGTGAAAAATAAGGCTGAATCTAGCCTAATTCTTATTAAAAATTGTCAGAAAAACTGTTGAAAGTGATGGTAAGTCAATTATACCCATTAACCTGTGAAACACACGTTTCAAGAATGAAAGAAGATTTACCCGAAGACTAGCAAAGATAAAAATCTTTAAAAATATGGAGGAATCTCAATGAAAACTAAACCTACATCAAATTTTAGCAAGCTGGTTTTATTACGCCATGGGGAAAGCAAATGGAATAAGAAAAACCTTTTTAGCGGTTGGACAGATATCGATTTGTCCGATTTGGGCAAAGAAGAAGTATTGAATGCCGGACGAGTATTAAAGGAAGAAGGCTTAGTGTTTGACATTGCATTTACCTCTGTTTTAAAGCGCGCCATTCGGTCTCTTTGGATGGTACTTGATCAGTTGAATTTAATGTGGATCCCAGTCTATAAAGACTGGCGGTTAAACGAACGAAATTATGGAGCACTGCAAGGGTTGAACAAGAGTGCAACAACGAAAAAGTATGGTGAAATACAAGTGAATCTTTGGAGGCGTAGTTACGATATTAGGCCTCCGTCTCTTGAGGTGGAAGACGTACGGCATCCATCTCACGATTTGCGTTACCAACACTTGCTCCCTACGCAGCTCCCTTCTGCTGAGTGCCTAAAAGATACAATGGAACGATTTCTTCCTTATTGGGATGAACACATTGCGCCTGCACTTCGACTGGGGAAAACAGTTCTCATAGTAGGACACGGGAACTGTCTCCGTGCATTGATTAAATACCTAGACAATGTTTCTGAAAGTGAAATTATCAAACTAAATATTCCAACTGGAATCCCTTTAGTTTATGAATTGGATAATAAACTTCAGCCAATTAGCCATTATTACCTTGAAGATGAAGAAAAGCTACAGGCGTCTATTAATAAGGTGAAAGAGCAAGCATCTGAGGAGAACAATATCAATTTATAACTAAAAAAGGAAGTATTTCAATGAAAACAAAAGAACTTATATCAACAGCAGAAGCTATGGTTACATCGAACTCAATACAGTAAGTGTAAGTCTGATGTTAACGAGGAATACGATACTAATCCTGACCTATAAAATAACAATCTAATGAGCGATACTCCCCTTTATCCATTGAAATTCGGACCCATCTACCAATATCGTATTTGGGGAGGCCGAAAATTAGCTAAGCTACTTAGAAAACCATTGCCAGAAAATGAGCCCATTGGAGAAGCTTGGATCCTTAGCGATCGAGAAGATCATATGAGCAAGGTAGATAATGGCAAGCTGAAAGGTAAAACCATAACCGAATTGTTTAAGTATTATCCAGAGCAGTTGATGGGGAAACTGGCAGGACGCTTTAATAGGTTTCCCTTGCTGTTAAAATTTCTTGATGCACATGAAATGCTCTCTGTACAGGTGCATCCCTCAGATAAGCAAACAAAATATCTACCTGAAAAAGAAAGTGGTAAAACTGAAGCTTGGGTTGTACTGGAGGCAGAGAAAGAAAGCCGCATTTATGCGGGTCTAAATTCAGGCACCACGCTTAATAATTTACGTCAAGCAATTGCAGACGGTAATGTTGCAGACTATCTCTCCTATTTTACACCGAAGCCTGGCGATGCAATCATCTTACCTGCTGGAACCGTTCACACCTTCGGAGGCAACATTTTAGTATTTGAGGTGCAGCAAAACAGTGACGTAACTTTTCGCTTATATGACTGGAATCATATTGATGCCAAAACTGAGCAACCTCGGGCGCTTCAAGTTGATCAAGCTCTCGCTTGCATTGATTTTTCTCAGGGTGCATCAAAACCTGTTATTCCTGTAGTAGAGACGACTACACCAGTGGAACGTGAGCAAGTCTTTCAATGTGAGTACTTTCATTTATGGCGATTGCAAGGAGAGTTGTCATTCCCCGTCGGTGAAACGGATGCTCCACGAATATTGGTATGCCTTGAAGGACATGGAGATATTCAACATGATAGTGAATTTTATGCAATGTGCAAAGGGGATGTATTTCTTTTACCAGCCGTCGTTGGGGTTTGTACTTTCCATCCTAGTACAAGGGTAAACCTGTTGGAAATTGCGATACCGACATTACTTAATCAAAAAATTACATAGCCATGAAACAACTCATCGTGTTTGATCTGGACGGCACATTAGCGGAAAGCAAATCTCAGGTTGATACCGAAATGTCCGGTCTGCTTTATAAACTACTCGGCTTTATTAAGGTGGCTGTAATTTCAGGTGGCGATTGGCCTCAATTTGAGAAGCAATTACTGTCTAATCTTCCTCAGGGTGAAGGCTTAGAAAATTTATTCTTGCTCCCAACCTGTGGTACAAAATTCTACAAATTAATTTGTGGTAAATGGGAAAAAATCTATTCAGAAGATTTTACAGAACTTGAAAAAAAGAGGATTAACGATGCATTGACCAAAGCGATTGCAGAAACAGGCTTTAAAGCAGAAAACACATGGGGGAAACTTATTGAAGACAGAGGAAGTCAAATTACCTATTCGGCATTAGGGCAAGAAGCTCCATTAACAGAAAAGAAAAAATGGGATCCTGATTTCTTAAAACGGGAAAAAATCAAAAAGATCCTTGACATATCTATTCCTGAATTTTCTATCCACCTAGGAGGAACCACTTCTGTGGATATTACCAAGCCGGGGATTGACAAAGCTTATGGAATCATGAAACTTCAAGATACTCTTGAAATTCCCATTCACAACATGGTTTTCATTGGTGACGCTCTATTTCCGGGAGGGAATGATTACCCCGTCAAAGAAGCAGGCGTTTTATCTATTCAGGTAAGGGATTCTCATGAAACAAAACGAATTATAGAAGGAATGATTGCTTGTTTGGATGAGGTGTATGAACCAAGTATTTGAAATTCATAAAAAGCATGTCGGAGAGAGTTTAACATCATTTTCTCAGCATAATAGCTTGAAATACTAGAGCTTTCCCCTCAACACTAATGCATTCCCACCCCTCCAAATCAAATCTATGATTTATGCAAATACTAGTGCACTAGATACAACCCATTAAACTTTTCTGAAGATGAACTTTACTATATCATTTTGATGGAATAGATTTCGATTAAGGTGTAGCATATAATTCAGTCTGAAAATATGAAAAACAGTTGAGGCTAGCACGATGGATTCTTCTGAATTAAATACTGGAAAAAACACAAGTCATCTATTTTTAAAATAGCAAGCCTTTAAAAACGCTAATATGAAACATATCAAGAATTTTTCGGAAATACATTTAAAGGACATTGCACTCGTTGGGGGAAAAAACTCTTCCTTGGGAGAGATGTTTTCAGAACTGTCTTCCAAAGGCATTAAAGTGCCCGATGGATATGCTGTGACGAGTGATGGTTACTGGAGTTTTCTAAATGAAAACCAACTTGTCCCTAAACTCACAGCTATTCTTTCAGAATTGGATTTGAAAAATTTTAATAACCTCTCAGATATTGGCTCTCAAGCCAGACAACTCCTACTGGATGCTTCATTTCCTAAAAAATTGAGTGATGAAATTTTAGCTGCATACAAGCATTTGGAAAAGCGTTCAGGAAATACGGTTTCTTTAGCTGTGCGCAGCAGTGCTACAGCCGAAGATTTACCCAACGCAAGTTTTGCCGGACAGCAGGAATCCTACCTTAATGTTTGTGGTGGAGAAAACCTAATTGTTGCTTGTCACCGTTGCTACGCTTCACTTCTTACAGATAGAGCCATAAAGTATAGGGTTGACAATGGCTTTGATCACATGAAAGTTGCCTTGTCCATCGGTATTCAAATTATGGTTCGGTCTGATAAAGCCAGTGCTGGTGTCATGTTTACACTCGATCCAGATACGGGATTTGATATGGTTGCGCTTATTTCAGGAGCTTGGGGACTCGGTGAAAATGTGGTGCAGGGAAGTGTCAACACCGATGAGTTTCTGGTATATAAATCGTTTATCGGAAAAGTAAAGCAACCCATCATCTCCAGAAGATTGGGTAGCAAAGAAAAAACAATGGTTTATGCCGATAAAAAAATGTCTGAGATTTTAAAACCAGAAGATGCCATCATTAATCTGGACACAACATCCGAAAATAGACAAAAGTATATACTCAATGATAATGAAGTAGTTCAATTGGCAAAATGGGCGATCTTGATTCAAGCGCATTATGAACGGCACATGGACATTGAGTGGGCAAAAGATGGCGACACGAATGAGATATTTATCGTTCAAGCTCGACCAGAAACGGTACACAGCCAAAATAAAAACAAAAGTCAATTCAAAGAATATCAGATCAAAGAAAAGGGAGAATTAATCTGTCAAGGAATTGGCTTAGGAAACCGGATCACCTCAGGTATTGCAAGATTACTGGATTCGCCAAAGGATATTGATAAGCTTAAGGTAGGCGAAATTTTGGTTACAGGAAGAACCGATCCTGACTGGGATCCAATACTCAAAAAAGCAGCAGGCATTGTTACTGATCAAGGCGGAAGAACTTCACATGCAGCTATTGTGGCTCGTGAAGTTGGTGCAGTCGCTATTGTGGGAACTGGTAATGCGACCAAAGTAATTAAGGATGGTCAACTGGTTACCATTTCAACTGCTGAAGGGGACACAGGTTATGTGTATAAAGGCGAAGGCACTTGGGACGAACAAGAAATTGACACCTCTAAAATTGAAATGCCTAGGACGAAGATTATGCTCATTCTAGCAAATCCTGATAAGGCATTCCAGTATTCGTTGTTCCCAAACAATGGCGTAGGACTCATGCGAATGGAATTCATTATTAACAATACGATTAAAATTCACCCGATGGCTTTGCATCATTTTGATCAATTGAAAGATGCGGCAGTAATAAAGCAAATTGAAAATTTAACCCATCATTATTCAGATAAAAAAGACTATTTCATTCATAAACTGGCAGAGGCTATTGCGACAATTGCCGCAGCTTTTTATCCTAAAGATGTCATTGTAAGAATGAGTGACTTTAAATCAAATGAATATGCCGGCTTACTTGGCGGTAAAACATTTGAACCTGTAGAGCAAAACCCAATGATCGGTTTCAGAGGAGCGTCACGATATTATCATCCTCTGTACAAAGATGCTTTTGTGATGGAATGCGAAGCGATGAAGATGGTACGGGAGGAAATGGGATTTACCAATATAAAACTGATGCTGCCATTTGTAAGAACTGTAAAAGAAGCAACTAATGTGATTGCCATCATGAAAGACAATGGATTGGTAAGGGGTGAAAAAAGTTTGGAATTGTATATGATGCTGGAAATTCCAAGCAATGCATTGCAGGCGGCTGAATTTGCGAAACATTTTGATGGTTTCTCTATTGGATCAAATGACCTTACACAGCTAACATTAGGTGCTGATAGGGATTCAGAACTACTTAGCGATATTTTTTCTCCGTTTGATCCGGCGGTGATGCAATTGATCAGCATGGCGATCTCAAAAGCAAAAGCTGCGGGTGTCAAAATTGGTTTATGTGGTCAGGCTCCAAGCGATTACCCGGAATACTCGCAATTCCTTGTTGATTGTGGTATTGACAGTATTTCCTTCAACCCAGATGCATTGATAAAAGGCATCTCAAATATGCACCAGGCGGAAAGCAAAAACCTGGTCAGGAGTAACTAATTATATGCCTAATTTATTGAAGTTGCGACATGGGCAAAGTACGTATGACTAGAGAAATCAATACTGATTCGATGCGGATTTAAACCTAATGAACAAAAAAGTGATATGAGTAATAAACTAAAAAAAATGAAAACAGCTTTCTATAGCTTTCACAAATTTGAGGCACCTTATTTCGAAAAATTTATTTTGGATAAGGATAAATTTCATGTTTTTAATCTGTCACTTTCAGTCGAAACAGCTCAATTGAGTTCAGGTTTTGATGCCATCAGTCTATTTGTAAGTGATGATGCTTCAGCCCCTGTTCTTGAAATATTGCATGCAAAGGGAGTCCGCTTCATTGCCTTGCGGTCTGCTGGTTACAATAATGTAGATATGGTAAAGGCCAAAGAACTTGGCATTCGGGTAACAAGAGTTCCTGCTTATTCACCTTTTGCTGTTGCTGAGCATGCCATGGCTTTAATGCTTGCGCTCAACAGGAAATTAGTTCGTTCTCATTATCGTATCATGGAACAAAATTTCTCACTTAATGGGTTAACGGGGTTTGATATGAATGGAAAAACGGTGGGGATAGCAGGCACAGGAAAGATTGGTAAAGTGATGGTGCGCATTCTACACGGCTTTGGTTGTCATCTGCTAGCATTTGATAAAATTGAAGATGAAGAAATTAAACAAAAGTATCAGGTTGAATACGTTGATTTCGAATCGCTCTGCCGTAAATCTGATATTATAACACTACATCTACCTCTCAATAAAGAATCAAAGCACTTGATTAATAATTCTACTATTGATCAGATGAAAAAGGGGGTGATGTTAATTAACACCAGTCGCGGAGGATTAGTGAAGACCAATGATGTGGTGCAAGCATTAAAAAAAGAGCACATTGCATATTTCGGTATGGATGTCTACGAAGAAGAGGGGGGACTTTTTTTTGAAGATCACTCAGAGGATATCATTCAGGATGATACCATCGCCCGCCTCATGACTTTTCAAAATGTATTGATTACCAGTCATCAGGGATTTCTCACCAAAACATCTTTACAAAACATCTCAAAAACTACTATGTATAATTTGAAGTGTTTTGAGCAAAATAGAATTTCAGAGAACGAAATTGACTAGTAAACTGCTTGTTCTAATTATTAAAGTGAAGTAAATAAATAAAATATAGCAAAATAAAATAGGTATTTCGATGGATCATTCCATTGCTAATTTGATTGATTTTAGCACTAAAAAACCAATCATTCTATCACATTAAAATTTACGTAGAGTACAAAAGAAGAAGCATTGAATAGAAGTGAAAGTCTAATGCAAAAGTAGAACTGCATAATTAGTTAAATAAGAAGCTGCATTTAAAGGACAAAAATATTGTTGTTG